>Ga0213879_10000009_pt1 | contig 164509 bp, 149 predicted proteins | sample VelepicoBEBS_R03_FD_161046 | JGI IMG/M metagenome (GOLD analysis project Ga0213879, IMG submission 161046) | Vellozia epidendroides bulk soil microbial communities from rupestrian grasslands, the National Park of Serra do Cipo, Brazil - BS_R03 | ecosystem: Environmental > Terrestrial > Soil >...
GGCCGCCGCGGCGCCCGGCCGGCCGGCGACGAAACCCGGCACGACGCCGGGGAGCCAAGGCGGCCGAGGCGGCAAGACCGGCCCGGCGGGCCCGGCTTCCGGCGCTCGCGGCGCAGCGCCGGGCCGCCCCGCCACGAGCGGTGCGCCGGCCGCGGCTTCCCCGGGGCGCCCGGCCGCCGGGGCGAGCACGGCGCCTTCATCCGGCAGCACCAGCTCGCTCAACGACAAGCTGCGCGCGCTGCTCCCGCACAACCCCGTCGTCCCCGGGCACTACGCGCCGGCGCTCGACCCAAACGCGGCCGTCGAGGCGTACGAGAAGGCGCTGGCGCCGCCCGCCGAGGTCCTGGCCGCGACCTTCGGGCTCATACGCGTCTCCCGAACGCTGATCCACGCCGACTCGATCGCCTACGTGTTCGAGCGGAAGAGGGACGTCTTCGGGCGCGAGGTCTGCCGCGCGTTCCGCATCACCGACCATCCGCAGCCGCCTCCGCCGACGCCGCCTCCGTCACTGGCGGGCGGCTTCCCGCATCCTACCTTGCCCGACCGCCCGCCCGATCTCAAGCCGGTCGTGGAGTACGTCGACGTCTCGTGCAACGACCCGCGCATGGAGCGGATCGCGCCGGGCTCGCTCACCACGCCGGTGCCGCGCCACCTGTGAGGGTTTGCGAACTATGCGAATTTGTCGTATGATGGGCGACGGACGTAGACGCTGGGAGCGTGGGCAAAGCCCGCGCTTCTTTGTTGAAAGAAAGATGGGATTGGTGATGGACCGAGCGCAGCAGCATCGTTCCGCGCCACCCGAGTCGTTGCGAGGTCGGATGGGGGGCCCCGCGCACGGCGCGGGGGGGTCGGAGCCGGGGGCGGAGAGCCTTTTTACGGAAGCCTTTGAGCGGGTCGTGCATGCGTTGCCGCATCAACCGGAGTTTCGCAACGTCGAGATCGTCAGCGCGAGCGCGCACCGGCACCGGCACCAGAGCGCGCTGCACGTCACCGTCGACCGCGACGGCGGCGTCGACGTCGCGACCTGCGAGCGAATTGCCGCGCGGATCAATGCCGCGCTCGACGCGTTTCCCGATCCCTACACGCTCGAGGTCGAGTCGGCGGGGCTGAACCGGCCCTTGACCAAGCCGTCCGACTACGACCGCTTCGCCGGCCGCGACGTGAAGATCGTCACCACGCTCGCGATCGAGAACGCCAAGACCCATCGCGGCAAGCTCGACGGCGTGCGCGGAACGAACGTCATCCTCGCGCGCGAGCGCGGCGAGCTGCCCATCCCGATCGCCGTCATCAAGTCGGCGAACTTGGAGTACGACGTGCGCGCCGACCTCCAGCGCGCGAAACAGCGAGAGAAAAACCGATGAACGCAGAGATGATCGCGGCGCTCCGCGAGATCGAGAACGAACGCAACATCAGCTTCGAGTCCTTGCTCGAAGCGCTGGAGGCTGCGCTGATCTCGGCCTACAAGCGGAACTTCGGCGGCGAGGCGAACGCGATCGTGACGATCGACCGCCAGACGGGCGACTATCAGGTCTATCACCGGCGCACCGTCGTCGCCGACGGCGAAGTGACCGATCCGAAGCTGGAGATCGCCAAGGGCGAGGCCGGCGCGCGCTACGAGCCGGGCGACTTCTACGACGAGGTCGTCACGCCGCGCGACTTCGGCCGCATCGCGGCGCAGACGGCGAAGCAGGTGATCGTGCAGCGCATCCGCGAGGCCGAGCGCGACACCGTCTACAACACCTACTCGGCGAAGCTGCACGACATCGTGCTCGGCACCGTGCAGCGCTACGAGCAGCGGAACATGTACGTGCTGCTCGACGACCGCAAGACCGAAGCGCTGCTCCCGTTCAGCGAGCAGGTCTCGCGCGAGAACTACCGCATCAACGACCGCATTCGCGCCTACGTGCTCGACGTGCGCAAGACGAACAAGGGTCCGCTGGTCGTGCTCTCGCGCGCCGCCGAAGGGCTCGTGCAGCGGCTGATCGAGTTCCAGGTTCCCGAGATCCAGGACGACATCGTCGAGATCATGGCGATCGCGCGCGAGCCCGGCGCGCGCACGAAGGTCGCGGTCACCTCGAAGCGGCCCGAGATCGACGCAGTCGGCGCGTGCCTGGGCCCGAAGTCCTCGCGCATCGCGAACGTCTCCGACGAGCTGCGCGGCGAGAAGATCGACGTCATCCGCTGGGCGTCGGAGCTGCCGGCGTTCGTCGCGAACGCGCTGGCGCCGGCGAAGGTCCTCGGCGTCGAGCTCTACGAGGACGAGGGGATCGCGCTGGTCATCGTCCCCGACCACCAGCTCTCGCTGGCGATCGGGCGCGAAGGCCAGAACGTCCGGCTCGCGGCGCGGCTCACCGGTTGGCGCCTCGACATCACCAGCGACTCCGAGGCCGCCGAGGCGCGCGAGCGTTATGCGGCGGAGCGCGAGGCGCGCGCGGCGCAGGCCGGCACCGAAGAGGCGGCGGTGGAGGCCGAGGAAGCCGTCGCGGCCGAAGGCGAGGAAGGCGAAGCGGCGGCGATCGATCAGGACGAACTGCTGCGCCGGCTCGAAGAGTTCAAGCGGGAGATGTTCACGAACGAATGAGCCCGCAGCGCACGTGCGTAGGCTGCCGGACCGCGTTGCCGCAGCCGGCGCTGCGCCGCTTCACCCGCCGTGACGGTCGCTGGGTGGCCGACACGGGCAGGCGCTCCGAGGGCCGCGGCGTCTACCTGTGCTCGCGCGAGTGTGCGGAACGGGTTGCAAAGAACAAACGTTATCCGGGGTTCAGTATGGAAGCTCTGCTACAATGGTGACGGCAGGCGGGCACGCCGGCACACCTCCGGATCTCGGAGCTCACGTAGAATGACTTAACGGCGGATGGTGCCTTCGGGCACCGTAATCTTTGAAGGACTGCATGGCAACCGGCAAACCACGGATTTTCGAGCTCGCCAAAGAGCTCGGCATGTCGTCGAAAGACCTGCTCGCCCTCTTCGGGCGGCTCGGGCTGGAGGCGAAGAACCAACTCAGCGTCGTCGAGCCGAAGGTCGCCGACCTTTTGCGCGCACAGCTGAAAGGCGCCAAAGCGGCGGCCAAACCGGCTCCGGCTGCCGCACCCGCAGGCCAGGCGGCGCCTCCGCGCACGCCCGTCGCCCCTTCAGAGACGCCCGCCGCACCGGCCGCCGCCGCGCCGGCCGCGGCCCCCATCTCGCCGGCTGTACCGGCTGCCTCGAACGGCGCGCCGGCTGCCGCGGCCGCCGAGCCGCCGAAGCCCGCCGCGCCGCAGGCGCCTGCCGCGAAGACCCCGCCGCCGAAGCCGCCCGAGGAGCCGGTTCCGCAGCTGCGGCCGGTCCCCAGCACGCCGTCACGGGCGCGCCCGGCCGCGCCCGAGCAGCCCGCCGCACGGGCCCAGCAGCCGCCGGCGGAGGGTGGCGAGGGGCCGCGCCCCGGCGTCGCGCCGCGTCCGGGTCAGCCGGGGCCGCCGCCGCGCCGTCCGGTAGCGCCGAACGAGCCGATTCCGACCCTGCGTCCGGTCCCGGCCGGGCAGGCTTCGGTCCGTCCGCCGCGTCCGCCGGCGCGCCCGTTGAACCAGCCCGGTCAGGGCAACGGCCAAATTCCCGGCCGCCCCGGTGTCGCGCCGCGTCCCGGGCAGGGCGGCCCCGGCCAGTACCAGCAGCCGCGGGCCGCTCAGCCCGGCGCTGCGGCTCCGCCCGGCCAGGGCCGGCGTCCGGCCGGCAACGGTCCCTTCCGTCCGCTCCCCGGCGGCGCCGCCGGCGGCCCGCGGCCGTTCGGCGGCGGCCAGCGTCCCGGCGCGCCGATCGCCCCGCAGGGCGGTGGCCCGGCGCCGTCTTCCGGCGCGCCCGGCGGTCGTCCCGGCGGCGGCCGCGGCCGCTCGACGCGCGAGCAGCTCGAGGCCAAGAAGGACCGCGAGAAAGAGATGCTGCTCGAGAAGCAGCGCCGCCAGAAGGGCGGGCGCGGCTTCGACGAGCGCCACGACGACCCGAGCAAGAAGCTGGAGTCGGTCGAGATCCCCGACATCCTGACGGTGCAGGAGCTCGCGACCTCGATGATCGTCCCGGCGGCGGACGTCATCAAGGAGCTCTTCCGCATGGGCACGATGGCGACGATCAACCAGAACATTTCCTCGGAGCAGGCGATCGCCGTCGCGCGCAAGTTCGGCTTCAACGCGATCGTCAAAGAGGCGGGCGAAGAAGTCGTCGTCGAGCAGGAAGAGGACAAGCCGGAGATGCTGCAGTCGCGGCCTCCCGTCGTCACCGTCCTCGGCCACGTCGACCACGGCAAGACCTCGCTCCTCGACCGCATCCGGCAAGCGAACGTCGCCGCCGGCGAGGCGGGCGGGATCACCCAGAAGATCGGCGCGTACACCGTCCAGCAGGACGGGAAGCAAGTCACCTTCATCGACACGCCGGGTCACGAAGCGTTCACGGCGATGCGCGCGCGCGGCGCGAAGGTCACCGACGTGGCGATCCTCGTGGTGGCCGCCGACGACGGCGTGATGCCGCAGACCAAAGAGGCGATCTCGCACATCAAAGCGGCGGCCGTTCCGATCGTCGTCGCGATCAACAAGATCGACAAGGAAGACGCGCAGCCCGACCGCGTGAAGCAGCAGCTGACCGACGAAGGTCTGCAGCCGGTCGAGTGGGGCGGCAAGGTCGAGATGGTCCCCGTCTCCGCGCGCCGCGGCGACGGAATCGACACCTTGCTCGAGACGGTGCTGCTCGAAGCCGAGGTCAAAGAGCTCAAAGCGAACCCGCACCGGCGCGCGAACGGCGTCGTCATCGAGTCGGCGCTCGACCGTGGGCGCGGGCCCGTCGCTACCGTGCTGGTGCAGAACGGCACGTTGCGCGTCGGCGACGTCGTCGTGGTCGGGCCGACGTACGGGAAGATTCGCGCGCTCATCGACGACAAGGGCAAACAGACCAAAAAGGCCGGGCCGTCGATCCCGGTGGAGATCATGGGGCTCAACGACGTTCCCTCGGCGGGCGACGTCATGGCCGTCGTCTCCGACGAGAAATCGGCGCGTGAAGCGGCGGCGAAACGCCAGACCAAACGGCGCGACGTGCGCATCGCGGCGTCGACCGGCGGGGCGAAAGTCTCGCTCGAGACCTTCATGCTCATGCCGGCGGACGGCGGGCAGAAGACGCTCAACCTCATCCTCAAAGCCGACGGACAAGGCTCGGTCGAGGCGCTTCGCGGCCGCGTCGAATCGTTGTCCACCGGCGAGGTCGACGTGCGGGTCATTCTGGCCGGCGTCGGCGGGATCACCGAGAACGACGTCAACCTCGCCTCGGCTTCGAACGCGGTGCTGATCGGGTTCAACATTCGGCCGGACGAGTCGGTCAAACGGCTTGCCGAGTCCGAGCAAGTCGATCTGCGATTCTATCAGGTCATCTACGACGTGGAAAACGACCTGAAGAAAGCGATGGTCGGGATGCTGGCGCCGAAGTTCCGCGAGATTGTGCTTGGGCGGGCCGAAGTGCGCGAGATCTTCAAGGTCTCGAAAGTCGGCTCGATCGCCGGGTGCTACGTGCAGTCCGGGAAGATCACGCGCAACGCCAAGGTGCGCGTGCTGCGGGATTCGGCGGTCGTGTTCGAAGGGGAGATCGAGTCTCTGCGGCGGTTCAAGGACGACGTCCGGGAAGTGGCCGAGAACTTCGAGTGCGGGATTCAGGTGGCTCGGTACGGCGATCTCAAACAGGGGGACGTGATCGAGGCGTATACCTCGGAGCTCGTTGCTCCGGAGCTTCAGCCGGCCTGATGCGGGGGATTGTGGCGGGCGTCCGGGGCGGGGACACTCCCTCTCCGGGGACGCCCGCGATTTCCCATCCCTGGGAAATCGCTACTCGCACAAAATTCGCTCCCGCCATCCTGGCTCCGCGAATTTCTGTGACGCCCCGGCGAGGGAGTGTCCCCGCCCCGAACGCCAAGCACGACGTTGTGCGAGGGCGCAATGTCGTCGTAGGCGGACACTTTGTCACCCTGAGCTTGTCGAAGGGTGAGAGAGTATCGTGAAACAACAGCGGCAGGCTCGGATCGATCATGAGATCCAGCGCGCTTTGGCGACGATCATCAGCGAGGATTTGAAGGATCCTCGGCTGGGGTTCGTTACCGTCGTGCGGTGCGAGATCTCCAGCGACATGAAACATTGCAAGGTGTTCGTGTCGATCATCGGCGATCGGCACGTCGCGCGGCAGAGCATGGACGCGCTGCAGAGCGCGGCGCGGTTCCTGCGGGGCGAGCTGGGGAATGCGGTCGAGCTGCGGTATACTCCGGAGCTGACATTCGTCGAGGACCGCACGACCGAGAAGGCGATCGCGCTGCACAAGACGCTGGAGCGGGCGAAGGTGATCGATGAGTAGCGTGGAGAGCGCCGCTCAGGTGATCGAGCGGTCGGACTCGACCGCGGCGGTCGTCGCGGAGCTGCGGCGGCGCTCGTCGTTCGTGTTCGTCTCGCACGTGAAGCCAGACGGGGACACGCTGGGCGCGGGGCTGGCGCTCGGGCTCGCGATGAAGGGGCTGGGGAAGCGCGTCGGTTATTTTCAGCAAGATCCGGTGCCGCGGAATCTTCGGTTTTTGCCGGATGCGCAGCATGTTTCGCGCGACGTGCCGGGCGATCTGCCGGCGGATACGCTGTGGGTGTTCTGCGACATGTCGGACTTCACGCGGGCCGGGGAGTTTCTGCCGAAGATCGACCGCGCGAACATGCTCGACATCGACCATCATCTCGGGAACTCGCACTTCGGGGCGCTCAACTACGTCATCCCGACCGAGGCGTCGACGGGGACCTGCGTGCTGCGGCTGCTCCGGGCGCTCGAGGTGCCGATCACGCCGGACATCGCGACCTGCATCCTCACCACGATCATGACCGACACGGGCGCGTTCATGCATACCAACACGACCGCGGCGGTGCTGCGCATGTCGGCGGAGATGATCGAGCTCGGCGCGGACAAGCCGCTGATCACCGAAGAGATCTTTGCGAACAAGCGGTTTGCGGCGACGAAGCTGCTGGGGATGGCGCTGGAGCGTGCCGTCCTTCAGGACGACGGGCGGTACTGCTGGACCTACGTCGACGAAGCGATGCTGCGCGAGGCGAACGCCGACGGCGAGGACACCGAAGAGATCGTGCAGCACTTGCGCGCCGTTGAAGGCGTGGAAGCGGCGGCGCTGTTCAAGGACTACGAGGGCGCGGTGCGTGTCAGCTTGCGGTCGAGCGGGCGGATCAACGTGCAGGCCGCGGCGGCTCGGCTCAAGGGCGGCGGACACTTCATGGCCTCGGGATTGACGTACGAAGGCGATCTGCAGCAGGCGATCGTCGCGGTGCACGAAGCGCTGCGCGCGCAAGGTTTATAAGCCGGGCGTCGTGCTCGGTTTTCTGAACCTGTTCAAGCCGGCGGGCCCGTCGTCGACGCAGTTCGGCGCGCGGTTGCGCAGAATTTATCGCGATCCCGCGGGGAAGCTTGCGATCGGGCATCTCGGGACGCTCGATCCGCAAGCGGCGGGCGTGCTGCCGGTGGCGCTCGGCAAGGCGACGCGGCTGCTGCCGCTGATCGCGGACCGGCGCAAAGGGTATGTGTGCACGCTCGTGCTCGGCGTCGCGACCGCGACCGGGGATGCGACCGGTGAAACGCTGGTCGAGCGCGAGGTTCCGGGTGACGTCGACCAACGGCTCGCGCGGGCGGTTCCGGCGTTTCTCGGCTCGATCTCGCAGGTGCCGCCGATGTACAGCGCGGTGATGAGCGAAGGGAAGCGGCTGTACGATCTGGCGCGGGCGGGGAAGACCGTCGAGCGCGCGGCGCGCACGATCACCGTGTACGCGCTGCGCGTGCTCGGGCGCGAGGAGAACGTCGTTCGGCTGCGGATCGCGTGCAGCGAAGGGACGTACGTGCGCACGCTGTGCGAGGATCTTGCGGCGGCGTGCGGGACGGTGGGGCACATGGGCGCGCTGTTGCGCGAGGCGTCAGGGCCGTTCGTGCTCTCGGAAAGCCGTCTGCTCGAAGACGTCGAGCGCGATCCGGGCGGGGCGCTCGTTCCGCCGGAGCGCGTCATCCCGATTCCGACCGTCGTGCTCGACGGCCGCGGGGCGACCGATTTTCGGGCCGGGCGGATGGTGCCGCTCGCGCAGCCGCCCGCGGAGAAGCACGTCTTCGTGCGCGACTCGGCGCGCGCGCTGGTCGGCGTCGGCGAGACCGTCGGCGCGCTGCTCGCGCCGCGCAAGGTGTTCTTGTGAAGATCCATCACGCGCTGCCGGAGCGGCCGCCGGAGCGCTCGTTCGTCGTCGCGATCGGGTTCTTCGACGGCTTTCACCGCGGGCATCAGGCGATCGTGCGCGAGGCGCTGCGGCTGCGCCGCGCCAAGGAGCGCACCGCGGTGCTGACGTTCCGCGACCATCCCACGGCTTTCTTGCGGCCGGGTCAGGAACCGCCGATGATCGCGACGCTCGAAGAGCGCGTCAACGCGTTTGCGCGCGCCGGGATCGATGAAGCGTACGTCCTGACGTTCGACGCGTCGGTCGCCTCGCTCTCGCCGGCGCAGTTTCTCGACGACACGCTGATCGGACGATTGAACGCGCGCGCGATGGTCGTCGGCGCGAACTTTCGGTTCGGGCACAAGCGGGCCGGCGACGTCGCGTTCGCGCGCACGCACCTGCACGAGCGCGAGCGCGAGATGGTCGGCGTGCCGAACACGCTCGACGACGGCGAGCGGGTCTCGTCGACCCGCATTCGCGCGGCGATCCAAGCCGGGGATATGGCGACGGCGGACCGGTTGCTGGGCGCGCCGTACACGGTGCGCGGTCTCGTCTCGTTCGGCGCGGGGCGGGGGCACGATCTAGGATTTCCGACGGCGAACGTTGTCGTGCCGGCGAATAAGTTGCTGCCACCTGACGGCGTCTACCGCGCGACGGGGCGGCACGACGGGCGCGACTATTTCGGTTTGGTCTCGATCGGGACGAACCCCACCTTCGACGGCCGGACGCGCACCGTGGAGGCGTGGCTGCTCGACTTCAACGGCGCGCTCTACGGCGAAGAGCTCTCACTGCGCGAGTTTCGGTTCGTCCGCGAGCAGCGGCGCTTCGGCTCGGCGGACGAGCTGATCGCGCAGATGCGCGACGACGCCGCGACGGTGAAATTCCCGAGCGTCGTCTGAACGCGCGCTAATGCCCGCCGAAGGAGACGCTGAAGACGTACCTGGCCGCGACGGGCTTGCAGTTCTTGACCTCCGTCCGGTACTTCGACAGACGCGCCGCGCGGGCGGCTTCCTCGTCGAAGACCGAATTATCCGACTTCGCGATGTCGGTCCAAAGAATGCGGGAGCGCTCGTCTAGTACGATGACAACGTACACGATTCCGCGCATTCCCGCGAGAGCGCCGCTTGGCCACTCCGGCTCTTCCGCGTGAAGGACGGTCGCCGGCATGTTAGGCTGCGCACACGACGCGTCGAACCGCTTCTCCGCGACGCGCGTGCAGCGCTCGCTGGAGGTAGTCTTGCTTTCACTCACGGTGCGCTGCATGTCTTCGCTATCGATGGCGTAGGTGAGCGTCATGTTTCCGGACGGGCCGTTTCCGACGAAGCTAAGCGGTGCGGTGCTCGTCGATCGCGCGGTGCCGGTCCCTTCGACCGACTCGATGCTTGCGGTGCCGTCGTTCCGCTGCTGGATCCGTTCGAAGGACTCGCTGGGCGAACCGTCCGGCTCGACCGCGTCTTCGCGGCCGTACAGCGTGCGGGCGATATCAACGCGCGCAGCGCTCGTTGGAAACAGCGCGTAGTAGCGCTCGGTAGAGCTCCCGCGGTTGTCGGTGCAGTGCCATCTGCCGGCCAGCGCGGCCAGCGTGTCGACGGTCGCCGCGCTCGCCGGGGGCGGCGCGACGAGGGACAGCGCGAAAACCAGCATCATGGAAACCAGGCCGGGCGAGCGCATCGCCACGAGCCTACGCTTGTGAAGGCGGATTCCCTCTCGCCGGAACCACCGGTCGGCCGACGGCGTTAGAGAAAGCGTGCGCATCCATACCGTTCTCGCCGCCGTCGCGGCGTTCGCTATGACCTCCGCCGTCGCGCTCGCGATCCCGCAGGCGGGTAAGCCCGCGCCGCCGTTTTCGCTGCCCGCGCCGGACGGAAAGAAGAACGTCTCGCTCGACGCGCTCAAGGGCAAGCCGGTCTACGTGAACTTCTTCGCCTCGTGGTGCGGGCCGTGCAATTCCGAAGCACCTTCGATCGGGAAGCTGCGCGCGCAGTACGCGAAGCGAGGCTTGCAGGTCGTCGGCGTCGACGAGCTCGACGCACCCGGTCAGGCGGCGGCGTTTCAGAAGAAGTACAACAATCCGTACAGCCTGGTCGCGATCGACGACAGCGGCTCCGTCGGCAAACAGTACGACACGGTCGCGATGCCGGTCCACGTCTTCATCGACCGCCACGGGATCGTGCGCACGTTCCGGCTCGGCGAGATGAGCCCCGCCGAGATCGAAACCGCGATCAAAGACGTCGTGAAGTAGCGCTCAGCGCTGCTGCTGGTTGAGCTGCGACTGCGCTGCGGCGCACAGGTCGACCGCCGCTTTCGCTTCCGTTCGCACGTCTTGGTATTTGCCGGCTTTCTCGTCGGCGGTCGCGGCGTTCAGATGCTGCGTCGCGGCGGTGGTGTTCGGCGAGCGCTGCTGTGTGCAGGCGAAGACGGCGCCGCGGGCTTGGGCGATGAAGGCGTTCGCGTCGAGCGCGGCGATGCTGCCGCCGGCGAGCGGGAACGGCTGCGTTTGCAGGGCGCTGGTCTGCGGGATCGTCGAGACGATTACCGGGATGTTCGTCTGCGGCAGGCGGTTCGCTTCGATCAGCGCCTGGATCGCGGCGGCGCGCGCACCGTTCACGTCGCCCATGTTGTAGCGCTGGATCGCCGCGTTCGCGTTGAGCGACGCAGACTTCGCCGCGGTGGGGTTCAGCGACGCGGCGCGCGCGGCGGCGAGCATCGCGTCGAGCACCAGGTTCGCGGTCGGCGTGCCGGGCGCGGGCGGCGGCCCGAGCGGCACCGTCTGCGCGAGCGCGCTGCCGCTCGATGCGGCGGTGAGCGCGAGCGAGAGAAGAAGAGCTCTGATCATGCGGCAGCCTCGACGGTGATCGCGCGGCCGTCGTAGTCGACGCGCGCGGTGTGGCCGCCGGCGAGGCGTCCGCGCAGGATCGCCTCGGAGAGCGGCGTGGTGACGTGGCGGGCGATCGCGCGCGCGACGTAGCGCGCGCCGCTGCCCTGCGAGGAAGACTCTTTGGCGAGAAAGCTTCGGGCCGGGTCGGAGAGGTCGAGCCGCATCGCGTGCGCGCCGAGCCGTTCGGCGAGCAGCGCGACCTGCAGCGCGACGATCTGCTCGATCTCGCGCGGACCGAGATCGTTGAACACCACGATCTCGTCGATGCGGTCGAGCAGCTCCGGCCGCAGGGTCGCTTCGAGCTCCTGGCGGTCGACGTTCGAGGTCAGCACGAGGATCGCGTGGCGGAAATCGATCGTGCGGCCTTTCGCGTCGGTGACACGGCCGTCGTCGAGGATCTGCAGCAATATCGCGGCGACGTCCGGGTGCGCCTTCTCGATCTCGTCGAAGAGCACGACGGAGTACGGCCGGCGGCGGATCGGCTCCGTGAGCTGGCCCGGCTCGTCGTGGCCTTGATAGCCGGGCGGCGCGCCGAGCAGCCGCGAGATCGTGTGCGCCTCGGTGTACTCCGAGAGGTCGAGCCGCACGAGCGCGTCGTCGGTCCCGAACAGCGCGTGCGCGAGCGCGCGCGCGAGCTCGGTCTTGCCGACCCCGCTGGGGCCGATGAACAAGAACCCGCCGACCGGCTTGCGCGGGTCTTTCAAGCCGGCGCGCGCGCGGCGGATCGCCTCTGAGACGGACCGCACCGCCGCGTCCTGGCCCACGACGCGCGTGGTGAGCTGTTCTTCGAGCGCCAGCAGTCCGGCGCGCTGCGCGTCGGTGAGCGTCCCTTGCGGAATCCCCGTCCAGCGCGAGACGACCGCGGCGACGCGCTCGACGTCGACGTTCGCTTCGCCGCGCATCGCCGCGCCGGCCGCCGCTTCGTCGACGACGTCGATCGCTTTGTCGGGAAGATAGCGGTCGGCGATGTAGCGCGCGGCGAGCGCCGCGGCGGCTTCGAGCGCGTCGTCGCCGATCTGCACGCCGTGGTGCGCGGCGTACTTCGGCCGCAAACCCTTCAGGATCGCGACGGTCTGCTCGATCGTCGGCTCGTCGACCTGCACCGGCTGAAAGCGCCGCTCGAGCGCCGCATCCGATTCGACGTACTTGCGGTACTCGTCGAACGTCGTCGCGCCGATGCACTGCAGCTCGCCGCGCGCGAGCTCGGGCTTGATCATCGAGCTCAAATCGAGCGAGCCTTCCGCCGCGCCGGCGCCGACGAGCGTGTGCAGCTCGTCGATGAACAGGATGATGTCGCGGCCGGCGCGCTTCACCTCGTCGAGAATCTTCTTGACGCGCGACTCGAACTCGCCGCGGTACTTCGTGCCGGCGACCAGCGGGCCGAGCGAGAGCGCCAGCACGCGCTTGTCGCGCAGCGCTTGCGGGACGTCGCGGCGGGCGATCCGCTGCGCGAGCCCTTCGACGATCGCGGTCTTGCCGACGCCGGGCTCACCGATCAGCACCGGATTGTTCTTGCTGCGCCGGGCCAGGATCGAGACGACCCGCTCGACCTCGTCGTCGCGGCCGATCACCGGGTCGAGCTCGTTCTTCTTGGCGGCGTCGGTGAGGTCGCGCGAGTACTGGCCGAGCGTCGAAGGACCGCGAAAGACGCGGCTCAGATCGCCGAGCGTCTGCGGCGCCGGTGGCGGCGGCGCGGACGGGTCGGCCTCCGACTCTCGGCGGCGGTTGACGGCGTCGATCGCGACGGCAGCGCCGCCGAAGATCGCGGCTGCCGCGGCGGCGACGCCCAGGATCGCGAGCGGAGCGCGCCGCCGCTTGCGGGCGCACTCCTCGCAGACCTCGGCCTCGACCCAGCGGCCGCCCCGCAAGGCGAGATCGCGGGTGCTGGCCGGCTTGGCCCGGCAGATCTCGCAGGTCGCGGTCTTCATGTGCCTTCACCTACCCGCCCCGCCGGGGGCCGGTTTCGGCCGCCCAGCGGACGCGAACCCACTAGGGTGCGACTTGGAAGGTGACCGAGACGGTCGCGGTGGTCGTCTGGTCGCTGGGTTGGATCTCGGTCGGTACGCCGGCCCGCGCCGAAGCCGCGGTCATCGGACCGAACGGCCGCGGGACCGCATACGAGCCGTCTCCGATGGAAAAGACCCGCACGATCCGCAGGTGGGCCGCGGCCGCGAGCGCTTGCGCCTGCGCTTCCGCGTCGGCGAAGGCCGCGGCCAGGGCCGCGCGATAGGCGCCGCGGCTGTCGCGCAGGCCGAACGCGACCCCGTTCACGTTGCTGACCCCCGCCGCGACGCCGGCGTCGACGATCGCCCCGGCTTGGTCGGTGCGGTTCGTCGTGACGCTGACGCCGCGCGAGACGACGTAGCCGTACCGCTGCTGGAACTGCGGGTTCGGCTGCGGCGGGCGCTGGTTGTAGCTCAGGTCGTACGAGGTCGTCTTGATCGCGGCGGCGTCGATCCCCAGCCCGCGCAGCCGCGCGACGAGGGCGTTGTAGGCGGTGTTGTTCGCCGAGGTCGCGCGGGCGGCGACGTCGTCGTTGGTGACGATCGCGAACGAGACGGTCGCCTGGTCGGGCACGCGGTCGACGGAGCCCTCGCCGCTGACGGTGATCTGGGCGGGAATCTGGCGCGGCGCAACCGGCGTTTGCGCGGTCGCGGGCGCCGCGGCGGCGAGCAGGGTCAGGAGCGCGGCGGCGGTGATTCTGTTCATAGTTGCTCCGAGAACGAAACGGGCGAGCGCTGCGTGCGCCGTTTCGGAATTTTGGATTTGGGAAGGTATCGGGGGCACATGCGGCGACGGCCGCTCACTTCCACGGGACGGGGAAAGGGTACAAGCAACACATGGACATCGGAACAATTCTCGCCTGGCTGATCGTCGGTCTCATCGCCGGGTTCCTCGCGAAATACGTCGTGCCGGGCGAAGGCCCGGGCGGCATCATCGGCGACATCATCATCGGGCTCATCGGCGCGTTCATCGGCGGGTGGATCTTCAACGCGTTCGGCCACACCGGCGCCACCGGCCTCAACGTGTGGAGCATCGTCGTCGCGTTCGTCGGCGCGGTGGTGCTCTTGTTCATCCTGCGCGCCATCACCGGCCGCCGCACCCCGACGTACTAACCGGCCTCGGACTCCAGGCCGCCGCGCGCCCGTCCCCTTCGCCGGGAACGGGCGCTTCCGGCTTTTGCCGGTAGGAGCGAACCGGCCGCCCGCACAACCCCTCCCCGCGATGACCTACATCATCACCGAACCATGCATCGGCACCAAGGACAAGTCGTGCGTGGACGTGTGTCCGGTCGATTGCATTCACGGCAACGAGGAAGACGAGATGCTCTTCATCGATCCCGAGGTGTGCATCGACTGCGGCGCGTGCGTCTCGGCATGTCCGGTGGAAGCGATCTACGCCGACTCCGACGTCCCCGAAAAGTGGAAGAACTACATCGAGATCAACGCGGAGTGGTACAAGAAGTAAGCTGATGGCGGAGCTCGCGTGCGGCGCACGATAGCCCGCGAGCTCATGGACGAGCCCGTCGACGACGTCGTCGAGCTCGAGGCGAACCTGCGCGACGTGGTTTTCGCGAACGCGCACTTCGGCGGCACGGCGCCGGTCGTGCGCGCGCTGCGCCGGCTCGAGGCGCGCACCGTTCTGGACGTCGGCAGCGGCGCCGGCGACGTCGCGCTCGCGCTCGTGCGCGACGGCGCGCGCCGGGGCGTGCGCGTGCACGTGACCTGCCTCGACGTCAGCGAGCAGATGCTGGAGATCGCGCGCCGCGAGACCGGCGCGGGCGCGCAGTTCGCGTTCGTGCGCGCCGACGGCGGCGCGCTGCCCTTCGGCGACGGCGCGTTCGACGTCGCGACGTGCACGCTCGCGCTGCACCACTTCGACGCCGAAGAGGCGCGCGCGCTGCTGCGCGAGCTGCGCCGCGTCGCGCGCCTGGGCCCGGTGGTGTGCGATCTGCGCCGCTCGGCGCTCGCGTTCGCGGCGACGTGGCTGTGGTCGCGTACCTCGCGCAACCGCCTCACCCGCCACGACGCGCCGCTCTCGGTGCGCCGCGCCTACACGCCCGGCGAAGCGCTCGCCCTCGCGCGCGAAGCCGGCTGGCGCGCGCCGCGCGCGCGGCGCGAGCCGTTCTTCCGCATGACGCTCACCGACGAGCCGGCGGCATGAACGCGCGCCGCGACGACGTCGTCATCGTAGGCGGCGGGCCGGCGGGGAGCGCGACCGCGTTGCTGCTGGCGCGCGAGGGCGTCGCGGTGCGCATCGTCGAGCGCGCGCGGTTTCCGCGGCGAAAGGTGTGCGGGGAGTATCTCAACGCCGGTGCGGTCGAAGCGTTGGACCGCCTCGGCGTGCTGGGCGCGGTGCGCGAGAGGTCGGCGCCGCTGCGCGGCGTGCGGCTGGTGCCGGACGGCGCGCCGGAGGTGACGCTGCCGTTTCGGCGCGCCGCGCTGGCGTGCGCGCGCGCGGTGCTGGACGCGATCGTGCTCGACGCGGCGGTTCGCGCCGGCGCGGTGCTCGAACGCGGGCGCGTCGAAGAGATCGTCGTGGACGAAGGACAGTGCGTCGGCGTGGTGGTGCGCGGCGATGAGGGTTCGCACGAGCGCCTCGCGCGCTACGTGGTCGGTGCCGACGGCGTCGGCTCGGTCATCGCCCGCACCGTGAGCCTGACCAAACCGCAGCGCCGCACCGCGCGTTACGCGGTCGGTGGACACTATGCCGGCTTCGCGGGACTCGACGGGCACGTCGAGATGTACGTCGGCGGCGGCGCGTACTTCGCGATCAACCCGCTCGGCCCGGACCGTGCCAACGTGATGGTCGTCGTGCCGAAAGACCGGCTCGCGCAGTGGTCGGCCGACGTCGACGCGGGCATTCACGGCGCGGCCGCCGAGCTCGGGCGCGGGATTCGGTCCTTCGAGGGCGTCGAACGAATCGGCCCGCGCGTCTCGGTCGGCCCGCTCGCGCACGAGGTGCTCGGTGCGCAGCAAGCCGGCGCGCTGCTGGTCGGCGACGCGGCCGGCTTCCTCGACCCCTTCACCGGGCAGGGCGTCTTCCTCGCGTTGACCAGCGCGGAACGCGCCGCCGCCGCGCTGCTCGCGGCGTTGCGCGATGCGGCGAGCGAGCGTTCCGCCTTCGACGACTACGCGCGCTGGCGCGCGAGCGATCTCGCGTGGCGGCGGCGGCTCTCGAAAGCGATCGGGCTCTTGATCGACGTTCCGGCGCTGGCGGAGCGCGCGGCGGTTCGGCTGGCTCGTTTCCCGGACGCGGGGGCCGCGCTGCTCGACGCGCTCTCCGGGATCGTGCCGCCGCAGCGCGCGTTCCGGCCCGCCGTTCTCGGCCGGCTGATCGCATGAGCGCGCGCCTGCATTTTATGCCGCTTTCACGACCGCGTGAAAACGTAGCGCGGTGACCGTCACTCGGAATACCCTCGAGATCGCCGCGCCGGCGGAAAAAGTGTACGCGCTTGCGTCCGCGACCGAGCGCTGGCCGCAGATACTGCCGCATTACCGCTACGTGCGCGTGCTGGCGGAGAACGGGCCGACGCGGCTGGTCGCGATGAGCGCGTGGCGCGACGTCTTTCCGGTGCGCTGGGTCGCGGAGCAGACGAACGATCCGGCCGGGCCGCACATCGCGTTCAAGCACGTCCGCGGCTGGACGCGCGGGATGGACGTCGAGTGGCTCTTCGAGCGCTTCGCCGGCGGAACGCGGGTGACGATCGAGCACCGCCTGCGGTTCGCGTTTCCCTTCGCCGCCGAGTGGCTCGGCCGGCACGTGGTGAGCGACTACTTCATCCACGGCGTCGCCGCGCAGACGCTGGCGCGGATGAAGACGCTCGCCGAGGCGCGCGCGTGAACGGCCGCGCGAACGGCGCGCACCACCGCGTCGTCGTGACCGGGATCGGCGTGGTGACCCCGCTCGGGATCGGGCTTGCCGAGTTCTGGAACGGCGTGCTCTCCGAGCGCGTCGCGATCGCGCCGATCTCGCGCTTCGAAACGGCCGGCTACCGCTCGCGCATCGCGGCGCAGATCGACGACTTCGAGCCGCGCGACTTCGTCGCGGGCAAGCGGCTGCACTGGACCGACCGCTTCTCGCAATTCTCGATCGCCGCGTCGCGGCTCGCGCTGGACGACGCGGGATACCGGCCGAACGGCGATTCGAGCGAGGTCGGCGTCTATCTCGGCTCGGCGCTCGGCGGGCTCGCGTTCGCCGACGAGCAGCACGACGTCTTCCGCCGGCGCGGGCTCGACGCGGTGAAGCCGCTGCTGGCGATCTCGGTCTTCGGCGGCGCGGCGACGTGCAACGTCGCGATCGAGTTCGACTTGCGCGGGCCGACGGTCGCGAACGGAAACTCGTGCGCCTCCGGCGCGGTGGCGATCGGCGATGCGTTTCGGGCGGTCGCGCGCGGCGACGCGCGCGCCGCGCTCGCCGGCGGGGTCGAGGCGCCGCTCTCACCGCTCGTGTACGGTGCGTTCACGATCATCAAGGCGATGTCGACGCGCAACGACGATCCGGCGAACGCGAGCCGCCCGTTCGACCGCGCGCGCGACGGTTTCGTGATGGCGGAAGGCGCGGGCGTGCTGCTGCTGGAGCGGCTCGACGACGCACGGGCGCGCGGCGCGCGAATCTACGGCGAGATCGCCGGCTACGGGCTGACGAACGACGCGCACCACATGTCGGCGCCGCGCCCCGACGCGACGATGAACGCCGCCGCGATGCAGCGCGCGCTCGACGAAGCGGGCGTTGCCGCCGCCGACGTCGACGTGGTGAACGCGCACGGCAGCGCGACGCCGGCCGGGGACAAGGCCGAGGCGCACGCGCTGGAGCTCGTCTTCGGCGAGCGCGCGGCGCGCGTTCCGGTCACCGCGACCAAAGGCCAGCACGGGCACGCGCTGGGCGCGACCGGCGCGTGGGAAGCGGCGCTCTCGCTGGCGGCGATCGCGAACGGCGTCGTGCCGCGCAGCGTCAACAGCGAGCCCGCCGACTGCAATCTCGCCGTCACGCGCGAACGGCTCGAGCGCCCGGTGCGCACGGTGCTCTCGAACTCGGCGGGGTTCGGCGGGATCAACGCCGCGCTCGTCTTTCGCGCCGCCGGCGAGGAGCAGCGCTGAGCGCGCACGAGCCCAATCCGGTGCTCGTGCGCGAGGTGTCGAAGACGTACGGCGCAGGCGAGGACGCCGTGCGCGCGCTCGACGGCGTCTCGCTGAACGTCGCGCGCGGCGAGATGGTCGCGCTGGTCGGGCCGAGCGGCTGCGGGAAGTCGACGCTGCTCAACCTCGTCGGATGCGTCGACCTGCCGACCAGCGGCACCGTCTACGTCGACGGCCGCGCGACGCACGAGCTCGACGACGACCGGCTCACGCTGCTGCGCCGCGACCGCGTCGGCACGGTCTTTCAGTTCTTCAACCTGCTGCCGGCGATGCGGGTCGCCGACAACGTCGCGCTGCCGCTCGTGCTGCAGCGCGTCCCGCGCCAGGAGATCGAAGCGCGCGTCGGCGCGGCCCTCGCGAGCGTCGGTTTGGCGGAGAAGGCGCGCGCGTATCCGGCGCAGCTCTCGGGCGGGCAGATGCAGCGCGTCGCGATCGCGCGCGCCGTCGTGCACCGGCCCGCGATCCTGCTCGCCGACGAGCCGACCGGAAACCTCGACTCGCAGACCGGCGCGACGGTGCTCGCGCTGCTGCGCGCCCTCGCCGACGGCGGGCAGGCCGTGCTGGTGGCGACCCACAGCGAGGACGCCGCCGCACTCTCCGACCGCGTCGTCCCCCTGCGCGACGGGCGGATCGTCTGACCGGGGCTTGCAACTTCCCCCGGGTGTCGTGGTACAGTGGAAACGTAAACCATGAGTATGAAGCGATTGCGGAACGGTGCAGTCGGAGGAACCAATGGAGCACACGCTTTCGGCCTCGATCGATCCGATCGAGGTCGCGTTCGTTCGCAAGGGATTCGATACGGCGCTCGACGTCGCGATCGTGCGCGCGGTCGAGTCCGGCGCGCTGGCGCTCGAAGGCCGCAAGCTGCGGATCTTCGATCCCGCACAAGCCGGACCGGTCTCAACTGATCCCATCACCGTCGCGCTGATCGGCGCGGCGGCGAACTCGCCCACCTGGTCGGCGGCGCGACGCAGCGTTCGGGACCACTCGCAAGAGGTGCGGCGCGACCTCGAGCGGCGATTGGTGGCGGCCGGCTTGCTGCGCGAATCGTCGCCGTTCAATTGGCTCACGGGACGGCAGACGGCGCGCGGTAAGGCATGGATGCGCAGCGCGCAGCTCGCCTACCCGGCGGCGCAGATCGTTGCGCTCGACCCGGCGCTCGCGCTCGCGCTGCACGGTCCGCGCGCGCTCGACGGAACGCGGTATCACGCAGCGACCGTCGCCGCGGCGACGAGCGCAGGTTCCGACGGCGGTGGTTGCGGCGCGACGTTGGTCGAGGACGGCGGCGGTCACGGTGGTCACGGCGGTGGCGGTCACGGCGACGGCGGCGGCGGTCACGGCGGGTGCAGCGGTGGCGGCGGCAGCTGCAGCGGCGGCGGTTGCGGCGGCGGCGGGTGCGGCGGATGATCGAACCCGAGGTACTGCGCATGACCGGCCCGGCATTTGGTTTGCTGTATCGCGTGGAACACCGCGCGGCACTGTTCAGGGCGCGGCCGCTCGTCGAAGCGCTGGAGATCGTCGCCGAACATTTTCTGGACTTGACGGCGGAGCAGCGCGACGAGCTCGAGCTGCTGCGCGCGCACTTTCCGATCACGGTGCACGCGCTCGGAACCTCGATCGGCAGCGCGGACGGCGTCGACGAACGCTATCTCGAGCGCATCGCGCGGCTGGTCGCGTTCGTGCGCCCGCGCTGGTGGAGCGATCATCTCGCCTTCACCCGCGTCGGCACGGTGGAGCTGGGCGCATTCGCACCGCTGCCGCATACGTATGAAGCGGTCGAAGTCGTGGCGCGCAACGCCGCGCGCGTTCGCGCCGTCGTGGACGCGCCGTTCGCCTTGGAGAACCCGGCGGCGCCGTTCGCGGTCGCGGGAGCGCAGCTTGCGCCGGGTGCGTTTCTGCGCGCGGTTGCCGACGCGGCCGACTGCGGGCTGGTGCTCGACGTCGAGAATCTGCACGCCGACGGCTGGAACCTGGGAACCGACGCCGAGGCGCTAATCGCAGCGGTCCCGGTCGAGCGCGTCGTCGAGGTGCACCTCGCGGGCGGGCGGCGCGTCCTCGGCGAGTATCTCGACTCGCACGACGGACCGGTTCCCGACGCGACGTGGCGGCTGTACGAGGCGCTGTGCCGGCGGTGCGTTTTGCCGCTGACGCTGATCGAGCGCGAAGCCGCGCTCCCGCCGTTCGACGTGCTGCTGGGCGAGCTCGATGCCGCGCGCGCGGTTGCCCGCACGGTTATCAGTGCGGCTTCGGCGGCAGGATCGACGCAGCACGTGGCGGCAGCATGATCGACTATCAGCGTGCGTTGGCGCGTGCCGTCGTCGCGGGAGACGACGTGCCGATCGACGTACCGGGAGTCTCGCGCGACGGCGTGACGCGGCTGGCCGAGATCGCGCTGCGCAAGCGCGCCGCAGCAGCTCGCGCGCTGTTGCCGCGCACCTGCGCGCAGCTCGGCCGGGCGGCGTTCGACGCTCGGTACCGCGCCTTCGCGCGCCCGCGCGGCGGTGTCGGTCCGCAGAAGTATCGCGACGAGGCGATCGCCTTTGCGTGCTCGCTGAACGAGCCGGTCGCGCGGACCGACGCGCGGTTGGCGCGCGCGCACGATCCGGAACGCTCATTCGCGGTCGTGCGCGAAGGCGGGGTTGTGACGCTCTTCGCCCGCTTGCGCCGCGGTGGACGGTTGCACGTCATGCGGCTGTTGCGTTGAGCGCGCTCTTTCTGGCGCTCGTGCTCGGGCCGTTGCGCGCGAACGCGCTGCGGGCGCTCGTCACGCTGGTCGCGGTGGCGCTCGGCGTGTCGATCGGGCTGGCGATCGATCTCGCCAACGCGACCGCGATCGCGTCGTTCTCTTCGAGCGTCGACATCGTGTCGAGCAAGGTCAACCTGCAAGTGCTCGGCGCGGGACGCGGGTTCGACGAGCGCGCGATCGTGCGCGTGCTGCGCGTTCCGGGCGTGCGCTCTGCGAGCCCCGCGATCGAAGACGCGCTCACGGTCGGCGCCGTCCCCGGCGATCCGTCTTCCGGCGAGATCCTGCGCGTGCTCGGCGTCGATCTGCTGCGGCCGCTCCCCGGAGGCGCGGTCGGCGCGGCGGCCTCGCCGGGGAGCGTCTCGCAGGAGAACGCCGATCCGTGGGTGCTGGTGAACGGGCACGGTGCGTTCGCCGGCGCGGCGCTCGCCGAGCGTCTGCGCTGGCGCAGCGGCGAGACGGTGCATGCGATCGCCGGGGACCGCGAGGTCGCGCTGCGCGTCGCGGGGATCATTCCGCGCGGCACGCCGGGGGTCGACTCGAGCGTCGTGTTCGTCGACGTCGCGACGGCGCAGGAGATCTTCGGCAAGATCGGATTGCTCGACCGCATCGACGTGATCGCCGATCCGGCGCGCTTGCCCGCGGTCGAGCGCGCGGTCGCGGCGGTGATCCCGCCCGGCGCGCGCGCGATTCGGCCCAAGACGCGCACCGGCGAGATCGCGCGAATGCTGCAGAGCTTCCGCCTGAACCTCGAAGCGCTGGCGTGGGTCGCGCTGCTGGTCGGCATGTACTTGATCTACAACACCGTCGCCATCTCGGTCGTGCAGCGGCGGCCGGAGATCGGCACGGTGCGCGCGCTCGGGGCGACGCGTGGCGCGGTGTTCCGGACGTTCGTCGCCGAAGGCGCGCTGGTCGGCGTGCTCGGCTCGCTGCTCGGGCTCGCGGTCGGCGCGTTCTTGGCGAGGTTCTCCGTCGCGGCGGTCTCGCGCACCGTCGACACGCTGTACGTGGGCTTGCACGCGGATCGCGTGCTGTACGATCCGGTGCTGTTCGTGAAAGCGTTCGCGCTCGGCGTCCTCGCCTCGGTCGTAGCGGCGGCGTTTCCGGCGTTCGGCGCGGCGGCGACGCCGCCCGCGATCACGATGCGCGCGCAAGGGTTCGAGCGCCACCGGCCGCGCTTCGCGCCGCGCGCCGCGCTCGTCGGCGTGCTGCTGCTCGCGGCGGCGTGGGCGTGCACGCGCGCGCCCGCGCTCGACGGGGTTCCGGTGTTCGGCTATGCGGCGGGATTGCTGATCATCTTCGGCGGCTCGCTGTGGGCGCCGCTCGCGGTCGACGTCCTGGCGCGGGCCGGGATGGCGCTTGCGGCGCGGCGGCCGGCGGTGGCGCTGGCCGCGGCGAATCTCGCCGGTGCGCCGCTGCGCACGGCCGTTGCGGTCGCCTCGCTGATGATCGCGATCGGGATGATGGTCTCGGTCGCGGTGCTGGTCGCGTCGTTTCGCACGACGATCGTCGCGTGGGCGGACGACACGTTGCGCGCCGATCTATTCGTGCGGCCGCTCGGCCTCGGCGACGCCTCGACCGACGCGCGGTTCTCGCCCGGCGTCGCGGAGCGGATCGCCGCGGTGCGCGGCGTGGCGCGGGTCGAGACGCTGCGCGCGATCGAGATTCCGTACGGCGGGCGGTTGACGAACCTCGTCGCGACGAATCTAGCGACGGTCGTCGCGCGGCGGCGGTTGCGGTTGATCGGGGTCGGCGATCCCGAAGCGCTCGGGCGGCAGCTTTCGGCTGAGGACGACGTGCTCGTGTCGGAGCCGTTTGCGACGAAGTTCCGCGTGGGGCGCGGGGATCGTGTCGGGTTGGCGACGCCGGCCGGGGCGCGGACGTTTCGGGTGGCGGCGGTGTACAACGACTACTCTTCCGATGCGGGGGTCGTGCTAATGGATTTGGGGACGTATCGGCGGCTGTTTCGGGACGACTCGGTCAATTCTATTGCGATCTATGCGGCGGAGGGGGTGGATTTGAGCCGGCTGCGGACGGCGGTGGTGCGGGCGGTGGTGCCGTTGCGGGTCGACGTGGAGACGAATCGCGAGCTGCGGGGGCTGGTGGTGGACGTGTTCGACCGGACGTTTGCGATTACGTATGCGTTGGATGTCATTGCGATTGCGATTGCGGTGTTGGGGGTCGTGTCGACGTTGTTTGCTTTGGGGGTGGAGCGGCGGCGGGAGTTTGGGGTGTTGAGGTATCTTGGCGTGACGGCTGGCGGGGTTCGGCGGGTTGTGTTCGTGGAGGCGGCGGGGATTGGGTTGCTGGGCGGGGTCCTTGGGGTGGCGGTCGGGATGTTGTTGGCTTTGCTGTTGATCTTCGTGATTAATCGGCAGGCGTTTGGGTGGCTCATCGAGCTGCATGTGCCTTGGGGGTTCTTGGGGAAGACCGTCGTGCTGGTCATCTTTGCTGCTGTCGTTGCGGGGGTGTACCCGGCAGGGGTCGCTGCTCGGGTTCGGACTTCGGAGGTCGTTCGGACGGAATGAGGGGATGGGGGCAGCGGCGCGACGTGCACTCCTCCGCTGCGGGGCACGCTCGGCTCGCGCTTCCTGCGCGAGCTCTCGCTACACTCGGGTTCGCTCTCGCCATCCTGGCTTCGCTCACCCTCGTAGTGCCCCGCAACGGAGAAGTGCGCGCCGCACCGCCCGCCACGACCCCGCCTAAGAGCTCAGGCGAACATCGTGGCGGAACCGACACGGTGAGGGGTGGGAGCGGGATGGTGGAGTTGCCCCGTACGAGCAACAGGCTGCCGAAGCTCACACCTCTTGGATTTTTAAATGCTCGCACGCCGTGGCGCTTCGCGTTTCCGAGAGATCATGCGGCGCATTTCGGATTTCAGAGCGAGTGGTGGTATTACACCGGTCACCTCAAAACGCGCGACGGGCGGCGCTTTGGATATGAGCTCACGTTTTTTCGGTTTGGGTTGCGGCCGGGGGATCCGCCGCCGGCGGCTGGGCAATCACGATGGCGGGGGAATCAGGTGTATCCCGTTCACCTTGCGGTTACGGATGAGAGTGGCCAGCGGTTTGTTTACGAAGAGCGGTTTGCACGGGAAGCGCTTGGAATGGGACGCGCTTCCGACAAACGGCTCGATGTTGCGGTTGAGACGTGGAGACTGCACGGGACCGCTCCGTTTCGGTTGACGGCGCAGGGCGACCGGATCGGCGTCGATCTCACGCAGGAGGCTGAGAAGAAGCCTGCGGTGCACGGGCGGGATGGCGCTTCGGTGAAGGGGTCTTGTGCTACGTGCGCTTCGCATTATTATTCGATGACGCGGTTGCGGACGCGTGGCGTACTGACGTACGAAGGCGAGAGGTTGCGCGTTGACGGGATATCTTGGATGGATCATGAGTTTGGGTCGGACGAGCTGCAGAACGATCAAGTTGGCTGGGATTGGTTTTCGGTGCAGCTCGACGATCGCCGGGAGATCATGCTGTATCGGCTTCGGCGGAAAGACGGCTCGCTGACGCCGGAGTCGAGCGGGTCGCTCGTCGATGCGCGGGGCGGGGTCCGGTACTTAGGGCGTGACGACGTTGTCGTCGAGGCGACGGGGACGTGGAAGAGTCCACATACGGACGCCGTCTATCCGAGCGGATGGCGCGTGCGGGTTCCATCGGCGCGACTTGATGTCGTGATCGTGCCGGCAGTGGAGGATCAGGAACTCGCCGACCTTGCCGGCGGCGTTTCGTATTGGGAAGGGACGGTTGACGTGCGGGATGCGACACGCGGCAACGCGGTCGGCGTCGGGTATGTCGAGTTGACGGGGTATGCGAGAGCGGTGCCCTTCTAACGGCGGAATGCCTTCCGGAGGAGACGGCGGGCGATCGGATGCGTGACCGCGGTCGCTCTTCGGGCTGGAAGTCGCGTCGCGACTCAATGCGGCCCGGTGGGCGGCCGATGATCGGTGAAAGGGAAACCCGGATGAAGCTTTCACCGAACGTCGAGCGGGTCGCCGGTCACGGATCGCGCGGACAAGTGCTCCCCATCGTGGGGCTGGCGCTCGTCGTGCTCTTGGGCGTCGCCGCGCTTGCGATCGACGTCGGGTACTGGCGGTACAACCAGCGAATCCAACAGACGGCCGCCGACAGCGCCGCCATCGCCGGCGCGAGCGAGCTCGCACCCCAGAGCCTCTCCGTCGTCACCGCCGCGGCGCGGCAGGACGCGACGCTGAACGGGTTCACCCACGACGGCGTCAACGTGAACGTGCAAGTCAATTGGCCGTACAACGCGAACACGAGCGAGGTAGAGGTGATCGTGGGGGCGAACCATCCGAACTTCTTCGCCCGGATCTTCGGATTGAACTCCCAGTGGGTGAGCGCGCGCGCGGTGGCCGGCGTGAGCAGCTACAATCGGGATTGCATCGTCGGGCTGAGCACGACCAGCACCTCGGTGCTCTTCAACGGTTCGACGGTCAACGCACCGCGTTGCGGGATCATCGCCAACAACAACATGACGATCAACGGCGCGACCGTCACGGCCTGGATGATCGGCTACGCAGGCACGCACATCGACAACGGAAGCACGTACTACTCGTCGCACCCGGCGCACGCGCTCGCGGTGAGCGACCCGTGTCCGACCACCACCGGCTGCGCGTACCTCAAGGCGCACCCTCCGACCACGGGAGCGTGCATGTCGCCGACGCTCTACAACGGACTTTCGACCGCGACGCTGTGGCCCGGCCATTATTGCAGCAATGTCATCATCAACGGCTGCACCAACGTCGTGTTTGAGCCCGGCGTGTACGATTTCGACAACGGCCTCACTGCGAACGGCGTCTCGAACGTCTCCGGCAGCGGGGTTACGCTATACAACAACGGCGGCCAGCTCACGATCAACGGATCGACGATGAATATGACGGCGCCGTCTTCGGGCAATACGCAGGGGGTCTTGTTCTACCAGAATCCTGCCGATTCGAGCCCGTTCGTCGTCAACGGCAGCGGCGGTACCGGATATGCCGGGATGATCTACTTCCCGTCCTCGCAGATCACGATCAACGGCACGCTCAGCTCCTGGCTCTTCATCGTCGGCGACACCGTCGTGATCAACGGCGCCGGTACCAACGTTCCGGACGCCTCGTTCCCCGGCGGCGGCCGGGCCGTCTTGATGCAATAGACGGCTCTGCTCCGTTACTGCGAGATGACCATCTGCGAGGTGCTGTTCATGTGTATGCGCGCGACCGGCAGGAGCGGGACCGCGAAGAGCTTCAGATCGTAGACCACGTTCACGCTCACCAGGCAGCCCGGGGCGTTGTCGCCGGTCGCACAGCCGGGGCTGCTCGACCAGTTCGCCGTGACGGTCACGTCGGGCGCATTGAGCTCCGGCATCAAACTGCGGACGTAGGTTTGGATGCTCGCGTTCGTCGCCGGGCAGTCGGCCGCGCTGCACGCGGAGCCGCGAACGATCGCGTACCGCGCACCGGCGCGCGCTGCGTGGCCGACGAGGTGATAGACGTACATCGCCCGGCCGAAGTCGACGATTCCGAAGATCAGCATCATCAGCGTGGTAAGGACGACGGCGAACTCGGCGAGCGTGTTTCCGCGCTCGTGCGCTCCGCACGGGAGCGCAGCGCTCATTGCGCGACCCGCATCGTGGCGGTCGCGCTCACCGGAAACGTGTTTTGCACGCTCGGGAAGTGGAACATCGAATTGAACGTCCCGCTCACGGTCACTTGGACGTAGACGAGCCGGTGTGAAGATGAGCAGTCCGTCGGCAGGCACGTCGAGGCCGTGCCGTCCGAGCACTTGCAGAAGTAGCCGGCGGACGGGTTTTGCAGGCCGGCGATGTTCTGTGCGTCGTTCTTGGCGGCAGTCGCCATCCCGTTGCTGTCAAGCGCCAGCACCATGTTCTGCGCACCGTACTGCACGCCGGCCCGGGCGGCGTTGCCCACCATGATCGCGAACGTGGCGTAGCGCGCGACCTCGATGATGCCGATCAGGAGCAGGATGAGAAGCGGCGCGACGAGCGTCATCTCGACCAGCGCGGCCCCTGCCTCCCCACGCGACGCGCGTGACTTCGCCCGGCCGGCCAAGGGTAAGGCCTGCCCGCGCTCTCCGTGGCTGCCGCGTCGATTCGGCATCGGTGGACTTTCCATGTCGGGTCTACCTCAATGTATCGGCCGGTGTACCGGGCGCTTTCAGCAGCACTCAAGGACCGCCGGCTCCTTGTGAGCGAAGCCACCAGGGCGCCATGACGCGGCGCACAGCCTTGGGGTGACGGACGCCACATTGCCCGGAATCCAAGGCAAACGGCTTCATAGTCTCCCCGGAGTTGACGATTCGTAAAGCACCCCGGTGAACAGTATGGAGACTGTTTTGGTCGGTGCGCGATCTGCGACTGCCGTATCCAGCCGGCCCCTTTCGAATGGGGTCGAGCGCCGTCGCGTCCTCGAATGGCTCGACGCGACGGGCGATGCGGCCGTGCGGATCCTGTGCGGGCCGATCGGCTCGGGGAAAACGTTCGCCGCGCGCCAGTTCGTTTCGCGAAGCGACGGGCGCGCGGCGTACGTTCGCGTCCCGGCGCGGACGACCGCTGAAGGGCTCCTCGAGCTGATCGCCACCTCGCCGGCGAACGAGACCGTCGTCCTCGACGAGATCGACCGCGTCGCCGCGGCGGTCTACGAAGAGCTGGTCGACGCGATCCTCGCCGGCGAGCTCGAGCGCAAGCTTGTTCTCGTCGGCCGCTCGCGCCGGCGCCTCCGGGCGGAGAGCTTGATCGCGCGCGGCTTCGCGCGCGTCTGCGCCGACGAGTTGCTGGCGTTCGAGACGGAAGAAGCCGCGGAGCTTGCGACCGCGTACCGCGTCGCGTTCGACCGCGTCGACCTCGTGCAGCTGCTGCACGACACCGACGGCTGGCCGCTCGCCGGCGAGTGGCTGATCCGCGACGCGTCGGAGAACCGGCGCACGCTGCGCGACGCTTTCACGCACTGGCGCGAGCGCAACGGCCACCTGCTGCTCGAGTTCGTCGAGCGCGAAGGGTTCGACGACGCCGCGGCGTGCGAAGTGTTTTTCAACGCGGTCCGCAAGGGGATCCTCGCCACCGATCAGGAGACCGCGCGGCTCGACCAGCTCGGACTTCCGATCGTGCGCTCGCGCACCGGCTTGCGGCCATACCGAATCATCGCGCGGCTCGCGGCGCCCGTCACCGAGAACGCCGAAGGCGACATCCGCACGACCATGTCGATGCCGCCGCTGATGGCGGTGAGCGTCTTCGGGCGCTTCCGCTGCGAGATCGCCGGGCACCCGGTGATCTTCTCGCGGCGCCGCGACCAACAGGTCTTCGCGTTTGTTGCCCTGCAGCCCGAATGCCGCACCACGCGGGACCGGCTTCTCGAAGCGTTCTGGGGCGGGATCAACCATACCGTCGCCGCGCAAGGGCTCCGCACCACGCTCAGCCGAATCCGGCGCGCGATCGCGCAGACGGCGCCGGCCGTCGATCCGGAGCGCTATTTCGAGACGGCCGGCGAGGTGCGAGTGAACGTGCGCGCCGTCGCGGTCGACGCGCACCGCTTCATCGACCGCGTCGAGCAGGGCCGGCTCGACGACGCGCGCGGTGCGCTCGAAGGCGCGAAGCACCACTACCGCGTGGCGCAACGGATCTACGCGGACCGGGTCCTCGCCGCCGAAGCGCCCGAACCGTGCCTCGAACAGGTCGCCGTTCGCTTCGAGGGGCTCTATGTCGAAGTGCTCACGCGGCTGACGGAACTGCACGCGGCGACCGGCGATTTCGAGATCGCGCGCGAAGCGGCGCGGTCGCTGCTCGCGTGCAACAGCGAAGAGGCGCGGCGCCGCGCGCTGGCGTGCATGTCGGCGCCGCCGGCGGTCGCGACGGCATGAACGCGATCGTCCCGTACCGGCGCAGCGATCTCCGCCGCGGCGCGAGCAGCGTGCTGCAGTTCGCCTCGGGCGGCGTCGCGGCCGACGTGCGCGTCGAGCGCGTCGACCGCCGTAATGGGTGCAGCTGGTACACGCTGAAGCTCGGAACGCACGACGGCGCCCTCTCCGGGCGCCTGGTCGGCGTGCGGCGCGGTGGCGACGTGGATGAGCTCGGTTCGGTCGAAGTCGCGCCCGGTTCGGTCGGGAACGCGCGCTTCGCCGTGACGACGCCGCGGACCGGTGCATATCAGGCGATGTACTTGGAGATTTGCGGCGACGACGTGATGCTGCGCGTCGAAGCGCCGCGCCCGCCGGCACCGAAGCCGTTCTCCGCGCTGAAGGCGGGGGCGAGTTTGTTGGTGGTCGGCATCGCGTTGAGCTGCGCCGCGATCCCGTTCGCGTCCGCGCGCGAGCCGAATCGCGTGCCCCCGCCCCTCGCCGCGGCGCCGGTCCACGCCGCGCCCGTGATCGCGCTCGCGAACCCGGCGCGAATTCTGTCGTTCTCGGCGCGCCGGGACGACGCGCCGGGCGGTGAGACGGTCCTCGCTTCGTACCTTGCCGTCGCCGATCGCGGCACGATCGCGCTGCTCGACGACGCCGGAACGGTCATCACCTCCGGCGCGTTCTCGCGCGTCGGAACGATCCGCCTGCGCGTCCCGAAAGCGTTCCGCGCGCTCCCCATGACCGCGCAAATCACCGTGCACCGCGGCAAGTCGAAAGCCGTCTCGAGCGTCTCGGTCCCGCCGAACGCCGCGCAGACGCCGGCGCCGTCACCCTCGCCTTCACCATCGGCCGCCGGGCTCGACGTCGCGCCCGAAGGGATCACCCCGATCGACACGTCGGTCGCCGACGGTGGGCTCGTCGCCGTCGACGGACATGCCGTCTCCGGACGCCCGCTGCATCTCAGCGTCGCGCCGCAGCCGAGCGCGATGCACGTCGAGCTGCAGGACGAAACCGGGACGACGCTCGCCGAGAGCGATATCGCCGCCGGCGCGAAGCACGCCGTGCTGCAGCTCCCGCCTGCGAGCAAGCCGGCGAATTACCTGATCGCGGTGCACTACACGCACAACGGCGGCGAAGAGACGGTGATCCGCACCCTCGTCGCCGCACCCGCGCCGTAGCCGCGAATCGCTTAGCTGACCAGCTCCAGGCGGTCCCCGGGGAGGACGTCGACTTCGCGGAGCGCGCCTCCGCCGAGCTCGACGACCGCCTTCGCGCCGGCGCAGCTCAGCGCGATGCGGTTGGGGCGCACGTTGTGAACCGCGCGGATCACATGGCCTTCGCCGTCGACGAAGATCACGTCGATCGCGACGCGCATCCCGATCGTGTGGATCGCGCGGCAGGACGTGATCCACACGCCCTCGTCGGGGCGAATCGTCGTGCGAACGAGTAACCCCACGGCGCGCTGCAGGAACGACGAGAGCCGGTCGATGCGGGTCGCGACGATCTGTCCAGTGGTGCTGTTGCGCAGGAGCGGCACGTCAGGGGGTCCTCATGAGGGCGAGTGATGCGGCAATGGAGGTGGCGAGATAGGGTCCGAAGGCGATCACGGTGCGCAGGCCGCCGGTCAAGCGTGCGACGACGTATGCGGCGACGGCGGCGAACATGAAGGCGAGCGTCGCGTCGGCCGCGCCGAGGAGCGCGCCTCCGAGCGCGGCGAGCTTCGCATCGCCCCAGCCCATGCCACGACCGCGCGTCACGAGCGCGGCCACGGCGAACGGGGCGAAAACGATCGCGCCGCCGACCGCCGGACCGACGTCGTGCCGCGCGTAGCCCATTCCGACGATGAGCGCCAGCGGTGGGAGGGTCAGCATGTCCGGGAGGATCCCGCAGCGCAGATCGGCCGCGGTGCAGCCGGCGAGCGCGAGCACCAGCAGCGCGGAGAACGCCAGCTGGGCGGGCGGCTCGTGCTGCAGCGCGAGTGCGCACCCGATACAGCCGGCAGCGAGCGCGAACCACCCGCGGCGGAACGAGACCGGGGCCGGGCCGTCCTCGAACGGCACGCAGCCCGCGCACAGCGCGTCGCCGACCAGCGTTCCGCCGTACCCGGCGAGCGCGAAGACGAGTGCGGCGAGCGCCGCGAGGATGGCCAGGCTCATCGGTTCATCAGCAGCCGCGCGACGACGGGCCCGAAGATCATCAAGTACAGCGAGGGGATCATGAACGCCGCCATCGGCAGGATCATCTTGATCGGCAGCTGCGCGGCTTTCTCCTCGGCGCGCATCCAGCGGCGGTCGCGCGTCTCCCGCGCGAGCTCCATCAGCACGTCGCTCAGGTTCGAGCCGAGCCGCTCCGCTTGCACGAGCGCGGTCACCATCGTCGTCGTCGACTCTTCGTTGACGCGGTCGGCGAGCGCGTTGAACGCGTCGGCGCGCGGGCGCCCCAGCCGGATCTCGGCCAGCATCGAGGTGAGCTCTTCCTTGAGCGGGCCGCGCGTCGCATCGACCGACTGCACCAGCGCGGCGTTGAGCGCGAGTCCCGCCTGCACCGTACTGCCCAAGAAGTCCAGAAAGTCCGGCAACTCGCGCTGAACGCTTTCCTTACGCGCCTTCACTGCGCGCGACAGCATGATGCTCGGGACGCGCCACGCCACCAGCGCGCCGAACAGGCCGGCCAGCACGCCGAGCAGGTTGCCGTTGAAGAGGATCAGCGACATCAGGCAGACCGCGACGCCGAAGCCGAGCGCTCCGACCCCGCGAATCGTCATCGCCAGCGGGGTGACGCCGTACCAGCCGGCTTCGATCAGCCGCTGCTGCAAGCGGGAGCTCTGCTCCTTGGTGACGATCTGCTCGATGATCGTGAGCCGGGCCGGGACGCTCTTCTCACGGATCGCTTCGATCTTCCTGATCCGGCGCGCCATCGGGCTCTGCGCCGGAAAGGTCGAGAGGACGATCATGAACGCCGAGATCGCGCCGCAGCCCGCGACCGCATACGGCGAGACGCCGATCACGGATCGATCCTCGTCATGCGAACCAGCACGAAGACGGCAACCGCATCCAGCAGCAGCGCCACCGCCAAGAAGATGTGCCCGGGGAGCGTCTGGAGCATGGCGTCGCGCAGCTCGTCCTGTGTGAGGACGAACGCGCCGACGCCGAGCGGGAGAAGGCCGAGCAGCCACGCCGTGGCGCGGCCTTGCGCCGTCACCGCGCGGACGCGGCGGCGCAGCCGGCGGCGGTCGCGGATCGTGCCGGCCAGGCCTTCGAGCACCGTGCCCAGATCGCCGCCGGTCTGCGACTGCACGCGCACCACGCGCGCCAGCACCGCCGTCTCGGTGTTCGTCATGCGCAGCGCGAGCTGGTCGAACGCATCCAAGATGCTCAACCCCAAGTTGCTCAGGCCGACGACGCGCATGAACTCGCTCTTCGCCGGCTCGCGGCTCTGCTCGCTGGTGATCGTCAGCGCTTGGCGGATGCCGAGCCCGACGCGGACGCCGCCGGCGAGCGTGCGCAGCGCGCCCTCGAGCTGGTCGGTGAACAGTGCGATGCGCTTGACGCGGCGCTGTTTGAGAAACGCGCGCCCGCCGAAGTACGCGAACAGCGCCGAGGCGGCGAGCATCAGCACGCCGGCGAGCGGCGCGGGACGGAGCAGCACGAGCAGCGCGAGCCACGGCACCAGCGCGACGCCGACGAGGACGAAGGCGAAATTTTGCGGCTCCATCGTCATCCCGGCCGCTTCGAGATCGGTCGCGAAGCGCTCGCCGAACTTGCCGAAGTGCGCCTGGAACGGGTTCGAGAACGAGTTGAACAGCAGCGCGACCGCGCCGATCGCGCCGAGCAGGATCGCGATCGGTGCTACCGCAGCCACGACGCCTCGGCGCGCTTCACCGCCGGGACCGGCATCTGGAAGGTCACCGGGTCGTAGTTGATGCCGAGCTCGGCGAAGCGCGTCAGGCAGTCCGGCTGCACGCTGCACGGCTCGAACTCGCCGAGCACGCGCCCTTGCGCGTCGACGCCGCGCTGCCGGTAGCGAACGAGCTCCTGCATCGTCACCGTGTCGCCTTCCATCCCGACGACCTCACTGATCCCGGTGACGCGGCGCGAGCCGTCGCGCAAGCGCGCGACCTGCACCACGATGTCGACGGCGCTGGAGACTTGCTCGCGGATCGCGCGGACCGGCAGATCGAACCCCGCCATGAGGACCATCGTCTCGATGCGCGAGAGCGCGTCACGCGCGGTATTGGCGTGGATCGTCGTCAGCGAGCCGTCGTGGCCCGTGTTCATCGCCTGCAGCATGTCGAGCGCCTCGCCGCTGCGGCACTCGCCCACGACGATGCGGTCGGGGCGCATGCGCAGCGCGTTGCGCACGAGGTCGCGGATCGTGATCGCGCCTTTCCCTTCGAGGTTCGGCGGGCGCGCCTCCAGGCGCACGACGTGCGGCTGCGCGAGCTTCAGCTCGCACGCGTCCTCGATGGTGACGATGCGGTCGCGCTTGGGGATGAAGCTCGAGAGCGCGTTCAGCAGCGTCGTCTTGCCGGCCCCGGTGCCGCCGCTGACGACGATGTTCAGCCGCGCCTCGACGGCGGCGCGCAAGAAGTCAAGGACCGGCGCGGTGATCGCGTTGACCGCGATCAAGTCGTCGACGCCGAAGCGCTTGGTGCCGAAGCGGCGGATCGTGAGCGTCGGCCCGTCGACGGCGAGCGGCGCGATGATCGCGTTGACGCGCGAGCCGTCGGGGAGGCGCGCGTCGACCATCGGGCTCGACTCGTCCAGCCGCCGCCCGAGCGGCGCGATGATGCGTTCGATCACCAGCCGCACCTGGCCGTCGTCGACGAACTGCTTCGGCGTCTGCTCGATCGCGCCGCTGCGCTCGATGTAGACGTTGGCGTGCCCGTTCACCATGATCTCGGTGACGTCGGGCTCGTGCAGCAGGCTCTCGAGCGGACCCAGCCCGAGCGCCTCTTCGACGACCTCGTGCCGCAGCCGCGAGGCCTGCTCCGCCGAGGTGACGTCGTTGCGCCCGGCGAGAAACTCGTCGGCGATCGCGTTGACCTGCGCGCGCAGCTCGGCAAACTTCGCCGCGTCGCCCTGCGCGCGCGCCGCCGCCAAGAAGTCGATCTTCGTGAGCATCCGCGCGTGCAGCTCTTTCTTGAGCCGCTCGCCGACTTTCGGATCGATCCCGGGGATCGGCGGCGCGGCGAACACCGTCGCTGCGCCGCTGGCGGCGGCGGTGCCGGGAAACGCGGGCGTCGGGGCCGGCTCGACGTCGGGACGCGGCGCATAGCGGCGATCGCCGATCGGGTTCGCGGTCGAGGCGCGCAGGCCGGTCAGCGGCTCGGCGGCCGGCAGCGTCGCGAGCCCGTCACAGAAGCGCCCGAACGCGCGGCCCCAGCCGCGGTCGCGCGGCGAAGGCAGCTCACCGGCGATCGGGACGCGCAGCGTCTCTTGGATCTCGCGGCCGCGCACTTCGGCGGTGCCGCGCAAGTCGTTCAGCACGAACCCGATCCGCTCGGCGGGGACGCCGAAACGCTCGAGCGCGGCGAGCATCGACTGCGCCGAGCCGATGCCCAGCAGCGTCGGTTCGCTCACCACGACGATCTTCGCGGCGCTGATCACGAACGGACGAACCGTCGCGGCGAACGGCTGCGGCGCGTCGACGACGACGAGCGCGTTGTCGGGCAGTTTCGCGGCGAACGCGTCGACGGCTTCGGCCCGCACCGCGAAGCCGTCTTCGTACGAGCGCGCCAGCTCGACCACGGAGAGCTGGCCTTTCGCGACGACGGCCGGCGTCCCGGGAGCGCGCCCGAGATCGAGCTCTTTCGCCACGTCGTACCACACCGCCAGCGTGCGCCGCCCGGCGAGATCGGCGTCGACGACGACGCGCGGGCCGAACGAGGGCAACTGCTCGGCGAGCTTCATCGCGATGCTCGACGCGCCGACGCCCCCCTTCGCGCCTACGACAACGAAGACGCGCAGGCTCATTGACGTACTGAGCCGGCCTCGGTGCGGTCGAGCTCGATCACCGGCACGGTGCCGAGCGGCTGCGCGGCCGGCGGGGGCGGCGCGGGCTTGGGCGCGGTCGCGACGACCGCGGGGGTCGCGACGACCGTCGCCGGCGGCGCGGCGGCGGCCGGCGGTGGCGCTTGCGCAGGCTGTTTGTCGGGGACGCCGAGCGCGAGCGGTTCGGCGGGATACGCGCGGATCGACTCTTTCGGCGGGCGCAGCGCGAGGCGCAGCGTCGTGTTCAAGTCGGCCGACGCGAGCAGATCGACTTGCTTCGGCGTCAGCGCGAGCGTGACGGTGGTGAGGTTCTGGTTGTCGGGGCTGGGCGTCGCGCTGGTCGTCTCGACGGCGTTGCCCATCGCGAGCACGAGCGCGCCGCGCAGGATCGCCGAGGCTTTCGGAACTTCGGAGCCGACGCGCGGCGGAACCGCGATCACGTCGACGCGATCGCCCGGCTGAATGAGCCCGGCGACGCCTTTCACGCGGTCGATCGAGATGCTGACGGCACGCATTCCGATCGGCAGCCGCGCCGGCAGCGCGTCCGCGCCGCCTTCGCCGATCTTCGACTGCGTGAGCACGCTGCCGGCCGGGATCGTGATGAGCGAGTACTTGCCGTCGACCTGCTTGCGGTCGGTCACCGCGTCCTGGTCCACTTCGGTCGCCGGGCGCGTCGCCTCGGCGACGAACGAGTCGTTCAGCAGCGCGCGCGCCGGCACGTCGCGCGAGGCGACGAAGACGTGGCGCATCTCGACGGTCGTGACCGACGCGCGCAGCGAGTTGAGGTAGTTGAGCAGCAGCACGCCGGTTCCGAGGGCGAGCAGAATACCGACGAACAGCGGGACGCGACGAGCGTTTTTCATGACGGAGCAAACCTCAGAACCGGGACGAGGGCCGAGACGGCGTACATGATGCTGCCGGCCGCGATCGCGACCGCGTAGGGCAGCGTGTTCTTTTCGACCGGAGCGCCGTGCGAGGCGACGGCGACGGTGCTGCGCACGAGCGCCACGAGGCGCCCGCGAAACGCCGCGGTGACGAGCGCGAGCACGGCGCCGGCGGCGAGGATGTCGAGGACCAGCGAGAGGGCGGCGATTCCGCCGACCACACCGCAGCACGCGGCGATCAGCTTGACGTCACCGCCGCCGAACCAGCCGGCGGAGAATGCGACGGACCCGGCGAGAAACGCCAGGGCCATCGTAGCGAGCGCGATGAGAACGGGAGCGATGCCTTCGGGAACGTGGACGGCGAGGGCGAGCAGCGCGGTGGCGGCGGTCAGCGCGTTCGGAATCTTCCGTGTCCGAACGTCGACCGCCGCCGCCGCGCAGGTGGCGGCGACCAGAACGATCGTCGCCGCGCTCATGGGTAGCTCGTTCCGATGTCGTTGTACTTCCCGAGCAGCTGCGAGCCGAAGTATGCGACGGCGCCGATGCAGAGCACCGCGACGAAACCGAGGATGACGCCGTACTCGGCGAGTCCTTGGCCGCCCTCGTCGCGGAGCATGACCAGCATCAGAGCACCGACCAGATCGCGGCGGCGACGTCGGTGATGCGGTCGTGCACTGCAAGCGCGCTTGCGACGCACTGCGCTGCGACGAGGCCGATCGCGACGGCGGCAGCCGGGAAAAGCGCGCCCGATCCCACGTTCAGCATTGGGGCAGAGCCTTTAGATGCTGTTGCCCGCGCCGCTGAGGACGCCCTTGATGTTGGTGCTCAGGAACGTGACGGCGCCGATGCAGAGGACGGCGACGAGACCGAGGATCAGACCGTACTCGGCGAGACCCTGGCCGGATTCGTCGAGCATGACGGAGCGAAGAATGTTGTTCACGGATGTTCTCCTTAACGATGTGCTAGTGCTGCACGGAAGCGGGGGTTTCGTCCGGCGGCGCCGGTACGTTGGGGGCTGCGACGTTCAACGTCGCGCGAGCGTCGGAACCGGTGGCGGGATCGCGAACGACGACCGTCAGGATCGCGTCGCGAAAGTACGCCGGGGCGGTTCGCAGCGTGGCTTGATAGCGTCCGTCCTTGGTCGCGACGGCGCTGCGGCTCACGAGCACGGTCGGAAGGTCGCGCGAGTACCGAACGTACAGCGAGACATCCAACGTCGAGCCGGTCGGAGCGGTGCCGGAGACCGTCACCGCTTCGGTTCCCACCGCCCGCGCTGCAGTCAGCGTGATGAGCGGTGCAGCAGGCGCATCCGCCGCCCGCGCCGCGGCCGGCGCGCAGAGCGCTGCCGTAACGGCGAGAAGAGCGGCGGTGGAACGGCTGCTGATGTGCATCGTGGCCGCATCGTACACGCCGCAGGGACCCTTGAAAAGAGCGTTCCGGAAGAATTGACGGACTGACAACGCCCTGTCAACGCACGGTCAACGCGAGCATCTGGCATACTCATCAAAACCGGCTCGGACCGTTTGCCGGGAGAGGATTTTGCTTTGCCACACACGCTTCGCGCGCTCGTTACCGCGGCCGCAGTGATCGCCGTCACTGCGGCGCCGCTCTGCGTCAACGCGGACGCTATGATCCCGATCACCGTGCGCACCGGACAGTCGACCGTCGTCGAGACGCCGCACCTCACGCGGGTCGCGGTAGGGGACGGAAAGATCGCCGGCGTGCTGGCGATCGGAAACGCCGAGATCGTGGTCAGCGGGCGCGCCGCCGGGCGGACCACGGTGCTGGTGTGGACCTCGGCCGGGCGGCACACCTACGACGTCACGGTGACGCAGCAGAGCTTGGACAGCTTGCGCGAGATGCTCTCGAACGCGGTGACCGAGCGCGACGTCAAGGTCGAAGCGCTCGACAACTCGATCGTGCTCACCGGCACCGTCGCGAACGGCGAGGCGCTCGTCCATCTCGGCGACGTCGTCTCGCACTTCGAGCCGGTCGCGGCCGCCGGGAAGTTCAACCTCGTCAACGCGGTCACGGTCGCCAAGCCGCTCGGACCGCTGCAGAACGAGCTCGCCTCCTCGCCGGCGACGGCCGGCGTGCGCGTCGACCGCGACGTGAAAGGAAACCTCATCGTCAGCGGCTCGGTGCAGGACCGCACGACCGCGGAGGGCGTGCTGCACAAAGTGCGCGCGCTGGCGGGCCCGTACCTCGCGATCGACGGCAAGGTGATCGACCGCATCGAGACCGCGACGGTCAGCCAGGTCGACGTCAAGGTGTACGTGCTCGAGGTCGACGACGTCGCGCTCAAGCAGCTCGGCTTCAACCTGCAGTCGGCGATCTTCCACCAGGACGGCACCTACACGCTCGCGCCGCCGCAGTTCCCGGTCGTCGAGAGCCCGTACAGCAGCGGGAGCAGCCCGGGACCCATCAACGCCGGGCGCGCCTTCACGATCGGCGGATTCTTCCGCTCGATAACGCTCGCGCCGACGCTGAACCTCATTCTGAACACCACGCACGCGCGACTGCTCTCGTCGCCCGACATGGTGACGATGCCCGGCCACGAAGCGAACTTTCTGGTCGGCGGGCAGATCCCGATCCCCGTCGCCGCCGGGCCGCAGCAGATCGCGATCCAGTACAAGGAGTTCGGCGTGAAGCTGGTGGTGACGCCGACGATCCTGCCCGAGGGCGGCGTCGAGACGGTGATCGCGCCGGAGGTCTCGGACCTCGACTTCCAAGACGGCGTCTCGCTGAACGGCTTCGTCGTACCCGCGCTGAAGACCAGCAAGCTCTCGACCGACGTCGTCACCAAAGCCGGCGAAGCGATCGTGATGGGCGGGCTGCTGCGCCGTCAGGAGCAGCGCGTGATCGACAAGATTCCCGTGCTCGGCGACGTCCCGGTGCTCGGCAAGCTGTTCCGCTCCACGCGCTATCAGAACCAGCAGACCGACGTCGTGTTCGTGATGACGCCGGAGATCCTCACGAAATGACGGCGGCGCGCGCGGGGCGCTGGGCGGCGTGGCTGATCGCGCCGCTCATCTTCGCCGCGATGATCGCGATCAACGGGCTGGGCGAGCCGACCTACGTGATGGGCGACTTCCGCGCGTTCTACTGCGCGGGCGCGGCGATCGCGGACGGCGCGAACCCGTACCTCGAAGAGCCGCTGCGCACGTGCGAGGCGACCGCCGGCCCGCCGGCCGAGCCGAAGTTCCTGCGCCCGGTCGCGCTGCCCGCGCCGCTTCCGCCGTACGCGCTGCTGCTGTTCGTCCCGTTCTCGCGCCTGCCGTTCCCGCTCGCCGCGCTCGCGTTCGCGCTGCTCTCGATCGGCGCGATGGGCGTCGCCGTCGCGGCGCTGCAGCGCGTCACCGGCGCGTCGAGCGCCGTGCTGAACCTCGCGCTCGCCGCGATCACGGCGAGCGTCTCGTACTACGTCGGCCAGCCGATGCCGTTCGTCTTCGCGGCGCTCGCCGGCGCGGCGCTGTTCGTGCGCAAGGAGCGCTGGTGGACGGCGGCCGCGTGTCTGGCTGCGGCGAGCATCGAGCCGCACGTCGCGTTGGCGGCGATCGCGGCCGCGTTCGTCGCGTTCCCGCGGATGCGCGTGCCGCTGGTCGCGTGGGGCGCGGGCTTGGCCGCGGCGTGCGTGTTCGCGGTCGGGTGGCCGGTGAGCGTGGCGTACGTGCGCGACGTCGTCCCGGCGCACGCGCTCGCCAACAGCTACGAATGGCAGTTCAGCCTCACCTCGATCCTTACGTCGGCCGGCGTCGACGCGCACGCCGCGATTCGCTGGGGCGAGGCGATGTTCGCGGTGATGGTGCTCGCGGGAATCGCCGTCGCGCAGCGGTTGCGCGCGCTGACCGGCGACGCGGCGGTGACGATCGTGATCCCGCCGGCGTTCGCGGTCTTCGGCGGCGTGCACGTGCACCATCAGCAGCTCGCGATCGCGCTGCCGGCGATGCTGTACGTCTTCGTGCGGTACGAGCGCGTGCGCGTCGCGGCGGCGGCCGGCGTCGCCTTGGCGATGATTCCGTGGAACGTGATGAGCTCCAGCGTGCTGTCGGGCTGCGCGCCGCTGCTGGTCGGCTCGACCGCGGCGCTGATGATCGGCCGGCGAGCCGGCTTGGTGCTGACGCTGCTCGCCGCGGCGATCGCGCTCTCGATGCTGGTACTGGCGCTGCTCGGGCTGGGACCCGCGCCGACGCACTTCGTCGCGCATGCGTATCCGGCCGGCGCGCTGGCCGAGCTGAGCTGGGGCGACTTCTCGCACGCCGCGCTGATGCGGCCCTCAGTGATGATGCAGTGGCTGCGCATCCCGACGATGGCCGGGCTGGCGTGCGGCTTGTTCGCGATCGCGAGCGCGGCGTACGCCGGCGCCGGTGAGGCGCGGCGCGTCGCGTTCGGCGCGCGGGACGTCGCGACGCAGCCCGGGTGATGAGCGCCGCGCCGCGCCGCCGGGTCGATCCGAACGCGCTGCTGCCGTGGGCGTGCGTAGCCGCGGTCACCGGCTGGCTGACGGCGCTCGCGCTGCGCTTTCCGGCGCGCGACGGCGATCTGCTCTGGCAGCGCTGGCTCGGCGAGCGGATCCTGCGCGAGCACGCGATCCCGCGCGCGCTCGGCCCCGAGACGTTCGCCGCCGACGGCGCGCCGTGGACCCCGCACGAGTGGCTGTTCTCGACCGCGCTGGCGTGGACCGGCGATCATGCGCTGCGGTGGGCGCTGCCGGTGCTGTGCGCGCTCGCCGCGGCGCTCGTGTTGACGACGGTGGTGCTGCGCTGCGCGCGCCGCGGCGTCTCGCCGACCGGCGCGTCGGCCGCGGTGCTCGTCTGCGCGTTCGCGATGCTGCAGTCGTTCGGCGTGCGCGCGCAAGTCCTCGGCTGGGCTTGCCTCTCGGTCGTCGTGCTGCTGCTGGAAATCGAAGGACCGTGGGCGTGGGCGGCGGTCCCCGCGACCGCCGTGTGGGCGAACTTGCACGCGAGCGCGTTTCTCGCCCCGGCGACCGCGGCATTGATCGCGCTGGCCGCGGTGATGCGCGACCGCGCCTGGTCTGCGGCCGTGCGCCGTTCGACGATGATCGCCGCAGCGTGCGGCGCGGCGACGCTCGCGACGCCGCTCGGCGTCGATCTGGCGCGCTACGCGGGGGCGCTGCTGACCAGCCCGATCCGCGACTCGATCGACGAGTGGACGGCGACCAGCATCAGCAACGCCGGCTTCCTCGCCGGCGCGCTGCCGCTGGTGCTGGTGCTGGCGGCGTTCGGCGTGCGCGCCTCGCTGCGCGACCGGCTGCTCGCGCTGGCATTCGCGCTGCTGCTGTTCTGCGCGGTGCGGAACGTCCCGGTATTCGCGCTGGTCGCCGCGCCGATCGCGTTCGCCGCGCTGCCGCGAGCGCGCGCCGGCGCGGTGCGCGCGCATCCGGCTGCGCGCGGCGGCGCGTGGGCGACGCTCGCCGCGGTCGCGTGCTGCGGCATCGCGATCACGGCGATCTCGTGGCGCGGCGCGCCGGCTGCCGGTGACGCGCTGCCGCTGAGCCCCGTGCACACGCTGCTGGCGCAAGCGCACGAACCGCCGCGCGTGCTGTGCGAAGATTTCGCGTGGTGCAGCTTGCTTCTTGGCCAACCGGCGCAGTTCTTCATGGACGGACGGTGCGATCCGTACCCGCCCGACGTCTGGCACGACTATCGCGTCATCGTGCGCGGGAACCGTGGCTGGGACGTTGTGCTCGATCGGTATCGCGTCGATGCGGTCCTGGTCCGACGCGACGGCGCCCTCGACAGCCTTCTCGCCGAGCGCTCTCGAGCTTGGCACGTTCTTGCGGCGAACGGTCTGACTCGGCTGTACGTGCGTTCCCTGCTGCTCGCGCGAACGCGATGAACGGTCTCGCACGCCGGGTGACGTGGTGGGCCGGCGCTTTGGCGCTCACGGTCCTGATCGCCGACCTCGCGATCCCGCTGGCGATCGACGCGGGCCTACGGGCTTGCGACTTCGCAGCGTTTTACTGCGCCGGCGAGGCGGTCGCGCACGGGGCGGACCCGTACCGCGTCATGCCGCTCGCGGCGTGCGAGCACCGCGTCGCGACCGGACCGTTCTTGATGCAGCTCGCGGTCATGCCGGCGCCGTTGCCGCCCTACGTGCTGGGAGCGCTGCGTGTGGTCGCGATGGTCCCCTTCCGTTTGGCGCAGCATCTGCTCGACGTGGTCTCGGTCGGCGCCTTCGGCGTCACCGTCGTGCTCTTGCACCGGCTGACGCGTATCCCGGTCATGGCGGTGCTCTTCGCCACCGCGCCGTTCGCGTGGGTCGTCGTGATGCTGGGGCAGCCGCTGCTCGTGCTCGCGTGTGCCTTGACGGCCGCCGCCGTTCTGGTACGCCAGGACCGCGACCGCTTCGCCGCGCTGGCGGCATCGGCGATGATGGTCGAGCCGCACGTCGGCCTCTGCGTGTGCCTTTCGCTGTTTCTGTGGCGCAAAAAGACGCGGCTGGTTCTTGTCGCGACGGGCGCAGCCGGCGTAGCGCTCGCGATCGCGACCGTGTCCTGGCCGGTGGTGCGCGAGTACTTCACCGAGGTGCTGCCGCTCCACGCGCGCAGCGAAGTCTACGGCCCCGGCCAGTTCAGCCTCACCGCGATTCTCGCTGCGCTCGGGGTGCCGGCGTCTTCGGCGGTCCATGCCGGCGCGGTCCAGTACGCCGTGGTCGGGCTCGGCGGCGTGTTCGTGGCGCGCGTCGTCGCAGCGCGGCTGGAGAATTCGGCTGCGCTGGTCGTCGTGCCGCCGCTGTTCGCGGTGTTGGGCGGCACGTTCATCCACGCGACCGACTTCATCTTCGTTCTTCCGGCGGCGTTGCTGATCGCGGCGAAGACGCCGCGCCGGGCGTGGGCGACAGCCGCGCTCGTGGGTCTCGCAGCGCATTGGAAGGCCGTCGGTGGTCTTCCGGGTCCGCTCTTGTCGGTCGTCGCCGCGACCGTTCTCGTGTACTGGAGACATCGCTCGCTCGTGCCGGCGCTGGCGGTCGGGGCCCTGTTTTCGATCGCGGTGGCTCTGTGCACGCTCGTCACGGATGCGGGCCCGGTGGCGCTCGGAGCACCGGCGGCGGGCGACTTTGCCGAGCTCGCGTGGGAGCAGTTCATGCTCGCGCACGCCGCGAACGGGGCGGACTTTCTGATTCGCCTGCCGATGTGGGGCGCGTTGATCGTCCTGTGCGCGCTTACCGTGGAGCTCGCGAGCGCAGGCCGCAGGGACGTGGTGCCGGAGTTGCGCACCGCGCCGGCCTGCCCGTGAACCGCGAAGACCTAAAGCCTCTGACCTCGCTGCGCTTCTTCGCGGCGCTGCTCGTCTTTCTGTGGCACGTCCCGCCGGCGATGGCGGTCGCCTACACGTTCTCGTTCGGCTATGCGGGCGTCGGTTTCTTCTTTGTCCTCTCCGGTTTCATTCTGACGTATTCGTACCGCCACGTCTTCGACGGCACTCCGAGTCGCTCGGCGCTGGCCGCGTTTTACGTGTCGCGCATCGCGCGCATCTACCCGCTGCTCGTCGTATCGACGCTGATCATGCTGGGAGTGTTGGCGAGCGTGGGAGGCATCGCTTGGGACGGCGAGCCGTCCGGCGAGCGCATCCGGGCCGTGGTCTTTCAGCTGACGCTGCTCCAGAGCTGGGTGCCGGCGACGGCAATCCACTTCGGAATCAACGGCCCGGCCTGGAGCCTTTCGGTCGAAGCGTTCTTCTACGTGCTCTTTCCCTTCGTTGCGGTGGCGATGTTCCGCGTAACGCGGGGCGCGCCGGCCGCTCGCGTTCTGCTCCTCGCCGTCACTGTATGGCTGCTGTTGCTCGCCGTCGTCGCCCCGATTCCGGCCCGGATCGACGATTGGAGTCTCTACGTGTTTCCGCCCGCAAGGCTGGTCGACTTCGTGCTCGGAATGCTGCTCGGCACCGCGTTTCTCCGCGTGGGCGTCTCCGTGCGGTGGCCGTTGCGCCCTACGAGCATCGAGATCCTGGCGCTGGCGGGAGCGGCCGTCTGCATCTACGTCTCTCCGCTGCTGCCGTTGTCGCTGCGGTTCTCGGCCTGGCTCATACCGGCATGGTCGGCGGTCGTGTACGTCTTCGCGTGCCGGCGCGGGTTGATTTCCAGGGCGCTTTCGCACCCGGTGATGGTGCGGCTCGGCGAGATGAGCTATGCGTTTTATCTGTGCCACCTCGCGGTGATCTCGCTGCTGCGCCATACGATCGGCGATCGGCACCCGCTGATCGTTCCGCTCGCCCTCGGGATGACGCTTGCGCTCAGCTGGGCGCTCCATCATGGTGTCGAACAGCCGCTGCGCGCGCGCATCCGCCGGCTCTTCTCCGGTCGTGCGGGCCGGCCCGCGAGCGAGGCCGTTCTGGTGGCGGTGTCGTGACCAGCACACCGCTCGCAACGCAATTCTCTTACCGCGATCTCGCGCCCCGGCGCACTGTCCTGACGCGAACGCTGCTGTGGGCATGGAGCGGCACGCTGGCCGTCCTCATCGCGAGCGCCGCGGGCTGGTCGATCGCCCACGGGGCGGGCGACTGGCGCGTCTTCGCGTCAGCGGGCGCGCGTGTCGGGACGCCGGAATTGCTCGCGCCGCCCGCGGCGTGGCAATCGTTTTTCTATCTGCCCGGCGCCGCCTGGGCGCTCGCACCGTTCGCGCACGTTCCGCTCGCGACGAGCTTCGTGGTGAACGGCGTGCTGATGCTGGCGTGCGCCGCAATTGCGGGGCTGATCGCGGCACGCACGTACGGCCTCGACCGCGCAACGGCGGTCGGCCTGTACGCGCTGTGGTCGCCGGTCGTCTACGCCGCCGCGATCATCGGTCAGAACGCGCCCTTCGGGCTGCTGCTCGCGCAGTTCGCGATCGCGGGGATGGCGCGCAACTCCGTGGCGCTGACCGCGCTTCCGATCGGCCTGCTCCTCTACAAGCCCACGTACGCGTTGCCGATGATCGCGCTGCTGATCGTGCGCTCGCGCTGGCGCGAGCTCGCCGCGATCGCCGCAACGGCACTGATGTGGTACGGCATCAGCGTCACCGCGACCGGCGGCGACTGGGACTGGCCGTCCACCTGGGCGCATCTCCTCGCGACGTTCGCCGCCGGCGACTTCAGCGTGAACGCGCCCTTCGCGATCAGCCTTCCCGGCGTACTCATTCGAACCGGCACGAGCGCCATGACGGCGGCGTGCATCGCGTTCGTCGTCGCGCTCGTCGCCGCAGCGGCATTGCGAAGAGCTTCATCGGCGGAAGCGGGAAGCGCCGCGGCGCTGATCGGTCTGGCGCTCAGCCCGCACGCGTGGGCGTACGACGCGGCCCTCGCACTACCGATGATCGCCTATGCTGCCGCGAGGCTCGCTGAGCCTGCGCGCACGCGGCTGTTGCTCGGCGCCGCCTTCATCGCACCGCTCTTTTTCGCCTCACGCCAGCTCAACTTCAACCCGCTGTGCCTGCTCGTGACCGGCGGCGCGATCGCATGGTGTTGCGCGCGCTCGTGGCCCGCCGGCGAACGCAGTAGGCTCGGCGTGCCGCTCCGCTAGCCGCGGCCGCTACAGGACGATCCAGCCGCTCGCGGTTCGGCGCAGCTTCACGCGGCGTTCGCTGAGCTGCGCGCTCGCCCACTCGATGAGCCACGGCAGCGCCGTCTTCGCGCGCGCTTTCGTCGTCCACGCGGCGCGTTGCGCGAGCGCGGGGCGGTACCGGACGAGCGCGCTCTGCGCGCCGCTGTCGTTGCGCGGCGTGATCCCGACGACCGTTCCGACCCGGGTGCGCGCGATGCAGAAGCGCGCCGGCGAGCCGAGGTCGACCAGGCGCGCGTCGGTCACGTCGCGCCGGCCCTCGGCGCTCAGCGCGTACTCCTCGACCGGCGTCGGCCCGGAGATCGCCGTCCCGCGCGCGGTGGTGCGGGCCTTGATGAGCAAACCGGCCCCGGCGAGACCGTCGAGCCAGCGCAGCTCCTCACGGCGCGCGCCGCGCAGCGCCGGGTCTTCCCGGCCGTCGGCCCGCTCGTCGTACGGCAGGAACAGCGGGTCCGTGCAAACGGGCTCGGGGTGGTCGGTCAGGTATGCGTCGATCGCTGCGGCGAGAGCGGCCGGGTCGGGCCGGTCGGCGTTCCCGGCCACCGCGCAGCCGGCGACCGGCCAGGCCATCAACATCGCAAAGACGACGCCGACATAGCGCTTGGTCACCAAGGGAAGGCGGCTCTCCGCCGCCCGGCATCGGAGCACCTGCCTGTCCGTCCACAAAACGTGCGAGCCCTTCTCAGGTGCTCGGACGGTCAGACGCCGAGCAGCTCGCGCAGCGTCACGGCGTTCTTCGGCGCGTACGCTTTCTCGTCGTTGTTGAAGTAGACGAACGTCGCGTCGACGCGCGGCGCGAGCGCGCGAATCGTCGCCGCCCACTGCTCGAGCTTCGCGCGCCGGTACGAGCCCGCATAGGCGCGCACCGGTCCGTGCAGGCGCACGTACAGCACCGGGCCGGTGACGACGAGCGGCGCGATGCTGCCGCGCAGGTCGTGCAGGCACAGCGAGATCCCGCGCTCGCGCAGCAGCGCGTACACCGCCTCGACGTACCAGGACGGATCGCGAAACTCGACGACGTAGCGGTGGTGCGGCGGCAGCGTGCCGAGGAAGTTGCGCAGCGCGTCGTCGTCGCGCGCGAACCAGGGCGGAAACTGCGCCAGCACGTTCGCGACGTGCGGCTCCAGCGGCGCAATCGCGCGCATGTAGTTGTCGACGAACGCGCGCGGCTCGCCCGGGCGCTTGCGGTGCGTGATCAGCCGGCTGAGCTTGACGGTGTAGACGAATCCCGGCGGAACGGCAGCCCAGCGCACGAGATCGTGCTCCTTCGGCAGCCGGTACGTGGTGACGTTCAGCTCGACGGTCGGGAAGCGCTGCGCGTAGTACGCCAGCCACTCGCGCTGCGGCAGCTTCTGCGGGTAGAAGCGCCCGCGCCAGTCGCGGTAGGTCCAGCCGCTCGTCCCGACGAGGATCTTAGGGATAGCGGCGCTGGAAGGTGAAGACGTAACCGCTCGTGCCGGGCGTGGGCGCCAGCGCCTGGAGCTGATAGTTCGTCGGGCCGGTCGGCGTCAAGGGGTTCGACAGCCCGAACGTGCGCGCGCTGCTGCCCGCGTTGAAGATCGTCAGCTGCATCGAAGCCGCGTTCGAGAAGCTCATCGCGAGCGCGAGCGCTTGCTGGTTTCCTTGCGAGCCCTCCGCCTCGGAGAACGACGCTTGGAGGTTCTTGCCGAGCTGGCGGCTCGCGCTCGCCGAGAACCCGCCGGTGAGGCCGGCGTTGAAGCTGAACGTCGAAAAGCCGAGCGCGCTGCCGAGCGAGGCGGAGAACGGCTCGAACAGCGACTGCGTGAAGCGCTGGTCGACGTAGCCGACGGCGAGATTCTGAATCGCGTTGCCGTTGTCGCTCGCGGGCGGCGTCGTGCGCGCGACGCCGGCGACCGCACCGAGGCCTTGCGCGCCGACCAGCAGCCCGAGGATCTGCGAACGGTCGTAATCGGGATTCGAGGCGAAGTCGATCGACAAGCCGGTCGCCGGCCCGTGCACGTGCAGCAGCACGTCGGTCGCCGGGTCGGGGACGTGCGTCGTCGCGGTCGCGTCGACGCTCGGGATGATCCCGCTCGCCGGGTCGAACGCGACCTGCGCGCTCTGCAGCACGAAGGTGCGGTAGAAGCTCAGCGTTCCGTCGGTCGAGGCGAAGTCGCCGCTGAGCGCGGGATGCGCGAGCGTTCCGCTCACCTGCACGGCGCCTTTCGCGCCGACGTCGACTGCCGGTCCTTGGAGCCGGTCGTCGCTCGTCGCAGCGACGTTCAATGCGAAGGCGACCGGAAGCGGCGCCGCGTTCGAGGGGCCGGACGACGACGGCAGCAGCGCGCTCAGCGGAACGCGCGCGTGCGAGATCGCCAGATCGCCCGCGAGCAGGATCGGCGCACCGTTGCTGCGGCTCACCGAGAGCGCGCCGTTCAGCTTGCCGCGGAAGAGCTTGGGCATGTCGATCCCGACGTTCTTCTCGCGCGTGTCGAGATTGAACGCGAGCGACCCGGGCAGCCCGCGCAGATCGCCGGCGCGCAGCATGCCGCTCCCGTCGACCGCGCCGCCACCGATGTCCGCATGCAGCGCCGTGATGCGCGCGGTCCGTCCGGCGAGCGCGAGCTGCAGCGTTCCGTTGCGCAGCTCCGAGGCGAGCTGCGACGAGACGAAGGTCGCCTTCGCGAGCGCGACGCTCCCGCTGAGCCGCGGAACGCGCAGCGTTCCGGCGACCGCGACGTCGCCGTTCACGATCCCGCCGGCTTTCGTGTCCTTCGGCAAGAGCTGCGCGAACTGGCCGAGGTCGACGTTGCTCGCGACCAGCCGCGCCGTAATCGGGGCGTTGCGGCGGTCGACGAACGGCGGCGTCAGCGTAGCCGGAACGCTGCCGCTGAGCGCGAGCCGCCCGGCGATCAAATCGAGCGAGGCGTCGCGCACGTTCAGCCGGCCGTTGCCGTACGCGAGGTCGGCATGCGCATGGCGCGCGTTCGTCCGCTCGTAGCGCGGGTTGTCGACGTCGAGCAGTCCGTGCACGATCGGCTTGCCGCGCGTGCCGGAGATTGTCAGCGTCGTGTCGAGCGCGCCCGCCGCGTCGACCAGCGTGCCGGTCGCGCGCGTCGCGAACGTGCCGACGTCGGGCGAGACGGCGTGCAACGCGAGCTGCACCGGATCGCCGGCGCGCAAACCGAACGAGCCGCTGCCCTCGGCGACGAGGTTCAGCGCTTCCAGCCGCGCGCGCGCGATCCGGGTGCGGCCGCGGTCTTCATTGGCAGCGAGCTCGAGCCGGCGAATCGGAAGGCGTCCGACGTTGCCGTCGTGCAGTGCAGCGTTCCCGGAGAACGCGAGCTGAGGCGCCGTGCCGCGCACGCGCACCGCCCCGTCGACGCGGCCGGTGACCGGCGCGATGACGCCGAGCGCGGGGAGCCAGGTCGTGAGATCGAGCCCGGCGATCGTCGCCTGCGTGTCGATCGCGCTCGCAACGAGGTGCGCGAGCGGATCGCGCGCCGGAACGGTCGCCGAGCCGCGCGCGCTCAAGCGCCCGTGCGGTCCGCCGACGTCGGCGCTCGCGGCGATCGTGCGGCCGTGCGAGGACCAGCGCGCGCCGACGTCGCCGATCGGCAGCCGGAAATAGCGCACGCCCGCGAGCGCGACGTCGCCGGAGGTCGCCAGCGACGAACCGCCGGCGGCGAACGCGATCGCGAGCCGCCCACGCCCGGCGAGGGTTTCGGCGGAGTCGAAGTAGTCGTTGAAATCGGCCAAGTCCGCGCGGTCGGAGCGCACCGAGCCGCGCGCGCCGCCGCGCGAGGCGAGCGCATCGAAGTGCAGTGTCGTCGAGCCGACCGTCGCGCTCCCGCCGCGCACGGCGACCGCCGCGAGATCGCCGCTGAGCGGAAGCACGACGTCGTGGAACGCGAGCCCGTTGATCGAGCCGGCCGCGATGCGCGCCGCGCCGCCGATCGACGGGTCGCTCAGCGCGCCGCGCACGCGCAGGTCGGCGTCGACCGCCGCGTCCGGATACGGCAGCTTCACGCCGAGCCGGCGCGAGAACGCCGCGACGTCGGCACCGCGCACGTGACCGTTCAAATCAAGGAGTGGGGCCGCGCCGGCGAGGTTCGAAATGGAACCGCTCGCATCGGCGACCGCGCCGTCGTAGGCGACGTTCGCGCGGTCGAGCGCGAGCGTTCCGCCGGCGTATGCGCCCGAGGCGGTCGCGGCGAGCGGCGCGCCGCCGTAGCTCGCGCCCGCGAGCGCGACGACGGCTTGCGCGCGCGGATCGCGCTGCGTCCCGCTCACGACGCCGACGGCGGCGAGCCGCCCCCCGGAGAGCGGAAGCCCCGCGCCGCGGAACGCCGAAGCGTCGATTCCGCTCGCGCTCAGCCGCACGCTGCCGCCGTTCCCGAAGCTGCCCGCGCCGACGACCGAACCGCCGGCGGCGTCGATCCGCGCCGCCGGAACGTCGATCGCGTTGTTGCGCAACGCGACGGTCGCCTCGGCGTGCTGCAGCGCGACGCCTTGAAGGCGTGCGCCGGCGAAGCGCGCATCGGCGATCTGCAGCACGCCGCGGCCGTTGCGCGCGACGACGCGCAGCTGCGCGTCGATGCCGCCGCTCCCGCGCGCGCCGTGCAGCACCGATGCCAGCCGCTCGACGCTGCTGCGCAGCCGCGCGCGCAATGCGAAGAGGCCGTTCGCCGTCGCGTACGCGCCCTCGCCGCGCAGCTCGCCGAGCGGTCCGCGCACGCTGACGCCGTTCAACGCGACGCCTTCGCTCGTCGTGCCGAGGTGCGCGTCGGCGTCGCCGATCGCGATCCCCGCCACGCCGGCGCGGCGCAAATGAACGTCGCCGGCCGCTTCCGCGACGTTCGAGCCGCGCAGGTAACCCGCGAGGTCCGCGTCGAGCGTCCCCGAAACCGGCGGCAGCGCCGCCCCGTTGAAGCCGGGCAGCCGTACCGCGCGCGCCGGCAACAGCGCGAAGCGGCGCGCGCTGACGATCCCGTCGACCGCGTTGTTCGGCCGGTCGAACGCGACCCGCGCATACACCGACGCGCCGTCGGCGCGCGCGAGCGCGAGCGGGCCGACCGTTCCGGTGCCGTCGGGATCGAGCGCGAACGTCGTGTCCAGCGTGCCGTGCGGTGCCTGCGCCGCGACCGCACCGAGCGCCGCGAGCTTCTCCGCGGTGCCGGTCAGGTGCACCAACGCGTGCACGCGCGCGTGCGGCAGCACCGCGGCGCCGTACGGCAGCGCGTCGCCGGGGCCGTCGACCGTCGCGAGCATATCGGTGTCGACTTGCTTGCCGAGGATCAGCTCGCCGTGCGCGCGCAATGCGAGCGGCCCGTAGCGCGCCTCGATGCCGAGGACCTGGAAATCTTCGCCGGAGAACGCGACGGTGCCGGCGGCGCGCGTAAGCCCGTACCCGCCGTACGCGAGCCGCGGTGAGAAGAAGGAGCCGCGCACGACCGGCTTGTCGATCGGCCCGTCGGCACGCAGCTGGAACGCCACGTCGCCCGAGAGCGGGCGCCGCGCCGACTGCTCGGAGATCGTGCGCAATTGCTGGAGCGGTCCACGCCCGTCGATGAGGAACCGCATCTGCGGGTGCGCGAGACCGTAGACGCCGCCGGCCAGGTGCAGCGGGACGCCGGCGAGCGTCGCGACGATCCCGCCCGTCGTCACGCCGTCGTCGTAGACGTACAAGCGGCCGTGCGCGTCGCCGATCGGAACGCGCAGCTGCGCCGCGAAAATCTTTCCGTCCACCAAGTCGGCGACCGCGCCGGCGTGCGTGCTCGTCGTGCCGTCGTCCGCGATGAAGCCGTAGATGCGCGCGTCGACGTTCTGCAGCCGCCCGTCGACGACGTGCACGGCGTGCGTCGCCATCGCGAAGTTCACCAGCGGCCCGACCGGCAGCTCATCCGCGTGCCAGTGCTGCGACGCGAAGCCGCGCTTGTGGTCGAACCGCGCGCGCCCGCTGATGGGGTAACTGCGCGCGCCGTCCTGCAGCACGCCGTCGACGCGATAGTACGCCGGATCGGTCGGCGCGAGAACCGCGTCGACGTTCACCCCGTTCACCGACTCGCGCCGCTCGTGGTTCGGCACCACGAAGCGGTCGATTAGCGCGATCCGCCCGTCGCGCACCCGCACGCGCACGTCGAGCGGCGTGTTGTCGGGCCGCGGCGGCGGCCCGCTTCCGCCGGGCAGCGCGACGTTGTACGTGCCGTCGGCGTGATGGATGAGCGTAAGCAGCGGGCGCTGCACGTCGATCGCGCGCAGCCCGAAGCGGCGTTTCCCGCCCGGCAGCAAGTCGCGCAGCGAGAACTGAACGTCCAGCCGGTCCGCGCTGAGCACCGGCTCGCCTTGGCGGTTGCGCACGACCGGCGCGACGACGGCCAAGCTATTCCGTGTGACGTGCGTGCTCTGCGCGCTGAAGTCGTACCCGAGCGCTCCGACCGCGGCGCGGATGCCGGCGCCCGCGAGCTGGTCGTGCGCGCTCACGACGCCGATGGCTGCGAGAGCCACGGCGCCGGTCGCGACCAAGAGCAGACGTCGTCGGCGCATCATCTTTCAAATTCCCGAGGAGCCGCAAGGCGGGCCACCCCCGATTTGGGGATATGACCCGCCTCACGAGCAGGGTAGCGCCCCTTCGACGGGGCCAGGCTGACGTTTACGTTCCGATTTGCGCATTCATCAGCGAGAGGTCGAGCGAACCGAGCCCGGTCGTGTAGTCGTAGCCGGGCAGCGCGGTGTAGGCACCGTTGCCGCCGGTGATCTCATCGTGGAACCCACCGTACGCCTGCGTCGGGGGCGGTCCCGTGACCGTCGTGGCGGCCGCGTTCGTTTCGATGTAGTTCCGGTAGAGCTGCGGCGCTGCAAAGCCGAGCGCCGGGTGCGCGGTCAGGAGTCGCGCATACGAGCCCATCGCGAGCGGCGACGCTTCGCTCGTTCCCCCGATGCCGCAACCACTCGGGCACGCGCCAATCCCCGGGACGTTCGCGCCGTACACGTTGTAGCCGCCCAGGTTCGGATCGGCCGCCATCGCGATGTCGGGGAGGCCGCGCAGGTTCGTCGCGGCGAGCCCGGTGCTGTTCGGCGTGACCGCTTGCTGCCACGAGGTCGAGTTCTCGAACTGGCTGATCCCGCCGCCGCCGGCGTTCCACGCGGTCTCGCCGGCGTAGCTGCCGTCGTTGTTCGCGACCGCGCTCGTCCCGCCCACGCCGACCACGTACGGCGAGGCGGCGGGATACGAAACCATCGGCGGGCCCGAGCCCGGCGCGCCGTTCGTCGGTGCGAGCGCGCACGCCGAGCCGGTGTCGCCGGTCGAGGCGAACATCGTCTGCCCTTGTGCTGCGGCTTGCATGAAGAGGTGATCGTCGACCTTCAGCGCGCCGTCGAGGAACGCTTGGTACTCGCACTCGCCGAACGAGGAGTTGCCGAGCTGCGCGAGGTCGTCGCCGACCCAGCGGCTGTAGTCGTTCGCGATGTCGGAGTCGGTCAGCGACGAGGTCGCGTAGATGTAGAGCATCGAGACGTTGCCCGCCATCCCAGTCGAGCTCTGCGTGTCGAGATCCCATTCGCCGCCCCCGGAAGTGTCCGGCGTCGAGAGTCCGACGTGCACGACCGTCACCGGAACTTGCGGCAGGCTCTGCGCCGCTTCCGCCATGCGCAGATCGCTGACGACCGCCGAGACGTCGCCTTCGGAGATCACCGCGATCGTCGTCGACGACGCGGTGGGCGTCGAGCCGACGTCGTAGTACTTTTGAACGCCCGCGGAGTCGAAGAGCGGCAGACACGGTGCGCTCGCCTGTCCGGGGAAACACTGCGTGTTCGTGCGCTGGACGGGGTGGACCGCCATCCGGGCCGCGTTGTTCAGCCCGAGCACGGCGCTCACCACGTTGCCGAGCGAGGTCGGAACGAATGCCGGCTGCGTGTTGACGTACACGTTCGCGCCGCCGAGCGAGAACGATTCCAGCGTCGTGTTGAACGCTTTGGCGGCTTGCGCCGCGGTGCCGTCCGCGCTGACGAGCTGCGCGCTCGTCTGCACGTTGGTGAAGCCTTGGCTGCGCAAGTACGTGACGACGGACTGCACCTCGCTCGGCGCGGGGCCGAACTGCGCTGCGAACTGCGCCGCCGAGATCTTCTGGCGCGCCGCGATCAAGGACTTGAGCGAGTCTTCGTTGTGCAGGTTGAGCGCGACGCGCACCGTCAGCGGGGTCGTCGGCGCGAGCGCGCCGCGATCGGCTCCGCTCGGAATCGTCGCGCCGCGCGTCGCGGTCGCCGCCCAACCGGCCGGCGCGACGATCGCGTCGCTCGGTGCGACGCGCGCGGCGCGCGCTCCGGGGCTGCTTGTGCCTGGGAGGAGGTGGCTTATGCCGCCGCCGGAGCACGACGCCGTCGCGAGCCCGGTGGTGAGTGCGAGTGCCAGAAGGCGTTTCATCTTCGTCGCTCCTTAGTGCAGTGCCGCGCTGAGGCGCGCGACGTCGATGCTGCCGAGTCCGGTCGTGTAATCGTACTTGGGCAGCGCGGTGTAGAGGCCGTTGGTCCCTTGCAAGATGTCGTGGAACGGTCCGATCAACTCAGTCTCCGGCGGTCCGGCAATCTGCTGCGGGGTGCTGTTGCCGAAGACGCGGTAGAGCAGCGGCGCAGCGAAGCCGAGCGCGTTGCCGTGCGCGCTCTGCATGCGCGCGTAGACGCCTGCGGCCATCGGCGATGCGAGGCTCGTTCCGCCGGTGATGTACTCCGTGCCGCCCTGCCACAGCAGCGCGCCGGTCTCGATTCCCGCGTCGTACGCGATGTCGGGCGCGCCGCGGAACGTCAAGCCTGCCGGCGTCGTGCCGACCGGCTGCGCGGGACTTTCCCAGTACGGCGAGTACTCGAACTGGCTCAGGCCGCCGCCGCCCGACTGCCACGCGTCTTCGCCGAGGTACGTGCCGTCGACGTTGCTGAACAGATCGGTGCCGCCGACCGCGACCGCGTAGGGCGATGCCGCGGGCCACTCGATCAGCGGGGCGCCGCCGACGCCGCCGTTCGGCGGAACGCCCGCCGCGCCGCAGTACGCGCCGGTGTCGCCGGTCGAGGCGAAGAGCGTCTGTCCTTGCGCGGCCGCTTCGACGAGCACCATGTCGCCGGCGAGCATGTCGCCGCTCTCGTACGGGAAGACCTCGCAGCCGCCGACCGACGCGTTCATAACGGGCGCGATGTCGTCGCTCGCCCAGCGGTTGATCGCGCGCACCAAATCGGTGAACGAGAGTGAGGGCGCGTTGTAGAGGTCGATCTGGCTGAGGTTGTACGCCATGCCGGACGAATACGTCATGTCGAGCGTCCACTCGGTGTTCCCCGACGTGTCGGCGGACGGCGTCCCGACATGCAGCACGTTGATGCCGACGTACGGCATCCCGAAGTTCGTCTCGTTCGAGCGAAAATCGCTGATCGCCGTGCCGACGTCGCCTTCGGTGAAGATCGCGAGCTGCGTGTTCGTAGCGGGCGGGGTACCGGCGACGTCATACGCGATGCTGAACGCAGCTGGATCGTAGAAGCGCGGGCAGACCGGCGTGCCGGTGGTCGTGTTGACGTTCTTCGTGCACGCGGTCGTCTGCGGGTTTCCGTTGCCGTCGAAGACGGAGGGCTGCGCACCGGAGATCGGGCGCGTGGTCGGATGGACCTGCAATCCCGGGAAGTTGGTCAGCCCGAGCACGGCGACGACGTTGCCACCGAGCGAGGTGGGGACGTACGCCGGCTGCGTGTTCGAGAAATAGCTCTTCCCGTTGACGCTGAACGCGTGCAGCGAGGTGTTGAACGCTTTCTCGACTGTCGCGGCGCCCGCGCTCGCCGTGACCAGCATGTTGTTCGGCGCTGCCTGAACGTTGCTGAAGCCCTGGCTTTGCAGGTAGCCGACGGCCGCCGACACTTGGCTCGACGAGGGCGCGTACTGCGCGACGAAGGCGTCGCGCGACATGCGCTGTCCCGAGGCGATCGCAGACTTGACCGCGTCGGCGTTGCGCATCTGCAGGGCGAGCGTGACCTCTACGGTCTTGCCGCGGTCGAGCTGGCCGAGGTCGCTCGCGTTCGCCAGCGCGAGCGCGCCGGTCGCGGTCGCCGCCCAGCCGGCCGGCGCGGTGATCGATTTCGGGCGCAGGGTTCGAGCACCCATCGTGCTGGGCGCGCCGCTGCTGCCGGGCGCGAGGCCGGCCGGTCCGGCCGGCGGCAAGGCGGCGCCGCCGTGCGAGCAGGCGGTCGCGAGCACTCCGAGGGCGGCTAGGGCCGCAAATTTCTTCATCAAGGGTTCCTCCCGGATACACGCTACGATCCGGAAGGCAACCCCCGACATACACAAAATCGGGTAGGGCGCCCGCTACTGCGGGCAGGCGAGCTCTCGCCTAGGCGCTCACGGGGCGCGCTGGAGCAGCGCGATCACGTTCCCTTCGGAGTCGATCGCATAACCGAAGCGCCCCAGCCCGGGGATGTCCTGAACGCGCGCCTGCTGGCCGCCGTTCATCGCGACGTTCACCATCGCTTGGTCGATGTGCTCGACCTCGATGGTCGGCACCGGCGCCTTGATGATCTCTTGGCGCTGGGTGATTGCGGCCGGAATGCCGGACCCCGAGTCCTCGGTCGGCTCGTGCACCAGGTACGGAACCGGCGAATCGGGATGCGGTACGAAGTTCCACCCGAACACCTCCCGGTAGAACGTCGCGGCCCGCTCCACGTCGTCGGCCGGGAGGTGGAAGTTGACGATCTTGCCCACGCTCAGCGTTCGGTGGCGCGTTCGCGCAGGTAGATCGTATGCGCCTGTTCGCGCGTGATCATGATCGAGATGAGGAAGGTAGCGGCTTCCAGCTGCAAATCTTGCTCCGGCTCTCCGGCCCATCGGTCGTTGAAGGGGTGTATCAGCGCGTCATTCGCTCTGACGACCGTTTCGGCTTCCGTCCGGCTGAGCACCGCGATCATCGCGCGGACCGCGTCCGAGACGGAAACTTCTCCGGCAACGGCACTGCGGACGGCGGATTCGAGCCGAGCTTGGTTCTCTGTCGTCAGCGCTCCGAAAACGGCTGAGCGCGCGTCGCCCTCGGCCTGCTGTATCCGCCCGCGGAGCTCGCGCGAGAGCGGAATCGGTGAGGCGGAGCTGACGCGAATCGCCGAAGGCCGCAGCCGGCGCTCGGCGAGCAGCGCCTCCTCTCGCTTGGTGTTCTTTGCTCGAACGGGGCCGGGACGCGCGTTCGGGCCGAGCGACGCTGCGAGCGTGGTGCGGCGGCTCGATTGAGCGAGCGCCTCGGGGCTGGTGGGGAACAACCCCGCGGTCGCCACGATCAACCCGAATCGTGGCGCGGGCAGCTTGAACGTCGTGCGGCGGTCGCCGCCGGCGCTCACGCCGAGGATGGAGAAGAGGTGCCGGTTCTGCGCAATGTCCAGCGCTTGTCCTTGAGCGAGCATCCAGCCATGGGGCGCGACGGCGCCGTCGAAACGCCGAGCTTCACCCATGATGGGGTTGTTGAGGACGTTGTCCGGGATTGGGTCCGCGGCTTGTGGTTCGAGTCGCCCGCTAAGAGCGGGCTGCGAAGAGTGACTGATGTTCGAAGGCGCGACACCCGGAAGCGCTCGCATCACGTGGGAACCGCCGCAGCCTGCGAGCAACGCCGCTCCGGCGGCCCCGAGAAACGGGGCGCGCTTCAATGTAATTGTCCTTTTCGGTGTAGGTCAGAAAGGGCTGTCGCAGACTAGTTCTGACTCGGGAAGATCCCTTGCAGGGCGATGCAGAAGTTCAGGCACAGAAACTGCTGGCGGTTCTCGTGCGGCTGGCTGCCGCCGGTGTTCAAGACCATTTGGGGATACATCGCCACCATGTTGTTGCTGCCGTTCGAGTACATCGGGTTCCCCGTGGTGTATGCCGGATAGGCGTTCCCAGGGTTTCCGGTGTTCGCATCGCCTTGCTTGATGTCGGCCTGCGCGGGATGGATGTGCGCGGGCATCTCGCTCTGGATCACGGTGTGCGCCTCTTCACCGCCGCGCTCACCGAGCGTATGACCGCCGCCCATGTGCATCGCGACGCGTCCCTGAAGGTTGGGAAGCGCGAAGTTCACACGCCCGTCGCCGCCGTAAGTCGTGCCGAGCAGCGAGAAGAGAGCCTGGTTTTGGTTGATCGGCAACAGCTGGCCGTTGCACAGCGCCCACCCTTTGGGAGCGAAGTTGAACGACATGATCCTGATCTCGGAGAGGAATGGTTCAGACATCGAATCGTTGCTCCTAGCGTATCGTCGTCCCGGCGCCTACGGGCGCGCCGGGAAGATTCCCTGAAGTGCGATGCAGTAGTTGAGCGTCAAATAAGGCATCATGTTGTTGTGCGGCTGGCTGCCGCCTGCGACGCTGATCATGGCCGGGTTCATGGAGGCGATTTGCGGCGTCTGCCCGCTCGGGTTCGAGAAGGTGTGGATCGGCGTCGCGTTCACCGGCACAGCACCGCTCGGCGAACTCGCCGTAGCGTTGTTGTTGTCGAAGTCGGCCTGCGCCGTGTGCGTGTGTGCCGGCATCTCGCTCGTGAGGAGCGTGACGTAGTCCACGCCACCCGTCTGCCCGAGGTAGAATTGGCCGAACGGTGAGTTACCGCTGTACTGGGTCGTGTGGATCGCCACGTTGCCCTGCAGGTTCGGCAGCGCGAAATTGCTCTTGCCGTCGCCGCCGTAAAACGTGCCGAGGAGCGAGAAGAGAGCCGTGTTTTGGGAGATCGGCATGAGCTGCCCGTCGCAGAACGCCCAGCCCTTCGGGGCGAAGTTGAACGGAAAGATGCGGATCTCTGCTAGGAATGGACTCGACATCTCTAACCTCTACGTCGGGCTCGGGTAAATGCCGAACAGCGATATGATGAACGTAATCGCCAAGTACGGCTGCATGTTTTCGTGCGGCTGGCTTCCGCCTTGGGACGGAAGAAATCCGGCGTTGAAGTTGCGCCATGTCGGCGAATCGGGATTCGCCGGGCTGTTCGGAACGGTGTACAGCAGCTTCGGCGTCGACGCCGCATAGTATGCGCTCGAGGGACTGACCGCCGTCGCCCCGTTGTTGTCCGCGACGATCGGATGAGTGTGGGACGGCATCTGATTCGTCGTCAGCGTGACGCTCGGGGTGCCTCCGGTCTGGGCCAAGGTGTAGGTGGAGATGCCGTTGTTGCCCATGTGGAGCGGAACCTGCGCGGCGAGGTTCGGCAGGGCAAACGTGCTTTGACCGTCCCCTCCGTACGTCGTTCCGATCAGGTTGAAGAGCGTTTCGTATTCCGAGATCGGGAGTATCTGGCCGTCGCACGTCATCCACCCCTGTGGTGGGAAGCTCCCAGCGAACATTCGAATCTCGCCGACATAAGGTGAGGCCATTGATCCTCTGCTTTCGTTAAGGCTTGAACGCCGTCCCGAGCGGCCTGTTGGTGATCTGCGTCGACGACGTTTGAGTCGGCGCGGCGCTATACGCCGCGCAGTTCTTGTCGTCGTAGCCCGTCGGGACGGTCAGGTTGGTGATGTCGTAGATGTGCAAGCCGTTTTGGGCGGTGAAGCCGGCGTTGGTGTCTTCCAGCGCCACCATCAGCTTCGAGTTCGACAGCCACGTCAACGAGCGCACGATCGGCGCGCCGATGCTGCCGTAGACGTAGTTCGAGCACGTTCCGGCGTCGGTGGTGTTGTTGTACGGAATCGGGCCGCCGACGGGGTTCCGTGCGGCGGTGTTGTCGTAGACCTGCACCAGCGGATAGCCCGAACCGGCGGGCGAGTTGTACTGGACCGCGACGTGCCCGTCGGGCGAGGTCGCGACGACGAACTGCTTGCTCGGCACGGCGATGACTTTCGTCTGCACCGCGACCGGGCTATTTCCGGCGCCCGAGATCGTATAGAAGCTCAGTTGCTTGTGGAAGATCGAGCCGTTGGCGATCACGAGCTGGTTGTTCGTGTTGTCCCATGCCAGCGAGGTCGGGTTGTCGATCGCGTACGTCGTGCCCGTGCACGACCCCCCGCACGTGACGTCGGTAGCAGTTCCGTTCGGGCTGAAGATGGTGATCTTTGAGGTGTGAGGACCGCCGTGCGCGGGGTCGACCTCACCGCCGTCCGTGATCGCTGCCGCGTACGTTCCGGCGTTGAGGGTCGTGACCGGGATGTCGACCGCCCAGTGGTCACCAAGACCGGTTTCGGTCAGGTCGCGCGGCGGGGCCGCGGCGGTGTAGTTTCCCGTCAAGAGATATTCGGAGAGAGCGTACGTCGCGCTGATCGTGTTGTCGGCGAGCGCCACGCTGCCGTCGCGGCTGTCGTATGCGATCGCGACCGGAACGGTGACGTTCGACGAGACGGTCGTCGACGTGTTCGCGCCGGTCGAGATCGCGCCGACGGGAATGCACGCCATGTCGCCCCCGTTCGCGCTTCCGTCATGGGAGTTGCCGATCAGCAGATCGCCGGTGTTGTCCCAAACGAGCGAGAGCGGGTTGTCGACGTCCGGCTTGTTCTCGTTCGTCGAGTTCGTGACCGGCAGCGTCGCGGGGCTGAACGCCGAGAGGGACGACTGATCCGTGCTGTTGACGTTGAAGAGATCGACCTGACCGCTGTTTGCGCCGGTCTGCTCGACGACGGCGAGGAAATTGTGCGACGGCGGCGCGACGCCGGTCGAGAACGCAAAGCTCTTGGTCGGCGCGAACGACAAGCCGTCGCTCCCGCCGTTCGAGTTCGGCGGAATCTCCTTGACGTTGATCGAGGCGTTGGTCGTCGAGCTGTTGCTCGGCGTCAGCGTGAAGCTTTGCGCAGCCTGGTTGATCGTGAAGCTCACCGTGCCGCCGGTCCCGTTGATGGTCCCCGACGCTGCCTGGTAGGTGGCGGTGTTGTCCTGAATCTCAATCTTGGGCAGACCGGGTCCGATGATCGTCTTGTTCGCAAGGTCGGTGTTCGAGACCGTGAACGTGACCGGCGTCGTTCCGACCGAGCCGAACACGGAGCCGACCGGGCCGTTCTGGCAGCTGCCGCTGCCGTTGACGGTCATGACGTTGACGTTCGCGTCGAGGACGAGGCTGAACGAGTTCGCCGTCGCCACGACGACGGTGAAGCTCTGAATCTGCTGCGAGAGGACGTGGTTCGAGGAGTCCTCGGCGGAGACGGTGATGTTGTCGGTGCCCGGCGGCAGCTTGATCGTCAGCGTGCAAGTCCACGGCCCGGTCCCCGGGCACGTCGGGCTGTTGAGCGTCACGGCCATCGCGCCGAGGCTGCTCGTGTTGAACGAAGTCACTTGCCCGGCGGTCAGGCGGCTCGCCGTGTTCAGCGTGAAGACGATCTTCGAGGTCGACGACGAGACGTATTGCGGCGCGCGCTGCTTGCCGCTCGTCTTCGGCGGTGGCGGAATGGTGATCTTGAACGTCGCGTCGGCGAGCGGGCCGTTATACTGCGCGCCGTTCGCGATCGGGCCGGCTAGCGGCAGAGCGCTGTGTGAACCACCGCCGCACGCGGCGAGCGATGCGGCCGCGACGGAGGCGAGGAAATTGAAGAAGAGCTTCTTGCCGAGCCGTTTCATGGACACCATTCCTCAGCCGCCGCAAGCGGCTGAACCAGAAAATTCGTGGAGACGGTTGGAAGGGAGGACCGGAAGAGAACCGGCGCACCGCCGCGACCCGTCCGAAGGCGGATGCGCGGCGGTGCCTTTCAGCGCCGGTTTACTTCTGGTGGCGGTGCTTCGCCGACGCGCTGATCGACGAGGTCGTGTAGGTCACGGTCAGCGTCGCCGAGCCGTCGGTGCCGTTGCCCGAAAGACCGTCGCTGATCGTCGACGGGCACGAGCCGGTGACCGGGCTGCCGACGACCGTCGCGGTGAACGGCGTGCCGTTCGTCGTGTCGTTCGCGCCGGTCGAGATCGTGGCGATCTGCGACATCGACGTCGCCGTGCCCGTGCAGGCGCCGGTCTCCGCGTGCGTCAGCGCGTGGCCGTACGGCGCGTTCGTCCAGCCGCTCTCGGTGAACGACTCGGAGCCGGTGCTGCCGATTCCGCTGGTGGCGAACAGGTCGATCTCCGGCGAGCCGCTCAGCGCGACGCCGCTGGGCGTCGCCTGCGAGCCGTTGAAGACCGGCGCGTTCAGCTTCGGCTCAAAGATCGCGGTCCCGTTCGTCGCTGTGCTCGCGGACGCCGTCAAGGTCACGTCGTTCTCCGCGAGGCCGTCGTACGCGAGGACGCGCGTGACGTCCGGACCGCTGAACGTCACCGACGTCGCCGCACCGGTGGTGCAGGTCGACGTGCCGGTGTTGATCACGCACGAGCCGTGCTGGCCCGTGTCCGGATCGCTCAGCGTGACGTTGATCGCCGTGCCGGTGGCATCGACGTAGAACACGTTCGGCGTGTGGCCGGTCGGGATCGTGACGCCGGCCGCGTCGACCGCGACGACGCTGACGTTCGCAGCCTGCGACGCGGTGCCCGCGGTGAACGCGCCGCCGCCCGTCGGAACGCCCGAGACGCTGAGCGTCTTCGGGATCGCGCCGAGCGTGACGCTCTGCGGGTTGTTCTGGCCCGCGGTGATCGTCACGTTGTTGAGCTGGGCCGCGTTGAGCGGGTGGCCGCTGGCCGGGACGTTGTTGTCGTACGTAACGATGAGGAACGAGTCGGTTCCGGGCGGCGACGGCGGCCCGTTCACCGTGCATCCGCTGTTGCACGAGTTCGCCGGGATTACCGTTGTCGCCGGATTGCCTGTGATCGTGTTGGGCGCGATGCCGACCGAGTCCGCGGTCAGCGTGATCTGCACGGAGAGCGTCCCGGACGAGACGTAATTCGGCGTGCGCGCGCTCGACTTCACCTTGGCGCTCGAGCCGGACTTGCCGCCGCTCGGCACGACGATCGTGAACTGCGGCGTGTAGAAGGGACCGTTCGGCGCCGCGGTCGGCACGGGAGGCGGCTGCGGCTGCGAACTGCCGCCGCCGCCGCCGCCGCAGCCCGCAAGCGCAAGCACGGTGGCGAGAATGAGGATCTTACGCATGTGGGCGTGGGCTCCTTGGGGTGATGGTGTTGTTGCGCCGCTCATCGGCGCTTCTTGCTCGAGATGTGGAACGGGTTGGTGGTCACGTTGATGGTCACCGGAGCCGTCTGACCGAAGAGGTCGGAGAAGGTCGCGGTGCACGAGCCGGCAGCGACGCCGGTGACGGTGTAGGTTGCGCTCGGGCCGTGGTTGTTCGACGTCGTGACGGTCGCGATACCGCTGCAGTTGTCGCCCTCGTTGAACGTCGCATTGTAGCCGGTTTCATGGACGGTGATCGGCTGCGCGTTCGTGGCGCCCGTACCATTCACGTTCGTCGGGTTCGGCGTCGCGCTCAGAGCGAACGGTACCGGGGTCGGCGTGGGAGTCGGTGTTGGCGTGGGCGTCGGCGTCGGCGTCGGCGTCGGCGTGGGGGTCGCTGTTGGAGTTGCTGTCGGCGTCGGAGTCGGAGTCGGCGTTGCGCCGGCCGGGGTCGGCGTCGGCGTCGGTGTTGCGCCGGCCGGGGTCGGCGTGGGCGTCGGCGTCGCGGTGCCGTGCGGCGTCGGGCTGGGCGTCGGCGTCGGGCCGCCGGTCGGGGTCGCGCTCGGCGTCGGCGTCGGCGAAGGCGTGGGCGTCGGGATCAGCACGTTCGTGACGATCAGCGCGAACCAGTATTTGACGTTCGCCTTCAGCGTGAACGGGCCGTTGGTCGTGAACGTGAGGCTGTTGCCGTGCACGGCGGCGGGTCCCGAGTAGACGACCCAGTCCTTGATGGTCGGGTCGTAGAACACGATGTAGAAGTTGCCTGCATTGGCCACGTCCGGCGGAACTTGGACCGTGAACGAGAGCCCGCCGGGGAGCGTGATGTCGTGGTCCGACTCGACGCCGACGTAGACCAGCGTCGTGTGCGGCGGCAAGTTCGCCTCGGCGCTGCGGCCGTGGCTCTGCGGCGCGCGCACGCGTCCGACGGCGGGGATGCCGTCGGTCTGCGTCGGCGCGAAGTTCTGCATCGTGATCGTGATCGTCGTCGTCGCCGGCGGCACGCTGCCGGACGGCACGGTGAACGAGCCGCCGTAGCCGTGCGAGCTGGGCAGCGAGACGGTGGTTCCCGGGGTCAGCGTCACCGTGGAGGACGACGTGACCGACCAGAACGGCGAGCCACCGGTCGGGAACGGCGGCGGGTTCGCGCCGCCGCCCTGGCAGGCGACGAGCGCGGCGACCGCACCGAAGGCGACGAGGGCGGCCGAAGCGAGACGTCTCACGCGAAAACCTCGATGTCAGTTCCGCGCCGGCGCGGGGCAGAGTCTGCACGGGAAAGCCCGGCCATCTGAGAGCCGGGCATGAATTGGTTAGAGCGGATCGGCACCGTACCCCCAGCAGCAGCGCGGACGCGCGAGAACACCCACGTCTCACGAGCCGTGCGCCCTGTTTACGGGCGTGGTACGGCCCACCCCTGGCTTGTTGGGAAACCTTTACCGTTCGTCTGACCCCCCAGCGCTCAACCGGACGAATGTCCGGGACCCGGCGACCGGACGGACCCGCCGCGGCGCGGCGCGAACTCAAGCTGGTCATGCCAACGGACCGGATCGACATCCGCCACGTCGCGCGGCTCGCGCGGCTGGCATTGAGCAACGAGGAGATCGCCACCTTCGGGCCCCAGCTCGGGAGCCTGATGACGCACGTCGACGCGCTGACCGCGCTCGACCTCGGCGACGTTCCGGCGACGGCGCAAGTCGTTCCCTCGCGGAACGTTCAGCGCGAAGACGTGCTCCGGCCGCAGACGCGCCTCTCCCGCGAGCAGGCGCTGGCAAACGCTCCGCAGCCGCAAGCCGGCTTCTTCCGAGTCCCGCGCATCCTCGCTGAGGAGGGCTGAGGTGAACCCGCTGACGGACTCGGCTCGCGCGCTCGCGCGGGAGGTCAACGCGCGCGCCGCGAGCGCCGCAGAGATCGCCGAGGCGGTGATCCCGCATGTCGAACGCGCCGACGCGCAGCTCGCCGCGTTCCTTCAGCTCACCCCGGAGCTGATGCGCGCGCAGGCGCGCCGCGTCGACGAGCGCGTCGCGGCCGGCGAGCACCTCCCGCTGGCCGGCGTCCCGGTCGCGCTCAAGGACAACCTGTGCCTCACCGGCACGCGAACCACCGCCGGTTCGAAGATCCTGGAGAGCTTCGTCTCGCCGTACACGGCGACGGCGGTGCAGCGGCTGCTCGACGCCGGCGCGCTCCCGGTCGGCAAGACGAACCTGGACGAGTTCGCGATGGGCTCGTCGGGCGAGAACTCGGCCTTCGGCCCGACGCGCAACCCGTACGATCTCGAGCGCGTCCCCGGCGGCTCGTCGGCCGGCAGCGCGGCCGCGGTCGGCGGCTTTGCGGCGACGCTGTCGTTCGGCAGCGACACGGGCGGCTCGATCCGCGAGCCGGCCGCGTTCTGCAACGTGGTCGGGTTCAAGCCGACCTACGGGCGCGTCTCGCGCTACGGCTTGATCGCGTTCGCTTCGTCGCTGGACCAGATCGGGCCGTTCGCGCGCAGCGTCGAAGACGCGGCGCTGGCCTACGACGTGATCGCCGGCAAAGATCCGCTCGACGCGACCAGCGTCGACCGCGCGGTCGAACCGAGCGTGGACCATTTGCGCGAGGACTTGCGCGGCGTGCGGGTCGGCATCGTCAAGGAGTTCGAGCTCGACAAGCTCGACGCCGCGAGCCGCGCGTCCTACGAGAGCGCGTACGCCGAGCTGGAGCGGCTCGGCGCGGAGCTGGTCGAGGTCACGCTGCCGGCGGCCGACTACGGCTTGGCGACGTACTACCTGATCGCGCCGGCGGAATGCTCTTCGAACCTGGCGCGTTTCGACGGCGTGCGCTATGGACTGCGCGTCGACGCGCCCGACGTGGGCGAGATGTACGAGCGCACACGCGAAGCGGGGTTCGGCGCCGAGGTCAAGCGCCGCATCCTGATCGGCACGTACGCGCTCTCCTCGGGCTACTACGACGCGTACTACGTGAAAGCGCAGAAGGCGCGCACGCGGATCGCCGAAGACTTCGCGCGCGCGTTCGAGCGCTGCGAGGTGATCGCGGCGCCCGCCGCGTCGTCGCCCGCGTTCCGGTTCAACGCGAAGAGCGATCCGGTCACGATGTACTTGATGGACTACTACACGATTCCCGGCTCGCTCGCCGGCCTGCCGTCGCTCTCAGTGCCCTGCGCGCCCGCCCTCCCCGAAGACGGTGACCACCCGATGCCGATGGGCCTGCAGCTGACCAGCCCGCTGTTCACCGAGCGCGCCCTGCTCGGCTACGCCCACGCCTATGAACGAGCCACGCGCCACGCCGTAAAACTGACACCGGTCACGGAGATCACGGCGGCATAGCGGGCGGTCTTGCGGGGCACTGTTCTCAACGTGTATACTTTCGGATATACGATGACGGAAACGAAGATCGCGCGATACGGCAATAGTTTGACCGTCCGGCTCCCGGCCGCATTAGCGCGCGATCTCGATCTGCGCGAAGGCGACATCGTGACGCTGCGGCGCATTGACGGCGGTGTCGCCGTCGAGCGCCGCCACGGTTCTCGTCTTTCCGCGATGCTCCGAACGGTGCAAGGCCCACCGGGCGGTGAATGGGACATTGGCCCCGATCTCGGCAATGAGCGTATTGATTGAATGACGACGCCCGATCGCGGCGATTTCATCATCGTCAACTTCAATCCGCAGGCAGGGCATGAACAGATGAAGCGGCGGCCCGCGCTCGTGCTTTCCCCCGCGCCGTTCAATGAAGCGTTCGGTGTCGCGTTTGTGGCGCCGGTGACGACACGTGAGGCGCGAAATGCGTTCGAGATCGCGCTGCCGAACGATTTGCCGGTCCGCGGATCGGTCTTGGCACACCAAATGCGAGCGCTCGACTGGCGCGCACGGCGTGCCGCGTCCGCCGGCAAAGCACCGGATGAGCTCGTCGGCCGGGTTGCCGATATTGTCAGGGAAATCATCACCTAATATGTCTACCGTTGCCGAGGACGCCGTCGTTACGGCACAGTTGCTCGACAAGTACGAAGCTGTGATCGGGATCGAGTGCCACGTTGAGCTCAAGACCGTGAGCAAGATGTTTTGTGGGTGTCCGAACGCGTTCGGCGGCGAGCCGAACACCAACGTGTGCCCGGTGTGCTTGGCGCTGCCGGGAGCGCTGCCGGTGCCGAATGCGGCCGCGATCGAGCACATGTTCCGCGCCGGCTTGGCGTTCGGCGCGACGATTCCGCCGCACTCGAAGTTCGACCGGAAGAACTACTTCTATCCGGACATGCCGAAGAACTACCAGATCTCGCAGTACGACATGCCGCTCACGGTCGGCGGCGTCGTGCGCTACTGGCTGGAAGACGGCACGCGGCGCGAGTGCCGCCTCACCCGCATTCATTTAGAAGAAGACACGGGCAAGTCGACACACGTGGGCAGCGCCGACGGGCGGCTCGCCGCGTCGACCGGTTCGCTCGTCGATTTCAACCGCGCCGGCGTGCCGCTGATGGAGTGCGTCTCGGAGCCGGACATCCGCAGCGCCGAGGAAGCGGTGGCGTACCTCGAAACGCTGGCGCGCACGTTCCGCGAGCTCGGCGTGAGCGACGTGAAGATGGAGGAAGGCTCGCTGCGCTGCGACGCCAACGTGTCGATCCGCAAGCGCGGCGAGACCGGGCTCGGCACCAAAGCCGAGATCAAGAACATGAACTCCTTCCGCAGCGTGCGGCGCGCGATCGAGTCGGAGATCGCGCGGCAGATCGCGGTGGTGGAGAGCGGCGGCCGCGTGATCCAGGAGACGCGCGGCTGGGACGAGGCCGCCGGCGTCACCCACAGCCAGCGCTCGAAAGAACAGGCGCACGACTACCGCTACTTCCCCGACCCAGACCTCGTCCCGCTTGACGTCACGCCGGAGATGATCGAGCGCGTGCGCGCGTCGCTGCCGGAGATTCCGTACGAACGCTACCTGCGCTACGTCGACGACTACGCGCTCGATACGAAGCGCGCGACGCAACTCGTCGAAGACCACGCGCTCGCCGCCTGGTTCGACCGCGCGGTGCGCGCTGCGAACGGCGATGGGAAAGGCGTCGTCGCGTTCGTCCTGGGCGACCTCGCGCGCCTGGCGAACGAGAGCGGCACGCACGTCGTACGCGGCAAGGTGACGCCGGAATCGCTCGCCGAGCTGGTCGCGCTGACGAGCTCGAACGCGATCAACTCGAAAGCCGCGAAGCAAGTCCTCGAAACGCTGTGGACGGAAGGCGGCTCGGCGAAGGCGATCGTCGAGCGTGAAGGCCTGGCCCAGGTCAGCGACCGCGGCGCTGTCGCAGCGATCGTCGACGAAGTCCTCGCCGCCAACCCGAAAGTCGCCGCCGACTACAAAGCCGGCAAAACGAACGTCCTCGGCTTCCTCACCGGCGCGGTGATGAAAGCCTCTCGCGGCAAAGCAAACCCGGCCTTAGCACAAGAGTTGCTGAAGGAGAAGCTCCGCGAATAAGTCATGCCCCAGTACGGCGCGCTGATCGACGAGCGCGGGCTCGAGGTTCTGGATTTTCAGCGGATTCGGGAGCGGTATGCGGGGCAGACGCATGCGCCGCGCTCGCAGGCGCTGGCGCTGGCGTGCGAGCCGACGACGGACTTCGCCCGCGTGCGGCGGCTGGTCGGCGAGACGAGCGAGATGCGCGCGCTGATGCAGGACGCCGGCTTCTCGATGCAGCGGATCGACGACGTGGACGAAGCGGTCGCGACCGCAGCGCGCGGCGTGGCCCTGCCGGCCCGCGAATTGCGCTCGGTCGCCGATGCGCTCGCCGCCGCCGCGGCGGCGGTCAAAGCGGTGCGGGAAGCCGAGCTGGACGTTCCGCTGCTGCGCGAGCGCTGCGCGCCGTTTCGCGCGCTGCCGCAGATCGTGCACCGCGTGCACGACGCGATCGACGAGCGCGGCACGATCCTCGACCGCGCCTCGCCGGCGCTGGCGCGGATTCGCCGCTCGATGCAGCAAGCCCAGGACGACGCGCGCGACCGCGCCGCCGCCATCACCCGCTCGGCTAAATACGCGCGCGCGATTCAGGACGCGATCGTCACGATGCGCGACGGGCGCTACGTCGTTCCGGTCAAGGCAGAGTTCTCCGGCGAGATCCAAGGGATCGTCCACGACACCAGCTCGTCGGGGCAGACGCTGTTCGTCGAGCCGCTCGAATCGCTCGAAGCGAACAACCGCGTGCGCGCGCTGCGCGTGCAAGAAGAGGTGGAGATCGCGCGCATCCTCGGCGAGCTTTCCTCGCTCATCGCGAACGAAGCGGCCCAAATCGGCACCGACGTGGACGTCTACGTCGAGCTCGATCTCGCCGCCGCGCGCGCGAGCGTCGCGCACCGCATGCAGGCGGTCGCGCCCGAGCTGGTCGAGGCGGCGGTGATCGATCTTTCCGATGGGCGCCATCCGCTGCTGGACGAGCGCGCCGTGCCGCAGTCGGTCCGGCTCGACGAGGAGATCCGCATCCTGATCGTCTCCGGGCCGAACATGGGCGGGAAGACCGTCGCGCTCAAGCTGGTCGGGCTCGCGGTCGCGATGGCGGCGTGCGGATTGCACGTCCCGGCCGCGGCGGCGACGATCGGGCGGTTCGAGCGCGTCTGCACCGACATCGGCGACGAGCAGTCGATCGCGCAGAACGCCTCGACGTTCTCCGCGCACCTGCGCCGGCTCGCCGAGATCGTCGACGCCGCCAACGACCGCACGCTGATCCTCATCGACGAGATCGGCAGCGGAACCGAGCCGAACGCCGGCGCCGCGCTCGCCGTCGCCGTGCTCGAGCGGTTTCTCGAGCGCGGCGCGCGCGTTCTCGCCACGACGCACGCGACCGAGCTGAAGCTGTTCGGCGCCGACCACGCGCACGTCGCGAACGCGAGCGTGCGCTTCGATCCCGACACGTACGAGCCGACCTATCAGCTCGACGTGGGCTCGCCCGGACAATCGCTCGCCTTCGCGCTGGCGCGCCGGATGCGGCTCGATCCCAAGGTCGTCGCGCGCGCGCAGGACGTGTTGGGCTCGCAGGAACGCGACTACGAGCGCGCGCTCGCCGAGGTGAGCGAAGAGCGCGTTCGCGCGACGCGCGAGCGCGAGCAGCTCGACCGCGAGCGCGCGCACCTGCGCTCGCTCGAGGACAACGCGCGCCGCCGCGCCGAGGCGCTCGACCGCGAGCGGCGCGAGCTCGCCAAGCGCGCCGACGCCGAGCTCGCCGAGACGCTGCGCCGCTTCACCGCGGAGCTCGAGCGCCGCGCCGCTGAGCGGACCGAGCGCGCCGCGCGTGCGCCGCGCGTCACGCCGGGCCAAGCGGACCTGCTGGCGCGCACGCTCGACCAGATGCACCGCGAGCTGGGCCTCGAAGCGCGACCGCAACGCGCGCGCGAAAGCGATGCGCAAGCGCCGGTCGGCGCCGGCGACCGCGTTCACGTCGCCGCCTGGGAGCAGGACGGCACAATCCTCGAAGACCTCGGCGAGAACGCGCTGGTGCAGATCGGCGCGCTGCGCATGACCGTTCCGAAAAGCGAGCTGCGCCGCCGCGCCGGCGCATCGTCCGGTGGGCCGGCCGGAAAGCGCGCGCTTCGACAAGCTCAGGGTGACGCTACGCTGGACGTGGCGTCGAGCGCGCAGACGGAGATCGACGTGCGCGGCAAGCGGTTCGTCGAGGCCGAGCCGCTGGTCGAGCGCTGGATCGACGACGCGATCATGCTCGGCCACTCGCCGCTGCGGCTGATCCACGGCAAGGGCACCGGCCTGCTCGGCAAGGGCTTGCAGCAGTATCTGAAGGCGCACCCTTTCGTGCAGAACGTCCGCTACGGAAACGCCGACGAGGGAGGCGGTGGGGTAACGGTCTTTGAACTGCGCTCGCCGACCGCATGACGACCAAATTTCGCTCTGCGCGCGAGCGCGCGGAATTTCTGACCGAAGGCTGCGACCACGTCGAGACGCTCGCCGAGCTCGCGCAGCGCCTCGAGCGCGGAAAACCGCTGCGCGTGTACCTCGGGCTTGACCCCACCTCGCCGGATTTGCACGTCGGGCACGCCGTCGTGCTGCGGCTGCTGCAGCGGTTCGTCGACGACGGCCACGACGTGATCCTGCTGATCGGCGACTTCACCGCGCGGATCGGCGATCCGAGCGGCCGCAACGCGCTGCGCCCACCCCTGAGCGACGCGCAGATCGCCGCCAACATGAAAACCTACGCCGAGCAAGCCGGCAAGGTGCTCGACATGTCGCGCGTGCGCTTGGTCTACAACAGCGAATGGCTCTCCAAGCTGACCTTCTCGGAGATCTACAAGCTGCTCTCGCTCACCACCGTCGCGCAGATGCTCGAGCGCAACGACTTCAAACAGCGCTACGAAGGCGGGACGCCGATCGCGCTGCACGAGTTCGTCTACCCGGTCGCGGTCGCGTACGACTCGGTCGCGATGCACGTCGACGTCGAGCTGGGCGGTTCCGATCAGCTCTTCAACTTGCTGATCAGCCGCCCGTACCAGACGCATTTCGGGCAGGAGCCGGAGATCTGCATCACCGCGCCGCTGCTGGTCGGGATCGACGGCGTGAAGAAGATGTCGAAGTCGACCGGCAACCACATCGCGCTGACCGATCCGCCGAACGACATGTTCGGCAAGACGATGCGCATCCCCGATCACGTGCTGCCGGAGTACGCGCGGCTGGCCGTCTTTCGCCCGGCGGAAGAGGTCGAGCGGCTGCGCGACGGGCTGGAGACCGGCGCCGTCTCGCCGATGGACGAGAAGAAGCGCATCGCCGAGGACCTGGTCGCGCGCTATCACGGGACGGATGCGGCGCGCGCGGCGCGCGAGTGGTTCGAGCGCACGATCCAGCGCGGCGAGATCCCCGCCGAGATGCCGGAGCTGCGGCTCGACGGGCGCGACAAGCTGGCGGATCTCGTCGTCGCGGCGAAGTTCGCGGAGTCCAAGCGGGCCGCGCAGCGGCTGATCGCGGAAGGCGGCGTGAAAATCGACGGCGCGCCGGTCACCGATCCCGCGGCGCGCTGGAGCGCGAGCGCTCCGGCGGTCCTGCAGGTCGGCTCGCGCAAGTTCGTCCGAATCATTCCTTAAAAACCGACAGGAAGCAGCATGGCGACGCATCGTCCGGCGGCCTCGGCGGCCCCCAAAACGTACACTCCGGCCGGCCGGATCGACGGCCCGACCTTCACCTGTCCGCGCTGCGGGCGCGTCTACCGCTACCCGGTCGAGCAGGGTCCGCCGGTGCGCTGCGAGTGCGGCTGGTGGTACACGAACCTCGGGCGCGGCCGGATCGCCGAAGAGTTCCGCCCGCGGATCGGCGGCGCCAAGACGGCAGGCCCCGAAGCCGCCGCCGGGCCGGGCGCGAAGCGCCGCTAAGCCGTCAGGCTGAGCCGCTCGATGCGCGCTCGGCGAGCCCGCGCACGTCGTCGGCGCTGAGCACGTAGCTCTCGCCGCAGAAGTCGCACGTCGCCTCGGTGTGCGGCTGCTCGCGCGCGATCTTCGCCAGCTCGTCCTTGCCCAGCCCCAGCAGCGCCGTCTCGACTTTGGCGCGCGTGCAGCGGCAGTCGAACGCCGTCCGGTACTCGTCGAAGACGTTCAGTCCCAAGTCGCCGGCGACGGCGCGCAAGAGCGCGTGCTCGTCGGCGCCTTCGACGATCTGCGTCGTCACCGGGGGCATCTGCGAGGCGTTGCGCTCGAGCGCGGCGACCGTCGCGTCGTCGGCGCCGGGCTGCACCTGCGCGATCACGCCGCCGGCGGCGCGAATCCCGTTCGGATCGGCGAGCACGCCGAGCGCGACGACGCTGGGAATCTGTTCGGAGTTCGCCAGGTATGCGGCGACGTCGTCGCCGATCTCGCCGGTCGCGAGCGGAACGATCCCGCTGTACGGCTGTCCCACCTCGTACGTCTTCGTCACCTGCAGCTTGCCGTTTCCGACGACGCGCGCGACGTCGAACTTGCCGCGCGCGTTCAGCGGCAGATCGGCGCGGCCGTTGCGCGCGTACGCGCGCGCGCCGACGGCGTGCTCGCCGGTGCTCCACGCATCGGCGGTGATCGCGCCGATCGGGCCGTCGCCGACGATCTGCAGCGTGAGCCGCTCGCGGCCGCTCAGCGAGGCGCCGAGAAGCGCCGCCGCGGTCAGCAGGCGGCCGACCGCCGCGCTTGCGGTGGGCGCGAGGTCGTGACGTTCCCGCGCCTCGCGGACGAGCTCCGTCGTGATCCCGGCCGCGAGCGAAACGGTGCCGCGCGCGGCCGAGGCGGTGACGATGCGATCCATTCCTTCCCTTAACCGTGCGCGGGATTCGGCCGTTGCGCGCGCTCGCCGGTCGGAAGGAGCAGGCGGCGTGCAAGCGTATCCTCCCGAGCGAGCGGTCGCGCGGGCGTACGAAACCGCGCCGCTACGACGTTCTCATTGAGGTACAGCGAAACAGTGACCAAAGCCGACATCGTGGACAATTTGGCCAACGAGCACGAGCTCTCGAAACGTCAGGCCGGAGAGATCGTCGATTTGATCCTCGACGAGATCACAACCGCCCTCAAGCAGGGCGAAAAGGTTCAGCTGATCCCGTTCGGAAGCTTCGTCGTCCGCGAGCGCCGGGCGCGCACCGGACGCAATCCGCAAACGGGTGAGGTGTTGAAGATCGCAGCGCGCAAAGTGCCGGCGTTCACGCCCGGCAAAGGACTCAAGGACGCGGTGGGCGGCGCCAGGCGCGCCGGCGCGAGGAAGTCCGGCCGCACGAAGTAGGCTTAGGCCGGCGGGCTCTCGTTTCTTTTTCGGCTAGGTCGCGGCTCGCACCGCGTACGTTTTCGGGTCGACCGCGTAGGTGCGAACGCCCGAGCCTCGCAGCGGGATGACGACGATGCGATATGCTGCGCGCGCGTCGGGGCGGCTGTAGAGAAGCTCGCACGCGCAGTCGCCGCCGGATGCGACGCCGCGCGCGCGCAGCGTCGCGGCGAGCGCGCGCACGCCGCCCGCGGAGACCGCGATGCTGCCCGCAAACGAGTTCCTCGTCCGCGCATAGTCGGGCTCTCCGTGCGCGTAGTGAAGGTTCGTGACGACTAGGTGCCGCCTGTCGCGCATCGGAAGCCCGCGCGCCGCCAGCGATGCGATCGTCCGTGCCGTTTGCGTGCCGACGAGTGCGTTCGGGCCTGCGGCGGCACGATAGTGTTCCGCGAGCGTGATGTGGTCGGCATCGCCGAGCACCGCGACGGTTGCAAGCATCGCATCGGTTGCGGCCAGCGATGCCTGGGGCGTCGTCTGCGCCATCGACGCTTTGAGCCGGTCGGCGCCGGCGGCGTCGATCTCGTCTTTCGGGATGGAGACCACTTCGTCGCCGGACCGCCAGTCATAGACCGCGGCGTTAGGCGCGGTCACTGCGAGCAGCTGCCGCCCGACGTCGACGACCGAGGGATCGGCCAGCAAGAAGCTGAGCGGTTTCGCCTGGTTTTGAGCCCGATATTCCAGGGTTATCGCGCTCGGATGCGTCGCGGGCATGGCCCACACGAACACGACGCGCGCGTTCGGCGGAAGCCCGACCGGCAGCCGCACCGGGAACGTCGCGCCCGCGATCGCGCGGCGAAACTCCTCGCGCGTGGGCCAGCGCGTTCCGGAGACCGACGAGGTTCGGATCGCCGCGTGGCCTCCGCCCAACCAGACGTGTACCGTATCCAAGATCCGCGCGCCAGCTCCCGTGCCGACGGCAACGGCGCCGGCGACGAGCACGCCGGCTGCCGCGGCGAGCGCGTGAGCTCGCGAGCGCGCGCGCTGCCGCTCCGCCCGCCGGGCGATCGTCTCGAGCGGCACGGCGGGAACGGCGATCTGCTCGCGCGCGTGGCGACCGCTCGTTGCGAAATCAAACGGCACGGTGCGCCTCCCTCAGCGGATATGGGCGGTAGTCCGCGAGCAGACCGCGCAGCCGTTCCCGGGCGCGCGCCAGGCGCGTGCGCACGGTCGGATGCCGAACGCCCAGGATCGCGGCGATCTCTTCGCTGCGCAGGTCGTCGAAATAGAACAGCACGGTGACGTCGCGCAGCTCCGGCGGCAGCGCCGCCAGCGCGCGCCACACATCGAGCGCCGCGGTGCCGCTTTCGCCGGCCGCCGGTTCGACGAGCTGCTCCGGGTTGAACCAGTGTCCGCGCCGCACGCGCGAGGCCTCGCGCATGACGATGCGGTACAGCCAGGCGTCGAACGCGTCGGTGTTGCGCAGCCCGTGGACCTTGCGAACGACGAGCGCGCATGCTTCCTGCGCGGCGTCCTGCGCGAGCCCACGATCGCCGGTGGCGCTCGCCGCGAGACGAAAGCACGCCGGCCAGATCGCGGCGACGAGCCGGTCGGCGGCGGCGGGCTCGCGCCGCATCGCGGCGAGCACGAGCTCGGGGTCGACGCGGCGCCGAGGCGCGCGCGGCTCGAGGAGCGATACCATCTGAGACAAGAGAGGCGGTGGAGATTCCAAAATGTTCGCGGTGCGGAAAACGAAAAGGGTTCGCTGCGTGCAAACCCTCGTCGTCGTTGGTCGGGCAGACAGGATTTGAACCTGCGACCCCCAGTCCCCCAGACTGATGCGCTACCAAGCTGCGCCACTGCCCGCCGGGAGCCGTAGGAGGTAATAGGCCGTTCGGTGTGGTTCCCCCTTTCCACGTGAAGGCCACCCTCTACGCCGACGGCGGTTCCCGCGGCAACCCCGGTCCCGCCGCGTCGGGCGCCGTGCTGTACGCCCACGACGGCGCGGTGCTCGAAGAGATCGGGACGTTTCTCGGCACGACCACGAACAACGTCGCCGAGTGGACCGCGCTGCTCGAAGGGCTGCGGGCGGCGCTCGCGCGCGGCGTGGACGAGCTCGACGTGCGGATGGATTCCGAGCTGGTGGTCAAGCAGCTCTCCGGCGCCTATCGTGTGAAGCACCCCGGCCTCGTCCCGCTGCACGCAGAGGCGAAGGCGCTGCTGCGCAAGTTCGCGCGGACCGACGTGCGCCACGTGCCTCGCAAGGAGAACAAGGCGGCCGACGCCGTGGTCAACCAGATCCTCGACGCGCACGCTGACACTTCCCAGCCCCGCGGAGCGTTGTAGAGGGGAAGATGCGCCGCTTCCCCACCACGCTGGTCGTGATCGTCATCGCAATCGCCGCCGCGATCTCCGGCTGGAAGATCTTCTTTCCGTCCGAGTCCGCGCGCTACCAAGCGGTTCACGCCGTCCGCACCCAGCGCTCCGAGCTGCACTTCAGCGAAACGATCGCGCACGCGAAGGGGCCGATCGCTCGCGAGGTGTGGCAGCTCGACAACGTCAACGGAAGCTCGACCGCATCGTACCGCGCCGAGAACCGCGCCGGGACGCGGGTGGCGAAGTTCACCGAGCCGATCCACGGCTACGACGTGACGTTCTTGTTTCAGCAGCTCGTGCAAGACGGCGTCTGGGAGCTGCAGACGCGGCCGCTGCGCGGCAACACGAACGAGATGTACACCGTCACGGTGGCGCAGGTCGACGGCAACCGCAGCGGCAAGCACAAGTTCACCTTCACCGACCCGCACTACCTGGCGACGACCGCGGGGCGCCAGTACGAGATCCATCTCGACAAGAACAAGCCGGTGCCGAACCTGGTCACGCTGAACTCGACCTCAACCGCCGACGCGCGCTACCAGAAAGTCGTCGACGACTTCGCGGCGTTCGGCCCGCCGAGCTTCAAGAAGACCGTCGCGGCGGCGCGGGAGAAATTGCTCAAGTCGTGAGCGCGCTGCGCGTGCTGGCCGCGCTCGCGCTGCTCGCCGCCGGGTTCTACGGCTTGTACGAGCTGGTCGAGTCGCCGCGCAGCGACGCGTTCGAGCCGGTGATCACGCACGGCGGCGGCCACCTCGTCGCGCTGACGTTCGACGACGGGCCCACGCCCGGCGTGACGGACCACCTGCTGAGCGTCCTCGAGCGCGAGCGCGTGCCCGCGACGTTCTTCGTGGTCGGACGCGCGGCGCGGCGCAATCCAGGACTGCTGCGCCGCATGCGCGCCGACGGCGACGAAGTGGAGAACCACTCCGAGACGCACCCGCACCTCAACGCGCTGCTCGCGCGCTACGCGCTCGACGCGGAGATCGCGAACGCCGGCGACGCGATCGCCGCCGCCACCGGCGCGCGGCCGCGCTACCTGCGCCCGCCGTTCGGCGCGCGCAACGCCGCGGTGCTCGACGCGGCGCGCCGCCACGGCTTGCGCGTCGTGCTGTGGAGCGCGATGCTCGACGAAACCTCGCCGCACGCCGACCGCGAGGAGCTCGTGCGAACGTTGCTGCGGCAGGTGCGCGACGGCGCGATCGTCGTGTTGCACGACGGCGACCAAGGCCGCGGCGACGCCGGCGAGCGCGCCTACGAAGCCGCCCTCGCGCCGCGCGTCATCGCCGCGCTGCGCGCGCAAGGCTACGGGTTCGTCACCGTCGATCAGCTCGTCGCGCGTTCGGAGCGCTAGCGGCCGGTTGAGGGTTCCGGCCCGGCGTGGCGGCCGAGGCGAGGAATTCTCGCAAAAAACAGAGGAAATCGGCCGGAGGTAGGAGTTTTTCGGCGTATACTGGGCGCCAACGCGGCTCCCCGCGAGCCGAACCCGCAAACCGAAAGGACCGCATGACCAAGAACGAACTGGCGAGAGAGCTCGCCGATGATTTCGAGCTTCCGCGCCGGCAGGTCGCCGAGCTGCTGGACGGGATCCTGGACCGGATCACGCAGGTGCTGAAGTCGGGCGACAAAGTCCAGTTGACGCCCTTCGGCCAGTTCAAGATCCGGGACCGCGCGGCGCGCGTCGCGCGCAATCCGCAGACGGGCGAGCCGGTGAACGTTCCGGCGAAGCGCGTCCTGAAGTTCACCGCCGGGCGCAGCCTCAAGGAAGCCGTCGGCACCGCCAAGCGCGGCGGCGCGAAAAAGGGCGGCGCCAAGAAGGGCGGGGCGAAAAAAGCCGCCGCGCCGGGCCGCAAAGCCGCTCCCGCGGCGAAGAAAGGCGGCTCGAAGGCAGCCGCCCCGGGCCGCAAGGCCGCGGGGGGCGCGAAGAAGCGCCGCTGAGCTTCCAGCTCGGCAGGCGATCGGGGGCGAAGCGATTCGCCCCTTTTCGTTTCGCCCTCAGGCGTAGAAGCGGCCGTTCAGGTCGATGAAGCCGCCCGCGTGCCGGCCGTCCGGATCGTGATGCGTCCAGTGCACGATCGGCGGCGTGACGTGCGCGCGCACCAGCTCGCCCTGCACCGTCACCCGGTCGCCGGGCTGCACCGGGACGCGCGGTGCGATCGAGACGTTGTCGACGACGCGAAACCGCGCGCCGTCGTCGCCGCGCACGTCGAACTGCTCGTGCTCGCGATGCGAGTGGCGCGAGTAGAAGAAGCGGGGCGGCGACGTGACCGTCCCGCTGTAGCGAACCTGCATGGGCACCTCCGCCTTCCGTTCACGCGCGAGGAGGCGCGCGGCAAGGGGCCGCCGTAGGGCGAAGGCGCGTGATCTGGCTGCTCGCGACGGGGTTCCTCTCGCTGGGGCTCGTCAACCTGGACTTCTCGCGCGGGTGGTGGCGCGGGCAACTGCGGCGGCTCGTGGTCGGCGTGCCGCTCGTCGGCGCGTTTTGCTACCTGACGCTGCCGCAGCTGGTCTTCCCGCAGGCGATCTCGCTGCTGCTGCTCACGCTGCTCCCCAACGCGCTGATCACCTCGCTCACCGCCGCGCGCACGATGGTCCTCTCGCGCCGGATCGTCTCGCTGCGCCGCACGCCGGTCTGGCCGCTGATCGGCGTGGTCGGCGTGGTCGGCTTGTTCGCGCTCGGGCTGCTCGTCGCGCCGGTGGTCGACGCGAGCGGACTGCGCGACCTCACCGGTGCGACCGTCTCGACCGCCGGCGCGCCGGCCGCCGACCCGCGCCACGTGCGCGTCGTGCCGGAAGAGTCGGCGATCTTCGCCGGTGAGAAAGTCGTCGGTCAGCTCGGCGCGTACTACCGCGTCGGCACCTACAACGTGCAGTCGGCGAGCGGGCATCTGGTGTGGGTCGCGCCGCTGAACTTTCAAGGCTTCGTGCAGTGGCTCGCGCGGCACACCTCGCCTGGCGTGGTCATCGTCGACGCGGAGAACCCCGACGCGCCGGCGGAGCTGCGCACGCGCGCGCCGCTGCGCTACGTCCCCTCGGCGCTCTTCAACGACAACTTGCGCCGCCACGTGTGGCTGCGCTACGGCACCGAGCTGCTGCTCGAGGAGACGCTGCAGCTCGACGACCGCGGCGATCCGCGCTATCTGGTGACGCTGGGCCGGCCGACGATCGGCTGGAGCGGCGAGAAGGTGACCGCGGTGGTGATCGTCGACCCGACGACCGGCGCGATGGAGCGCATCCCGCGCGAGCGCTTCGACACGCTGCCGAAGTGGGTGAGCCGCGTCTTTCCGCCGGCGCTCGTCATCGACTACAACGACTGGTTCGGGCGCTACGTGCACGGCTGGTGGAACGCGCAGATCACCAAGCGCGACGTGCACCTGCCCGCGCGCGACGACGTGTTCGGAATCTTGCTCGCCGACGGGCGCTTCGTGTGGTTCGTCGACCACACCTCACCGAACCGCACCGACGCGTCGATGACCGGCTTCACCTACTTCGACAGCCGGACCGGCGCGATGACCTATTTCACCTCGAGCGGCGGCGAGTACAACTCGACGGCCGCCGAGGACGCGGTGGGCGGAAACCCGGTGATCAAGCAAGGTCGCCTGCTCCCCACCCAACCGGTACTCTACTCGCTGTTCGGGCAGAATACGTGGGTGGTTCCGGCCGTCGCCGACAACGGAAAGTTTCAGACCCTCGCGCTGGTGCAGGCAGCGGGCGGCCACGTCGTCGTCGGCAACAGCGGTGCGCCCTCGCCTTCGCAGGACGCGTTCGCGTCGTACCGCGCGTATCTCGGCGAGAGCGCCGGCGGGCGGCCGACGCCGCGGATCGCCGGCGTGATCGACCGCTTCGCCGTCGCGGGTGGACGGGTGTGGTTCACGCTGCGCGGCCGGCGCGGCGTCTTCACCATCGTCGACGCGGCCGGTCCCGACGTGCTGCTCGCGCGGCCCGGCGACCGCGTCAGCTTCGAGACCGCGCCCGACGAGAGCGGCGCCCAGCTCGTGCACGCCTTCGCCGACGCGTCGCTCGCGCGATGAAGCCGCTGCGCGCCGGGCGCGTCACGCTCGTGCCGGTCGAAGCGCACAACGCGCGCGAATTGTGGGCGGTGCTCAACGCGCCCGATCTGCGCAAGTACCAAGACATCCCGCGCGTGCGCGCCGAGGAGTTCGAGCGCCAGGTGCGCGCGCGGCCGAAAGCGTTGCGCCCGTCGGCGACGGGCCGCTTCGAGTGGCTGGTGAAAACCGGCGAGCCGGAGCGCGCCGTCGGCTGGATCTCCTTGCGCGTCAACGACCGCGCGCCGCGCGTCGGCGAAGTCGGGTACAGCTTGCTGAGCGAAGCGCGCGGCCTCGGCTACGCGACGGAGGCGCTCGGCGCGGTGATCGGCGAAGCGTTCGCCGCCGGCGAGCTCGACGAAGTGCAGGCCTGCATCGTCCCCGCGAACGTCCCCTCGCGCAAGGTGCTCGACCGCACCGGCTTTCGTGAAGAGCGCATGCTGCGCAGCGGCGCGATGATCCGCGGCCGCCACGTCGACGTGCTCCTGTTCTCGCTCACCCGCGCCAGCTGGATCCGCGCGCGCCGCGAAGAGCCCGCCAAAGCCGGCCATGGCTAAAACTATTACTTACGTAGCTCCGCGTAGGAAGGGGCGACGAGACCGCCGCTGAACCATGCGCTCCCGAGAACGCGCAGAGGTGACGGAAAGCTCCGACGGCGGGCTACCACCGTGCATTGGCTTTAATTGCGCCTGCCCAGACGGCTATAGCGGCAACTCGCCGAACTGCGGGCCCGGATCGGTCATCTACTCCGTGCGGCGCCAACCCACGTCCAGGAAGTCGGTGCAGGGCCGAGGCACACGAGATCCCGTGCAGTTGGCTCCTTTGCAACGACCTCCAGACTCGTGACGGCGAGGAGGTAGGGTTTGCGCCACGTTCTGCTGTTTGGTGTGCTTGCTGCTTCGCTCGGATCGCAGAGCGCGGCGCAGACCTCCTCCGCCGCAGCGACCAGTGCGCCACCACAGGCGCGCTGCGAGTATTTGCCGACCGGCCCAGAGTTGCCTCACCTGGGCTCGGGCCCGCCTCAGGCGAGCTACAGCGACGCGACGCATACCGTGACCGTCATCCTTCATCTCGTGCGAGGCGCCGATCTGGAAAAGCACGTTCCGTACTATCTTGCCGCGCCTAGTCGTGAACCGGTGCAGATGAAGATGACGGGGCCCATCGTCGGACCCGACGCGGTGCGACGCTTCGGTGCCGCGAAGTCCGACCCGGGCGAGTACTGGACGCTCGAAGGTCCATTGCCGTTGCGCACTTCATTCGCGGTGTACTTCGACGAGGTGTGGACCGGCACGGACACGAGGACGGATCAGCCGTGCAGTAGCGCCTTTCGGCATATGGTGACGGCCGTCGCGGAAGGACCGCAACTGGAGAACGAGCGTGGACCGGCGGGGCTGCGACCGCTGGTTCGGCTGGACCGGCCGCTGTCGACCGCAACGCTGTCATCGTTACGCGTCCCTGCTCCTAGCGCATTGCGAGCGCTCGACCCCGAGCAGCCGGTCCGAACGGTGGTCAGGTTTCGCGCGGTTTCGTTTCAGCCACGTGATGCGAAGCAGGCGACTGCGGCGCTGGACACACGGCGGGCATTCGATGTCGCAGTGACGACGAGCAGCTCGGCGCCGGCAAACCTCGAGTACCGGTTTGTGATCGACCGCGCCGACGACGGGGCTTTCGTCGTCGAACGCTTCGCCTGGTCTGTCGGTGACCCGGTCGCAGGGACGGAGACGCTTCGTCCACACGCCGTGACCGGCCCGGACGGTTTACAGTTGCTGAGGCTGGAAACCGGCTACGGCACGTCGGTAGCGCTGCACCTGCGGTCGCGCGCAACGGGCTCGCTGCAGATTATCGACGCTACGCGCTAGCGAACGGTGAGCGTGCGGCGCGGGCCGAGCCAGCGGTCGAGCCAGTCGATCATCTCGGCCAGCGTCGTCTCGACCGACTCGCGGCCGACGTAGCCGTGCGCTTCGTACGGCAGCATCACGAGCCGCGCGGTCCCGCCGTTCCCTTGGATCGCGGCGTACAGCCGCTCCGACTGGATCGGATACGTGCCGGTGTTGTCGTCGGCCATGCCGTGGATGAGCAGCAGCGGATCCTTGATCGCGTTGGCGTACGTGAACGGTGACATCTTCGTGTAGAGATCGGTCGCCTCCCAGTAGCTGCGCCGTTCGCTCTGGAACCCGAACGGCGTGAGGGTCCGGTTGTAGGCGCCGCTGCGCGCGATGCCGGCTTTGAAGAGCCGCGTGTGCGCGAGCAGGTTCGCGGTCATGAACGCGCCGTACGAGTGCCCGCCGACCGCGATCCGGTTCGGGTCGGCGACGCCGATCTCGACCGCTTTGTCGACCGCCGCCTTCGCGTCGGCGACGAGCTGTTCGACGTAGGTGTCGTTCACCGTCGCCGGATCGCCGACAATCGGCATCGAGGCGTTGTCGAGCACGGCGTAGCCGGCGAGCGCGAGAAACAGCGGTGAAGCGCCGGTCACGCTGACGAACGTCTGCGTGGTGTTGGTGTTCTGCGAGGCGGTGTCCGGGTCGATGTACTCGAGCGGATACGCCCACACGAACGTCGGCAGCCGGGTTCCCTCTTTCCAACCCGGCGGCGTGTAGAGGGTGAACGACAGGTCGACGCCGTCGGCGCGCTTATAGCTCACGACGCGGCGCCCGATCGCGCGCAGCTGCGGCGCGGGATCGGTGAACGCGGTCACCGCGCGCAGCGCGCCGTTCGCGCGCGTTCGCACGTAGACGTTCGGCGGCTCGGCCGGCGACTGGCGCGACGTGACGATACGTGCAGCATCGGGATCGAGCATGACGATCGGCTGCTCGAGCGGCGTAAGCTCGGAGACGAAGAGCCGCGTCTTCTCGCCGCTGCGCAGGTTGAGGCGGTCGAGGAACGGCCGGCGCCCGTCCCGACCGTAGCCCGCGCCGCGCAGCCAGATCACATCGCCGTCGTGCGCGACGACGAGGTCGCCGTTCCGCGCGAACTCCACCTCCGCGCTCCCGGGGTCGTTGTAGACGTCTCTGTCGCGCAAGGTGAAGACGGTCTTCGGTGCGTCGCTCGCCGCGTGCGCGTCGGCGAGCAGCTCGGTGCGAATGCCCGTGTCGCGGTCGAAGGTGTTGATGAGCGCGCGCTCGTCTGCCCTCAGCCAGAGGAAGGAGAGCGTCCGCGCCGGGGTGCGCGTCACTTCGCGCGGTGGACCGCCGAACGGCGCGGGAAGCGTGACGATCCGGTCGCGCAGCGCGGTCTTCGCGCGCGGGTCCCCGCCGTCGAGCGCTTCGGTCCAGGCGAGCGTCGCGGGCGACGATGGTTTCCAGGCGACGTCGCGCGGGCCGGTCGGGACGCCGTTGGCGGGGACGCGCTCTTCGAGCGGACGGTCAGCGATCGTCGCGACGTGCCGGCCGCCCAGATCGAGCACCTCGCTCACGCGCGGGAAGCGCCCGTACGGGAACAGGTACGAAAACGGCCGATGCACGCGCTCGGTGAGGACATAGCGCCCGTCGGGCGACGGCGAAAGCGCGGTGAAAATCCCGCGCGCCGCGGTGCGCGTCACCGCGCCGGTGCGCGCGTCGACCAGCTCGACGCGCGACGTCGCGTAGTACTCGAAGAGCGCTTCATCGTGCGCGTTCGCCAGCATGTCCTCGTACGTGACGATCTGGCCCGCTTTGCCGCTCGTCTCTTGCACCGCCGGCCCGGACGCGATCGTCTCGGCGGGTGCGGGTCCGCGGCGGTCGACGGCGCGCACGAACAGATGCACCCCGTCCGGCGCCCAGCGCACCGCTTCGTCGAAGACGCCGTTCACCGCGAGGTTCGCGACGCGCGACGCGCGCCCGTCGGCAAGCGTACCGAGCCACAGCTCCGTGCCGTGCGCGGTCGCGTTCGTCGCCGCAAATCGTGTCTCGTCCGGTGAGAACCGCAAATCCGTTAGGTGCGCGTCCGCCGGCAGTGCGACGCGAACGGTCCCTTGTCCGGAGCCCGGCGAAGGATCGATCCGCGCGAACGCGAGCGAGGTGAAGGCGCGCGCGTGGTGGATCCCGTTCGTCGCAGGATCGATGCGCAGCCCCGCGAGCCGCAGCATCGGGCGCGCGAGGTCGGCGACCGGCGGATAGCGCAGCGGCGTCATGATCGCGAGGAAACGGTGGCGCGGTCCGACGACGACGCTCGGCACCGGCGGCGCGTTCAGCGCCGCCTCGATCGCCGGCGGCGGGATGCGATAACGCGTCGCGTCGGCGAACGCCGCCGCTGCGAGCGACGCGATCCACGACGCGACGAGTACCGCTGCGAGACACGAGCGCGCGAGCATGCGCGCGCCTTCGGTCGGTCTCGAAAGGCGTCCTACGGCACGCTCAGCCCAGGCCGCAGAGATCCCACGCGAGCGCAATGAGCCCGTCGACTCGCGGGCTGACGTCGTCGTCGAGCGCCGCGTCGCGGCCGAGCGCGACGGCGAGCGCGACCAGCGCGTACGCCGCGAAACGCGACGACGAGATCGCGCTCACCCCCGCGACGCGCAGCGCCTCCAGGTACGCGGCGACTTGGTCGACCGCGGCGTCGACGGCGAGCCGGCGGGCGCGCACGACGGCGTCGTCGGCGTTCGAGTAGACGTGCCAGGCGCGCACGACGCCGCGCTCGCGGCGCGCGGTGGCGGCGACCTGCCGCAGCCAGCTCGCGAGCCGCTCGCGCTCGGCTTCCCCGTTCCCGGGCGGCTGGCCGAACCGGGTCACCACGTCGCCGAGGGTCGGGCCGCGGCGCAGCAGCGCCTCGCGCACAGCGTGCGCGCGGTCGGTGAAATAGCGGTAGAACGTGCCGTACGCGACGCCGGCCTCGCGCGCGATCGAGCCCGCCGAGAGCGACTCGGCCTCGGTCGTGGCCAGCAGCCGCGAGACCGCTTCGAGCAGCCGCTCGCGCGAGCTCGGCTTCGCCGGGCGCTCCGGCAAGCCGGCGTCGGCCGGGTCGACGCGGCCCAGGTACGTCCAGCGCCCGCGGACGCGGCGGGTCTCCGGGTCGCGGAAGCTTTCCACCCGGTAGCGGTAGGCTCGTCCGCTGACGCGCTTGATCACCTCGTACGCCAACACCGCCCTCCCTTCGATTGGAAAAGCATTAGACGGCGTCGGGAGCGGCGCTTTTGGATTGGCCTCAAGTTGCTCGAGACTTAACGGAACTCTCGGGCGATACTCAGGTTGACAGCCCGGGATACCCCCGGATCGGGCAGTTCGGCGGGAACCGGGCGGGACCGGCTCGCTCTGAAGGGGTACAGAGTGTCCTCGTGGAGCGTTCGCCCGGCGAAAGGCGGTCCTCGGAGGGCTGGACCCTGAAGGCCGACAGCACCGGCTTCGTCTTCCGCATCGCGGACGCGTCGCTGGCGAACAACGCGCGCACGATCTTCCAGCGGTACCTCGCCGCGCAGGTCGAGCCGGCCTCGGACCTCTACGGCGCCGAGCTGATCTTCGGCGAGCTGCTCGGCAACGTCGCGCGCCACGCGCCCGGCGCGATCGACGTGCGGCTGCGCTGGAACGGGCCCACGGCGATCCTCGAGGTCGCCGACAACGGTCCGGGCTACTCGGTCGACGACGTCCACCTACCGGCCGACTTCTCCGAGTCCCAGCGCGGGCTGTTTCTGGTCAGCGCGTTCGGCAGCGGCCTCGTCGTGCGCCGCGAGCACGGCACGACCACGACCACCGTGACGCTCCCGGTCACCCGCCGGCGCGGCAACCTCGCGCGCTGACCGCCCCGCGAAGGAGCATCGTCGCTTGCTCGAGCCGTGAGGCTTGGCGGCGGGTAACGGGATGGCATGATCGACGATCGGCTTCGCCGGGACGAGCTGCGCTTACGGCGCGCTCAAGAGATCGCCGACGGGCTGCGCCGGCGCCGCGCCGAGATGCTCGAGGAGCTGCAGCTCAGCGCGCTGCGCTCGCGCGGCGGGCCGATCCCGCTCGACGCGTACCGCGCGAGTCGCACGATCGCCGGCATCCCGGACGACGCCGGCTAGAACGTCGCTCCCGCGCGCAACAGCAGATGTTCTGCGACCTGCGCGAGACAGTCGGCCGGGACGAACGTCAGCGCGGTGACGACCAGCGCCGTCGAGCCGAGCAGCGCGCCGAAGAGCGGCGTCGCCGTGCCGAGCGTGCCCGGGGTTGCTTTCGTGTTGCGAGGCTTGACGACGAGCCCTCCGGCGACGGCGAGCGCGAGCACGAGCGTGCCGAACCGTCCGAGCAGCATGACGATCGCGGTCGACCAGTTGTAGAAATCGTTCGCCACGTTCAGCCCGCCCATCACGCTGCCGTTGTTTGCGGCCACCGAGGTGAACGCGAAGAGGATCTCGCTGAACCCGTGAGGTCCGCCGTTTCCTGGTGCCGAGGCACCTGGAATCAACGCGATCGCGGTCGGTATCAGGGTGCTCACGGTCGGTATCAGCGCCGCGAAGATCGCGAGCGTTATCTCGCGGCGCTCAATTTTCTTTCCGAGATACTCGGGCGTGCGGCCGACCATGAGGCCCGCGATGAACACGGTGACGATCACCAGCAGGATCATCCCGTACAAGCCGCTTCCCACGCCGCCGAAGATGATCTCCCCGACCTGCATGTTCAACACCGCCACCAGGGTCGAGGGCGGCATCAGCGAGTCGTAGGCCACGTTCGCGGCGCCGCTCGACGTGTCGGTAGCCACGGTGACCGAGAGCGCGCCGGCCCCATCGCCGAACCGCGCTTCCTTGCCTTCAAGGTTCGCACCCGCGACGCCGAGCTGATGGACCAAGGGGTTTCCGGCGTGCTCGGCGCTCCACACGACGGCAAACCCGCCGACGAAGAGCGCGAGCATCACGGCGTAGAGCATCCAGCCTTGGCGCACGTCGCCGACGAGCCGGCCGAACGCGTTGGTGAGCCCCGCACCGATCAGAAACATCGCCAGCAGCTGCGCGAAGTCGGTGAGCGGGGTCGGGTTCTCGTTCGGGGCCGCGGAGTTCGCGCCTACGAACCCGCCGCCGTTGACACCGAGCTGCTTGATGATCTCTTGCGAGGCCATCGGTCCGCCGGTGATCGTCTGTTTGGCGCCGTCGAGCGTCGTCGCGGTGAGGTACGGCGAGAAGTTCTGCGGCTCGCCCTGCCACACGAAGAGCAGCGCACCGAGGACGCTGATCGGGAGGAGCACGTAGAGCAGCGAGCGCGTGAGATCGACCCAGAAATTTCCGAGCGTCGCGCCGCGAGAGCGGGTGAAGCCGCGGATCACCGCGATCGCGACCGCGAGCCCGGCCGCGGCGGCGACGAAGTTCTGCCACGCGAGCCCCGCCATCTGCGCGAGATATCCGAGCGCGGACTCACCGCTGTACGCCTGCCAGTTGGTCGTCGTCGCGAAGCTGATTGCGACGTTGAACGCGAGCAGCGGCGAAAGGTTCGCGAACCGCTGAGGATTGAAGGGCAGCACCGCCTGCAGCAACAGCAGCGCGAACAGCGCCGCGCTCGAAACCGCGGTAAACGCGACGATCGCCCAAAAGTACGTCGTCCATCGCATCTCGTGCCGCGGATCGATCCGGCATAGGCGATAGATAGCGTTTTCCACGCCGCCGAAGACCCGCCGAACACCGGTCGGTGGCCCCTCGAAGACGGCGGTCAGGTAACGGCCCAGCAGCGGAGTGACCGCGGTGAGCACGATCACCAGCGCCGCAGCTTCGAGCCAGCCGTTCATGTCCACCGATCGTAGCCGAGCGGGCCTTGGCCGTAGAACCGCCCATCGGCCGAAACTTTGCCTGTATCCGGGGTCGCCGACCGGCCGAACGGTTCGGCCGAACGGCCGGTACCGGCCGGTGCGGAGGCAGCCTATGATGGATGCGATGCTCTCGATGAACGTGCTCTTGGAGCTGGGACTCCTGGCGCTGACGGCAGCTTCGTTCTGGCTGCTCGACCGCTACGTGATCGGCTGCGAGAAGATATGACGCTCGACTTGATCGTCGGCCTAGGCCTGGCCGTCCTCGCGCTCGTGTACTTGACGTACGCGATGCTGCGTCCCGAACGCTTCTGAGGGAGGCGCACGATGAGTTTGACCGGGTGGTTGCAAGCCGCCGTCATCTTCGCGATCGTTTGCCTCTTGGTAAAGCCGGTCGGCAGCTATATGGCGCGCGTCTTCGAAGGCGAGCGCGTGTTCCTCACGCCGGTGCTGGAACCGCTCGAACGCGTCATCTACCGCCTCACCCGCATCGACGCGTCGCGCGAGATGGGCTGGAAGGGCTACGCCTTCGCCGTGCTCGCGTTTTCGCTGATCAGCTTCCTGTATTTGTATGCGCTCTTGCGGCTGCAAGCGTTCTTGCCGCTGAACCCGCAGGGCTTCGGAAACCTCGCGCCCGACCTGGCCTGGAACACCGCCATCTCGTTCATGACGAACACGAACTGGCAGTTCTACAGCGGCGAGTCGACCATGAGCTACCTCTCGCAAATGGCCGGCTTGGCGTGGCACAATTTCGTCTCGGCGGCGGCCGGGATCGCGATCTGCGTCGCGCTGATCCGCGCGCTCGCGCGCCGGCAGATGCGCACGATCGGAAACTTCTGGGTCGACCTGACCCGCGCGTCGCTGTACGTGCTGCTGCCGATCTCGTTCGCCGGCGCGTTGATCCTGCTCTCGCAAGGCGTCCCGCAGAACTTTAACGCGTACCCGACCGCGACGACGCTCGAAGGCGCGAAGCAATCGCTGCCGCAAGGGCCGATGGCCTCGCAAGAGATCATCAAAGAGCTCGGCACCAACGGCGGCGGCTTCGTGAACGCGAACTCGGCGGCGCCCTGGGAAAACCCGAACGGCTTCACCAACCTGCTGGAGCTCGTCTGCATCTTCCTCATCGGCGGCGCGCTGACGTACACCTTCGGGCGGTACGTGAGAGACCAGCGGCAAGGCTGGGCGCTGTTCGGCGCGATGAGCACGCTGTTCATCGTCGGGTTCGCCGTCGCGTACTGGGCCGAAGCGGCCGGTAACCCGGCGGTCCACGCGCTCGGCGTCGCGGGCCCGAATTTGGAAGGCAAGGAAGCGCGCTTCGGGGTCGCCGCCTCGGCGCTGTTCGCGACGATGACGACGGACACGTCGTGCGGGGCGGTCAACGCGATGCACGACTCGTTCACCGCACTCGGCGGGCTCGTGCCGATGTTCGACATGCAGCTCGGCGAAGTCGTCTTCGGCGGGGTCGGCTCAGGCTTCTACGGGATCATCTACTACGCGATTCTGACGGTGTTCATCGCCGGCTTGATGGTCGGCCGGACGCCGGAGTATCTCGGGAAGAAGATCGAACGGCGCGAGGTTTAGCTGGCGATCCTCGCCGCGCTCGTCGTTCCGGTGTTCGCGCTCGTTCCGGCGGGGATCGCGGCGGTGCTTCCCGCCGGTCTCGCGACGCTGAACAACGGCGGGCCGCACGGCTTCAGCGAGATCCTCTACGCGTACTCGTCGATGGTGAACAACAACGGGTCGGCGTTCGCCGGACTCTCGCCGAACACGTGGTGGAACGTCTCGGGCGGCGTCGTGATGCTCTTCGGCCGCATCGCGATCATGATTCCGGTCCTCGCCCTGGCCGGCTCGCTGGTCGGCAAACAGGCGGTGGCGACGACCGCCGGCACGTTCCGCACGACGTCGCCGATCTTCGTCGTGCTGCTGATCGGCGTGATCGTTATCCTCGGCGCGCTCACGTTCTTCCCGGCCGACGCGCTCGGCCCGATCGTCGAGCACCTCCTGAACCTGCAAGGGAAGGTCTACTGAGATGGCGGCGCGCACACGTTCATTGCTCGATCCGGGGATCGTTTGGCCGGCGATCCGGTCGTCGTTCGTCAAGCTGGACCCGCGGGTGCAGATCCGCAACCCGGTGATGTTCGTCGTCGAGATCGGGGCGGTCGTTACGATCTTCTACGCGTTCCGGGACGTGCGGAACGGGCAGGCTTCGTTCGACCTCGCGATCTCCGCCTGGCTGTGGTTCACCGTTCTCTTCGCCAACTTCGCCGAAGCGATGGCCGAAGGGCGGGGCAAGGCGCAAGCGGAGTACCTGCGCCGAACGAAGACCGAGACGCTCGCCCGTCGCCTCGTCGATTCTTCCGACGGCTCCCGCGGCGCGCGAGAAGAGAACGTGCCGGCGACGCAGTTGCGCCGCGGCGACCGCGTCGTGGCCGAGGCGAACGATCTGATCGCGACCGATGGCGAGATCGTCGAAGGCGCGGCGACGGTCGACGAGTCGGCGATCACCGGCGAGTCCGCACCGGTGATCCGCGAAGCCGGCGGTGACCGTTCGTCGGTGACCGGCGGAACGCGCGTTCTCTCCGACCGGATCGTCTACGTCGTCAGCGCGAATCCCGGCGAGACGTTCCTCGACCGGATGATCTCGCTCGTCGAAGGCGCGCAACGCCAGAAGACGCCGAACGAGATCGCGCTCGCGATCTTGCTCGCGGGGCTGACGATCATCTTCGTCATCGCCGTCGCGACGCTGGCGCCGTTCTCCATCTACGCCGGCGCGGTGCCGAGCGTCGTCGTCCTGATCGCGCTCCTGGTGTGCCTGATTCCGACGACGATCGGCGGGCTGCTCAGCGCGATCGGCATCGCGGGGATGGACCGTGTTCTGCAGCGCAATGTGCTGGCGATGTCCGGCCGCGCCGTGGAAGCGGCCGGCGACGTCGACACGCTTCTGCTCGACAAAACGGGCACGATCACGCTCGGAAACCGCCAGGCGACCGAGATCATACCGGCGCCCGGCGTGAGCGACGCCGAGGCCTACCGCGCCGCGTATTTCGCCTCGCTTGCCGACGAGACGCCCGAAGGACGTTCCCTCGTTCTCCTCGCGGGGTCGCAAGGTGGGCTCGCCGTGCAAGACGCGGCGGCCGGCGCGCTCCCGCACGATGCGACGGTCGTGCCGTTCAGCGCGTACACACGCATGTCGGGCGTCGACTATGCCGACGGCTCTCAGCTGCGCAAGGGCGCCCCCGACGCAGTCCGCGCCTGGGTCGCGCAAAACAACGGCGCGGGTGCCGTTACGGCGGGCGGCGGCGGCGCGACGACGACCGCGAAACCGGCGGTCGGCACTGACGTCCTGGCGGCCGAGGTCGAGAAGATCGCCCGCGCCGGCGGGACGCCGCTGCTGCTCGCGGAGCGCGGGCGCGTGCTCGGATGCATCGCGCTCAAGGACATCCTCAAGCCGAACATGCGCGTCCGCTTCGACCGCCTCCGCGCGATGGGGATCCGCACGGTGATGATCACCGGCGACAACCCGCTCACCGCGGCCGCGATCGCCCGCGACTCGGGCGTCGACGACTTCCTCGCCGAGGCCACGCCCGAGACGAAGATGGCGCTCATCCGGCGCGAGCAGGGCGAAGGCCGGCTCGTCGCGATGACCGGCGACGGCACGAACGACGCGCCGGCGCTCGCGCAAGCCGACGTCGGCGTGGCGATGAACAGCGGGACGCAGGCCGCCAAAGAGGCGGCCAACATGGTCGACCTCGACTCGGATCCCACCAAGCTGATCGAGGTCGTCGAGATCGGCAAGCAGCTGTTGATGACGCGCGGCTCGCTCACGACGTTCTCGATCGCCAACGACGTCGCGAAGTACTTCGCGATCCTGCCGGCGATGTTCGCGGCGGCGTATCCCGCGATGGACGCGCTGAACGTGATGCGGCTCGCGACGCCGCAGAGCGCGATCCTCTCGGCGATCGTCTTCAACGCGCTGATCATCGTCGCGCTGATCCCGCTCGCCTTGCGCGGCGTCGCCTATCGCCCGCGCGGCGCGGACGCCGTGCTGCGCGAGAACGTGTTCGTCTACGGGCTGGGCGGGATCATCGCCCCGTTCATCGGGATCAAGGCGATCGACTTGATCCTGGTCGGCCTCCACCTCACCGGAACGCACTGACATGGCAACGAACACCACGCAAGACACGACCGAGGCGCGCGAAGGCACGCTGCGGCACCTCACCACCTCGCTGCTCTACACGATCGTCTCGGTGATCGCGCTCGGCCTGATCTATCCGTTGGCCATCTGGGGAATCGGGACGGTCCTGTTCCACCACCAGGCCGAAGGCTCGCTGGTCTACGACCGGAACGGCACGCTGATCGGTTCGGAGCTCGTCGGGCAAAACTGGACGAAACCGCGTTACTTCCACGGCCGTCCGTCGGCGGCCGGCAAAGGCTACGATCCGACGCAGACCGGCGGCACGAACTACGGCCCGACCAGCAAGAAGCTGCTCGACGCCACGAAGAGCACGATCGCCGCGCTGAAGAAGGAGAACCCCGACGCGACCGGACCTATCCCGATGGACCTGATCACGTCTAGCGCGAGCGGGATCGATCCCGACATCTCTCCCGAAGGCGCATACTATCAGGCGGCGCGCGTCGCGAAGGCGCGCGCGCTGCCGCTGGCCGCAGTGCGCGCGTTGATCGCGGCGCACGTCACGCCGCGTCAGTTCGGCCTGCTCGGCGAGCCGCGCGTGAACGTTCTCCAACTGAACCGCGCCCTCGACGCGCAAGGAGCCGCCACGAAACCGTGACCCCCGTCGCCTCCACGAGCCGCGCCCACACCGTGAGCCGCGTCGTCGCGCTGAGCGCCTTTGTCGTCCTGAGCTTGTCGAAGGGCGCGCTCGCGCAAACGACTCCGTCGCCGTCTCCCGCGCCGTCATCTGCGCCGAACCCGATCGGACCGGCGTTCGGCGCGAACGACCCGTGCACGTCGATCAGCGCGATCGTCACGCGGCCGACGGTGACGAACTCCGTCTGCACGGTGCGCCCGAACCACGTCGAGGTCGAGCTGGGCTATTTGAACGCGACCTCGCCGGGCATCGGAAACACGGTGACCTATCCGCAGACGCTGATCCGGATCGGGACGAAGGTTCCCGCCCTCGAGCTGCAGATCGCGCCGCCGCAGATCGTGCGCTCCAGCATCGGCGGACCGCCGGCGACGACCGGCGCGAGCGACGTCGGCGCCGGCCTCAAGTACGTGTTCGGCTACACGCCGAAGTTCAACTGGGGCGGCCAGGCGTTCTTCACCGCGCCGACCGGCTTGAACGGCGTCTCGGCGAACGGAACGACCGCGATCTACGCCCTCAACGCGGGGTACACGCTCTCGCCCGTCTTCTCGCTGGCGGCGACGGCGCAGTCCCAGTCGCTCACCAACGGCCCGCAGCGCTGGAACTCGTTCGTCCCCTCGCTGAACCTCGGGATCACGCTGCCGAACGCGAACGGCGCGTACGCCGAGATCGCGACGTTCTCGCAGGCGAACGGCCCCGGCACGGCGACCCGCACGCAGTACATCTACGGCGTGTACCACGACTTCGGCCCGCGGCTGCAAGTCGACGCGTCGGCGAGCGTCTCGCCGACCGCCGCAACCGGAAAGTACCACGGCGTCGGCTTCGGGCTCAGCTACTACTTCTGATCGGAGTCCCGGCGCGGAGCGAGAACCAGCATCTCGCGCGCGCCCGCGGCCAACAGCCGCACCGCAAAGGAGTGCTTGCCGAACAGCCTGCGGCGGTTGCGCGGCGACTCGACCGCGACGACGTCGCCTTCCGCGAGCCGCTCGGCGACGCGCGCCGGCGCGTCCGGCGCAACCTCGTGGACGAAGCTCGCGTGCGCGGCGTGCGCCGCGCGCGCCAGCACCGCGACGACCGCGCGCGTCGCATCGTCGGACTGCGGCGTCACCACCATGACGCGCAAATCGACGTCGAGCCGCTTCGCGAGCCGCCCCGCGCGCTCGATGAGCTCGACGTCGCGCTCGCGCGGCGCGACGCCCAGGACGATGCGCACGAACGGCCGCTCGCGCCGCCGCTCCGAGCGCGCGCGCAGCATCTCGCGCACCGCGAGCTCGCGCAGCGCGGCGAGGTTCTCGGTGCGGAAGAAGTTCGCCAGCGCCGCGTCGACGCGCTCGCGCGGGTAGATCTTCCCTTCGCGCAGCCGCTGCCGGAGCACGTCGGGCGTCACGTCGACGAAGACGACCTCGTCGGCGAACTCCAAGACGCTGTCGGGGAGCGTCTCGCGCACGCGCGTCCCGGTGAGCCGCTCGACCGCGTCGCCGACCCCTTCGAAGTGCTGCACGTTCAGGGTGGTGATCACGTCGATCCCGCTGCGCAGCACCGCGATCACGTCGTCGTAGCGCTTCGCGCGCCCGCCGGCGGTCACGTTGGTGTGCGCGAGCTCGTCGATCAGCGCGATCTTCGGGTGCCGCGCGAGCAGCGCTTGCAGGTCCATCTCGCCGTTCGGCAAGCGCGGAATCTGCTCGATCCCGGCCAGCAGCGCCGCCGTCTCTTCGCGGCCGTGCGTCTCGACCAGCGCGGCGACGACGTCGACGCCTTCGTCGAGGAGCTGGTGCGCGCGGTCAAGCATCGCGTAGGTCTTGCCGCTCCCCGCCACCGAGCCGAGATAGATCGTCAACTTCCCGTACCCGATGCGCAGCCGGTCACCGAGCGCGAAGCCGTAGGGATGCCGGCCCGACTCGCCGGCGCGCAGGGCCGCGCTGGCCGGATCGGCGACGAGCAGATCGCGGTCGAGCGGCTGCGCCAGGATGCGGTCGGCGAGCCCGCCGCGCGGCACGATCACCAGCGAAGCGCGCACGTCGTGCAAGTCGCCACGCGCGAGCTTCTGCGGGAGCGGAACGACGCCGCCGTCGACGCGCAGCGTGACGTCGGTGACGCGCTGCGCATCGCTCGCCTCGACGGAAGTCACCTCGAGCGCGAGGTCCAGCGCGTCGGCGAAGGCCGCCGCGCGGCGCAGGAACGGCTCGGGATCGCCGTGCCCGACGACGACCGCCAGCGCGATCGAGACTTTGCTCGGCGCGACGACCGGCACGGTGAGGTCGTCCACGACGCGCAGCAGCAGCTCGCGCATCATGCTCAAGTTCTTCGGCTGGAAGACGCCGGCCGCGGCGCGCTCGACGTCCTCGTCGCGCACGATCCGCCCCGTCCGCAAGCGCGATTCCAGAATCGAGGGCGCGACGTCGAGCGCGATCACCCGGTCGGCTTTGCGCAGGAACGCCATCGGCACGATCTCGCGCACCGGATAGCCGATGATGCGCTCGGCGACGGGAGCGACCGTGTCGAGGTGCATCACGTTCAGCGCGCCGAGGACCGATTTCCCCGCTTCGCGCAGCGCGAGCGCGTCCTGCCAGCGCTTCGCGTGCGGCGCCCCGTCCGGATTGGAGTGGGCGAGCTCGTCGAGCACGATCGTCTCGCAGTCGCTCTCCAGCGCCGCGTCCAGATCGAAGTCTTCCACGACCGTGCCGCCCACGGCATAACGGCGCGGCGCGATCCGCGGGAACGCCGCCGCCAGCGTGTCGAGCTGCGGCCGCCCTTTTGTCTCGATCCACCCGATCGCGACGCGCCGTCCGGCCTTCGCTTCGCGCAGCGCGTCGGTGAGCAGACGGTGCGTTTTCCCGGCGCCGGGCGCGCCGGCGAGGTAGATCGTGAGCTTCGGCGTGAGGCCGAGCTCGACGAGCAGCGCCGCCGCCCCGGAGCGTCCTGATTCGCGCACGAGTCCGGCTCTTCGCAGGGCGGGACCGCGGGTCCCCGAAGCCGTTTTCGTGCGCTCGCGAGCCGTCGCCATTGCCGCCTTCGCGCTGCTCGCCCTCGTCTTCGTCGCCGACGCGCTGACGCCGCAGACGCTCGTCGTCGCGATCCTGCTCGACGTCCCGATCGTGCTCGCCGCGCTGACGCAAAGCCGCCGCCTCACCGCCGCGCTCGTCATCGCGTCGCTGATCGCCGATGCCGTCGCGGCGTTCGTCAACGCCGCGCAGGCCGGCTATCGCTGGGACGCGATCGGGATCGGCGACCGTATCCTGTCCGCGCTCTCGATCGTGCTCGTCGGCTATCTGAGCACCGCGGTGCAAGAGCGCGCGGAGCGGGTCGGCCGCCTCGCCGCGCAAGAAGCGCGCGCCCGCCGCGAAGCGACGCTTTCCGCAACGGCGGAACGGATTCGTGCCTCGCTCTCCCCCGACGTCGTCACGCGCGCGATCGTGCGCGAAGCGCCGGGTGCGCTCGACGGTGAAGCGGCCTACTGGTACCCCGCGCGGACCGGACAGGAGGTCCTCGCGGCCCGCAACGGCGCCGGCGAAGTCGAGGTCCTCGACGAGCGCCCTTCGTCCGAGATCGTCTCGCTGGTCCACCGCGTGGCCGACGACGGCACCGTCAGCGTCGTGCGCGCCGCCGATCCGGTCGCGCGCTTCGTGCTCGACCGCCTGAACGCGCACAGCGCGCTCGCGCTTCCGCTCGCCGACCGCGGCGCGAACTTCGGCGTGCTCGTCGTCGCCTACGACGGCGAAGCGCCCGACGACGCCGCGCTGCAAACCGCGCGCAGCTTCGCGACGCTGGCGGTCAACGCGCTGGGCCAAGCACGTCTCTTCGGCCAGCTCGCGGAGCGAAACGAAGCGCTCGGCGAGCGCCAAGAGGTGATTCGCGACCTGGTCTACGCGATCTCGCACGACCTGCGCACGCCGCTCGCCGCGCTCTCGATGACGCTCCGCCAAGCTGCAACCGGCGCCTACGGCCCGCTCCCGGACCGCTATCAAACGGTCTTGCGCGACAGCCTCGTCTCGATCGACGACCTCGTCCGCCTCGCCGAGACGCTGCTGCTCGTTGCGCGCTTCGAGTCCGGCGACCGTCATCCAGAGCGCGAGCCGTTCGACCTCGCCGCCGTCGCCCGCGAGATCGCCTCGGAGCTGAGCGCAATGGCCGAGTCGCGCGGGATCACGCTCACCGTCACCGCGAACGCGCCCGCCGCCGCGCGCGCCGCGCGCGCCGACGTCAAGCGCGCGCTGGCAAACCTAGTCGCGAACGCGCTGCAGCACACCCCAACCGGCGGAACCGTGGAGCTGCGCGTCGTCCCGTCACCCGCCCGGACCGACGTGATCGTCGCCGACGACGGCTACGGCATCGACGAGCGCTCGCGCGCCGCGTTGTTCCAACGTTTCTCCAGCGCTTCGCGCACCGGCGGCGGGACGGGCTTAGGATTGTACATCGTGCGCCGCATCGCCGAAGAGAGCGGCGGCACCGTCCGCTACGCGCCCCGCGACCCGCGCGGCTCGGTGTTCACCTTCTCGCTCCCGAAAGCGTCGGCATGAGCGCCCTTCGACAAGCTCAGGATGACGGGCGCAGGGCGATTCGCGTCGTCCTGGTCGAAGACCACGCGCTGGTCCGCGCAGGCCTCCGTACTTCGCTGGAAGCCGCCGGAATCGACGTGGTCGCCGAAGCGCCCGACGGAATTGCTGGAGAAGGAGCGATTACGCACGGGCGTCCCGACGTTGCGGTGATCGACCTTGGTCTTCCCGGCAAAGACGGAATCACGCTGACCCGCGAGATCAAAGCAAAGCCCGAACCGCCGCACGTCGTCATCCTGACGATGCAAGAGATGGACGATGAAGTTCTAGCTGCCCTCGCCGCCGGCGCCGACGCTTACTGCGTAAAATCGTCCGACCCGTCCATCGTGATCGACGCCGTCCGCGCAGTCGCCGCCGGCGGCGCCTACTTCGACCCCCGCATCGCCCACGTCGTCCTCCGCAAGCTCAGCGGCACGGCGCAACGTCCTGAGCACTCGCCCCTCACACCGCGCGAAACGGAAATACTCAAGCTGATCGCCGACGGCATCGGCAACGCCGAAATCGCCGAACGTCTTTATGTAAGTCTCGGCACCGTAAAAGGCCATGTAGCCGACATTTTGGCGAAGCTCTCGGCCTCCGACCGCGCGCAAGCCGCGGTTACCGCGTATCGCCGCGGCCTCATTCCCTAGCGCCCGCCGTTGTCGTGCCTGGAGGTAGGGGTGCGACGTTGTTGTGGCGGGGCGTTGAGGAGGAGCGGAGCCCGGAGGGCGGGAGCGACGACGAACCCGAGTGACCGGAGGCGCATGGATGCGCCGCAGGGAGCGTCCCCGCCGCAACAACGTCGCACCCCTACCGATACCCGGATGACCGATGCCGAAGTCCCGGTGCGCTACCGCAGCCGCCGATAAAACCGTTCGGTAGCGTCGAGCTCTTCGTACGCCCGCTGATGCGGCGTATACCGCAACGTCTCTTTCGCCGACATCCCAAGATACCCAAGCCGAATCAGCGACTCGAAGATGACCTGGTGCGCACGATACGCGAGCGTCCGGTTGAAATGCGTGATCACGTTCCGCGCCACCACGAGATGGAACTCGTTGAAGGAGGAATCGCAAGCGAGGTTGTGCTGCGCGAAGACGATGTGCTCGCGCAGCGCCGGTTTGAACACCGCCTGCCCGCCGACGACCTCGACGTAGTCGGAAAGCTGCCGCGCGCCGCCGGCCTCCGCGTACCGCTGCCCGTACTCGTCGAGCAGCTCCACCGGAAACGCGCCGGCCTTGGCGCGCTCGGTCGCCGCCTCCCCCGCGTCGGTCGCATAGATCCGCACGCGGTGATAGAGCTCCGCCTCGCGCAGCAGGATCCCCAGCGAGTACGCATCGTCCCCGGCGCCGATCACCCAGATGCGCACGTGCGGAAAGGTCCGCAGCCGCGGCAGCACGCGCTCGCGAAACGCCGTGAAGAACGCCGGCTCGCGGAACGGCGAGCTGGCGTTGTGGGTGAGCGCGTCGACGAAGCGCAGCATCGCCGGCGGATCGTGCAGCACGCGCTCGATCAGTCCGGAAATCGTTCGCATCCCCTCGGCCCGCACCCGCTCCGCGACCCGCCGCTTCACCGTCGCCGGCGCATACTCGCGGAAGTCGAAGCCCGAGACGCGGTACACCGCCTCGAGCAGCAACCGCAGCTCGAGCTCGGCGACCCCCGGCGAGAGGGTTCCCTCACCGCCCGAAGGCGGCTCGGGAACCATGCGTTCCGCGATCACGTTAGGCGGCGACGTTCAGCCACACCCGGATCAAAGCGACGAGCTGGTCGATGTCGACCGGCTTCGAGATGTACTCGGAGGCGCCGGCCGCGAGACACTGCTCGCGGTCGCCCTTCATCGCCTTCGCGGTGAGCGCGATGATCGGAAGGTCTTTCCACTCGTTGCGCGCGCGAATCCGGCGGATCGTCTCGTATCCGTCCATCTCCGGCATCATGATGTCCATCAGGACGACGTCGATCTCAGGATGCGTGCGCAGGTGCCCGATCGCCTCCGCGCCCGACTCGGCGGTGAGGACGAGCATCTTGAACTCTTCGAGCGCGCTGCGCAGCGCGTAGATGTTGCGGGTGTCGTCGTCGGTGATGAGGATCGTGCGCCCCTCGAGCGTGCCGTTCCCGTTGACGTGGACCGGCCGCTTCACCTCGGGGAGCCGCGCCTCGACCTGGTTGAGGAAGTACGAGGTCTCCTCGATCAGCCGCTCGGGCGACATCGCGTCCTTGACGATCACCGACTCGGAGAGCCGCCGCAGCGAGCTCTCTTCGTGCTCGGTCAGCTCGCGCCCGGTGTAGACGATCACCGGCACGCGCACGTGCGAAGGATGCTGCTTGATCTTCTCGATCAGCGCCAGCCCTTCGATGTCGGGCAGCCCGAGGTCGACGATCACGCAGTCGAAGTGCGCTTCGTCGAGCGCGGAGAGCGCTTGCGCGCCGGTCGAGACCGCGGTGACGGTCACCTCGCCCGACTCGATCAGGTTCGCCATCGCCGAGAGCTGCGTGACGTCGTCCTCGACGACGAGCACGTTGCGCGAGGCGGCGTCGGCGAACCCGAGCAGGTTGTCGAACGCCTGCGTGAGCGCGTCCTCGCTGGCCGGCTTCTTCAGGTGCGCGAACGCGCCGCTGTCGAGCGCCTTCTGCCACTGCTCTTCGCCGGAGATCACGTGAACCGGGATCGCCCGCGTCGCCGGATCGCGCTTGAGCTGATCGAGCAGCGACCACCCGTCGACGTCGGGGAGCCCGATGTCGAGCGTGATCGCGTCGGGGACGAACTGCCGCGCCAGCGCAAGACCGTCGGCGCCGTTGCTCGCCATCAGTCCCTTGAAGCCGCGGTCGCGCGCGAGCCCCAAGAGGATGCGCGCGAAGGTGGCGTCGTCCTCGATGATGAGCACGACGCGGTCTTGCGGCCGCACCGCGGCGCGGTCGTCCTCGACCGAACCGCTCGGGATCGTGCGGGCCGGGTCGAGCAGCGGCACGTCGTCGGGGACGACCGGCCTTACCGGCGGCGGAACGTAGACGCCGTCGACGGCAGTCGCGGCGCGCCCGGTGCGCTCGAGCGGGTGGTAGAAGGTGAACGTCGATCCCGCGCCCGGCTCGGACTCGACCGTCATGTCGCCGCCGAGCAGCCCTGCGATCTCGCGCGAGATCGCCAGGCCCAGGCCGGTGCCGCCGTACTTGCGGGCCGTCGACATGTCGGCTTGCTGGAACGCCTCGAAGATGACGTTGTGCTTGTCGCCCGGGATCCCGATCCCAGTGTCGCGCACGGAGAAGGCGACGTACTGCCCGAGCACGCCGTCGACTTCGCGCACCGCGCGCTGCAGCGAGAGCTCGACCGAGCCGTGCTGCGTGAACTTGAACGCGTTCGAGAGCAGGTTCTTGAGAATCTGCATCAGGCGCGTCTGGTCGGTCTCGAGCGACTCCGGGACGTCGCGGTCGACGTGCACCGCGAACAGCAGACCGCGCTCCTGCGCGACGCCGCGGAAGGTCCGCTCGACGTCGTCGCAGATGTCGACGACGCGCTGCTCCGAGATATCCACCGAGGTCGTGCCCGACTCGATCTTCGAGAGGTCGAGGATGTCGTTGATCAGCGTGAGCAGATCGGACCCGGCGCGCCGGATCGTCTGCGCCATCTCGACCTGCTTGACCGAGAGGTTCTGCTCCTTGTTGTCGCTGAGCTGCTTCGAGAGGATGAGCAGCGAGTTGAGCGGGGTGCGCAGCTCGTGCGACATGTTGGCGAGGAACTGCGACTTGTACTTCGAGGTGAGCGCGAGCTGCTCGGCCTTCTGCTCGAGCGCGCGGCGCGCTTCCTCGATCTCGCGGGTGCGTTTCTCGACCTCTTCGTTCTGCTCCGCGAGCAGACGCGCTTTCTCTTCGAGCTCCTCGTTCGTCTGCTGAAGCTCGTCCTGCTGCGCCTGCAGCTCGACGGCGAGCGACTGCGACTGCTTGAGGAGCTCCTCGGTCCGCATGTTGGCGGCGATCGTGTTGAGGACGATGCCGATCGACTGCGTGAGCTGGTCGAGGAAGAGCAAGTGGTTGTCGCTGAACGCCTCGAACGAGGCCAGCTCGATGACGGCCTTGATGTCGCCCTCGAACAGCACCGGCAGAACCACGACGTTGAGCGGCTGCGCGCTCCCCGAGCCCGACGTCACCTGCAGGTAGTCCGCCGGCGCGTTGCCGACGAGGATGCGCTCCTTCTCGGCGACGCACTGGCCGACGAGCCCTTCGCCGGGGCCGAACTGGAGCGTCCCGCGGCGCCGCGGCGCGGCGTAGCCCGCGGTGTAGCGCAGCAGCGGAACCTCGTCGATCGGCTCGTTGAGGTAGAAGATGCCGACCTGCGCGGTCACCAGCGGCGCGAGCTCCGACATGATGAGCTTCGCGACCGTCTTGATGTCCTTCTGGCCCTGCAGCATCCCGGTGAAGCGAGCGAGGTTGGTCTTCAGCCAGTCCTGCTCTTGGTTCTTGCGCGTGGTGTCGCGCAAGTTCCGGATCATCTCGTTGACGTTCTCGGTGAGGAGCCCGACCTCGCCTTGCGCGCCGACCTCGATCGTGCGGGTGAGATCGCCCTTCGTGACTGCGGTGGCGACCTCGCCGATCGCGCGGATCTGCGAGGTGAGCTGCGAGGCGAGCTGGTTGACCGAGTCGGTCAGGTCGCGCCACAGTCCCGCGGCGCCCGGAACCTCCGCCTGTCCGCCGAGCTTCCCTTCGAAGCCGACTTCGCGCGCGACCGAGGTGACCTGATCGGCGAAGATCGCGAGGGTGTCGATCATCCCGTTGATCGTGTCGGCGAGCTCCGCGATCTCGCCCTTCGCTTCGAGGGTGAGCTTGCGCTGCAGGTCGCCGTTCGCGACCGAGGTGACGACCTTCGCGATGCCGCGCACCTGGCCGGTCAGGTTGCCGGCCATCCGGTTCACCGAGTCGGTGAGGTCTTTCCACGTGCCGGCGACGCCGGGAACGGCGGCCTGTCCGCCGAGGATCCCTTCCGAGCCGACCTCGCGCGCGACGCGCGTCACCTCGCCGGCGAACGCGTTGAGCTGGTCGACCATCGTGTTGATGGTGTCCTTGAGCTCGAGCATCTCGCCGCGCACGTCGACGGTGACCTTCTTCGAAAGGTCGCCGTTGGCGACGGCGGTGGTGACCTTCGCGATGTTGCGCACCTGGTTGGTGAGGTTCGCCGCCATCGAGTTCACCGAGTCGGTGAGGTCTTTCCACGTGCCCGCAACGCCTTGCACCTGCGCCTGTCCGCCGAGCGTTCCTTCGGAACCGACCTCGCGCGCGACGCGCGTCACCTCGCCGGCGAACGCGTTGAGCTGGTCGACCATCGTGTTGACGGTCCCTTTGAGCTCCAGGATCTCGCCGCGCGTGTCGACGGTGATCTTCTTCGAGAGGTCGCCGCGCGCTACGGCGGTGGTGACGTCGGCGATGTTGCGGACCTGCGCGGTCAGCGAGGACGCCATCGAGTTGACCGAGTCGGTGAGGTCTTTCCACGTGCCGCCGACACCGGGGACGACGGCCTGGCCGCCGAGCTTGCCGTCGGTGCCGACCTCGCGCGCGACGCGCGTCACCTCGGCCGCGAACGCGTTGAGCTGGTCGACCATCGTGTTGACGGTCGCCTTCAGCTCGAGCATCTCGCCCTTGACGTCGACGGTGATCTTCTTCGAGAGGTCGCCCTTCGCGACGGCGGTCGTCACGTCGGCGATGTTGCGCACCTGGCTGGTGAGGTTCGACGCCATGAAGTTGACGTTGTCGGTGAGGTCCTTCCACGTCCCGGCGACGCCTTGCACGTAGGCCTGACCGCCGAGCCGTCCTTCCGAGCCGACCTCGCGCGCGACGCGCGTGACTTCCGAAGCGAAGGCGTTGAGCTGGTCGACCATCGTGTTGACGGTTCCTTTCAGCTCCGCCATCTCGCCGCGCACGTCGACCGTGATCTTCTTCGAGAGGTCGCCGTTCGCGACCGCGGTGGTGACGTCGGCGATGTTGCGGACCTGGTTGGTGAGGTTCGCCGCCATCGAGTTCACCGAGTCGGTGAGGTCTTTCCACGTGCCGGCGACGCCTTCGACCTGCGCCTGTCCGCCGAGCTTGCCGTCGGTGCCGACCTCGCGCGCGACGCGCGTCACCTCGCCGGCGAACGAGTTGAGCTGGTCGACCATCGTGTTGACGGTCGCCTTCAGCTCGAGCATCTCGCCCTTGACGTCGACGGTGATCTTTTTCGAGAGATCGCCGCGCGCCACGGCGGTCGTCACGGCGGCGATGTTGCGGACCTGGTTCGTCAGGTTGCCCGCCATCGAGTTGACCGAGTCGGTCAATTCTTTCCACGTGCCGGCGACGCCGCGCACGTCGGCCTGGCCGCCGAGCCGCCCGTCGGTGCCGACCTCGCGCGCGACGCGCGTGACCTCGGCGGCGAACGAGTTCAGCTGGTCGACCATGGTGTTGATCGTGGTCTTGAGCTCGAGCACCTCGCCGCGCACCGAGACGGTAATCTTCTTCGAAAGGTCGCCGTTGGCGACGGCGGTCGTCACCTCGGCGATGTTGCGGACCTGCGCGGTGAGGTTGCCGGCCATCGTGTTGACCGAGTCGGTGAGGTCTTTCCACGTGCCGGCAACGCCTTCGACCTGCGCCTGGCCGCCGAGCCGGCCTTCGGTGCCGACCTCGCGCGCGACGCGCGTCACCTCGCCGGCGAACGCGTTGAGCTGGTCGACCATCGTGTTGACGGTGACCTTGAGGTCAGCGACCTCGCCCTTCACGTCGACGGTGATCTTCTTCGAGAGGTCGCCCTTCGCGACAGCGGTCGTGACCTCGGCGATGTTGCGGACCTGCGCGGTCAGGTTGCGCGCCATCGTGTTGACCGAGTCGGTGAGGTCTTTCCACGTTCCGGCGACGCCTTCGACGACGGCTTGTCCGCCGAGGCGCCCGTCGGTGCCGACCTCGCGCGCGACGCGCGTCACCTCGCCGGCGAACGCGTTGAGCTGGTCGACCATCGTGTTGATCGTGCCCTTGAGCTCGAGCACCTCGCCCTTGACGTCGACGGTGATCTTCTTCGAGAGGTCGCCCTTCGCGACGGCGGTCGTGACCTCGGCGATGTTGCGGACCTGGTTCGTCAGGTTGCCGGCCATCGTGTTGACCGAGTCGGTGAGGTCTTTCCACGTGCCGGCGACGCCGCGCACGTCGGCCTGTCCGCCGAGCCGGCCTTCGGAACCGACTTCGCGCGCGACGCGCGTGACTTCGGCGGCGAAGGTGTTGAGCTGGTCGACCATCGTGTTGATGGTCTCCTTGAGCTGCAGGATCTCGCCGCGCGCTTCGACGGTGATCTTCTTCGAGAGGTTGCCGTTCGCGACGGCGGTGGTGACGTCGGCGATGTTGCGGATCTGGTTCGTCAGCGTGCCGGCCATCGAGTTGACCGAGTCGGTGAGGTCCTTCCACGTGCCGGCGACGCCGCGCACGTGCGCCTGGCCGCCGAGGATGCCTTCGGAACCGACTTCGCGCGCGACGCGCGTCACCTCGCCGGCGAACGCATTGAGCTGGTCGACCATTGCGTTGATCGTGCGCGCGCTGCGCAGGAACTCGCCCTTGAGCGCGCGGCCGTCGGCTTCGAGCGCCATCTGCTGCGAGAGGTCGCCGCGCGCGACCGCGCCGAGCACGCGGCTGGTCTCGGCGATCGGGTGCGTGAGGTCGTCGATCAGCCGGTTGGCGAAGAGCAGCTTCTCGCCGAATCCGCCGGGCGCTTTGAGCTCGGCGCGCTGTCCGAGCCGGCCGTCGATGCCGACGACGTTCGAGATGCGCTCCATCTCCTTGAGGACGCGCGCGTTCCAGCCCACGACCTCGTTGAACGCCTCGGCGATGTCGCCGTCGAGCCCGTCCCACGTCGTCGGCAGCTTGACCGAGAAGTCGCCGCGCGCGACGGCGCGCAGCGCACCGAGCAGTTGGCGCTTGGCGTGATCGGCGCTCGTGCTGCGCGGCGTGACGCCGTTCTTCACGGCGGCGGCGCGCTGGCTGCCGTTGGTCTTGGATTTACCGGCGACGGCCGCAGGCGGCATACGCATCTCCTCGGACATGGTGAAATGCCTGACATGCCGACGGCCCTAGCTCCTCGAAGCCAAAGCCGACGGCGGTAGGCCCACTGACGAGCAAGCTACCCGTCGTCGGCATGCGCGAAACTCGCGCGTATCCCCGGTAGTGTACGGAAGTTCCACGCCGAACGTCACCGCTCGAGCGAGGGGTCCGCGGGTCGGAACCGCGAGCTTCCATACCATACTTCTCGACCGGCGGCGGGAACGATTCGAGCAGTGAACGAGAACGCGCAATCCGGCGAGACGTTTGAGAACGAGCAAGCGAGGGTATCGCCGGTCCGACAGGGAGGGCCTGACTCTGCACGTTCCGACGAGGCGATGACGCAGATCGACCAGCGGCGGATGACGGCAGCGTTGCGGCTGCTGGTGGCGGCGAGTCGTGAGCTGGCCGCTTCTTTCGAGTACGCGCAGACGCTGGTAGCGGTCGGGCGGCTGATCGTGCCGGACTTCGCCGACGGCTTCTGGGTGGACGTCGACGAAGGTGAGATTCGCACCACGGTCGCGCGCGCCGGGCGGCTCGACGGCGGCGCGCAAGAGTTCCCGCTCGTCGCGCGCGGGCAGCAGCTCGGCTGCATGCACGTCGCCGGCGGCGGCGACCCGGGCGATCCCTTCAGCGGCTTGGATCTCTGGTCCGAGCTCGCGCTGCGCATCGCCGTCTCGGTCGACGCCGCGCAAGTGTACGCGCGCGAGCACCACGTCGCCGACACGCTGCAGCGCGCGCTGCTCCCCGAGCGGCTCCCGCTCGACGACCGGCTCGTCTTCGACGCGGCGTACCTGCCGGGCGCCCAGGAAGCGATCGTCGGCGGCGACTGGTACGACGCATTTCGCCTCCCCGACAACCGGATCGCGTTCTCGATCGGTGACGTCGCGGGCCACGGGTTGCGCGCGGCAATCGTGATGGGTGAGGTGCGCCAGGCGTTCCGCGCCGCCGCGCTCAACCCGAACTCGCCTTCGCTCGTCCTCGAGCGCGCCAACACGATCGTCAACATGCGCGCGAACCCGGTGATGGTGACCGCGATCTTCGGGATCGTCGACCCGCGCGACGGAACGGTCACCTACGCCGCCGCGGGCCATCCCGCGCCGCTGATCGCGCTTCCGGACGGCGTCGTGCAAGCGCTGCCGAAAGACGGCGTCCCGCTGGGCATCGTCGACCGGGTCGGCGCGAGCGACTGGACGTTCACGCTCCCGCCCGGCGCGCTCTTCACGCTCTACACCGACGGTTTGATCGAGTACTCGCGCAACGTGATCGAGGGCGAATTGCGGCTGCTCGACGCGGTTCGCGAGAGCGTCGTGCGGCTCGAGACGGAGCCGGCCCGCGCGCTGCTGCAGCGCATCTTCGCGGCGCGCGAGAACACCGACGACGTCGCGATGCTGACCGTCGCCGCCTCCGACGTCGCCGCGCCTTCGTTCAGCTTCACTTTCACCGCGCTGCCGCTGGCGGTGCCGCTCGTGCGCCGCAGCCTCGAGCGCTTCGCGCGCAAGCTCGGGCTCGACGACGACGCGCGCTTCTCGCTGCTCACCGCGGTCGGCGAGGCGACGGCGAACGCCGTGGAGCACGCCTACGCGGGGCTGCCCGGTCTCGTTCGCGTCCAGGCGCAAGCGGGCGAGGAGCACCTCGTCGTCACGATCGAGGACGAAGGCAAGTGGAAGCCGGCGCAGCGGCGCGAGGAACGCGGCCGAGGCCTGCCGCTGATGCGCGCGCTGATGGACGGCGTCGAGATCCGCACCGACCAGTCGCGCACCGAGGTGCGGCTCACGATGGCGTTGCGCGAGGGCGGCGTGCCGGCCTAGCGCGCGCTCGCTATAGGACGATCGGCCTATGACCCGTTTATAGCATTCCAAATGTACGGGTATGACATTTGCGTATGTTAGCCGGAACTGCAGAAAAAAACCGGTTCCTCGGGGGGCTCCCGCCGGGCACCCGCTCGCTGTTCGAGAACCGGATGACGGTGCACGGGGGCGGGATCGGGGACGTGCTGCAGCCGCCGAACGCTCCGATCGAAGGCGTCTGGTTTCCGCTCTCCGGCATCGTCTCGACCTTGCGCGCGCTCGAAGGCGACACGAACGTCGAAGTCGACGCTTCCGGCTCCGAAGGCTTCCTCGGGGTCGAGCTGGCGATCGGCGCGCACAGCACGCCCGACACGTGGGTGGTGCAGTCGCCCGGCCGCTTCGCGCGGCTCGACGCGCATCACTTCATCGACGCGTTCGAGCGCGACCCGCAGCTGCGTGAAGCCTCACGGCGCTACCTCGCCGCGCAGCGCGCGATTCGCGGGCAGTGGGTCGCGTGCAACGCACGCCACACGATCGAGCAGCGGCTCGCCAAGTGGCTGCTGACGACGCGCGACCGCGTCGGCCCGGAGATCCAGATCACGCAGGACGTCGTCGCGATGATGCTCGGCGTGCGGCGCGCGAGCGTCGTCACCGTGCTCGGACGGTTCGTCGACGACGGTCTCGTCGCGCACGGCTACGCGCGCGTGCGCATCGTCGACGAGGCGCGCCTCACCGAGGTGTCGTGCGAGTGCTACGGCAAGGCCGCGGAGCTGCTGCGGCGCGGGCTGGCGGCGTAGCGGATTCCCGCCGCCTCTAAGTCGCGCCGCATCGCGGCGGCGATCGCGTCCCAGGTCGCGGCGCGCGTCTTCGCCGCGGCGCGCCGAGCGCGCGTCTCGTCGGGCAGCTGCGCGCGCGCGACCAGATCGACGAACTCGTCGTGGTCGCGCGCGACGTGGACGACGTCGGCGTGGTCGGCGACAACGTCCGGGACCGCGGTGCTGACGACGGGCAGGCCGGCCGCGAGGTACTCGAGCGTCTTCGTCGGCGAGATGTTCTGCGTGTGCTCGTTCAGCGCGAACGGCATGAGCGCGACGTCGAAGCCCGCCAGCAGCGCGGGCAGCTCGGCGTACTCGCGTTTGCCGAGGTACGCGATGTTCGCTCGCCGCGGGAGCGAGGCCGAAGGGATCTTCGCGAGCGGTCCGACCATCGCGAGCGTCGCGTCCGGGTATGCGTCCGCGAGCGCGGCGACCAGCCTCAGGTCGATGCGCTCGTCGATCACGCCGACGTAGCCGAAGACCGGTTTGCCGCGGTGCGGCCGCAGCGCCGGATGCGGCTCCGCGGTGCGCGCGCCCGCGAAGTGCTCGACGTCGACGCCGCTCGGATAGCAGTGCGCGTTCTGCGTACGCTGCCGTACACCGGCATGGAGCGACCGGCCGCCGCTGAAGACGACGCCGGCGCGCTCGAGGAGTACGTCCTCGCGCGGCGTGATGCGCGGGTCGGCGTTCGCGAACTTCGCGAGCTCGTCCATCTTGTCGTACACGAGCGGCGCGGCGGGGAACGCGTCCGCGAGCGCGAGCATCATCGGCGTGTACAGCCACACGAGGGGGCGGCGCTCGCCGGCCAGCGATCGCAGCGTCGCGAGCGCGCGCGCGTCGACGGCGTCCGCGGGCGTTGCCACGCGGTGCGGCGTCACGACGGTGACGCCGTCGTACACGGCGATGGCGTCGCCGCCGCGCTGGTCACGCAGCGGTTCTTCGAGGACGATCACCGGCACTTCGCGCGCGATGCGCGAGAGCACGTGGTTCGGCCGCTGCCACACGCCGCGCCACCGAAGCTGCAAGCCGGCGACCACGACTTCGACGGGCGCGTACGGAATGAGACACCTCCGAACCACAAGCAAGCTGGCATAATGTCCGCTCGGCGCGGGGTATAGGCGCTGTACCCAACTCTACGCCGTCCCGCCGCGCTTGCTGCGGGGAGAATTAACACATACGTGTACGATTATCTCGTAGTCGGCGCGGGGCTCGCCGGGAGCACCGTCGCCGAACGTCTGGCGAGCCAACTGAACGCGAGCGTCCTCGTCATCGACAAGCGCCCGCACGTCGCCGGGAACACGCACGACCCGCTCAACGACGAGGGGTTGCGCTACCACCAGTACGGACCGCACATCTTTCACACCAACGCGCAGCACGTCGTCGAGTACCTGAGCGCGTTCACGGAGTGGCTCCCGTACGAGCACCGCGTGCTGGCGCGCGTCGACGGGCAGCTGGTGCCGATCCCGATCAACCGCACGACGATCAACCGGCTCTACGGCCTCGAGCTCGACGCGCAGGGCGTGGAACGTTTTCTGGCGGCGCGCGCCGAGATCGTCGCGCGCATCGAGAACTCCGAGCAGATGATCCTCTCGCGCGTCGGGCGCGAGCTCTACGAGACGTTCTTCCGCGGCTACACGCGCAAGCAGTGGGGCCTCGAGCCGCGCGAGCTCGACGCCACCGTCTGCGGGCGCATCCCAACCCGTACCAACGACGACGACCGCTACTTCACCGACGCGTTTCAGGCGATGCCGAAGGACGGTTTCACCGCGATGGTGAGCAAGATGCTCGACCACCCGCGGATCGAGGTCGTCACCGGCTGCGACTTCGCGTTGATCGAGGACCGTGCGCGCTTCAACCACGTGATCTACACCGGGCCGATCGACGAGTACTTCGACTACAAGTTCGGCCGGCTGCCGTACCGCTCGCTGCGCTTCGAGCTCGAGACGCGCGAGGTCGCGTGGGCACAGCCCGTCGGCTGCGTGAACGAGCCCGACTACGAGGTGCCCTACACGCGAACGACCGAGTACAAGCACCTCACCGGGCAGCAGCACCCGAAGACGATTTTGGGCCGCGAGTACCCGAGCGGCGAGGGCGACCCGTACTACCCGATCCCGTGTCCCGAGAACCGCGAGCTGTACCGCAAGTACGCGACGCTCGCCGGCGCCCAGCGGCACGTCACCTTCGTCGGGCGGCTCGCGGAGTACAAGTATTTCAACATGGATCAGGCCGTCGCGTCGGCGCTGGTCACGTTCGAGGATCTCGCCCGCACCACCGCCGCGGTCGCGTCGTAGCGCCGCCGTGCGAAACCTCGCGGTACCCGAGATCTGGGCCTCGCCGGAGCCGACCGTCGCGCGCGTCGACCGGATGCGCACGCGCGACCAGCTGCGCGACACCGGCCACGAGGCGCGCGAGAGCGACGTCGAGCTGCTCGCGGGCCTCGGGGTGCGCGCGACGCGCTATCCGGTGCTGTGGGAGAAGGTCGCCCCACAGCACCCCGACGTTCGCGACTACGGCTGGGCCGCGCGGCGGCTGCACGCGCTCGCCGAGCGCGGCGTCGAGCCGATCGTCACGCTGCTGCACCACGGCAGCGGGCCGTTCTACACCGAGCTGACCGACCCGAATCTTCCGCGGCTCTTCGCCGACTACGCCGCGGCGACCGCGCGCCGGTTCCCGTGGATCAAGCGCTGGACGCCGATCAACGAGCCGCTCACGACCGCGCGCTTCGCGACGCTCTACGCCGTCTGGTACCCCAACGCGTTCTTCGACGACGCGGCGTTCGCGCGCGCGATCGTGAACGAGGCGCAGGCGATCGCGCTCGCCACGGAGCGCATCCGCGAGGTGATCCCCGACGCGGCGTTTCTGCTGACCGAGGACCTGCAGAGCTTCACCGCGGCGGACGAGCGCGTCGAAGCGTACGTCGCGCACAAGCGCGAGCGCATGTACCTTTCCTGCGAGCTGCTGCAAGGGCGAATCGTCGACGGCCATCCGATGCACCGCTATCTCGTCGAGCGCGGCGGGATCGCGCCGTGCGAGCTCGCGCGCCTCGCGCGCCGCCCGCAGCCGCCCGACCTCATGGGTTGGAACTACTATCCGAACTCCGAGCGCTGGATCGAGAGCGACGGCGAGGGCCACCGCAACCTCGGCATCGTCGACGTCGCGCCCGAGCGGATGGACATGCGGCCGCTGCTGCGCGACGCGCACGAGCGCTTGCGGCTCCCGTTCGCGCTCTCCGAGGTGCACGTGCTCGGAAACGAGCGCGAGCGCGCGCGCTGGATGCTGCAGCGCCTTGCCGACGCGCTTGCGGTGCGCGCCGAAGGCGTGCCGATGGTTGCGTTCGGCGCCTGGGCCGCGTTCGGGATGGTCGACTGGGTCTCGCTGCTGCGCCGCGACGAACGGGTCTGCGAGGACGGCGTATTCACCTGCGCCGGGCCGCACCGGCAGCCTGCGCGCACGCTGGTCGCGCACGTCGTGCAAGAGCTGGCCGCGGGGCGGATCCCGAGCGCGCCGCCCGAACCGGCGTGGTGGGAGCGTGACCGCACGGCCGTCGCCTGAGACGCTGCGCCTGACGAACGGCGTCGTCGAGCTGCACGTGCCCGCGGCGTACGGCCCGCGCGTGATGCACTACGGCTTCGCCGGCGGGCCCAACGTTTTCGGCGAGGCGGTCGGTGCGGAGCGCGAGACGCCGCACGGCACGTGGCGCGCGTACGGCGGCCACCGGCTGTGGGCGGCGCCCGAGCGCTTCCCCGAGACGTACACGATCGACGAGGGCGCGCCGCGGATCGAGTCGTCGGCGCGTCGCGCGGTGCTGCGCCGCGCGCACGATCCGCTCACCGGGCTGGCCGCGTCGATCGAGCTCGAGCTCGACGCGGACGGCACGGGCGTCGTCCTGCGGCACGCGCTCGCGAACGAAGGGCCGGCACCGTGCCGGCTCGCGCCGTGGGGGCTCACCGTGGTGCGGCCCGGCGGGGTCGCGCTCATCCCGAACCCCCGCTACCGCTCGCAGCGCGATGCGCTGCTCCCGGCGCGCACGCTGGCGGTGTGGAGCTACACCGATCTCTCCGATCCGCGCTTCGGCTTCGGGCCCGCGTTCGTGCGGCTGCGCTGCGATCCGGCGCGCACCGCGCCGGCGAAGATCGGCGTCGCGTGCGAGCGCGGGTGGTTCGCGTACCTCGCGGAGCGAACGGCGTTCGTCGTGCGCACGCTCTACGACGCGGCCGCGGAGTACCCGGACCGCGGCTGCTCGGTCGAAGTCTACACCGAAGGTTCGTTCTGCGAGGTGGAGACGCTCGCGCCGCTGGTCACGCTCCTGCCCGGCGAGACGGCGCACCACGCCGAGCGCTGGTCGCTCCTCGGCGAGCTCGCCGCGGACGACGACGCGTCGCTCGCGCGCGCGCTCGCGGAGCACCTCGGCGAATGAACGACGCCGCCCCCGAACCCTGCATGGTGAAAGAGCAGATCACCCTCCCCGACGGCCGCTACCTGATCTATTACACGTTTGCTGAAGTCAACGACAATGGTGATGGACCGAGCGCAGCAGAATCGCGCAATGCCTAGCATGTCGTTGCGAGGTCGGACCGGGGGCCCCGCGCCGAAAGGCGTGGGGGGCCAGCGTTCGGCCTTCGGCCGAACGCATCGGTCCGAAGGACCGCAGCGCTACGCGCTGGGGTGCTGCGCACCCGAGCCTGGGGCGGAGCGCCGTTAGAATGGAGCTGCGGTGGCATCCGCTGCTTGGCGAGTGGGTGGCGACGGCGACGCATCGGCAAGACCGCACGTTCTTTCCGCCGGAAGACTACTGCCCGCTGTGCCCGACGAAGCCGGGGAAGTTTCCGACCGAGGTTCCGGCCGCGAGCTACGACATCGTGGTTTTCGAGAACAAGTTTCCCTCGCTGCAGCGCAATCCGCCGCAACCGGAGGTTGCGTCGAGTGCGCTCGAGCCCGTCGCGCCCTCGCACGGCGCGTGCGAGGTGGTGCTCTACACGCCCGACCACCACGCGACGCTCGCCGAGCTGCCGGTGCGGCGCATCGAGCACCTCGTGCGCGTGCTGCGCGACCGCACGCGCGACTTGAGCGCGCGCGAGGAGGTCGTGCACGTCTACCCGTTCGAGAACAAGGGCGCGGCGATCGGCGTGACGCTGAGCCATCCGCACGGCCAGATCTACGCCTACCCGTTCGTCCCGCCGGTGATCGCGCGCGAGATCGCGCAGGCGCGCGCGCACCGCGCGAGCACCGGCCGCTGCTTGTTCTGCGACGTGCGCGACGCCGAGCGCGCCGACGGCCGGCGCATGCTGGCCGAGGAAAACGGCTGGGTCGCGTACCTGCCGTTCTTCGCGCGCTATCCGTACGAGACGCACCTCGCGCCGATGCGCTGCGTGCGCGCGCTTCCCGACCTCGACGAGCGCGAGGTGCGCGGCCTGGCGCGCATCCTCAAGCGCGTGCTGCGCGGGTTCGACGCGCTCTTCGGCGTCTCGTTCCCGTACATCATGGCGCTGCACCAAGCGCCGAAGACGGACGATCCGTACCACCTGCACGTCGAGTTCTATCCGCCGATGCGCAGCGCGAAGCGGCTGAAATACCTGGCCGGCTCGGAGGCCGGCGCCGGAATGTTCATCAACGACACGCTCCCCGAGGTGAAGGCCGCCGAGCTGCGCGAGAAGATCGAAGCGCGCGGCGCACTCTCCGGCCGATGAGCGAGCTGAGCGCGCTGCGCGAGGCGTTCGCCGCAACGAGCGCGCGCGCGCCGCGGTTCTTCCGCGCGCCGGGCCGCGTCAACTTGATCGGCGAGCACGTCGACTACAGCGAAGGGTTCGTCCTGCCGCTGGCGATCGACCGTGCGACCCTCGCCGCCGTAGTGCCGCGCGAGGACCGCACGGTGCGCGTGCGCTCGCTCGACCGCGGCGAGCGCGCGGAGTTCGATCTCGACGCGCGCGATCCGCGGCCGCGCGGCGCGTGGAGCGACTACGCGCAGGGCGTCGCGCTCGCGCTCTCGCGGCGGGTCGCGCTGCGCGGCGCCGAGCTGGCCGTGCGCACGAGCGTGCCGCTCGGCGCGGGGCTCTCCTCGTCGGCGGCGTTCGAACTCGCCGTCGGGCTCGCGCTGCTCGCCGCCGCCGGCGCGACGCTGCCGCCGCACGAGCTCGCCCGTGCGGCGCAGGAGGCGGAGAACGGCTTCGTCGGATTGCGCAGCGGGATCATGGACCAACTCGCCTCCGCCTGCGGCGTGCGCGACCACGCGCTGCTGGTCGACTGCCGCACGCAGGACGTCACGCCGGTTCCGCTCCCGGCCGGCGCGGCAATCGTGGTCGCGGACTCGCGCGTGAAGCATCAGCTCGCGGGCTCCGCGTACAACGAGCGGCGCGCGCAGAGCGAAGAGGCGGCGCGGCTGCTCGGCGCGCGAACGCTGCGCGACGTCTCGCTCGAGGACTTCGCGCGGCGCGCCGACGCGCTCCCCGCGCTCCTGCACCGCCGCGCGCGGCACGTCGTCGGCGAGAACGCGCGCGTGCTGGCGGCGGTCGCCGCGCTGCGCGAGAACGACCTCGCGCGCGCCGGCGCGTTGATGGACGCCTCGCACGACTCGCTGCGCGACGACTACGAGGTCAGCTCGCCCGAGCTCGACCTGTTGGTCGAGGCGGCGCGCGGCGTGCCGGGCGTGTACGGTGCGCGCATGACCGGCGGGGGATTCGGCGGCTCGATCGTCGTGCTCGTTCGGCGTGACGCCGTGGCCTCGCTGAGCACGGCGCTCGAGTCGGCGTACGCGGCGCGCTTCGGACGTGAACCGCTCGTTACGGAAGTGCGCGCGAGCGACGGCGCGGCACCGATCGCATAGCGAATTACGTTCTCTGCTCAAGACGGTGCGGCGGAATGCCGATCCGTCTAATGAGCTCACCGTGGCACTCTCGTTTTCGACGCCGCGCCAGCCGGCATTTCACGGGAAGTATCGCAATCCGGTCCGCGCCGGCGATTTCCCCGACCCCTCCGTCATCCGTCCTTCGACGAGCTCAGAACAGCCTGCAACGTTCTACGCGGTCACGACCTCGACCGACTGGGCGCCGTTCTTCCCGATCTTCACCTCGGCCGATCTGGTCGACTGGGAGCTGGCCGGCCACGTCTTCGCGCGCCGGCCCGACTGGTGCGCCGGGAACTTCTGGGCGCCCGACTTCGCCGAGAAGAACGGGCGGTTCTACGTCTACTACACCGCGCGGCGCAAGGACGGGCCGCTGTGCGTCGCCGTCGCGACGGCAGACCGCCCGCAAGGCCCGTACACCGACCACGGCCCGCTGATCGGCCAGCGCAACGGCTCGATCGACGCGATGGCCGCCGACGACGCCGACGGCTCCCGCTGGCTGCTCTGGAAAGAGGACGGGAACGCGCACAACAAGCCGACGCCGATCTGGGCCCAGCGCCTCTCCGAGGACGGCTTGGTGCTCGCCGGCGAGCCGGTCGAGCTGTTGCGCAACGACGCGCCCTGGGAAGGGCGGCTGGTCGAAGCGCCGCACGTCATCCGGCGCGAGGGCTGGTTCTACATGTTCTACTCCGGCAACACGTGCTGCGGTGAGGACTGCGCCTACGCGGTCGGGGTCGCCCGCGCGCGGCGGCTGACCGGCCCCTGGGAGAAGTGCCCGGCGAACCCGATCCTGGCCGGCAACGAGGCGTTCCGCTGTCCCGGCCACGGCGCGCCCGTCGACGACGGCAAGGGAGACTGGTACTACCTCTATCACGCCTACGAGGCGCGGCCCGACGCGATCTACGTCGGCCGCCAGCTCTGCCTCGACGCGATCGAGTGGAGCCTCGACGGCTGGCCGGCGATCAACGGCGGGCGCGGGCCGAGCCGGATCGCCGACGCGCCGTTCGCCCGCGACCAGCGCGCCGCGCAGCGGGGTCGCTGGCAGGCCGATTTCAGCGCCGGGCCGCTCGACCGCGGCTGGCAGTGGCCGCAGTCGGCCGCGCCGCGGCTGGCGACCGACCACGGCGCGCTCGTGCTGACCGCGCAACACGAGCGCCGCGGCAGCGACCCGCTCGCCGGGGTCGTCGCACGCACGATCACGGCCGGCGACTACGCCGCGACCGCCGAGGTCGAAACCCGGGGGCAGGCGGCGGAGACGCTCGCCTCGCTGTGCGCGTACGGCTCGCACCGCGACGCGCTGGGGATCGGGGTGCGCGACGGGATGGTCAGCGTCTGGCGCCGCCGCGGCGGCCATTTGGTCGAGCTGGCGCTCGCCCGCGCACCGAACCGCAACCGGGTCCACCTGCGGGTGACCGCGCTCGACGGCTCGGCGTACCGCTTCGCGTTCAGCGGCGGGGGGAAGAGCGGGACGACGCTCGGCGGCCGGCTCGACGGCTCGTGGCTTCCGCCGTGGGACGCCGGGGTGCGGATCGCGCTCACCGTCGGCGGCCGGACCGGCGCGTCGGCGCGGTTCGGCGCGTTCCGCTTCGAGCCGGCGCCTGCGGCGGTCAGCCGCCTCGACCCGCACGCCTCCAAGCGGGCGCGCCTCGCCGCGATGCTGGCGCGCGTCGCACCGGTCAAGCGGCTGGCTGCGAAGTCGTAGTTTGCGCAGCCCGCCCGCGCGGGTACCATGCGAGCGTGGGTTCGCCGATCCGTCCGGTTCGAGCCCTTCCCCGCAGGAGATCGAGCGATTGGACAATCTGGTGCTTTGCCCGTGCGGTCACTCACTCGCCCGCCATGACTACGCCGGCTGCTCCGGCGACCGCGTCAGGAGCTGCGACTGCGAGCGGGACCGGTACACCGCGCTGGAAGCGGCCGTCGACAGCGTCCGCACCGCCACCGTCTTTCCGAGCTTCTCGACCCGCAGCGACGACGCAGCCTAGCGCCGTCCCGGTCCGGCGGTCGCCGACCTTGTCCCTTGACGGCCGTCGACCGCGCGGTGTAGGATACGGCCCTATGCCCCTCGGCGGATAGCGGCATAACGAAGCGAGCGAGGACACCTCACTCCGGTGGGTCGGTCCTTGCCTTTTCGCGTTTGCGGCCCCTCCGAGCGCGCGTGAGCCCCACGCAGGAAGACCCTCAAGAACAGAATGGCGACGAAGACGACCGCGGACAAACCCAAATCGACGCGCAGCCGCAGCAAGAAAACCGATGCGGCGCCCGCCGCGCCGAACGGATCGGGGACCGCGGTCAAGCAAGAGAACATCGCGAGCGCGAGCTTCCACGTTCCCGAGGAAGCGTTTACCGTCGAGCTGCCCGAGGATCCCGGTGCCAAGCGCGACCGTCACTCGTTCGCGAAGATCACCGACGTGCTGCAGCTTCCCGACCTGATCGAGCTGCAGAAGGCGTCGTTCAAGTGGTTCATCAGCGACGGCTTGAAGGAAGCGTTCGAGTCGATCTCGCCGATCAAGGACTTCACCGGAAATCTGGTGCTGGAGTTCGGCGAGCACAGCCTCGGCGAGCCGAAGTACTCGGTCGAAGACTGCCGCGAGCGCGACATGACGTACAGCGCGCCGCTGCGCGTGCGCGTCCGCCTGATCACCGCCGAGTCGGGCGAGATCAAAGGCATCCCCGACCAAGAGATCTTCATGGGCGACTTCCCGCTCATGACCGACAAGGGCACGTTCATGATCAACGGCGCGGAGCGCGTGATCGTGAGCCAGCTCGTCCGCTCGCCGGGCGTCTATTTCTTGCAGGACGTCGACACCAACAACCGGCCGACGTTCAACGCGACGATCATCCCGAACCGCGGCGCCTGGATCGAGTTCGAGACCGACAACGGGACGAAGAACGACGAGACCGAGGGCACGATCGGCGTCCGCATCGACAAGAACCGCAAGATCTACGCGACGACGTTCGTGCGCGCGCTCTCGCGCCCCGACCTCGGGTTCGACTGGGAGTCCGACGAGGCGATCGTCGCGCTCTTCGACGAGTCCCCGCTGATCAAGAACTGCCTTGAGAAAGACAAGGACGTCAAGACCAAGGAAGACGCCCTCAAGGAGATCTACAAGAAGCTGCGTCCCGGCGAGCCCGAGAACGCGGAGAACGCCGAGAAGCTGCTGGAGTCGCTGTTCTTCGACGAGAAGCGCTACGACCTCGCCGGCGTCGGCCGCTACAAGCTCAGCGGCAAGCTCGAGAAAGAGTATGCCGCCGCCGGGCTGCGCATCCCGCCGATCGACAAGAAGGCGCTCACGCGCGAGGACATGATCGCGGTGCTGCGCCGGCTCATCAAGGTGCAGGGCAAGGTCGTCAACAAGGACGACATCGACCACCTCGGCAACCGCCGCATCCGCAGCGTCGGGGAGCTGCTGCAGAACCAGTTCCGGGTCGGCTTGCTGCGCCTGGAGCGCGTCGTGCGCGAGCGCATGACCGTTCAGGACATCGAGACCGTCACGCCGCAGGCGCTGATCAACATCCGGCCCGTCGTCGCAGCGATCAAAGAGTTCTTCGGCTCCTCGCAGCTCTCGCAGTTCATGGACCAGACCAACTCGCTCGCCGAGCTGACGCACAAGCGCCGGCTCTCGGCTCTCGGGCCGGGCGGTCTCTCGCGCGAGCGCGCCGGTTTCGAGGTGCGGGACGTCCACCACTCGCACTACGGCCGCATCTGCCCGATCGAGACGCCGGAAGGGCCGAACATCGGTCTGATCGGCTCGCTCGCGACCTTCGCGCGCGTCAACCGCTACGGCTTCATCGAGACGCCGTACCGCGTCGTGAGCGACGGAACCGTCACCAACGAGATCCGCTACCTGACCGCGGACCGCGAGGACGAGTACATCATCGCGCAAGCGAACACCGAGATCGACGAGAAGGGGAAGATCACCGTCCCCGCCGTCGTCGCGCGCTACGCCGAGGAATACGTCGAGGAGCCGCCCGCCAAGGTGCAGCTCATGGACGTCTCGCCGAAGCAGATCGTCTCGGTCGCGACCGCGCTGATCCCGTTCCTCGAGCACGACGACGCGAACCGCGCGCTGATGGGCGCGAACATGCAGCGCCAGGCCGTCCCGCTGCTCCGCCCGCAGGCGCCGATCGTCGGCACCGGGATGGAGTACCGCGCGGCGAAGGACTCGGGCGGCTGCGTTCTCGCGCGCTCCGAAGGCGAAGTGGTGCAGGCCGACGCCCACCAAGTCGTCGTCAAGCACGACGACGACGGGCTCGAGCACGCCTACGAGCTGCTCAAGTTCACCCGCTCGAACGCCGGCACGTGCATCAACCAGCGCCCCATCGTCCGCGTCGGCGACAAGGTGGTGCGCGGGCAGATCCTGGGCGACGGGCCGTCCTCGGATCAGGGCGAGCTCGCGCTGGGGCAGAACGTGCTCGTCGCGTTCATGCCGTGGGAAGGCTACAACTACGAGGACGCGATCCTCATCTCCGAGCGCATGGTCAAGGACGACCGCTTCACCTCGATCCACATCGAGGAGTACGAGTGCGAGGCCCGCGACACGAAGCTCGGACCCGAAGAGATCACGCGCGACATCCCCAACGTCGGTGAGGACTCGCTGAAGGACCTCGACGAGAACGGGATCGTGCGGATCGGCGCCGAGGTTCGGCCGGAAGACATCCTGGTCGGCAAGGTGACGCCCAAGGGCGAGACCGAGCTGACGGCCGAGGAGCGGCTGCTGCGCGCGATCTTCGGCGAGAAGTCGCGTGAAGTGCGCGACACCTCGCTGAAAGTTCCGCACGGCGAGAAGGGCAAGATCATCGACGTCAAGCGCTTCTCGCGCGAGAACGGCGACGAGCTCAGCCCGGGCGTGAACCATCTGGTGCGCGTCTACGTCGCGCAGAAGCGCAAGATTCTGCAGGGCGACAAGATGGCCGGCCGGCACGGCAACAAGGGCGTCATCGCCAAGGTGCTGCCGGAAGAGGACATGCCGTACCTCGAGGACGGCACGCCGGTCGACATCGTGCTCAACCCGCTCGGTGTTCCCTCGCGCATGAACCTCGGGCAGATCATGGAGACCCATCTCGGCTGGGCCGCCGCGATGCTCGGCTTCCACATCGCGACGCCGGTCTTCGACGGCGCGCACGCGGAGGACATCAGCGAGTGGCTGCAGGACGCCGGTCTCCCGGCGGACGGCAAGACCTGGCTGCGTGACGGGCGTTCCGGCGAACGGTTCGGCCGGCCGATCACCGTCGGCTACATCTACATGCTCAAGCTCGCGCACTTGGTCGACGACAAGATCCACGCGCGCTCGACCGGTCCGTACTCGATGATCACCCAGCAGCCGCTGGGCGGTAAGGCGCAGTTCGGCGGTCAGCGTTTCGGCGAGATGGAGGTCTGGGCGCTCGAAGCGTACGGCGCCGCCTACACGCTGCAGGAGCTGCTCACCGTCAAGTCCGACGACGTCGTCGGCCGCGTCAAGACGTACGAGGCGATCGTCAAGGGCGAGAACGTGCTGGAGCCGGGCGTTCCGGAGTCGTTCAAGGTTCTGATCAAGGAGCTGCAGTCGCTCGCGCTCGACGTCAAGGTGTTGACGGAGCAGCGCGAAGAGGTCGAGATCCGCATTCAGGACGACGACATGGCGGAGCGCGCGCAAGAGATCGGGCTGCTGATGGGCGACGAAGATCCGCGCCTGTCGCAGACCGCGCTCGCCGAGCGCGAAGCCGAGCGCGACCGCCTCTCGCAGGCCGCTGCGGCGGCGTCGATCGGCCTTCCCGCCGAGGACGAGGAAGAGGAACCGGAGGAAGCCGAGAGCGCTGAAGCCCCCGGCCCCGTCGCCGGCGAGGAGCCCGAGGAAGAAGAGGAAGAGCTCGACGATGAAGCGCCGCTCATCAGCGCCGGTCCGGCGCGCGGCCGCGCACCGGACGACGACCTCCTTCCGGCTTCGCCGCTCGGCGGACTCCGCGCGACGATGACCGACGACGGCGAGATCGTCGTCGACGAAGTCGTCGACGAGGAAGCGCCGCCGGTCGCGGAAGAGGAAGAAGACGAGGAAGGCTACGTCCTCGAGGACGAGGACGAGGAGTACAAGGACGACGAGGAAGAGGACGAAGGTCCGCTCGCGCACTCGACCGACGACGACTACTAGGAAGGTGTCGGGCTAGAGGAAGACCCGGGCTCAGCGAGCTCGGGTCTTTTTCATTTTTGATTGGAGTTGGGCGGGGGTGCGATGGTGTTGCCACACACTATCCTGACCCACCACGCCCGCCAAAATCCCATTCACCCGGAAATGCGGAAGAGGACCGCGCCTACACCCGCAGCGCGATCCTCCTCCGGCCCACACCCGATAGGGGCCTACCCGAGTGCCACTTCCCGACGCCCGACCGAGCGTGGCGCGTCCAACATTGCTATCATCGCGTCGACGACTTCCGCGTCCCATTGCGTGCCGCGGCCTTCGCGCAGAATCTCCATCGCCTCGCGCTGCGCGATCGCGGGACGGTACGGCCGAGCGCTGATCATCGCGTGGAAGGCGTCGGCGACCGCGACGACGCGCGCTTCGAACGGGATCTGCTCGCCTTTGAGCCCGTAGGGATAGCCGGTGCCGTCCCAGCGCTCGTGGTGTGCGCGCACGATCGGCGCGTACGCGGCGAGAGTCGGCAGCTCGCTGAGGATCTGCGCGCCGAACTCGGCGTGCTGCTGCATCACGACCCACTCGGCTTCGGTCAGCGGACCGGTCTTGAACAGGATCTCGTCGGGAGTGGCGATCTTGCCGATGTCGTGCAGGACGCCCGCCTTGACGATGATGTCGGTCGTGCCGGCGGGCAGCCCCATCGCTTCGGAGAGGCGGCGGCACCACGCGCCGGTCGCGTGCGAGTGTGCGCAGGTCGCTTCGTCGCGCGCCTTCAGCATCGCCAGGACGCCTTCGATCACGCCGTTCGTCGTGCGCTGCGGGTCTTCGAACCGCTGTCCCGGCGCGAGCGGGAACGCTTCGGCGACGTGCGCCTTGACGATCTCGAGGAAGACGAGCAGAGCCGGAAAGTCGACGTCGAGCGGCTCACCCGCAGCCGCCGCGACGTCGCACCCGGCCGATACCAGGTCGTGGATCACCGGCAGCGCCAACTTGGCGTGCGCGATCCGACCCCACGAGACGACGGCATCCGGACTGGCCGCTTCGATCGCCGTCGCAAGCGCGGACACCAGCGACCGCACCACGAGGACCGAAGCCTGCCCCGCCGAGCGGGGCCCAAGCCGACCGAGGATCGCCTCGACGGCGTCCGTCCTCGTCTCACCGAGCTGCCGCGCCAACGCGGCCCGACCTTCCATTTTTAAAGCACCCCTGTCATCACGTGTCAGCAACTCATCGGCGGGGTATTGCAAACCACGGTAACGACGCCGACGATTCCGAGAACAGCTTCCAGCACAGACAACTCCTTAGCGATGCGGGGGACGCCCTCACCGTATCAAGGAGCCGAGATGGCAACACTCGTCCGAAAGGACGAGGCCGTTTCGTCGCTAGACGAGTTCCCGCCGGCGGGCGGCTGCCACGGCCTCACCCCGGCTGGAGGCCTGGAGCTTTCGCAGGATGGACGAGACGTGCGAGCGGACCGTATTGATCGTCCGTCCCTGTTCGTCCGCGATCGCTTGGTTCGAGAGTCCCCGCGCCATCGCGCGCAGGACGTCGGTCTCGGCGGAGGTCAGCGCTTCGTTCTGGTCGGTCTGGTCCTGGGGTTCGAGGATCGCCGCGGTCACGATCTCGATCAGCTTGGCATAGCCGCTTTGCCCGGCAAGGCGCATCTCGCGCAGTCCCGTGGCAATGCCGTCCGGCTCGCGGAGCAGCACGCTCCCGAGTACCGCGTCGAACGCAGCCAGGTCCTCGCGCTTGCCGCGGATTGCGCGTAGGATGCGTTGCGCGACGGCGTTGCGCCCGACGAGAAGATTCGCGAGCGCAGCGAGCCGCTCGGCGAGCGCCCGCGAACGCGCGAAGACCGGCCGCGGATCGGTGTCACGCTCGACGGCGCGCTCGTAGCCCGCCAGCGCGTCGCTCGACGCGCGCTTGTTTGCCGCGGCGGCGGACACGACTGCGAGAAGGGCGTAGCGCAGCCGTTGCTGGTACGGCGTGAGCTCGTTGTCCGACGCGGTCGTGAGCAGCGCTTGCGCTTCGGCGAACTGCTTGCGCCATGTCAACGCCATGGCGCGTCCGACGAGCCAGCCCATGATGCCGGCAGGCCCGCGATACGAAAGCTGACCCAACTCGTGTTCCAGCTCGGCGACGCGTTCCGCGTTCCCGCGTTCGCCCTCGATGTCCATCAGCGTCCGCAGCCCGACCGCGCGCATCTGGGGATTTCCGGCCTTCTCGGCGTTCGTCGCCACCTGCGTCGCGTACCAGGCCGCAACCGGGATCCGGCCCGCGAACCAGTTCTGCGACGCGAGCGCCGAAAAGAGACGCGCGGCAAGCCCGAACGCCCCGCACTCGATCGCGAGCCGCGTCGCCTCACGCGTGTACTGTTCGACCGATGCGGCGTCGCCCGCATAGAACGCCACCGTGGCGGCGCGCCCGTAGGTTCGCGTGCGCGTGTCGTCGTCGGCGAACTCGGCGAGCTCCAATGCTTCGGAGAGCGTTTCTTTTGCTTTGTCGAGATCGTTCGCCAGCGCGTAGGTTGTCGCGAGCGTGCCGAGGATTTGCGCGCGGTCGCTTGGATTCAGGTCGCCTCGAGCGCTAAACGTTTGCAGCACGGGAAGCGCGTCCAGGCGTCCTTGGTTGAACAGCAGGAGCCCGTAGCGCCAAGCGACGGCTGTCGCGAACGTGGAGTCGTCGCCGCCCGGTTGCGCTAAGACCGATGCGTACCACTTCTCCGCTTGCTCGACGCGCCCGTGCGCGTCCTCGATTGCGGCTCGCACGGCGAGCACACCGGGCAGCTGCAGCACCTTGCCGCTCGGCAGCGTGCGGATCGCCCGTTCCACCGTGTCCAAGTGGCCGTTGTCGAGGAGGGTGAAGTTGTAGGTCGTGATGACGCGGACGATGTGGTCGGTCGCGCGGGCTTCGATGTAGCGCTGCAATGCCGCCTCGGGGAGCCCGACCTTCTCGAGGATGCTGCCCGCGGTGACTTGGGCGGCGCGCAGCGCTTCGTCGCCTTCGAGCGCGATCTGGCGCTGAACGAAGTCGCGGAAGAGGTCGTGCAGCTTGTAGACGCCGGAGTCGAGAACGGTGATGAAGGCGACGCGCTCGCGCAGCGACTCGATGATCGCCGCGGCGTCGTCGAAACCGGCGGCCACGGCAAGACGCGTCTCCAAGCGCGGAAGAAACGCGGCGGTGCGCAAGAAGCCGCGGATGCGGTCGTCCAGCGAATGCCACACCTGCTCGGCGAGATAGCGGTAGACCATCTCGCGCGTTCCGGCCGAGACCGCGCGCAGATCGCTGGCGCGGGTGGACGTGCGCAGCGCGAAGGTCAGCGCCGCCGGCCAGCCGTCGATCAAGCCGAGGATCTGCTCCAGCTCTTCGTCGCGCACGGCGACCCGGGTCGCGCGGGCGCTCTGCTTCGCTTCGTCGATGCTGAAGCGCAGGTCGACGGCGTCGACGACCAGATCGGACTCGCCGTAGGCGAGCCACGAGGCGACCGGGAGCTGCAGCGGGCTGCGCGAGGAGAACAGCCAGCGCGGGCCGTCCTTGGTGCGGTCGACCAGCGCGGCGATGAACCGCGAGATCTCCTGATCGGCCTCGCCGTGGTGCAGGTCATCGATGACGACCAGCGTGTCGAGCGTGCGAATGTGGGTCGCGACCCAGGTCGCAAGGTCGCGGCCCGGGGTCGCCGAGTTCCGCGCGCCGTCGAGCGCCGTCGCCAGCGAACGGCGCAGCGCCGGGACGACTCCTTCGAGCGCGTCGGCGAAACCGCGCACGAACGGCAGCAGCGTCGCGGCGTCGGGCGGCACGTCGTAGACGACCGACGAGGCGACGGTCGCCAAGTACTGCCTCACCGCGACCGATTTCCCGAAGCCCGCCGGCGCGATGATGGTCGCGATCCGGTACTGCGCCGCAGTCGCCAGGCGCTCGAGCACGCGCGGCCGATCGATCGGACGGAAAACTCCGCCGAGATCAGGACGCCCGTTGGCGGCGATGCTTCGGATCACTGCTGCTAGACCCTACTCCTCGTTCAGAGGACACCCCTGATCCCCGGGCCGGTGTCTCTACCGGGGTATCGGCTAGGTTCTCGGCGTTCGCGACCTCCCCCCGTCGCGCTGCGACGCAGGTCGCAACCCGCGGTCGGACCCCGGAAAGACGTAAGCGGGCGTAGTGTTCGCGTAGCGGATTCGACACGAACGCCGGCTTCGGCACGCGGTTCGGCATGCGAGCGCGCGCTGCCGCGTTCACGCCGTTTCTGGCCGAATGGTGCGGGTACGAGCCTTCGCATGACGACCCCGACGTGCGAGCACCACGCCTGCCTCTGCACGCGACCCTATCCGAAGCAAGCGCAAGCGCAGAGCACCGCGCCGATCGATCCGAACGGCGAGTACTGCAGCCGGCGCTGCGGCGAGCAAGAAGCCACCGGCCCGCTCGGCGACGGCGGCTGTCAGTGCGGGCATCCGCAGTGCCAGCAGGTCGCCGACACCGGGATCCCGCCGATGATGTGAGCTAGCCGCCGCGCTCCCGCGCGATCAACCGCAAGTAGCGCCGCGGCTCGAACGAGTTGTCGGCGTCGATCCGGCGGAACGCTTCCTCGCGAATCTGCACGGCGATCTCGCGCCGCTGGCGCATCGCGTTCTCGAGCTCGCGGAACGCGCGCTCGAAGTCGTCGCCGTCGAGCGTGGCGATCTGCTTCTTGAGCCGGTCGATGTCCGAGCCGAGCCGGCCTTGCATCTCGATGCTGACCGCGCGCTCCGTTTGCAGGATGCGCGCGAGCAGCGCGTTGAGCTCCTCGACCGTCGGCAATCCGAACGCCGCGCGCGCCGGCGGGCTCGCGGGCGCGGCGGCGGCGGAGCGAACCGGCCGGGGTTTGTTGCCCGGCCGCGGCGCGTCGAAATCGGGATAGAGGCGGATGATCGACTTGATGCGCTGCGGGCCTTTGGGTGACTGTAACCCCTCCGCGATACCAGCCATTATTAGCCGGGACCGCAAAGCGGTATCGTTGATGACGCGCAGATACTTCGGGTCGATTCCGACCGGCCGCCGGTTGGGGCCGAAAAAGTCTTCGTCGCGCGCCATGGGTAGGCTCATCGCCTTCTCCCAAAGATTGGCGCGCGCGCTGCGGGTTCCGTTCACGACGACTCGGTTACGTCACGGGTTACACGTCACCTGCGAGCCGGTCGTTTCCGTCCAGGCCTTCTTCGATCTCCGCGTCGGTGATGAGCTTTTCGCCCGCCAGCATCCCGGTCGCGTCGGCGGCGAGCACCGGCTCGTCGTACCGGTCGAGCCCCTCGTCCGCGGCGGGTTCGTCACCGGAGGCGTCGTCGCCGGTGGGAGTCAGTAGTTCATCTTTACCAGGGTTCGAGCGGTCGTCTTCCATGAGGCATCTCTACCCGCGCGGGTACGATCCCGTCATGCCAGCAAAGGGGAAGAAAGGCGAGTACGCCGAGTTGCCCTCGACGCTCGAGCGCTCGCCGAAGAAGGCCCAAGACACGTACGAGAAGACCCTCGAGAACGCGGAGCAAGAGTACGGCGGCGACGAAGAGCGCGCGCACCGCGTAGCCTGGGCGGCGGTCAAGCACTCGTTCGAGAAAGTCGGCGACCACTGGGAGGCCAAGGACCACCGTGGCCCCTCCGACCCGCGCGCCGCGGAACGCGGCCCGAACGCGTCGGGGCCTTCCTATGGCGGTGTCGACGTCGAAGGCAAGACCAAAGAGCAGCTCCTCGATGAAGCGCGCCGGCTCGGGATGCACGTCTCGACGCATTTGACCAAGCCCGAGATCGCCGCGGAGATCGAGAAGGCGAACAAGCGCGCCGACCGCGCGGCGCGAGCGAAGAAGCGCTAGCGAGAGGGGCTGAGCGCCGCAGGGCGAACGTATGTTCGGCCTGCTCATGTCCCGCCAACTCGCCCTCTTCGCCTCCGCCGCGAGCCCGCTGCGCCTCGTCGGCGACCGCGGCGACGTCACCTACGTTCCGGAGTTCATCGACCGCGCGCTGGCCGACGCGCTGGTGCGCGAGCTGAACGCGGACACGCGCTGGCGCGCCGACTCGCGGCTGATGTACGGCAGGCGCGTGCTCGTTCCGCGCGAGACCGCCGGGCGCGGCGAGAAGATGGCGCAGCCCTGGACGCCGGCGCTTTCGCTCGTGCGCGCGATGGCCGAGCGCCACACCGGCACGGCGTTCGACTACTGCTTCCTCAACCGCTACCGCGACGGCAACGACGCCGTCGCCTGGCACGGCGACCGCGACGGGACGCGCGACGCGCGGCTCGTCGTCGCCTCGCTCTCGCTCGGCGCGACGCGCACCTTTCGGCTGCGGCCGAAGAAAGAGAGCAGGCTGCACTACGAGCCGATCTCGGTCGACGTGGCGCACGGCGACTTGATCGTGATGGCCGGCGACACGCAGCTCTACTGGGAGCACTGCGTCCCGCGCGATCCGCACGTCACCGAGCCGCGGCTCAACGTGACCTTCCGGCAGCACCGCGCCCGCGACTGAAGACCGCACCCGCAGACCGCGCAGGGCGGCCGCAAGGCATGACATCGCGAAAACTGCGCGGAAACTGCCGCGCGATGCATTCGTCGTTCGTGCGGTCCGCGCTGGCGGCCGTTTTCTTGTTGTCGCTCGGTGCGGCGGCGTCCGCCAGGCCGCCGTTCAACTTCGACGCCACGCCGGGGCGCTTGTCCAAAGACGTCGTGCCGGTGGACTACCGCGTCGCGATCGTCCCCGACGTCGCGGCGAAGACGCTGGCGGGGACCGAGACGGTCGTGCTCGAGGTGCGCAAGCCGGTGCGCTCGATCGCGTTCAACTCGCTGAACGAGCGGCTGAGCGAGGTGAAGCTCGACGGCGCGGCGGTCGCGAGCGTGCAGAGCGACGACGCGCAGCAGCTCACCACGCTCACCCTCGCAAGCCCGCTGGCGAGCGGGCGTCACACGCTTTCGTTCGCGTACACGGGCAAGCTCGAGAGCGCGCCGCAGGGGCTGTTCGTGCAGCCGTACCGCACGGGCGGTACCGCGGGGACGATGCTGTCGACGCAGTTCGAGGCGACGGATGCGCGCCGGATGTTTCCGTGCTGGGACGAGCCGGTGTTCCGCGCGACGTTCCAGCTCAGCGCGACCGTGCCGGCCGGATGGAGCGTCTTCTCGAATATGCCGGTCGAGCGCCGGGTGGTGAACGGCGCGAACGCGACCACGACGTTCATGCGCTCGCCGAAGATGCCCACGTACCTGATGGAGTTCTCGGCCGGCGAACTCGGCCGGCTCGCGGCGACGGCGCGCGGACGCGGCTTCGGCGTCGTCGCGGTGCGCGGGCAGGAACGGTTCGGCGCGACGGCGCTCGCCAACGCGCAGCAGATCCTGGCCGACTACGACGCGTACTTCGACTATCCGTACCCGCTGCCGAAGCTCGACTCGATCGCGGTCCCCGGCGGTTTTCAGGGCGCGATGGAGAACTGGGGCGCGATCACGTACAACGATCAGGCGCTGCTGGTTCGGCCGAACGCGACACTCGATCAGCGGCAGCGCGTGTTCAGCATCCAGGCGCACGAGATGGCGCACCAGTGGAACGGCGACCTCGTCACGATGAGCTGGTGGGACGACATCTGGCTGAACGAGAGCTTCGCGTCGTGGATGGCGGCGAAAGAGACGGCGCTTCGCAATCCGAGCTGGGCCTGGTGGGAGCGCCAGGACGCCTCCAAAGAGGTCGCGATGGGCGCCGATGCGCGGATCAACTCGCACCCGATCGAGCAGCACGTGACGAACGAGATGGAAGCCGAAGCCTCGTTCGACTCCGCGATCACCTACAACAAAGGCCAAGCGTTCCTGCGGATGCTCGAGGCGTATGTCGGCGCGGACACGTTCCGCGCGGGGATCCGGCGGTACGTCAAGGCGCGCGCGTACTCGAACGCGACGAGCGGCGATCTGTGGCAGGCGCTCTCCGCGGCGAGCGGGCGCGACGTTGAGCAGCTCGCCGCGGGCTGGACGACCCAGCCCGGCTTTCCGCTGGTGAGCGTGCGCGCGACGTGCGCGGTGTCGGGAGCCCGCACGCTCGTGCTGACGCAGCAGCGGTTTCTGCTGAGCGGGAGCGATCCGGCGCAATCGCGCTGGAACGTTCCGCTCGGCGTGCGCTCAGGCGCGCGCGGCGCCGTGCAGCGCGTGCTCTTCAGCCGCGACGGCCAACACGTCGCCGCCGGCCGCTGCGGCGAGCCGCTGAGCGCGAACGCCGGCACGGTGGGCTTCTACCGCGTCGCGTACGACGACGCCACGCTGAACGCGAACCGGCGCGCGTTCGCCGCGTTGCCCGACGGTGACAAGATCGCGCTGCTCGACGACCAGTGGGCGCTGGCAGAGGCGAACAAAGCGCCGCTCGGATCGTATCTCGCCCTCGCGTCCGCGCTGCGGACCGATCTCGACCAGCGCGCTTGGGAGCAGGTGCTCGACGCGCTGACGACGATCGAGCGCGACGAGCGCGGCACCGCCGGCCACGGCGCGTTCGCCGCGTTCGCGCGCTCGGTGGCGCGTCCCGCGTTCGCCCTCACCGGCTGGGATCCGCAACCGCACGAAGCGCCGACGACGCAGCTCGTGCGGCGCTCGCTGATCGCGCACTTGGGCGAGTGGGACGATCCCGCGGTGGTTCAAGAAGCGCGGCGCCGTTTCGCGAGGTTCGTCGCCGACCGCTCGTCGCTCGATGCCGAGCAGCAGGACGTCGTGCTGCCGGTCGTTGCGCGGTACGCCGACCAGGCGACGTTCGACCAGCTGCACGCGATCGCGAAGTCGGCGCAGAACGAGACCGAGGCGCGGCGCTACTACGGCGCGCTGGTCTCCGCGGCCGATCCGAAGCTCGCGCAGCAGGCGCTCGAGATCGTCATGTCATCGGAGCTTCCGCCGCAGGCAGCCGGCGTGCGCGGCCGGCTGATCGCGGCCGCCGCACCGAACAATCCGCAGCTCGTGTGGCGGTTCTATCAGGCCCACGTCGACGAGCTGAACGCGTCGCGGTCCGAGTTCGAGCGCGCGCTCGCGGTCGCGAACGCGCCGAGCGAGTTCTGGAACGCGGCGCCGCTCACCGAGCTCGCCGCCTTCGTGCAAGCGCGCGAGCGAAACGCGCCGGCGCTGTACGTCAACCGCGCGATGGAGCGCGCGCGCTTCTCGCTCGCGCTCCGCGACCGCCTCGTCCCCGCCGCCGACGCCTACGTGACCGCTACGCGGCAGCAGTCGTCGCGGTGAACTGGGCTTCTTCGGTAGAGCCGGTGAGTGCGGTGGTCGAGGAGGAGCCGCCGCCGACGACTTTGGCGACCTCGTCGAAGTAACCGGTGCCGACTTCGCGCTGGTGGCGCGTGGCGGTGTAGCCCGCCAGCTCGCTCGCGAGCTCGCGCTGCTGGAACTCGGCGTACGCGGACATCCCGCGCTCGGCGTAGTCGTGCGCGAGCTCGAACATCGAGTGGTTCAGCGCGTGCCAGCCGGCCAGCGTGATGAACTGGAAGCGGTAGCCGTACTCGAACAGCGCTGCGCGGAAGCGCGCGATCGTCGCGTCGTCGAGCTTGAGCTTCCAGTTGAACGAGGGCGAGCAGTTGTAGGCCAGCATCTTGCCGGGGAACTGCGCGTGAATCCCGCGCGCGAACGCCTCGGCTTCTTCGAGCGAGGGATGCGAGGTTTCGCACCAGATCAGGTCGGCGTACGGCGCGTAGGCGAGGCCGCGCGCGATCGCTTGATCGATCCCGGGCTTCACGCGGAAGAAACCCTCCAGCGTGCGCTCGCCGGTGAGGAACGGGCGATCGCGTTCGTCGATGTCGCTGAGCAGCAGGTTCGCCGCGTCCGCGTCGGTGCGCGCGACGAGGACGGTCGGCACGTCGCAGACGTCCATCGCGAGCCGCGCCGCGACCAGGTTGCGGACGGCCTGCGAGGTCGGGATCAGCACCTTGCCGCCCAGATGTCCGCACTTCTTCTCCGAGGCGAGCTGGTCTTCGAGGTGAACGCCGGCCGCGCCGGCGGCGATCATCGACTTCGCCAGCTCGAAGACGTTCAGCGGCCCGCCGAACCCGGCTTCCATGTCGGCGACGATCGGCGCGAACCAGTCTTTCTCGCCGGCGCGTCCTTCGAGCACGTCGATCTGGTCGGCGCGCACAAACGCGTTGTTGATCCGCTCGACGACCTTCGGCACCGAGTCGTACGGGTACAGCGATTGATCCGGATAGATCTGGCCGGCGGTGTTCGCGTCGGCGGCGACTTGCCAGCCCGAGAGATAGATCGCTTTGAGACCGGCCTTCACCGCCTGCACGGCCTGACCGCCCGTCATGCATCCCAGCGCCGCGACCGGTTCGTCTCGCGCGAGCAGCGCCCGCAGCTTCTCGGCGCCGCGTCGCGCGAGCGTGTGCTCGATGTGAACGCTGCCGCGCAGGCGCGCGACGTCGTCGGCCGTGTACGGGCGCGCGACGTCGGCGGAAGCGGCGGCTTTGCCGTTGGCCGCTTTGCCGCGAGGCGCTTTGCCGTTGGACGGTTTGCCGTTCGGGTGGCCGTTGGGCGAGGGCGCGGGGAACTGCACCGGAATAACTCTCCTCGTAGGCAGCTAGCGATCCCCGAGAGTATAGCCGGGCGGGGCCGCAGACGGCCCGAATCGGCCGCAAAGCGTGGTTTCGGGCGCGCAGAATGCCGATTTTCCGCCCCGAGATGGGGCGCCGCGCGCGCGTTTCGAAGAGGCGTCCCGATGACGCAGAGCACGACCTTCCGAGCGCTCGCGATACCGGCAATGGCGGCGGTCCTGGCCGCCGGCCTCGCGCGCGCTGCGGCCGCCGAGACGACGATTCCGCTGACGGCCGACCGCTGGACGGCGACGAACACGATCAAGTTCGAAACGTATCTCGGCCGGCCCAGCCTCTACATCGACAAAGGCGTCGCGCTCGCGCGCGGCACGTCGCTGCGCGACGGAACGCTCGAGCTCGACATGGCGATGCCGGAGGGCGGTAACTTCATGGGCGCGGTGTTTCACGCGGCGTCCACCGACAACTCCGAAGTGATCTGGCTGCGCCCGCGCGCGAGCGGAACGCCTGAAGCGGTGCAGTACGCGCCGGCGCTCAACAGCGTCGGCGGCGCGTGGAAAATCTATCACGGTGACGGTGCCAACGCGGTCGCGACGCTGCCGTTCGGCGCCTGGGTACACGTGAAGATCGACGTGACCGGTTCGGTCGCGAACCTCTATCTCAACGGCGAAGCGAAGCCGACGCTGACCGTGCCCGCGCTGGCGGGCGTCGACGGCGCGTCAGTCGGCGTCTGGACCGGCGCGTTCGGCCGGGGCGCATACTTCTCGAACGTCCGCTACACCGCGCACCCGACGGCGCCGCCCGCACCGCAACCGCCGCTTCCGCCCGGCACGCTCGCCGATTGGCAAATTTCCGACGCCCTCGACGCGACCGCGTATCCGCCGGGCGCGATGCCGAACCTGAGCGGCGTGCGCTGGCAAAATGTACGTCCGGAGACGACGGGCGTGGTGCTGATCAACCGCTATCGCCGCTCGCCGCAGCTCAGCTTTCCGTCCGATCCCGCGACCGGTGAGCCGCTCGTCGACCGAATCATGAACAACCAGGTCGCTGGCGAAAAGATCGTCTTCGCGCGCACCGTGATCCAGTCCGACCGCGATCAACTGAGACGGATCCTGTTCGGCTACGTGAACGGCCTCGTCATCTATTGCAACGGAACGCCGCTGTACTTCGGCGCGGACGTCGGCGGCGGGATCATGAACCCGGTCGGCGACGGCGTCTTCTTGCCGTTGCACAAAGGCGCGAACGAGATCGTGTTCGCGGTGTCCAACATCACCGGCGGGTGGGGCTTCTGGGCACGACTCGCCCAGTTTCCCTGAGCCCGACGAAGGGGGCCGATAGAATCCCGATTTTTAGAGCGCTGATGCGCCGAAGAACTCGTGCGGGACCAGGCCCATGCGCCGCGCATACGACCGGTTGGGCCACCCCTCCAACCGCTGATTGCTCAAGAAAACCGAGGCGTTGTAGAGATCGCAGCTCTGTGTGACGCTCCTCTGCAGCGCTCTCAGTGCTTTCAACAGCTTTGCACGTTCCGGATGCGCGTGCAGCTCGGCGCGGCTGCCGGCCGCCGCGCAGAATTGCTCGACGGACGCCGAGAGCCGGCACTCGGCGTCGACGCGATCGCGACTCAGCGGTCCGACTCCGGTCAGCGGTTGCAGCTGCACGATCTGCGCCAAGGGACCGCTCTCCTCTTCGTGTGGCGTCCCCCAGGCCGCAAGAACGTTCCCGAGCGCATCGTGGCGCTGTTTGAGCAACGCATCGAGAGCCGCCGATCGGCGGTCGACGTCGCCACGAGTCTGCTTCATCCGAACATACGGCATAACCAGGGCTTGGATGCCGAAGAACATCGCACCGACGATGATCAGCGCGGCCGTCACGATGGCCGCTTTCCAGGTCGAACTATCGATGCCGGGCTCCGGTCCGCGCAGGAACAACGCCCACAGCATTCCTACGATGCCGCCGAGCGCCAGCACCAGCCCGGCGACGAACTCAAAGCCAAACCACGACCGAAGGTTTATTTCGAAGTCATTCCGCGATTGTCCCGTGATGATGAACGGGCTTCCGGGCGACGCTCGAATGACGAGCTCGTCCGGTTTGACGCCTGCGGCACCCAGCGGACCGATTTGCGACGCGGGCATGGCGGTGCCGTACACCGAGACGTGCGCGTTCGGCGCTAGCACGCGCTCGTAGACGTTCACCAGGCAACCTTCACCGATCGGCAGGCCGAACATCGGAAAGACCTCGGCGAACTCATCACTGACGCGATGGGTCTTGCCCGGATATTTCGTCTCGTCGAGTTCGACGTCGGCGTAAGTGGCCTGGACGAGAACCGATCCGGTCTGGTCTTCGACACGGAACAGCGGGATCGGCGGCCAGCAGAGACTGCCCATGTCGTACCACGACCCGCCCTTGTCGTTCGGCGTCCACACCTCGCATCGTTCGTACGCGAAGATACAGTCGATGCCGGCGCCGGGTGCCGTGACGACGCGCGTCGCCTTGGCCGTGCCCTCCACCGCGACCGGCCCGGCCTTGCGCGCAGCGGTATTCGCCCGCAGCATCTTCGCGATCTGCTGGTCCTCCCTGCGGTCCATGAACGTCGCAGCGAGCGCCAAGACGCCGAGCGCGATAGCGACGACGCAGCCGACAAAGATGAGCGTTTGGCTCGACATAACGCGTCGCCGTGAGCTTCGAGAGCGCCGTCACCCCGAGCCTGCTGAAGGGGCCGAAATAGTCCTGAAGCTCACCGTGACAGGGTTAACGTTGACGTCGTCGCGGCGCGGACGGCGGTGTCGGAGAACGGGAGCGGTGTGCGGGTGAAGTTCACCCAGCCGGCGGTTTGGTCGGCGTAGTGCGGTGAGCCGGGCTCGCCGGACTCGCCGGCGTCGACGTCGATCGTGCCGTGGTCCCAGTCGCCCGCGATCCACACCGCGCGGAACGACTGCGCGTGACCGTTCCACTGCACTGCCGGCGCGAAGCTGCCCCCGCGGCCCGGCATCGTCGGACCGTTCCACAGCGCGAAGCCGAACGGCGCGAGCGCGTGCTTGAGCGGCTGCGCGGCGTACGTCCCGAACGGCGGAACGTCTGCGCCGAGCTGCGTCGCGACGCGCTTGATCGCGCCGGTGACGAAGAGATCGTAGTCGTCGCGCGCGACCCAGCCGCGCGGGCGCTCGCGCAGCGCGCGCAGCACGACCTCGAAGCCGGGGCTCGTCGACGGATACGAGGGCGCGAGCCACGCCGGCAGATGCTGCGCGGCGAGCGTGCTCAGCATGTCGCGCCGCAGCGCGACGACGGCGGTGGCGCCGCGCGACGCGGGGATCAGCGTGCCGTCGAACGAGCGCAGCGCGCTCAGCAGCGGCGCGAGCGTCCGATCTCCGTCGGCGTGCTTGCGCGCCGCGGCGGCGAGGACGAGATCGGCGAACTCGCGCTCGGCGGGCGAGGTTGCATCGCGCTGCTCGGCGGCGATCGTTTCGGGCGACAGACGATGGTGTGCGTCCGCGGCCGCGGCGAGCGCGCGGCGGATCTCGAACGCGCGGTACGGCGGCGGCCAGAACGGCGCGAGCCGCGGTGAGCCGTCGCCCGCGGCGCGGTTGTTCGCGGTGACGACGAGCGCGCTGCGCGAGGGGTCGACGTGCGGCGCGTCGGCGTAGGTCAAATAAACCGGTTCCGGTGCGTTGTCCGCTGCGGCCCAGCGGCCCCACGAAGGTTCGAGCGGGACGCCGCCGGCGAAGTGGTACGCGACGCGGCCGGTGTCGTCGGCGAAGATCACGTTGAGCGCGGGTTCCGGCAGCGCGCGCATCGAGGCGACGCCGTCGGCCGCGGTGCGCGCGCGCAGCAAGCCGAAGAACGGCGCCAGCGTCGAGACGGGCTTGCGCCGCAGCCGCCAGTCCATCAGATAGGCGACGCCGTTGCCGCTGTACATGACGACGCCGCGGTCGGTTTCCAGCAGATCGACGTCGACGCTGCCGCCGAAGCGCACGCCGACGATCTCGTGCCGGTGGCGCGCGTGAACCCAACCGTCGCCTTCGAACAGCTCGTCGGCGCCGCGCAGCGGTTCGCGCACGACGTGCATCGCGGCGGTCTCGCCGGCCGTGACGCCCCAGGCGAGGTGCTCGTTGTGGCCGAGCGTCACGCCCGGCGTCCCGGCGAGCGCGGCGCCGGCGACGTGCAAGCCGGGCGCGCTCCCTTCGACCAGATACCAGATGCCGGGGATCGCGATGTCGAGGTGCGGGTCGTTCGCGAGCACCGCTTTGCCGGTCGTCGTCCGATCCGCGCCGACCACCCAGCCGTTGCTCCCGACCGGCGGCCGTTCATCGCGGTGACGGAGCGCGGTCGCGTAATCCCCTTGACGGACTCCCGGCAATGCCGGCAGCGCGGCGATCGGGCCGGGCGGGCGGCCGTTGGTCGGAACGTCGTACTTCGGGTCGGTCAGCGGGTAGAGGGCGTCGGTGCCGGCCGGGCCGAGCGCGTCGCGGACGAAGTCGCGGACGATCACGTCGTCGGGCTTGTCGTCGAGGTCCAGCACGGTCGCGAAGCCGACGGCCAGCGCGTCCTGCGGCTGCCAGCGCTCGAAGCCGAAGAAGAGCGCCCGGTACTCGGGCGGGACGGGCTGGCGGGCCGCCGCCGCGTTGATCCCGTCGGCGAAGGCGGCCAGCATGGCGCGCTCCTCCGGCGCGGCCGCGGCGTACGAGCGCGCGGCGAGGTCGCGGATCCCGAAGCGGCGCATCCGGCGGTCGACCCGGACCAGCGGGCTGCCGAGGACTTCGGCGAGCCGGCCCTCGACGTAGCGCCGCGTGAGGTCCATCTGGAAGAGCCGGTCGCTCGCCATCGCGTAGCCTTCGGCGACGAAGAAGTCGTGGGCCGAGCCGGCCCGGATGTGCGGGACGCCGCGCGCGTCGCGGGCGATCGTCACCGGGCCGTCGAGCGGCAGTCCCGTCTCGGTGCCCTCGGTTCGCGCTACCCCGGCCTTCGTGGCGTAGAGGACCCACAGCACGTAGGCGAGCGCCAGCAGCAGAACCAGGGCTGCGAGCCCTGCGAGGGTAAGCAGCGAACGGACAATCCAGCGAAGGGCCACGGCCCACACATAGGACGCCCACGCCTGCTTCCCTCGCAGGCGGCCCGGCCGGCGCGCCTTGAATTTCTTGCGGATCCGTGATACGATTCGCGCCTATGCCCTTCGGCCGATAAGCGGACCCAAGGAACGTCGAGCCGGCGTCTCCTGGGTCTGTTCGCCTTTTCAAGCGGAACCCAGCCACCCCGGACTTACGACGTCACCTCGGCCGCCTCTGTCTCGCCGACGCGCTGAGCAAAGGAAAAACTTGAACCTCCTCGACGTCAACAATTTCGACGCGATGCGCATCGGCCTCGCGTCGCCGGAACAGATTCGCGCATGGTCGTTCGGCGAAGTCAAAAAGCCCGAGACGATCAACTACCGGACCCTCAAGCCGGAACGTGACGGGCTCTTCTGCGAGAAGATCTTTGGCCCGACCAAAGACTGGGAATGCCACTGCGGCAAGTACAAGCGCATCCGCTTCAAAGGGATGATCTGCGACCGCTGCGGCGTCGAGATCACGCGCGCCAAAGTGCGCCGCGAGCGGATGGGCCACATCGAGCTCGCCACGCCGGTCACGCACATTTGGTATTTCAAAGGCGTGCCCTCGCGCATCGGCATCCTGCTCGACATGTCGCCGCGCCAGCTCGAGAAGGTCATCTACTTTGCGGCGTACGTCGTCACGGACGCGGGCGACACGACGCTGGTGAAGCGCGAGATCCTCACCGAGCAGAAGTACCGCGAGAGCCGTGAGAAGTACGGCACCCGCTTCAAAGCCGGCATGGGCGCGGAAGCGATCCGCGAGCTGCTGCGCGACCTGAACCTGCGCAAGCTTCAGGAAGACCTGCGCCGTGAGTTCAAGGAAACCTCGGGCCAGAAGCGGATCAAGGCGATCAAGCGGCTCGAAGTCGTCGAAGCGTTCCTTGCCTCCGGCAACAAGCCGGAGTGGATGATCCTCTCCGCGGTGCCGGTGATCGCGCCGGAGCTGCGCCCGATGGTGCAGCTCGACGGCGGCCGTTTCGCCACCTCGGACCTGAACGATCTCTACCGCCGCGTGATCAATAGAAATAACCGGCTCAAGCGGCTGCTGGAGCTGAGCGCGCCCGAGATCATCATCAAGAACGAGAAGCGCATGCTGCAGGAAGCGGTCGACGCGCTGATCGACAACGGCCGCCGCGGGCGTCCGGTGACGGGCCCCAACAACCGTCCGCTCAAGTCCCTTTCGGATATTCTCAAGGGCAAGCAGGGCCGGTTCCGCCAGAACCTGCTCGGCAAGCGCGTCGACTACTCGGGCCGCTCGGTCATCGTCGTCGGCCCGAACCTCAAGCTGCACCAGTGCGGGCTGCCCAAAGAGATGGCGCTCGAGCTCTTCAAGCCGTTCGTGATGAAGAAGCTCGTCGACCGCGGTCAGGCGCACAACATCAAGAGCGCGAAGCGCATGGTCGAGCGCGTCCGTCCCGAAGTGTGGGACGTGCTCGACGAAGTGATTCGCGAGCACCCGGTGCTGCTCAACCGCGCCCCGACGCTGCACCGCCTCGGCATTCAGGCGTTCGAGCCGGTGCTGGTCGAAGGCAAGGCGATCCACCTGCACCCGCTGGTCTGCACGCCGTACAACGCCGACTTCGACGGCGACCAGATGGCCGTGCACCTTCCGCTGAGCGCCGGCGCGCAGGCGGAGGCGCGCATCCTGATGCTGTCCTCGAACAACATCCTGCAGCCTTCGTTCGGAAACCCGGTCTCGATTCCGACCCAGGACATGGTCCTGGGTCTGTACTGGCTCACCTTCCAGCCGGACGAGTACAAGGGGCCTGCGAAGGCCGCGCTCGCCGACGACGCGCTCTACGCCGGACCGGTCTACCGCAACGGCAGCGCGCGCAAGAAGCCGGACGGCTCCAGCGCGCCGGTCGCGTTCAAGGACGGCACCGAGGCGATCACCGCGTACAACCACCGGCTGATCGGGCTGCACGAGTGGATCGAGGTGCGGCTCAACGGCGCGCGGGTGAAGACGACCGTCGGCCGCGTGATCCTCAACGAAGCCTTCCCGGCCGAGTGGCAGTACCCGTTCCTCAACGTCACGCTCGACAAGGGCGCGCTCAAGAAGCTGATCACCGAGTGCTACCGCAAGTACGGGAACGCCGCCACGGCGGAGTTCCTCGACGCGGTCAAGGCGCTGGGCTTCCGCTACGCGACGCAGTCGGGGACGACCGTGTCGATCAGCGACATCATCGTCCCGCAGCAGAAGCACGACATCCTCGACAAGGCGCAGGCCGAGGTCGACGAGCTGCACGGGCTGTTCGACCAGGGCTTCATCTCGGACGACGAGCGCTACAACAAGACGATCGAGATCTGGTCGAAGGCCGGCGACGACGTCACCGCCTCGATGCAGGCCGCGCAGAACCCGCTCAACCCGGTGTTCATGATGGCGACCTCGGGCGCGCGCGGCTCGATCGCGCAGGTCAAGCAGCTGGGCGGGATGCGCGGGCTCATGTCCGACCCGTCGGGCCGCATCCTGGAGATCCCGGTCAAGGCTTCGCTCAAAGAGGGTCTGACCGTCCTCGAGTACTTCATCTCGACGCACGGCGCGCGCAAGGGTCTGGCCGACACCGCGCTGCGCACGGCGGACTCGGGCTACCTGACGCGCCGGCTCGTCGACGTCGCGCAGGACGTCATCATCCGTGAGGAAGACTGTGGGACCGCCAGCGGGATCACCGTCGGCGACATCACCGTCGGCAAGGAGACGATCGAGCCGATCAGCGATCGGATCGTCGGCCGCCGCGCCGCCGAGGACGTTCGCAACCCGGAGAACTCGCGCGACAAGCTCGTCAAGCGCGACGAAGAGATCGACGAGGAGAAGGCCAAGGCGATCATCGCGGCCGGCATCAAGACGGTGAAGATCCGCTCGGTGCTGGCGTGCCAGGCGAAGTACGGCGTCTGCGCGATGTGCTACGGGCGCAACCTCGCCACCGGCCTGAAGGTCGACATCGGCGAAGCGGTGGGGATCATCGCGGCGCAGTCGATCGGCGAGCCGGGGACGCAGCTCACGCTGCGCACGTTCCACACCGGCGGCGTCGCGCAGGAAGACATCATCACCGGTCTCCCGCGCGTCGAGGAGATCTTCGAGGCGCGCAAGCCGAAGGGCGAGGCGCCGGTGGTGGAGTTCTCCGGCACGATCAAGTTCGGCGAGGAGAAGGGCAAGCGCGTCGTCTTCGTCGTCGACGACGAAGGCGTCGAGCACGAGGTCGACGTCCCGGCGAACACGCACCTCACCGTGACCGAAGGGCAGCGCGTCGAGGCCGGCCAGCCGGTCGCGGAAGGCTCGCTCAACCCGCACGACATCCTGCGCATCAAGGGCGAGACCGCGCTGCAGAACTACCTGGTGCAGGAAGTGCAGAAGGTCTACCGCTCGCAGGGCGTCGACATCAACGACAAGCACATCGAAGTGATCGTTCGCTCGATGCTGCGCAAGGTGAAGATCGTCGACGGCGGCGACACGCGGATGCTGCCTGGGCAGCTCGTCGAAGCCGCGGTGTTCGCGGAGGAGAACGAGAAGATCAAGGGCGAGGGCGGCAAGATCGCGGAGGGCACTCCGGTGCTGCTCGGCGTCACGAAAGCCTCGCTCGCGACCGAGTCGTTCCTCTCGGCGGCGTCGTTCCAGGAGACCACGCGCGTCCTCACCGACGCGGCGATCAAGGGCAAGCACGACCCGCTGCTCGGGCTCAAGGAAAACGTCATCATCGGCAAGCTGATCCCGGCCGGGACGGGGATGTCGCGCTACCGCAACCTCGCGATCGAACCGGAAGGCCAGGATCTCGACGAAGAGGGCCGCCCGCGCAACATGGGCGCGTTCCTCGACTTCAACCCGGACGGCGACGGCTTGAGCTCGTACGGCGACGTCGTCGCACCGAACGGTCAGGAGCTGAACCCCAAGGTGCTCGGCCCGTACGAGCGCCAGCGGATGGCGGAGAACACCGTCCAGTACGAAGGCGAGTACGAGCCCGATGCGACCGTCGGCAGGCCGTCGCAGAGCACGCAGTACAAGCAAAAGGGCATCAACCCGGAGGACTTGTAGGCGTCACGTCATGCGGAATGGAGAGGCCCGTTCGAAAGAGCGGGCCTTTTCCATCGTCGCGGGACGTCGGCACGATGCTGGCTCATCCTTCGACAGGCTCAGGATGACAGTCTATGATTGACGAGCCGACCTTCCTGTAATATCATTGTTCTAACATGAGGGCAAGTCTTCAGCGCGTCGGAAACTCGCAGGGCGTCATAATCCCCAAGCCCATTCTGGCGCAAGTCGGCTTCGAACGCGAAGTTGAGATCGATGTCGAAGACGACGCCGTGGTCATTCGGAAACCGAAGCGCCACCCGCGCGAGGGATGGGCTGAGGCGAGCCGTTCCCTTTCGGCCACAGGTGACGACGCGCTCGTGTGGCCGGAGTTCGGAAACGAGGACGACGCGAAACTCGCGTGGTGAACCGAGGCGGGATTTGGCTGGCGGCGCTCGATCCTACCGTTGGGAGTGAGATTCGAAAGACTCGGCCTTGCATCATCGTGTCGCCGCCGGAGATGCACGACCACCTCCGGACCGTGATCGTCGCCCCTATGACGACGGGAAGCCGTCCCGCGCCGTATCGGATCCCGATCTCTTTCGGAGGCAAGCGCGGCCTCATCATTCTCGACCAGATGCGGACCCTGGACAAGAGTCGTCTGGTGAAACGTTTGGGGAAGGCTCCGCCGAAGATTGTCACGGCAACACTCCATACGCTGCGCGACGTTTTCGTTGAATAGCCCCCGGACATAGGGCGTACGACCTCTCCGGTTTGGTAGAAAGTGCCTGCTTGCGAGAGCGGGCTCTTTCGTTGGGGTAGTTTCGGTGAACGGAGGTTTGCCGGATGCCGCTGGGGTCGTCTCGGATTGTCGTAGCGTCGGCTGTGGTTGTCGCCTTGATGATTGCCTTGATTCCGCTTCGCGCGGTGGCGGGGGAGCTTGCGATTGCGGAGGGGACGGTTGCGATCTCTGCGCCGGCGGCGGGGCAGCGGGCGCCGGCGTGCGGGGAGCTCGTCGTTGAGGCGCGGGATGCGCTCGACAGTCATTTGATCGGGCGGACGCGGCCGGAGACCGGTGCGGACGGCGCGTGCCGGTACGCGATCAGCGTGCCGGCGCAGAGCGCGGTGTGGCTCCGGCTGCGGCCGGCGCTCGTTGCGAGCGCGCGCGTCACGCCGGCTGATTTTTCGGGCGCTGGTCTCGCCACGGCGGGCGTCGGGAGCGCACGCGGCAGCGCGAGCGCGCGGAGCGTCGCGCTGCGGTTCACCGTGTTGGCGCCGTCGACGTACTTCTTTGCGCCCGGCGAGCGAAAGACGGTGCCGCTCTCGTACTAGTGGGCGTTCCCGCCGACCCGAGGTGATGTCGAACCGGCGCGCGGTAGAGTGACGGCGCCGCCCGGCGTGGAAGCAGCCGGGCGGAGGTCGTCGCGTGGCTCACCGGTTCGACGTGACGGACGTATTCTCACCGCATTACCGCGTCGCTCCGCCGGTGCCGCACGTTCCGGCACGCGGCCGGCCCGACGTTGCTGTTGCCGTGCGCGGCGGCGCGATCGCGTGTGCCGCGAGCGCGCTGGTCCTCGCGCTCCTGATCGTCCCCCTGCCGCACCGCGGCTCGCTCGACACCGGCGTTCTGCTCGCGCTGAACCGCTTCGCCGCCAGGATTCCGCTGCACAACCTGCAGTGGCAGCTCAACGACAATGAGATCCCGCAGCTGCTGCTCGCCGCCGGCGCGATGATGCTGTGGAACCGCCGTGCCGACCGCAAATGGTCGCGCGATCTGACGCTACTGGCGCTGTCGGCATGCGTCATCACGTACGTCGTCTCGCGCGTCGTCCAGCACTTCGTCGATCGCCCGCGGCCGCTGCTCGAGGTGCAGTTGATCCCGTTCGTCAACGCCGGCGTGGTCGACGAGGTCCGCGCCAGCTTCACCCACTTCGGCTCGCTGCCGAGCGATCACGCCGCACTGTACGCGATCGCGGCGGTCGTCGCGTTCGCGGTGAGCCGGCCGGCCGGCTTCGTCGTCCTCGCGATCGGCATTTGGGGCGCGCTGTTTCGGGTCGCGGCGGGGTTCCACTGGCCGAGCGACATCGCGGCCGGCGCGCTGTTGGGGACCGCCGTGGCGGTGCTGGTGCTGCGCTTCGCTGACGCCTTCCGGCCGCTGCTGCTGCACGTGCACCGCGCGTTTCGGCGTGAACCGGCGCTGATGAGCGCGCTCGGATTCATCGCGCTCGCCGAGTTCGGCGCCAGCTTCCCGATCGCAAAGACGCTGTTCCGCGGCCTGTTCCACGCGCGCCTGTTCCACTAGCACCCGGCGGCGCCGCGCTACGTCGGGACCGGCTCGGCGCGGGCGGCTTCGAAGACCGCCGCCGGCGCGGGGCGGCCGAAGTAGAAGCCCTGCAGGCGGTCGCAGCCGAGGTCGGCCAGGATGCGCGCCTGCTGCGCCGTCTCGACGCCTTCCGCGGTGACCGGCAGGCCGAGCGCGTGCGCGACGCTGACGATCGCGCGCGCGATCGCGAGGTTCTCGTCGCGCTCGATGCTTTCGACGAAGGTGCGGTCGATCTTGAGCGAGTCGACCTCGAAGCGCTTGAGATAGGCGAAGCTGCTGTAGCCGGTCCCGAAATCGTCGATCGCGACGCCGATCCCCATGCGGTGCACCGCTTGCAGCGTCGCCAGCACGGGCTCGACGTTCGACATGATCGCGGCTTCCGTGATCTCGATCTCGAGCATCTCCGGCGCAGCGCCGCTCTGCTTCAATGCGTCCGCCAGCGTGCCCACGAAGTCGGGGTGCGCGAACTGCCGCGGTGAGACGTTGACCGCGATGCGAACGTCGAAGCCGCGCTGCTGCCAGCGCGCGGCTTGCGCGCAGGCCGCGTTCATCACCCAGGCGCCGAGCGCGAAGATGATGCGGCTGTCCTCGGCGATCCCGATGAAGTCGGGCGGCAGGTGCACCCCGCCCTCCGCGTCGGTCCAGCGCACCAGCGCTTCCGCCGCGACGACGCGCCCGCTGCGCGCGGTGACGATCGGCTGGAAGTGCAGCTCCAGGCCGCCTTCGCCGAGCGCGCGGCGCAGCTCGTTCTGCACGTAGTGCCGGCGTGAGGCTTTCTCGTGCAGCGCGTCGCTGAAGAAGGCGAACCCGCTGCCGAGCTCGTGCTTCGCCTGGTACATCGCAGTGTCGGCGTTGCGGATCACGACGCCGGCTTCGGCGCCGTCGCGCGGCGAGATCGCGATCCCGACGCTGGCGGTCACGGCGAGGTCGAGGCCGTCAACCGAGAAGGGCGCCGCGATCGCGAGAATCAAACGCGCCGCGAGCTCCTCCAGCGCCGCCCGGTCGCGCACGACCGGCACGATCGCCACGAACTCATCACCGCCCCAGCGGCCGAGCACGCCCGCCGGGCCGAGCTCCACGCTGACGCGGCGGCTGAGCTCCTGCAGCACGCGGTCGCCGACGTCGTGGCCGAGCGTGTCGTTGACATCCTTGAAGCGGTCGAGGTCCAGGAACGCGACGGCGCAGCGCGAGCCGTCCTTCGCCGCGCGCGCGAGCTCTTCGGCGAGCAGCTCCTGAACGGTGGCGCGGTTCGGCAAACCGGTCAGCGCGTCGTAGCGCGCCAGCTGCGTCAGCGCTTCTTCGGCGCGCTTGCGGGCGGCGAGCACGTCGAGCAGCTCTTCCTTCATGCGCTGCGCTGCGAGCCGGTTGAGGATCTCGCTGTTCTGAATCTTGATGCGCAGCACCGCCGGGATGAACCCGATCAAATAGCCGCTGCCGAATGTGCCGATCGCGGCGAAATTCATCGGCGTCCAGAGCACGCCGTGCCACGCGGAGTAGAGCAGATGGAAGGAGAAGCCGATGATGAACGTCGCGGCCAGATCGCCGACGCGGTAAAACGCTTGCTGCGCGCCGACGATCACCAGCAAGCCCGCGGCGATGTACGCGTAGTGGTTGCCGCTGTTCACCACCAGCACGACGACGGCGAGCAGCACGACCAGGACGTTGACGAACTGCAGCGTGACCGCGTAGCGGCGCAGCGGCTTGCACAGCACGATGGCCGCAGCCAGCAGGGTGGAGAAGGTGGCCGGGATACAGCGCAGCGGCATCGAGTCCGAGCCCGCCGGCACGCCGGGGAGCGAGCTCAACACGAAGTGGAACGCCGGCAAAAAGACGGCGATCAGCCCGCTGTAGATGAGAATCGAGGTGGTCGCGTTCCGCTGCCGCCACTGCGAGAACTCGCCGTCCTGGCGCCGGCTCACCATCCTGCTATCGGCCCGCCCCCGGCTGGGCTGAAGAGCAGCCAGTCGGTCTGGACGACTCTTAACGTGAGCGCGCGCGGCAGGTTCGGCAGGGCCGCGCTCCGCACGGTTACGGCACGATGCGCACCCTGACCGACGTCTTCGCTGCCGGTACCCCGCCGCTGCCGGAAGGGCTGCGCACGCTGCACGTCTCGCCGGGGCGCGTCGTCGAGCCGGGGATGACGGTCCACGCCAACTTCACCTTCCGCAACTTGGGCGGCGGGACCGCGACCGGGTTCCGCGTGCGCTTCCGGCTCCCCGAAGGGCTGACGTACTTGGTCGGGACGGCCCGCATCGACGACGCGCCGATCGACGAGCAAGGCGGGCTCACCTCGCTGCTGCAAGGCGCGGGCGCGCAGATCGGCGACGTGCCGCCCGGCGGCGAGCGCAGGATCTCGCTGGCGTACAGCGTCGCGACGACGATCGAGAACGGCACGCCGATCTCGCTGCAGGCGGCGATCTCCTCGTTCGAAGTTCCGGTGATCGGCTCGAACGTGGTGCGGCTCGTGGTGCGCAGCCGGCCCGTGCTGCAAGGTCCGGCGACGAAGCTCTCGCTCTCGGCGGTGCGCGAGCTGGTGCCGGGCGCGGAATTGCAGATGCGCGCGCAGATCCACAACTCGGGGCAGAGCAGCGCGCACGACGTCGTTGCGCTGATCCCGGTGCCGGCGAACGCGAGCTACGTGCCGCAGAGCGCGCGCATCGACGGCCGCCCGCCCGAAGATCTTTCCGAAACCGAGCCGTTCGGGTTGACGCGGCCGACGGTCGTCGCGCCGACGCTCGGGCCGGGCGCGACGATCGACGTGGGCTACCGCGTGCGGATCGATCCGACGCTCGCCGACGGCACGCCGATCGCGGCGCACGCGTCGGTGTGCACGCAGGAGCTGGCCGAGTTCGCGCTCGCGCCGGTGACGCTGAAGATTCCCTCGGCGCCCTCGTTCGCCGGCGAGGAGACGAGCTTCCGCGTCGAGTGCGAGGACGACGTCGTGGCCGGGCAGCGCGTGCGGTGCGCGGTGCGGCTGCGCAACGGCGGGACCGCGCGCGCGAAGGGCGTGCGCGTGCGCGTGACGCTGCCGGAAGGCATCGCGTACAGCGCGGGCTCGCGCAGCATCGACGGCGCGCCGGCGGTCGACCGCGACCGCGATCCGGGCGTCTTCGAGCTGGGCGACGTGGAGCCGGGGCGCTCGATCGAAGTCGGCCTCGCGGGCGTGGTGCGCTCGCCGGTCGCGAACGGGTTGGAGCTGCCGCTGGCGGCGCGCGTCCACTGGTCGAAGGGCGAGCGCGCGTTCGAGCGGACGCTGACGGCGCGCTCGCAGCCGGCCTTTCCGGCCGCGTTCAACGCGCTCGAGCGCGAGACGCCGCGGCTGCTCGCGCCCGGCGATTCGGCGGCGTTCACCGTGCGCCTGCAGAACATGGGCGCGGACGCCGCGAGCGACGCGCGGCTGCGGATCGAGGCGGATGCGGAGCTCGAGCACCTGCGCGTGACCGAGCGCGACTCGGAGCTCGTGCTCGGCGACGACGGCGAAGTGCACCTCGACACGCTCGAGCCGAACGTGCCGCGCACGCTGCGCATCGACGCGCGGCTCGCCGAAGCGCTCGAAGACCAGCGCCAGCTGCGCGTGCGCGCGACGCTCGAGACCGCGCAGCTGCCGCCGGTCGATCTCGGCTCGGTCGCGCACGTGGTCGCCTCGCGGCCGCGCTTCTCCGCCGAAACCTCGCGCCTCGCGCCGGAGAGCAACGAAGTGCTGCGGCCGAACCGCACCACCGCGTTCCGGCTCACCGTGCGCAACGAAGGGACCGATCGCGGGCGCGACGTGCGCGTGCGCTTGCAGCTGCCCGAAGAGTTGCGGCTGGAGAGCGTCGACGGCGCTTCGCGCGACGGCGAGAGCGTCGTGTTCGGCGAGGTCGCGGCGCACGAGACGCGCGAGGCGGCGGTGCATCTGCGGCTGATGGGCGCGGTCGGGTTCGGCGACGTGCTCGAGGTCGGCGCGCGCGTCGGCGGAACGAACGTGGTGCCGTTCGCGCTCGAGCCGATGCGGCTCGCGACGCACGCCGAGCCGACGTTCGGCGAAGGCGCGACGCTCAGCTCGCTGCCGAGCGACGCGGTCGACGCGGGCGAGGAGATTGCGTACGCGCTGGCGGTGCGCAACTCGGGCGACGGCGTCGCGAAGCGGCTCAGCCTGCGGCTCGACCCGCCGAGCAACGCCGTCTACGCGCCCGGCAGCACGACGGTGAACGACGTGCCGCTGCTCGACTTCGCCGGGACCTCGCCGCTGCTCGCGATGAGCGGCTTGACGCTGGGCGACGTGGGCGCCGGGGTCGAGGTGATCGCGCGCTTGCGAATGATCGTGAACACGCCGCTTCCCGCCGACAGCTACATCGAGACGCGCGCGTACGTGACGTGGGACGAGATGCCGGAGATGATCGTGCGCGCCGAGCCGCTGCGCGTGCGCTCCGCGCCGGCGCTGCCGATCGTCGACCCGCTGCTGCCGTTCTCGGTGATCGACGCCGCCGCCGCGCCCGGCTACCGCAACGGCCGCCGCGCGCTTCCGCCCGGCGAAGAGCTCATGGAGCTTCCGCCCGCGGTCCCGGTGCGCAACGCCTTGCCCGATGTCACGCTGAGCTTGTCGAAGGGCGAAGCGGAAGAGATCGCCGGCGCGCCGGCGTTCGTGTCGCTGGAGCTGCCCGAAGACCGCTTGGCGTGGACGGTGCAGTATCTCGAAGAGGCGCGCTTCGGCGGGTTGATCGCGCACTTGATGCTGGTGCGCGCGCTGTTCCCGGACGGTGCGAGCGCGGACGGCGCGACACCGGAAGTGCGCCGCCACGCGGCGGTGCTGAGCGAATTGATCGACCGGCTCTTCGTAAAGCTGCGAATGCCCGGCGTCGAGCTGCAGCCGGCGGATCTCGAAACCGCGGCGACGCGCAAATCGCTGAAGGCGCTGCTCGCGGCGCTGCGCCGCGCGAGCTCCGCCGACGTGTCGACCCCGCAGGCCGGGCTGCGATTGGTCGGCGTGGTCGAGCCCGAGGAGCTGGCCGCCGCGGCGCGCTCGCTCGAGCGCGAGCGGCTGGTGACCGCGGCGCCGTGGCGCGCGGCGGCGCTGCTGCTCGGCACCTCGCTACAGCGCGACGGAACCGAGGTCGCGGACTTCGCGGCGTATCGCGACGCGCTGCTGCGCGCGTTCGACGGGATGCGCAACCTCTCGCCGACCGAGTTCGAGGCGGCGCTGCACGAGCCGGGCGACGTGGACTTGGAGGTCGAGCGCGAGACGGTGCTGCGCGCGCTCGCCGAGCAGCGCCGGGTGACGGCGTAAGACGCCGATGCTGATTCTCGTCATCGCCATCGTGGTCGTCGTGGGCGCCGTCATCGTCTTCGTGATGTCGCGCGCGCGCGAGGGTGACGCCGTCGCCGTGGCTACCGACTCCGCGCATGCGCCGTTCGACGACGACGGTGAAGCCCGAATGATCGAGCGCGAACCGGAGATCACCTGGCCGGCGCTCTTCGCGCCCGAGTCGAAGGACCTCGACGACGCGGCGCGGCTGCGGATGATCAACGATCTCGCGCTCGTGCGCGCACCGTGGTGCTTGCCGATCCTGCGCAAGGCGTGTGAAGAAGAACGAGAACCGGCGTTGCGCCAGGCCGCTCACGACGCCGTAGCAGCCTGCGAGTCGGCTGCCGCCTCCGCGCATTAGCGCCGTATGTTAGCGTTTCGCGCGAAATAGCCGGTTTCGGTCAGTCGCCGCAGGCGCAGGCCCCGGGCGCTCTTGAATCACCGGACATGCGTTCTTATCATCTCGCGTTATCATTGGCGTTGGTCGCTTGCTTGGCCGGCGCCCCTCCCGCCGTTCGCGCCGCCGACGCGCCGGCCGACACGTTCTGCCCGCGGGCCGTGCCGCAGCTGGTCGCCTTCAACGAGCTCACCGCTGCGGGCGGCAAAGACATGGCGAAGGTCGCGACCGTCGCCGGCGCCGCGGCGCACGAGTACCAGCTCTGCATCGGCGAAGCGACCACGCGCGTCGTCGACGAGCCGCGGATCAACTACGACCGCGTGCGCGCCTCGCAGTTCCTCGTCGTGCAAGGCCGGGCGCTCGCGGCGACGGGCGATACGAAAGGCGCGCTGCAGGCGTTGAAGGACGCGCGCACGCTCGCCGACTTCGTCGCGAAGTGGGAGCCCTCGGCGCAAGACTTCTCGCAGTCGAACAGCGGCAGCGGCTACAGCGCCTCGCGCGGCACGCCCGATCACACCGGCTCGCGCTACCGTGAAGCGGCCACGCAGATCGTCGCCGCAGCCGACACGGAGTTGACGAAGCTGAACGCGCACCCGCAAGCGCAAGCGACGACGAAGCCGTAGTTCGTCAAGGCTTCGAAAGGGCCGCAGCCCGAGCACAGGAGCCTGACCGCTTCTCGCTAAGCGGCAGCGCATGATGCGGGTTGTCTTTGTAGCAGCCGCGGCGCTGCTGTTGTCGGCGTGCGGCGGCGGTGGAGGAGGCGGCGGGAACAGTGCGCCGCCCCCGGTTCCGCCGCCGAACGGAACGCACGCGATTCAAAGCGCGAGCGTGCAGCGCGCGGTCGCGAACCAGGCGCTGGCGATACCGTCGGCCGCCGGGGCGGCGTTCACGTTCGGCGGCCTCACCGGCGCCGACGTCGCGCGACACGTGCTGGGCACGGCGCGGCAAGTCGCTTCACGCCGGCGCGCGGGCGCGTCGCGCTCGGCCTCGCCGCAAGGGCTGCGCCGGGTCGCCGGCGTGACGTATTCCGCCTGCTCGAACGGCGTCGAAAGCGCGAGCAACACGATCTCGCAGACCGAGGTTCAGGCGTACGAGCGCGTCTTCTACGACAACGCGTGCACGAAGCTGTATCAAGACATCTTCCTCGACGTGGTCGCGACGTCGCAGACCGCGGCTTCGGCGAGCGGAACCGACACCTATTACACGAGCGGCGGAGTGGTGTACGACTACACCACGCTCGCGCTCGCCATCACGCTGACGAGCTCGACCTCCGGCACGATCAGCGTGCAAGCGACGGATGCACCGAGCCCGACCGCGGCGCAGACCGCGGCCGTCGGCGTGGCGTGCAACCTCGCCACCGGCACCGTCGGCTGCGGAGTCGGCGGCGTCGTCCACGAAGCGGCGGCGTCGCAGGATCTCGGCACCACGATGTCGTTCAACGCGACGCAGGGCGCGGTTTCCGGGGGGACGGTTCCGGTGTCGGTCAACGGCTCGGGGTCGTCGTACACGGGCGGCCTTCAGGCGCTCTCGCTGAGCGCGGGCCAGTTCCCGAACTGGGTGATCGGCGGCGGCAGCACCGTCGACACGGCGACGTTCAGCGGAACGCTGACGTTCACGACGAGCGGCAACCTTGTCGCCATGGCGATCACGCTGACCGACGCCGCCGACGACGGCACGGTGACGCTCAGCGCCGGCGGAAACCCGGTGACGGTGAACGGCACGGTGAAGCAGACCGACACGGGAACGACGCTGGCAACGTTCACCACCGACGCGGCCGGCAACGGCACCATCACCTACAGCAACGGCACGACGGCAACCATCTCCAACTGGAACGTGCTGGGGTAGCACCCGTCGCAACCGGCGAAGGGTCGACATAGTGGAGCGCGGAGAATGATGGTCCATCGGGCTCCGCTACGTGCGGCGGGTCGATGAAATAGTCTCATAGCGCTCAGTTTCCGTAGCCGATGCTTGCTCGGTGGGCAGGATAGCGGGCGGCAACAGGCAATCACCTGCGCCAGGAAGCCATTCACCACGGAGGTTCGCGCGGGTGCGAGTTCGTTTTGTTCCATCACTCGCGATGGCGTTTGTCATCGCGCTTTCCGTCGCGTCTTGCGGCGGGTCCGGCAGCTCGACGGCGGTCGCGCCGCAGCCAGCGCCCTCGCCGACGATCGCGGCGAGCGATCAAACCGCAGCCGCGATGCGATCAATCCAGGCGATCTCGCCTGCAGGTCCGTCGACCGGCGGAACGGTGTCCGGTAGCCCGGGCGTCAACTGCATCAACCCGATCTTCGCGTTCGTTTGCACCGGGCCGCCAGGGTCGTCGGCGACGCTGACGTTCGACGTCGATCTGGGCCCGTTGCCTCTGCCGCCTGTAAGATGCTACGGCGTAACCTGGAGCGAGCGCACGATCGACCGTTACGCACCTGCATCGGAGAGACGATCGACGAACGCAATGCGCGGGGTTCGCAGCGCAGGCTATTCGTGCGGCACGGCGAGCTATACGCTTACGGTTTCCGCGCCTTCCGTTCCGTGGAGCTACGACTACAAAGGCGCAAGCGGCAAATACCTGGTGTGCTTCGATCTTCCGGTCAATCCGTGCGGAACGTTCTCGACTGCGGAAGGCCGGCTGGGAATGATCGCGCTACCGACGCCGAGCCCGGCGCCAACGTCGGCTCCGCCGACGCCGCAACCGACGCCGTCTGCGAATCCGGGCGGAGGCGGCGGCTCGACGTGCGGGCTTTCTATCATCCGATCGCCGCAATATCGCACGAAGCAGTCGGGCATCGTCGCGGGTGGCGGGTCACCACCGCCGGCAACGCCGACGCCGGCCCCCACGTGCTCGACGGCGCCGAGCATCTCAATCGTGGATGCGAGCACGACAAATCCATCCGATACCAAAATCGTTGGTCAGCACGTCATGCTCAAAGCCGTACCGTCGCCGGCCGGTGCCACCATGAGTCCTATCGCGTGGTCCATACCGGGGAACACCGTGGCTGACTATCAGCCCACCCAGAACAGCGCCGCGCCGGTGCCACTGACGTCTTTGTCTTCCGCATCGACCAGCTTTTACTGGATCGAAGGCTCACAGAGCGTATCCGTGACCGTTTCGGCAACGATCAACGGGACGGCCGTTTCCGCAACAAAGAAGTTCTCCGTATTGGCGCCAACGGCGGTAACGATGCCGACGACCACGAGAAACGTCCAGACCTCCTTCGGAGAGTATCAGGCGATTCCGAAAGACTGGACGCTCAGCCTCGGCTTACCGATCGAGAATCAGCAGGGATTGATTTCTCCCACTTCGGTTTGACGGCTCCTGCAAACGGTAACGGTGCGATAGCCGTGCGCCAGCTGATTTACAGCCAAGATTCGACAGTGAATGCACAGGGCGCGCGCAACACGACGCAGTCGACGAACGGTCAATACTGGCTCGACTCGCAGCTACTGTACAACAACACCACGGTCAATGCAGCGGCGGGCACTCCGGTCACTCTAGCCGACCAGTTTCAGTTCTCCGACTCTCCGGCGATTGCCTTACGGAGTCCGTACGTATCGATCTCCAAGAGCGACGCATTCCGCACGTACCTCGTCTATCGCCCGAACGGCGCCGATAGCATCTGGGTCACCGCCGGACGGCTTGCTTGGTCCTGGAGCGGCACCGCCGTTGCTAGGCGCGGTCGCTGGGTCGTAAGTGCGGCGTCGCCGCCGTTCCCGGCCAATCCTCGTGGCGACACTGCAGTACACGAGTTGCCGCAGTGGACCGCCGTGCTTGCGAGCGCCGGCGACGCCACCCGCGCTAACGGTCGCGCTACCATGAGCGTTTCAGGGTCACCCCGCCATATTCCGTTCACGACCCTGCAGGTGACGCCCTGATGCAAACCCCATTCCGTAGCGGCTTGCAGCCATGTTGATGACCGCGTCGCCTCCCCCGGCACTCGCGACGCCGGCGCCTGTCACCATGCGCCTCGAGACCGACAAGGCGGTCTATGTGCGCGGAGAGAGTGTAGGTCTGAAGGTCGTTATTACGAATGTCGCCGGTGTTCCGACGTCGGTGTCGGATATTGCGCCGAATGGCCCCGAGTGGCAGTCGGAAGTGCTCTTGACCCAACCGGACGGTTCCACTCGTACCTGCAGGCGTCCGGACAACGGCGAGCTGCTGTCGATCAGTGCGATGTATCCACGCATTGAACCCGGAAAGGAGTTGATCGCGCCCAGAACCGGGTTTCGGCCACTCGCTAAATGGGGCTGCGTCGCTCATGCTATTGGAACATACACACTGAAGCTGCGACGTGCGTTCTTGGACCCCCATACCGGCCATTTCTTTTTCCTGGTCACGCCGCCGGTCGTCATCAATGTCACGCCGCCGTAACGTTCATCGCACTTTAGCACCACGATTGGGGGTGTTGATCGGCGTCACCAATATTGGCGGCCCAAACGCTTGGCGACGTGTATGTTCAGGGAACGTATTGAAGCGAAAGAGCCGCGCGTGGCGGCGGCCGGCGTCGTGCAAGCGGTGCTTTCGCTTGCAAGGTTCGACCCCGGCCGGCACGAACGAGCGCTTGATGAGACGGCTCGTTGCTTTGTTCGTCGGCTTTGTGTGCGTGTTCGGGGGGACCGCGCTTGCCGGCGCGCAGCCGCGGGCGGCGGACAAGCCCGCTGCTACGGTGGTGGCGCTTCAGGGGGTGGGGTATTTGCGCTCGAAGGTGTTCCGCGCGTCTTCGCATTGGAGGCTGGACTGGTCGTTCGACTGCTCCAACGTGCGCGGCGGGTCGGATTTCTTCGTCGTGAACGTGGTCCGCACGGCCAACGAGCGACAAGTCATCGGCATCGTGAACGAAGCCGGAAAGCGCGGGAGCGGGACGGCCGCGCCGCCGTTCGCCGAGCCGATCTGGCTCGACATCGTCTCGCCCTGTAAGTGGTCGGCGCGCGTCGTCGATCCGGGCGCCGCCAAAGCGAAGACGTGATTAGCATCAGTTGGTAGCGCCAAAGAGTCAGCGCTGCGCGACAAGCTGCAGGTGCAAGCCGCCGAAGGCTGATCCCGGCAAGCCGCGAACATTTTCTGCATGCGCTCGTTGGGGATCGGGTTCGCTGCAGCACTCTTCGTCTGCTCGGCTGCCGTGCCGGCCGCGGCTGCCGACGCGCCCGCCGACCTCGTCTGTCCGCGCGCGGTGCCGAAGCTGGTCGCCTTTCACGACGCCTCGGCGACGAAGGACCTGGCGAAGATCCTCCCCGCGGTGCGCGAGGCGGCGGATGCGTACCTGACTTGTCTCTCCGAGGCGAAGACGCGCACCTACGAAGAGCCGTACATGAACTATGACCGCACGCGTGCGGCGCAGTTCCTTGTCGTCGAGGGGCGCGTGCTGGCGTTGAGGGGCGACACGAAGAGCGCAGTCGCGGTGCTCGAAGACGCGCACGATCTCGCGCAACAGGTCGTGACTTGGCTGCCGATGTCGCAGACGTACATCCAGTCGAGCAACGTCCATGTCGGCAACAGCGCCACTCGCTCCACCGATCGCGACGGCTCGCGCTATCAGGCTGAAGCGAAAGCCGTCCTGGCCGCGGCGGACGACGAGCTGGTGAAGCTCGACGCGACCCCACGCCGGCAAGCCTCGGCTTCGCCCTCGCCGGCGCCGTCGCACTCGCCGTAGCCGGGCGCGGTCGTGAACGACGCGTACGTGCACGGCTACGACGCGCGCGCGAACGAACGGCTGCGCGATCAGCTCAGACGCCGTGATCGGCTGTCGAAGACCTTGACGACAGCGTCGCTCGCCTGCGTGCCCACGGCGCCGAGCCGATCGGCGAGGTCGTCCAATGCGAGGACACGTACCGGCTCTGTTACATGCGAGGCCCTGCGGGAATCATCGTCGCGCTGGCCGAGGAATTTTCCTGAAGCGGTCGCCGAACGCCGTAAGCGCCGTCAGGACCAGAGCCGACAGCGATCTCAAGCGATCTGACGAACGATCACGGCCGCCGTCTCCTTCACGATCGGAGTGGCTGCGCTGAGTATCATCGGCGTTCCGACGTTTGTGAGTTCACGCCGGTCCCACAGACCAACGATGGTCCAGTCAGGGCCGTAGTAGCTCCACCAGCTTACGCCGACGTAGCGTCCAGTTTCGAAAATCGTGCGCGCCCAGGCGTGCGTCTTCGTCCGATCACGCGTAACGACGGTACTTGGTTTCTTGATTTCGATGGATTTAAGCGCCTCGACATCGTCGAGTTGGAACAGCGCAATGCCGTCCGGAACTTCGTAGTCCACGAGCGCGAATGCTCGACCACTCCCGTGGACGAATGTGTCCGGCGTCCAGAGTGGGATGCGGCCGAACGCTTCGGCGATCGCACCTTCCCGCGTCGCGGCCAGGTAAAGCACGTCGTAGAGGTCGATGTTGTCGATTCGATTACCGCCGCCGGGTGGAACGAAAAGAACGCCGCCCCTTTCGGTAGGAGCGGCGCCGGTGTCGTACGGGATTACGCGGTATAATCTCATGCGTACCCACCGGAGTCAATGCCGCGAAGTGCCTCGAGGAGCGGAGCGGAGCCACGCGCAACGAGCACGTCGATCGGCCTGGCATGGTCAAGAAATGGCTCGTTACCGACGAGCCAGTCCATCGCAGTGCGCGGCTGAAACACCTGGAGCGCGCGCGTCAGAACGTCGTGAAGATCCATGATCCGCTTCGCCGAGTCTTCGCTTAGATTGCGCCGACGCGTTTTCCAGTTAGTCACAGTCCCCGGCTCTACGTCAAGGAGACGAGCGAGCGGGCGCGTCCCGAAGGCGGAGACGAGGCGTTCCAACAGCGGTATGACGTCGGCCAGCGCCCGGGGATTCTTCGGGGGATCGATTTGGAGTACGGGGACGGTCCACGTCGGCATCGCCCTGATTATATCTCGCGGTTGCAGAAAACGCAAACCGTTTGCCGGTTCGTCGGCTGGCCCTCGGCCTGAGTCAAGGTTCACAGTGCGTTCGAGCACGCTGGAGTTTCTCCAATGAGAGGTTCGGGGTTAGCAATCCGCGTCGCGGTAGGCCGTTACGACCAAAGCGCGCCATTGGCGTCGACGTACGATTGGGCGAGGGCGAGGGTGTCGTCTTGGTGTTTGCGGAGCTGCATCGCTAAGATGACCTCGGCGAAGTCGGCTGCGGCTTGCAAATCTTGGGCGACTGCTCCTTGGCGTCGCGATACGGCGGCGAGCAGAAGCAGCGAGACGAGCCCGCTCATGCCGGCGGAGGTCTCTTGCGTGAGAAAGGCTTCGCGCACGAGACGCTCGCGTTCGGTCATGGCGGGGTTGGTCCAATCGATGCCGAGGCGAGCGAACGTATCGGGCGCTTTGAACGGTACGACGTTTTTCATCTTGCTGCGCCCTCGCGCTGGCGCTTCCGGGTTGGTGAGTGGAGCAGATCGCTCCCGCGGTAGATGCCGGCGGCGCGCAGCGCGGCGACTTCGCAGCAGAATCCACGTCCCAGGCGGCCGAAGCGTTCCTGAAAGTCCTTGCGGCGGACGGGTTCTTGGCGGACGAGCCGTGCGACGAGCCACGCGCCTCGCGCGATGCGGAGGTTGTCCGTCTCCTGCGAGCAGGACGTGGACGGGGTGATCGGTGCCGTAGCGCCGAATATGCAAGTTGTCATTTCGATGGCCTTTTCATCGGGGTGACGGGCTCGGTCGGTGTTGTAGCACCGATCGGGCCGCTTTGTTGTTGGGCGAGAATCGCACGTTTTGCGGTGTGCATTCGAGCGCACGACTATATTAGCAGAAATGCTGCGCGGAGGACATACCTAAGTTGTCGCTTCCTGACCAGACACAGGGTTCCACCGACTGAATTTATCGCTCTTCGAGGACGAAGTTGAAGTGAGCGTTGAGGAATTCCACGATCCGCTCCAGGGCCGCCGGGTTTGGCGTTTGGTCGCCGTTCTCGAGACGTCTGATTACCGACTCTTGCATACCGAGGAGCTTCGCAAGCCCGCGCTGAGTCAGGTTGTGTCGCTTGCGATAACGGATCAGGAATTGGGCGACGGCCTCAGCGAACTCGGTCCGCACGCGAGCCTGCCGGTAAGCGCGCCCTCGTGCACGTTTCGCTGCGCTCGCGCGATGCTCGGACCCGATCGGGGAGGCGGCGGCCGCGGACTTGCCCATGCGATCGCCTTACCAAAAACGGGCACGCCTGACAATAGCCCTTAGACGGTTTTTTCTGCGTCAGCCTTCGGTGAAGGATCCTCGACCCAGCGGGCTTCGATCGTTACGCGGAAGCCGTCGAGGGACATCGTGTCGACGAGCGGGTGCACGCCGTAGGCGACGGCTCGGCGGATGTCGTCGAGCGAGACGCGGCCGAGTTGTGACTCGCGCGCGAGGCGCTCGTTCACGAGGACGGCGAGCGCCTCGACGGTGAGCGGCGCCGAGGTGCGCTGTACTTGCGGGTCGGCGTTCGCCAGGAGCTCTTGGTATGCGAGGCCTTCCTCCAGGACATAGCGGTAGGCCACGTGCGCGCGCTTTCGGTCGCCGTGCACGTGCAGCAGCGCGAACTCCGCGATCGCGTCCGAGGCGCGACCGGGCGCGAACAGCGGCACGAGCCGGGACCAGCGAATCGCGTGCACCGCGTGCGCGCGCAGCAGCTTCACGAGATCCTCGGTGGTCCACAGGGCGACGCGATGCGTCTTCAGCTCGCCGTCCAGCTCGGCGGCACGCGGGAAATCGGCGCCGAGCAGCACGGCGTAGTCGCCACCGACGAGATCACGCAGCCGGCCCGCTTCCTGCGCGGCGGGGTTGCGAACCTGGTTGTCGTCGGTCGCGACCGTCTTGCACTCAACGACCACCGTGTACGCTCGGTCGCCGAGCGGCGCCGTCGCGACGACGTCCGGCTCGCCTTCGCCGCCCATGCGTTTCGCCGCGAAGCCGAGGGCTTCGAACGCCGCCGCGACGTCGCGCTCGAACGGCGCGCCGACGTTCGGACCGTCGCCGGGCTCGGGCGGCGTGAGACGGTGTACGCTGGCCTCGAGGCGTGCGATGAGGGCCTCGGTCGCCGCATTGCTCGGCTCGGGATCGTCGTGGCCGGCGAAGGCGTCGACCGGCATGTCGAGCCGGTAGCGGCCGTCGCGCAGCAGCAAAAACTCCGGTTTCTCGCCGCGGTCGCGCTGGCGGTCCAGCAGCGTCTTGATCGCGTTGCGCACGTAGTTCGGGATCGTTTCCGCGGCGAGCAGCTTGTGCTCGATGCCCAGCGCGCACAGCTCTTCGGCGGAATACGCCTTGCCGTCCGCGAGCAGCGTCCGGATTGCTGCGAGCACGGCGCCGTGCCCGCCGCCTCGCACCGTGGTCCTCAGGAGCTTCATTGCTGGTCTATCGTCCGGGCCAACATCTCAACGCAGCCTACGAGCCTTCCATTCGCGCGGCGAATTGTTCCCAGGTCAGGAGCTCGCCGTGGCGTTTGGCGTCGCGGGGCCACCAGTCGACGCCGCCGCGGCTGATGCGCAGCTCGCCGAACTTTTCGCCGTCGGCGTAGACCTCGTAGACCGCGTCCACGCTGCCGAGCTCCGCCGCGGGCGATCTGACGACAACACGATGTTCGGGCATCCCGGGTGTTTCGGCAACAGGAGCGGTGATGCTAGCGCCTAATCGCGGGGCATGCGATCGATGCTCCTGGCAGGTCTTCTCGCGGCGCTTGCGCCCGCTGCCGCGGCTGGCACGGCAAGCGCCGCGGACAACCGGGCGAATGCCGGTGCGCCGGTGACGATTTCCGTTTGCAGCGGCGGGATCAGCAGCGTCGAGTTCGTCGAGATCGCTTCGTACGACGTCACGTTTCGGAACCGGAGTTCCGTTGCGGCCGACGAGGTTCGGTTGAGCGCGCGGTACGGGCGGCACGAGAAGCGCGCCACGTTCGACGTGAAAGGCAGCTTCCCGCCCGGTGTGGACGTTAGTCGTCACTTGCGGCGCACGGTGAACGGCGGGCTATTCGCGTACCGTTCCGATCAGAACGACTGCTTCGTCGACTACGTCCACTTCGCCGACGGCACGAGCTGGGTTCGACCGGCGCGATAAAGCAGTAAGCCCGCTCGGTCACCGAGCTCGAGCGAGACGCGGTGTGCCTCGGGTGCGGAGGATTGCATCCACTGCGGCGGCGAGTGCGCCGGCGAAGAAGATGCCGCCCGAGAAGACGGGGACCGCGGCAAGACCGAAGCGGTCGGCGATGGTACCGGCGATCAGCGGGCCGATGAGCTGGCCGCAGCCGAAGATCGCGGTGACCGCGGCGAAGGCGCGCGCCGCGGTGGCGTTGTCGCTCCGTTCGCGCGAGAAGGCGCTGGCGACGGCGGCCGTCGCCGCGAGGCCCAGGCCGACGCAGATCGTGCCGACCATTGCGCCCGCGACGCCGGGGAGGTTCGCGAGCAGGCTGCCCGCTCCACCGCAGGCGAGCGGGATCGCGAGCGACCAGTGGTGCGCGCGGCTGCCGAGCACGACGCCGACGCCGAGCGAGCCGCACACCACGGCGATCCCGCACGCGGCCCAAATCAGCGCCACCGCGTTCGGTGCGATGCCGCGCGCGGCGAACGCGGCGATGGCGAAGGTGACGAACGCGATGTAGGCGCTGCCGAAGCCGGCGTAGGCGGCGACGAAGAAGACGTTGTTCGCGCGCAGCAAGTCGCTCCAGCGGAACGGCACGTCGAGCGGCGCCTCCTCGCGGTGCGGCTGCGATGGCAGACGCCACGCGAAAACGACGACTGCCAGCGCGGGCAGCGCCCACAACGCTGTTGCAACGCGCCACCGAACGGCTTCGCCGAGCGTCCAGGCGCCCGCGGGCGATGAAGCGAGCAGCGCGACGCCGATCGAGCTCCAGGCGAGCGCGCTCGCGAAGCCGCGTCGTTCCGGCGCGACGCGCTCAAGGGCGTCGGTGACCGCGCTCGCGATGCCGACGCCGCTCGCGAGACCGATCGCCAGCCGCGCCAGCGCGAGCACGAGGACGTTCGGCGCGCAGGCCGACGCGATCACGAACAGCGCGACCAGCGCGTGGGTTTGCATGGTGATGCGCGGGAGGCGCGCGCGGTCGCGCAACAGCGCCGGCGCGGCGATCGTCCCGGCGAGATAGCCGCCGAGATGGACCGCGGCGATCAGGCCGTAGATCGCGTAGTTTCCACCGAGGTCGCGCCGGATCGCCGGCAGCACCAAGCCGTAGCCGACGCGGGCCAAACCGATGTCGGCGGCGATCGCGAGCGCCGCGACCGTGACGGCAAGCGCGGAAGAGTCGCGCGGCATCACGCGCACGTCGCGGAGTGTAACGCGTCCCGTTCGAAATATCAAGAAATCCGATATCGCGCGCGCGCTTGCACCGGCCGGGATCGGGCCGCGGGCGGGAGAAGAGACGCGCATGGCCCTGCCAGATGTGATCGCGGCTGCCGCCGCTTGCGCGCTCTCAGGAACCGTGCACGGCGACGACGGCGCACCGGTGCGCGCCCACGTCGTCGCCGCCGGCCCGGCGACGCGCGCGACCGATGCCGACGCGCAGGGCCGCTTCTCGCTCGAGCTGCCGTGCGGGCGCGTTCGGATCACCGTCTCCGCGCGCGGCTACGCGTCGTCCGACGTCGACGTCGATGCGACCGGGAGCAACCGGATCGACGTGCTGCTCGACTCGGCCGGCGGCGGGCGGCTGCGGCAAATCGGCCGGGTCACCGTCGACGGGCGGCTCGCCGTTCCGCACGGCACGGTCCCGACGCGCACGATCACGCGCGCCGAGATGGATGCGCAAGGATTCGATCGCGTCGTGCAAGCGCTGGCGCAAGTTCCCTCGCTGACGCTCACCCGGCCGGACGGCGGCGCGACCGGCGCGACGACGGTCGTCTCGCTGCGCGGCCCGGATCCGTCGGAGACGCGCATCGCGCTCGACGGGCAGCCGCTCAACGACACGAACACCGGTGATTTCGACTTGGCCACGTTTCCGACGACCGCGCTGTCAGCGATCGACGTGAGCGAAGGGCTCGGCGCGGAAGACGCGCGCGGCAGCGACACGATCGGCGGCGAGGTGAACCTCGTCTCGCTGCGGCCGACCGCGCAGCCGATGCGCACGGTGCGGCTCAGTCTGGGCTCGTACGGCGCGTCGAGCGCGGAGCTCAACGCGACGGGACGGCACGGGCGGTTCGGGTACGCGGTCGCGCTCGGCGACGAGCAGCGGCGCGGCTTCGTGCACGACTATCCCGTCTCGATGCAGGTGACGGACGCGAACGGCAACCCACAGACGGTGACGACGATTCTCGGCTCGGCGTTCTCCGCGCGCAGCGCGCTCGCCAACCTGACCTACGATTTTTCGCCGCGCTCGACGCTGCGGCTGCGCACGCTGACGGTTGACGACGTGCGCGACGAGAGCGCCTCGCAGACGGCGCCCGCCGATCCGGCGAACGGCGCGCCCGGTGCGCTCTTCGTCGGGAGCGGGCCGGAGTTGGCCTCGCACAGCTTGCGCGCGACGCTCGCGAGCCTCAGCGTGCCGCTCGGCGCGGGGACGCTCGTCGCGAGCGGCGCGTTCTCCAGCTCGACGCGCGCGGTGGCGCGCAGCATCGACACGGGCGAGGGAACGACGCCGTACGATCCCTCGCTGATCGACAAGCTGGGCTCGATGACGCTCGAGTGGACGCACGCGACGGAGACCTCGTCGGTCGCGCTCGGCGCGCAGACGCGCGCGGAGACGCTGCTCTCGCCGGATCAGTTCGGCGCCGGGGCGCTGCACGAGTTCGCTTCGCAGCTGTGGGTGCGCGCCGGGACGCAGCTCACGCCGCGCGTGCGGCTGGCCGCGAGCCTCGTCGACTCGGCGTGGTCGACGTTCCCGGCCAGCCTCGACGGACGCGCCGGAATCGCGCTCGACGGCGTCGCCGGCGGAACGCTGCGCTTCGCCGTGGGGACCGGGTTTCGCGCGCCGCTGCTGGCGGAGAAGTTCGTGTTTCCGCTGGCGGCGCTCGTGCCGGATGCGAACTGCGTCGGCGCCAACGGCAACGCGAACGAGCGCGCGGAGCACGCGACGGAGTACGAGCTCGGCTACGGACGGCGCTTCGGCGCGACGACGGCCGACCTCACGCTGTACCGCACGAACCTGCGCGATCCGATCGAGAACTTCTATCCGTTCGGCGCGACGTGCAATCCGCCGGGCGTCTCGCGGGTTGAAGCGCAGTCGTTTCCGGTCAACGTGGGGAACGTCGTCTACCGCGGCGGCGCGCTGCGGCTCGCGCACGTGTTCGGCCCGGGGTACTGGACGGCGAGCGCGGAGTACGGCGTGAATGCCGCGTACCCCACCAGCTTGCCCGATTTCGTGAGCGCGGCGAATCCGACGTCCGGATCATCGCTGGTGCCGGGACAGCAGTTCGCCGGGATCCCGCTGCAGCAGTATGCGGTCAGCGTGCGCTACGCGCGCGGCAGAACGCACGGCGCGCTCGCGTTCGCCGGCAAGAGCGCGAACAACGAGCTCGCGCAGGGCCGCTTCGCCACGCTCGACGCCGCGCTCGGCCGCACCTGGGGACGCGCGGACGTCACGCTCGCCGGCACGAACCTGACGAACGCGGTGAGCGGTTCGTTCACGCGAATCGGCCTCGGCACGCCGTATCCCACCCCGCTCGGGCTGCAGCCGCGCGACGCGCTGGTGCTGGAGCCGGCCGCGGTTCGGTTGATTTTGACGTTGCGCTGACGGAGCTGTGTCCGACGCGCTAACCGATCCGCTCGAGCAGGCGCGGGTCGAGGATCATGGGCTGAGGTGATCCTTGGATGCGCAGCTCCGCGAACCGCGCGTGGCGAGGATTGACAAGGACGTTGCATTCTTCCGGAACCACCGCGGAGGGCACGCGCAGCGCGAGCGAGCGGTTCGTGCGCACCCACTCGTCGCCGACCGCGCGGAGCGAGGGCGGCGGCGGCTCGGTGCGCCAGCCGGCGGGCAGTTGCGCGGCGTCGAGCCGATCGATCGCGTCGTCGGGGACTTCGGCTTCGATGAAGACGTAGTCCCCCGGTGCGTTCTCGCGCGTAACGTGCACCAGTACTTCGAGGATCGCGAGCGCGCGCGACGACGACCCGTACGCGACGTGCACGCCGCGGCTGTTCCAGCGCGCGCCGCCGCGAGCCGCGCCCGTGCCGTCGAAGGCGGCTGCTGCGAACGGCGCCCGCGTCAGGCGCCAGAGCCGCACCTAGGCTACGCCGCCGTAGCCGATCGCGTAGAGCGATTCGAGGACGAGTTCCGTTCCGATTTCGGTGTCGAGCATGCCGACCGGGGTCTCTCCGCCGAGATACGTGCTAGGCGTGCGCAGCCAGGACTTAGCTTTGCCCTCGTCGCCGATGAGTTCGGTCGCCAGATCGGCGACCCGCGCCAGGCGGTAGGCGCGGTCGGCTTCGGTGGCGGAGAGCGCGGCTCGCTGCTGCTCCTTGCGGATGATCGTCCGCTCGCCGGCACCGAGGATGCGCGCGACCTCGGCGATCGTGAGACCCAGCCGCTCGCGCAGCGCGCGCAGGACCTGGCCCGTGACGCCGCCTTGAACGACCTTCATTCGGACCGTCATACCGTTCGAGGTGCCCGCCAGGAGGTCGCGGTAGGTTCCGCCGTTCGGCATTGACTGAGGTGCCATTTGGCACTACTTTACGGCGATTGGCCCGGGACGTCAAGGGCGGCCAGCAGGGTGGCGTTGGCGTGCGCGAGGCGTTTGCTCAACAGAATTCGTTGAGCTATAATTGAGGTATGGCGTCGGTGGGCCGTGGATGGCAGCCTGTGACCGTGGAAATCGAGTTCAAGCCCGATGCCGATCGGCTCGTCGATCTGAGGCCGCTCGTCGAGCTCATCGTCGCGGCCATCGGCGCCAATGCGACTGCACGATTGCTGGGCGTCGACCCGGCACAAGTTTCGCGCTGGAGGGGAGGGGGCCCGATAAGCGCGGAGATGGGCCGCCGCGTCCTCGACCTGCACGCGGTGCTGACGCGAATGCTTCGTTTGTTCGCTCACGACGTGGCTGCGCGATGGCTGTTCGGGTCGGAACCGCTGTTGGGGGGTGCGCGGCCGATCGACGTGTTGGCCCTCCAGGGCTCCGCGCCCGTCGTGCGCGCGCTGGACGGTATCGCGCAGGGTGCCTACTCGTAGCGTTTATCGCGTTTTCCCGTGGCTGCGGGGCGCCGCCGAGACGGATCCGGGCGGCGCTCTTTTTGTTCCGCCGCAAGGAGCCGGCCGATTCGACAATCCGGCGCAGTACGAGATCTTCTACGTGGCGGAATCACCGGAAGCAGCGATCGCAGAAGCCTTTGGCCGGCATCCGCTATGGACGGCGTCGATGCTGAACGGTATTCCGTCGCTCCCCCGAAGCGTCCACGCTCTTGCGACGTACGGATTGGACGACACCGCAGCGCTCTACGACCTTGACGACCCTGCGAACTTAGTAACGCTGAAACTTCGGCCGTCCGACGTGGTCAATCGCGATTACTCCGTCACGCAAGCACTCGCACTGCGGATATTCACGAGCGGCACCGTCTCCGGTTTGCGCTGGTGGTCCTACTACAATCCGGCCTGGGCGAACGACGGCGTGTGGGACATGGCGGCACTGACCGTCGTGGACATCCGGCCTCTCTCGATCACGGACGCTACGGTCGTCAGCGCGGCGCGGACGATCTCTCGGCTGATCTAGCCGTTCGGAAGCCCGGGCCGTTACGTACCTGCTTTGAACGTTGCCGACGCCCAGAACTCTGCTCCGGTCACTACCGGCACGATCTCGAAGTCCACGAGGTCGTCCCAACGGTGCGTCCACGGCGCGAGCGCTTCCGCGCTCGGCGCTTCCATGAGCTGGAAACAGCGGTTCCCGGCGGCGTCCATCCAGCTGCCCACGTATGAGACGCGCTCCGGCAGCATCCGGCCCTCCCGCTTGAACCGCTCTCCGACGAGGCGGGTGCTGCCGTCCTTGAAGCGCTCGACGACCATGAAGAGCATGTGGTAGACTTGGGCGTTGCGCCTGGGCGTCCCCAGGCCGCGGACGGCCCGCGTTACCCCGGCGGCCGGCGCGTTCACCAGCGGGGGAGGGTCGCTCGGGCAGCCGGGCGAGTCGAAAGGGCAACTCAGTGGCTAAGAAAGTCGTCGGGAAGATCGGTCTCGCTCTTCCCGCCGGGAAGGCGACCCCTGCGCCTCCCGTCGGTCCGGCGTTGGGCCCCTACTCGCTCAACATCATGGACTTCTGCAAGCAGTACAACGACCGGACGAAGGCCCAAGAAGGCTTCATCATCCCGGTCCAGATCACGGTGTTCGAAGACCGCACCTTCACGTTCATCACCAAGACGCCGCCGGCGTCGTTCCTGATCAAGCGCGCGCTCGGGCTCGAGTCCGGCTCGAAAGAGCCGAACCGCAACAAGGTCGGGAAGCTGACTCGGGCTCAAGTGCGCGAGATCGCGCAGGCGAAGATGCCCGACCTCAACGCGAACGACGAAGAAGCGGCGATGAAGATCGTCGCGGGCACGGCGCGCTCGATGGGCGTCGAGGTCGCGAGCTGATGCGCACGCACGGCAAGCGCTTCCGCACGCTGGCGAGCGCGTACGACCGCAACCGTCTCTACGACCCGCAGGAAGCGACGCAGATCGTCAAGCGCAACGCGAACGCGAAGTTCGACGAGACGGTCGAGATCCACATCAAGCTGGGCGTCGACCCGAAGAAGTCCGACCAGAACGTGCGCGGTACGGTGAACCTGCCGCACGGCACCGGCCGCGTCGTGCGCGTGATCGCGTTCGCGAAGGGCGACGCCGCGAAAGCCGCGCAGGCGGCGGGCGCGGACGTCGTCGGCGAAGCCGATCTGATCGAGCGCGTCAAGGGCGGTTTCACCGAGTTCGACGTCGCGGTGGCGACGCCGGACATGATGCCCTCGATCGGTAAGGAGCTCGGGCGCATCCTGGCGCAGAAGATGCCGAACCCCAAGGCCGGCACCGTCTCGCCGAACATCGCGCAAGCGGTGCGCGACATCAAGGCCGGCAAGGTGGAGTACCGCCTCGACAAGACGGGGATCGTGCACA
>Ga0213879_10000010_pt1 | contig 160642 bp, 142 predicted proteins | sample VelepicoBEBS_R03_FD_161046 | JGI IMG/M metagenome (GOLD analysis project Ga0213879, IMG submission 161046) | Vellozia epidendroides bulk soil microbial communities from rupestrian grasslands, the National Park of Serra do Cipo, Brazil - BS_R03 | ecosystem: Environmental > Terrestrial > Soil >...
GCCGGGGGCCGGGCCCTACACGCTCGCGGTCGGCTTGCCGAACGCGAGCACGCCGATCCCGACCTTCACCGCGACCACGACGCTGGCGAACACCACGCTGCTCCCGAACATGCCCGCGCCGGTGGTGACCTCGGACGGGACCGGTGGCTTGACGGTGACCGAGACGATCCCGCCGGGGATTCTGGAGACGCTGATCTTCATCGTCGACCGGAACACGGCGAACTTCTACACCCTGGTGATGCGCGGAACGGGGCCGCAGACCGCGACCTTGGCCGACAACCTGGGCCCGATCACGGGCGGGGTGGCCGGACCCTCGCTGAACCCGGGCGACCTGTATCGCGTCTTCGCCTTCGGGTTCGACTACCCGGCGATCGAGGCGGTGCCGGTGGGTGCGAACCCGCCGCAGGCGCCGGTGATCAACAACGCGGGCACGCCGTGCACGTTCTCCGGAACGAGCTCGACCTGCCCCGGGCAAGCGGACCTCACCCAGTCCCCGCCGGCGACCGGCGCGGAGTAGCATACGGCTCCGCGCGCTCGCCGCGCACGCGAGGGGAGGCCGCTCCGGCGCCTCCCTTCTTTCTTTTCCGTTTCTCCGCAATAATACGGAGGTTCAGGCCCGTTTCGGCCGTATCAACGGGCATGCGGCTTGCCTCTTCGGTCGTCGCGGGCGGACTCTGCGCGATGGCGGCTTGGTGCGGACCGGCGGCGGCGAGCGGGCCTGGCGGCAGCTTTGCGGCCGTCCGGGCCGAGAAGCCGCCGCCGCTCGATCCCGCGCTCACGGATCCGGCGTGGGAGAAGGCGGTCGTGGCGACCGGCATGCAGACGATCACCACCCAGCGGCCGAGCGCGTTCGGCGCGCGCTTCATGCTGCTGTACGACGACGCGAACCTGTACGTCGGGATGCGCCTGCAGCAGAGCGGCGCCGCGGTCACGGCGACGCAGACCGCGAACGATGTCGGCTTCGGGCTCGACGACTTCGCCGGCGTCGGAATCGACCCGACCGCGAACGGCGGGCAAGTCTACTTCTTCATAACGACGCCGCTCGGAACGCGCTACCAGCAGTCGACCGAGTCGGCCCGCTTCGCGCCGCCGTGGACGGCGGTCGCGAAGCGCACGGCGGACGGCTGGAACGCGATGATGGTGATCCCGCTGAAGGTGCTGCGCCGGCCGAGCGCCACGGTGCAGACGTGGCGCTTCAACTTCATCCGCCGCATCGCGGCGCTCAACCTCAACGAGTCGTGGGCGTACGATCCGACGATGAACGACAACGGCGGCGGGATCAACAGCTTTCCACAGGCCGGCGACGCGCGCTTCTGGCCGAAGCTGACCGGCCTGCGTCTCGTCGCGGCGCAGGCGCGCCGCCCACCGCGCGCCGAGGTGTACGCGCTGGCGAGCGCCGGCGAAGACCACCGCCGCTTCCAAGCCGCCGACGGCAACTTCGTGCAGACCGGTGCGCGCCACCTCGGCGCCGACGTGGTCGTGCCCATCACCGGGACGTCGGCGTTCGTCGCCGCGCTCGCGCCCGACTACTCGAACGTCGAGATCGACCAGCAGACGATCGCGCCGCAGGAGTTCCGCCGCGCGCTGAACGAGTACCGGCCGTTCTTCACGCAGGGCGCGAACTTTTTCAACCCCGTCTCGCTGAACGGGATCAACGCGCCGCCGAACCAGATCTGGTACTCGCCCTCGATCGGGCCGTTCGACCGCGGTCTCAAGCTCGAAGGGACTCAAGGCTTTCAGAACTTCGGCGCGATGGAAGTGCAAGGCGCGGGGTTCGACGACATGGTGTTCGGGCTGCGCCACGCGCCGCCGAACCGCTCGTTCCTGTGGTCGCTCGACGGCGTCATAACGCATCATAGCCTCGGCAACGACACGGTCGACCCGCGCGCCGGCAACGACGCGACCTGGGAAGGGCAGGTCGGCGGCCGCGACGACAGGACCGGGCTCGTCTACACGCTCGACTACGCGCACGAAGCGGGGACGTTCGTCGCGATCCCGCGGCTGGCGTACAAGAGCGAAAACTTCGTCGACGTGCACCAGCACAACTACGAGATCTATACCGGCTACCGCATGATCGGTCCGGAGTACGCGCCGGTCGACGGCTTCACGGTGAACGCCGACCTGCGCGGCCCGCAGTTCTACTTCGACCTCAACGGAACGCTGGCGAAGAACGGCTGGATCAAGCGCGCCGACCTGTTCGTCACCGCCGACCGGTTCACCGACGGCAGCGGCGCGGTGCACCAAGCCGACAGCAACCTCAACGTCGACCTGCAGTTCAAGAACGGCCTGCACCTCTCGGGCGGCCCGTTCAGCTCGTTCCTGCGCACCTACGACAGCGGGCTGATCGGGTATCCGTTCTACACCGGCGGAATCACGCGGACGTACAACCAGCACGGCGTGAACCTGGGCTGGCACGAAGGGACGCCCGCGCCGTTCAACGCCGGCTACGGCTGGGGGCCGTTCGGCGACATGTTCCTGCAGCAGCTCGCCGTCTCGACCTCGCGCGCGATCGGGACCCGCTGGAACGTCGGCGCGGAGATCGACGGAACGCGCGAGCGCCCGACGTTCGGCGGCGCGCCGAACGGGCAGTGGCTGCGCCGTCTCTCGGTCGGCGAGACGATCGACAAGTACACGAACTTCACCATCGGCTTGCGCGACATCACCGGAACCGGCGGCTTCGCGCAGCCCGGCGTCAACCTGGCCGGCTCGTTCCACCACCGCTTCAAGAACGACAGCGAGCTGTTCGTGAACTACGGCACGCCCGCCGCGCCGGCGACGCTGCAGCGCGTCGTCGTGAAGTACGTGCTGCGCACCGGCGGCGGCGCGGGGACCTGAGCGGCTCGCGCAGAAACGCTCGCTCGCATCTTCTCGGCTTTCTTCAAGGAGTCGCGCATGCGCTGGTTCCCGCTCGTTTTCGTCTTGATGCTGGTCGGTTTCGGGCTGCGCGCGCACGCGCCGCCGGCGCTCGCCGCGTCGCCGGCTCCCGCCGCGACGCCGGCCGGGACGGTCACGGTGCCGCCGGACTACCGGAGCTGGGCGTACGTGTCGACCGGTCTTTCGATGAAGTACGCGCAGGAGCAGCAGACCACGACGATGGGCGCCTCGCCGCACGCCGCGCGCGCGGTGCAGCCGTTGGCGCGCACCACCGCCGGCGGACAGGTGTTCCACAACGTCTTCGTCACCCCGGCCGCGTACAAGTACTTCGTCGCGAACGGGCACTGGCCGGACAAGACGATGTTCGTGCTGGAGATCCGGGCCGCGGTCAACCGGGACAAGCCGTTCCTCACGCAGGGGCTGTACCAGGCCGAGATCGTCGACTTGAAAGCCGAGCTGCGCGACGACGCCCGCTATCCCGTCGACAAGTGGAAGTGGTTCTCGTTCACGCAGAAGAACGGCGCGTGGCAGCCGGCTGGGCCCGAGCCGAACGCCTCGTGCTTCGACTGCCACACGAAGCACGGCGCGGTCGACAAGTCGTTCGTGCAGTTCTACCCGACGCTGTACCCGATCGCCAAGCAGAAAGGAACGCTCAACCCCGGTTTCAAGTAGCTTCCGCTACGTCGCGAGCGGCTCGGCCGGCTTCGTGTCGCCGAGCAGCGTCGTGAGCCGCTTGCGGCGCCAGAAACCGTAGTAGTACGTCGTCTGGAACAGCAGCGAAGCGCAGAACGCGACGGGGTACGCGAACCACACGCCGCGCAGGCCGTAGTGCGGCGCGAGCGCGTACGCGACCGGGACCTCGACGCCCCAGATCGAGAGGATCGAAAGCGCGGTCGGCCAGAGCACCGTCCCGCTCGAGCGCATGAGCCCCGAGAGCACGGCCGAGGTCCCGAAGATCACGTAGCTCCAGAGCGTGATCGCGAGCAGGTCGCGCGCGGTCGCGAGCACGCGCGGGTCGGTGATGAACAGCGAGAGGATCGCGTAGTCGAAGACGTAGACCAGGACGATCAAGGTGCCGCAGATCACCCAGTTCAGCGAGATCCCGGCGCGCGCGATCTTGCGCAGCCGGTCGAACCGCTGCGCGCCGATCGACTGCGCGCCGAAGATCGACGCGCCGATCCCGATCGAGATCGCCGGGAACTGCACGTACGAGACGATCTGGTTCACCGCGCCGTAGGCGGCCGTGGCGCCGGAGCCGAACCGGTTCACCAGCGCGATGACCGCCACTTCCGCGAGCGAGACCATCACCATCTGCACGCCGGTCGGGATCCCGATCCGGATCAGCGTGACGAGCAGTTTCGGTTCGACGTTCATGTGCCGCACGATCGAGGCGTCGAGCGTGAGCGGGTTCTTCTCGCGGGCCAGCGCGACGAGCAGGAACCCGAACGCGACCGCGTTCGCGATGATGTTGGCGAGCGCGGCGCCGATGATCCCGAACTGCGGGAACCCGAGCCAGCCGCGGATCAGCCACGGCGTGAACAGCACGATCAGCGCGGTGCTGACGATCAGCGAGAGGAACGGCGTGCGCGAGTCGCCGGTCCCGCGCACGAACGTCGTGTACGCGATGTAGACGAACAGCAGCGGCAGCGAGTAGAAGAGCACGCGCGCGTATGCCAGCGCGTCGTCGAAGACGTCGAGCGGGGTCCCGATCAGGTGGAGCAGCGGGGGCAGGAACCAGGTGCTCGCGATCGCGACGACGACCCCGGACCCGATCGCGAGCGTGAGCGTCGTGCCGGCGACGGCCTTGAGGCGCTCTTCGTCGCGGGCGCCGTACGCCTGGCCGATCAGCACCGAGCTGGCGCTCGCGATCCCGATGAAGAACGCGATCATGAAGAAGATGATCGGAAAGAACGACGACGCGGCCGCCAGCGCGCGCACGCCGAGCAGCCGCCCGAGGTAGATGCTGCTCAGCGTCCCGGAGGCCGACTGCAAGATGTTGCTCAGCATCAGCGGGATGAGGAACACCAGCATCGACCGCCAGATGGGGCGGGTGTCGTCGAGGGCGAGCCGGCGCTGCATCCCGGACCGTATGCCCCGTCCGGGGAGCCGCCTCCCGCACGGCGAAGCCGCTCGAGCGCGGCGGGCGATTAGCTCAGCGGGAGAGCAGCTCCTTTACACGGAGAAGGCCGGCGGTTCGAATCCGTCATCGCCCATGTGTCGCCGTCGAGGAGACGGTGTCGAGCCGTCAAAGCGCGCGCGCATGGTGAAAGAGCTGGCGTTCATCGCGTACTACGTTCGGGACGTTCCGCGCGCGAGACGGTTCTATGGCGAAGTTCTCGGCTTGCAGCCGGGCGAGTGGTTCAACGACGGCTGGATCGAGTTCGATCTGGGCAACGCTACCTTCGCGCTCGACGCAACCGGCGAGGAGCTCGGCATCACGCCCGGCACGTCGAGCGGCGCGGCGTTCGAGGTCGACGACATCGACGCGATGCGCGCACGGCTGCTCGACGCCGGCACGCCGGTGAGCGAGGTCTACGACTTCCCGCCGTGCCGGGCGTGCTTCGCGAGCGATCCGGAAGGCAACCGCTTCACGGTGCACCAGCGACGGCTACGGTGAGACGCCGCGCGCGCGGCGCCGCACAAAACGCGGTCGCAGCCGCGCCGCCGCCGGAACGCTTCGCGCCGAATCCGTGGGTGCGAGCCGGCTGCTAATAAGTCCGTTTGGTAAACCTTTTCGGAATTGCGCGAAAACGTCGTTGCTTCTTCCCGGTTCCGCATGTATCGTAGCGCGGTGGTCGCCGTTCGGCTCGCGCGTCTCTTCGCCTGCATGGCAGTCGCCTGCACGCTTTTCGTCGCGTCACAAGCGACCGCTGCGTGGGCCGCCGACACCGCGAGCACGTTCGTGATGAATGCGGTGCGTGCGAGCGCGCCGCCGAACCTCGACGGCAACCTGGATACGCCGGCCTGGCGGGCGGCGGCGCACGTCGACTTGAGCTGGGACATAGGCTATCAGCGCCCCGTGGCGCAGCGCACCGCGGCGTATCTGTCGTACGACGACACGAACGTTTACGTCGCGTTCCGGTGCTGGCAGACGACGCCGGCGGTGGCGACGCAGCATACGAACGACGTCGGCGCGATCAGCTCCGACGACCGCGTCGCGGTCCGGTTCTGGCCCGACGGCACCAGCGGTTTCAGCTACAGCTTCATCATGAATCCCGCCGGCGCACACCGCGCCGGCTCATCGGAGAACGCCGCCTTCGCGCCGACGTGGCGCTCGTTCGGCGAAACGCTCCAGGACGGTTGGGTCGTGATGGCAGCGATCCCGCTGAAGGTCATGAAGGCGGCCGGCACGTCGGCATGGCGCGTGCAGTTCTCGCGGGTCATCGCGGCGACCAACGAAGTTCCCATATGGTCGTACGACAAGAGCTTGAATACCGACTCCGACGTCAACTACGCGGGCTCGCTGCGGAACTTCCAGCCGCTGCTCGCCAAAGCGCGCCCGCAGCCGCGCTTCGCGCTGTACGGCCTCGGCCAAGCCGGCGCACGCGCTGCCGGCGGCGACACCAGTGCGACCGGCGCGGACGTCTCGGTTCCGATCACGCGAAAGACGTCGCTCGTCGGAACGTTCCACCCGGACTACTCGAACGTCGAGCTCGACCAGCAGACGATCGCGCCGACCGAGTTCGCCCGCTCCTTCCAAGAAGTGCGGCCGTTCTTCACCCAGCTGCTGAACTACTTCAACAACGTCAACTGCAACAACTGTCTCGACTGGCGCCAGCTGTACACGCCGGGGATCCCGACGCCGCGCGACGGCTACGCGATCGAAGGGCAGGAAGGCCGCTTCAAGTTCGCCGCGTTCGACGCGATCGGTTCCGGGCTCTCGCGCGCCGACAACGCCGAGTCGTTGCGGTACTCGACGCCCGACAACACCCGCGCGCTGCAGTTTCAGCGCGTCGGCGTCGATTACCGGGGCCTGCACGACGTCGCGGATTTCACTCAGCTCAACCTGTGGAACCATCACAACGCCGGCGCGTACGTGACCTACGGCGACGAGCACGGAACGACGGTGACCGATCCTGGCGCGGCGACCTGGCGCGAGGCCGGCGCGTACACCGCCTCGCCGACCGCCGGGATCTACGGCGCGATCCGCAAGATCGGCTCGCAGTACGCGCCCGCCGACGGTTTCACCGAGCACAACGACGTCGCCGGCTACTCGCTCTACGGTTTCCGCACCTGGAACTTCGGGCCGAAGGCGTTCGTGCAGTCGCTGACGCTGGGCGACTCGTTCGACCTCTACCACGGAACCGGGATCGGCGTGAACCAGCTCGACGCGAACCCGAGCCTGAGCCTTTCGACCCGCACGCAGTTCTCGCTCAACGTAGGGCTGGGCGACAACTATCTCTCGTACGGCCCGGGAGCCTCGTATGACTTCAACCAGAACGGCGCTACCCTCGGCTACAAGACCAGCACGTCGACGCCGACGCAAGTCGGCTACTTCGTCGGCCGCTTCGGACCCGGCAGCCTGCGCTCATCGTTTCGATCGACCACGCTCCCGCTCGGGCGCCGCATGACGGTCACGTTCGAAGCCGACGACACGCGCTACCTCGCCGACAACGGCGCGTTCTACACGAACTGGCTCGAGCGCGCGAGCTTCGCGTACGAGATCAACCGCGGCACCTCGTTCGCCGCGGGAATCCGCAAGATCGTCGGGACGCAGCCGCCGGTCTTCGGGCCGCCCTCGCCGCTCGACGCGACGAACGTCTCGCTCGCGTTCCACCGGCGGCTCGGCGCCGACGAACTCTTCGCCGTTTACGGCGATCCGAACCAGCTCAGCACCCGTCCAGCCGCGATCGTCAAGTACGTCCACTACTTCGGCGCCGAGAAAGGCACCTGACCGCACCGAGACGTAGCGAGCCGCGATGCCTGAGCTGCCCGACGTCGCGGCGTACATCGCGGCGCTCGAACCGCGGATCGTCCAGCAGCCGCTCGAGCGCGTGCGGCTGGCGAACCCGTTTTTGCTGCGCACCGCCGAGCCGCCGATCGCCAGCGCGGAAGGCCGCGCCGTGCGTGAGCTGCGGCGCGTCGGGAAGCGGATCGCGATCGGGCTCGAGGGCGAGCTGTGGCTGGTGATCCATTTGATGATCGCGGGGCGGCTGCACTGGCGTCCGCACGGCGCGACGCTCGCCGGCCGCAACGCGCTCGCGGCGTTCGATTTTCCCGACGGGTCGCTGGTGCTGACCGAGGCCGGCTCGAAACGGCGCGCGTCGTTGCACCTCGTGCGCGGCGAAGCGGAGCTGGCGGCGCTCGATCCGGGCGGGATCGACGTGTTCGCGTGCGACCTCACCGCGTTTCGCGCGGCGCTCACCGCCGAGAACCGCACGCTCAAGCGCGCGCTGACCGATCCGCGCATCCTGAGCGGGATCGGCAACGCCTACTCGGACGAGATCCTGCACGAGGCGCGGCTCTCGCCGGTGGCGCTGACGCACAACCTGAAACCGGAGGAGTGGGAACGGCTTTTCGACGCGACGCGCAAGACGCTTCAGCTCTGGATCGACCGCCTGCGCGACGAAGCGTCCTCCGCATTCCCCGAAAAGGTCACCGCGTTTCGCGACGACATGGCCGTGCACGGCCGCTACGGCAAGCCGTGTCCGCGCTGCGGCGCGCCGATCCAGCGGATTCGCTACGCCGACAACGAGACGAACTATTGCCCCGCGTGCCAGACCGGCGGGAAGCTGCTCGCCGATCGAAGTCTTTCGCGGCTGCTCGGCTCCGACTGGCCGCGCACGCTGGACGAGCTCGAGGCGCTCAAGCGGCGTTAGCTGACAGCCGCTCGACGATCGTCACGTTGGCGAGGCCGCCGCCCTCGCACATCGTCTGCAGGCCGTAGCGGCCGTTGCGGCGGGCGAGCGCGTGCAGCAGCGTCGTCATCAGCTTCGTGCCGGAAGCGCCGAGCGGGTGGCCGAGCGCGATCGCGCCGCCGTGGACGTTGAGCTTCACCGGATCGGCGCCGGTCTCGCGCAGCCACGCCAGCGGGACCGGCGCGAACGCTTCGTTCACTTCGTACAGGTCGATCTGATCGATCGTCATTCCCGCCTTCGCGAGTGCGCGCTGCGTCGCCGGAATCGGCGCTTCCAGCATGATCACCGGATCGTGTCCCAGCACGCTTAGGTGCACGATCCGCGCGAGCGGCTCGATCGCGAGCGCCTTCAGCCCGCGCTCGTTCGCGATGAGGCACGCCGAAGCGCCGTCGCAGATCTGACTGGAACTCGCCGCGGTGACGCGCCCGCCTTCACGCAGCAATTTCACCGACCGTATCGCTTCGAGGCTCGCGTCGAACCGAATCCCTTCGTCGATCGCGTGCACGGCGTTCGAGCCGTCCGCGAGCGTGACCTCGAGCGGGACGATCTCCGCGCTGAAGAGCCCGTCCTCGGTCGCGGCGATCGCCTTGCGATGGCTGTCGAAGCTGTACGCGTCGAGCTCGTCGCGGGAAAGCTCGTACTTACGCGCGATCATCTCGGCGCCATCGAACTGGCTGAACTCCACCCCGGGATACCGCTCGTCCATGTGCGGGCTCTTGTAGACGCCGTAGCCATGCTGGGCGGGAAACGCCGTCGACGCGCTGATCGGAACGCGCGTCATGCTCTCGACGCCGCCGGCGATCACGACGTCCATCGTCCCCGACATCACCGCTTGCGCGGCGAAGTGCAGCGCCTGCTGCGAGGATCCGCACTGCCGGTCCACGGTGGTGCCCGGCACGCTCTCCGGAAGCTTCGAAGCCAGCACGGCGTTGCGCGCGACGTTCATCGCCTGCTGTCCGATCTGCACCACGCAGCCGAGGATCACGTCCTCGACCGCGGCGGGATCCGCGCCGCTGCGCTCGATCAGCGCGTCGAGCACGTGCGCGGCCAGGTCGGCCGGATGCCAGCCGGCGAGCTTCCCGCCCTTGCGGCCGCCGGCGGTCCGCACCGCGCCGGCGATGTAGGCTTCTGCCATGGGCGCTTCTTCGCGCGGCGCTGCAACATTCATCGCGTTTTCGCGGTCACACCGGCCGTGAGCGATGCGATCGTCGTCGAGCGGCTCGTCAAGCGCTACGGCGAGCTCGACGCGGTCGCCGGCATCAGCTTTTCCGTCCCGCGCGGCACGGTCTTCGGGCTGCTCGGCCGCAACGGCGCGGGAAAGACGACGACGCTGGAATGCTGCATCGGGCTCAACCGGCCGACCTCGGGCCGGGTCCGCGTCCTGGGCTTGGATCCGACGGCGCCGCGCGATCTGGCGCGGCTGCGGCCGCGGATCGGCGTTCAGCTGCAGGCGACCTCGCTGCCGGAAAAGGCGAGCGTGCGCGAAGTGCTGGAACTCTACGCCGCGTACTACGGGATCGCACCGCGTTCGGCCGAGATGGCGGCGCGGGTCGGGCTCGACGGCAAGCTCGAGCGCCAGGTCGCGCAGATGTCGGGCGGCGAGCAGCAGCGGCTCGCTCTCGCGCTGGCGCTGCAGCACGATCCCGAGGTGTTGTTTCTCGACGAGCCGACCGCCGGGATGGACGCGTTCGGACGGCGCATCTTGTGGGGTGAGGTCGAGCGGCTGCGCGACGCGGGGAAAACGATCGTGCTGACGACGCACTACATCGAGGAGGCGCAGCGGCTCGCCGGCTGCGTCTGCGTCGTGCAGCGCGGGACGATCGTCGCCGAGGACACGCCGGCCGAGCTGGTCGCGAAGCACGGCGGCGAGGCGACGGTAACGATCGTCGCGGACGGTTTCGAGCCGGACGCCGCGCTGCGCGCGCTCGGCCGCTGGACGAACGGCGCGGAGTGGAAGCTCACCACGCACGGCGAGCCGGGGCTCGCGCTGGCCGCGGTGGTCACGCACGCGAACGCGGCCGGCGCGACGATCCACTCGCTCGACATGCACCGGCCGACGCTCGAGGACGCCTTCATCGCGATCACCGGCGAGAAGATCGGAGAAGCGGGATGACGCTGCTGCGGATGTTCCTCGTGCAGACGAAGATGCACTTCCTGTGGTACTTCCGGCGCGACGGCGAGATGATCTTCTGGACGCTCGCGATGCCGGTCTTCTTTCTGGTGCTGTTCTCGTTCGCGTTCTCGAGCGGGCCGACGTCACGCACGTCGGGATTCCTGGTGCCGGGGATCATCGGCGCGCAAGTGCTGAGCGCGGGGTTCTGGGGCGTCGGCGTGATGCTGGCGACGTTCCGCGAGAAGCACCTGCTCAAGCGCGTCTACCTGACGCCGATGCCCGCCTGGGTGTTCTTCGCCTCGCTGGTCGTCTATCGCATGGTGCTGCTCGCCGCGCAAGCGCTGCTGCTCGTCGCGGCCGGCGCGCTGCTGTTCCACGTGCGGATCGCCGGCAACCCCTTCGAGATTGCCTTTGTGTTGCTGTTGGGGACGGCGACGTTCGTCTCGCTCGGCACGATCGTCGGCGCGCTGGCCCGCACCACGGAGAGTGCGAACAACATCGCCTCGGTCCTCACCGTCCCGCTGGCATTTCTCTCCGACGCGTACGTGCCGATCGACCGCTTCCCGCACGCCGTCGCCTCGACGCTGCGGCTGCTGCCGTCGACGCAGTTCATCGACACTTTCCGCGACGTCTCGATCTACGGCCAGTCGCTCGCGCAGCACGGCGCGTGGCTCGGGATGCTGGTGCTGTGGGCGCTCGCCGGGACGGCGATCAGCGCGCGCACGTTCCGCTGGACGTAGCGCGCGCGGTGGGCGGTTCGGCGGCGGCCATCGTCATCGTCGGCGGCGGCGTGATCGGCGCCAGCGTCGCTTACCATCTCGCCGCGCGCGGCGTGCGCGAGGTCGTCGTGCTCGACCGCGCACCGCGCGCCGGGGAGGGCAGCACGGGCCGCGCGACCGGAGGTTTTCGCGTGCAGTTCGCGAGCGCGGTCGAGGTGCGGCTCTCGCTGCTCGCGCGCGAGAAGCTGCGCCGTTTCACCGCAGAGACGGGCGGCGACTGCGGCTATGTCCCGGCCGGCTACCTCTGGGTTGCGACGAACGAGGACGAGCTCGCCGCGCTGCGCGATGCGCTCGCGGTGCAGCGCGCGAACGGCGTCGCGGACGCGCGCGAAGTGAGCGCCGCCGAAATCGCGGCGCTGAACCCCGCGCTCGCGCGCGACGGGATCGCCGGCGGAACGTACTGCCCGAGCGACGGCTTCATTCGCCCGCTGCAGATCCTCGACGGCTATCGCCGCGCGGCAGAACGTCTCGGCGCGCGCTTCGTCTGGGACGCGGAAGTCACCGCATTCGAGCGCGCGCACGACGGCCGCATCGCGAACGTTCACACCGCGCGCGAGGCGTTCGCGGCCGACCATGTCGTCAACGCGGCCGGCGCGTGGGCCGCGCAGGTTGCGCGGCTCGCCGGCGTCGAGCTGCCCGTGACTCCGCTGCGACGGCAAGTCGCGGTGACGGTGCCGACCAGCGCGCTGCCCGCGACGATGCCGATGACGCTCTTCGCCGGCGACGGCTTCCACCTGCGCGTGCGCGACGGCCGGGTCTTGCTGCTGCTTCCGACCGACGGCGCCACCGACGACCCGTTCGGCGTCAGCGTCGAACCGGAATGGGTCGAAACCGTCGCGCGGCTGGCGCGCGCGCGCGTGCCGCTGCTCGCAGACGTGCCGATCGACCGTGCCGCGTGCTGGGCCGGCTTGTACGAGATGTCGCCGGACGGGCGGGCGATCGTCGGCATCGCGCCCGGCGTGCCGAACTTGTGCTTCGTGAGCGGCTCGTCCGGACACGGCGTCATGCACGCGCCGGCGCTCGGTCAGCTCGTCGCCGAGATCATCGTCGACGGCGCGGCGCGCTCGCTCGACGCCGAGCCGCTGCGCCCGGATCGTTCCTTCGGCGCGGTGCAGCCGGCGCGCGCGCACCGGCTGTAGCATTCATCGTTCGTTCACGTCGGCGCGCTAGGATCGTCCACAGCCGAGCCGGTCGCGCTCGGGGCGATTTTGTCGACCTATCGACCCCGCGCGCCGGCTCGGCTCATCGTTAGGGTTTCGAGCCGCCCGACGTCGAGCCGCCGGAGGTCGTTCCGCCGGTCGTACCGTTGGTCGTCGTGGTGGTGGTCTGCCCGTTCGTCGTCTGCTGCGTGGTCGTGCGCTGGTTCCACGGCTGCCACACGAACAAACCGATCGCAACGACGACGACGACGATCACCGCGATGAGAATCGGCGTCGAGTTGTTGGCGCTGCTTGTCGAGTCGCGTTCTACCATGCAATCGTGTCCTTCCGGGGGTGGCGATGTTGGGCTTGCTTACCCGCAAACGGCTTTTTCGAATCGGCGGCGCTGGCGTAATGCAGGCAGGCAGTCGCTTCGCACGTGCGCGCCGAACGAGCGCGGTATGGAGACGTTCGTCAAGCCGCAGGTCGGCGCCGGAGCGCGAGCGCTCGGCGCACCGTGGTACCGTTCAGCGGAGGTCTTTGCGGCGGAGCGCGAGCGCATCTTCGCGCGCGACTGGATCTGCGTCGGCCGCGCCGAGCAGGCCGAACGCGCCGGCGACTTCTTCCTCGCCGACGTCGCGGGCGAGTCGCTGATCGTCACGCGCGGCGAGGACGGTGAGCTGCGCGCGTTCTACAACGTCTGCCGCCACCGCGGCACGCGCATCTGCACCGAGCGCCGCGGACGGTTCGGCGGCTCGATCCAGTGCCCGTACCACGCCTGGACGTACGCGCTCGACGGCGCGTTGTTGGCAGCGCGCACGATGGCCGACGTGCCGGGGTTCGAGCGCGCGGGCTATCCGCTGCACCAAGCCGCGCTTGCGGCGCTCGACGGCTTCGTCTTCGTCTCGCTCGCCGCCGAGCCCGAGCCGTTCGAGCGCGCGTTCGCGCCGCTGCTCGGGCGGTTCGCGCGCTGGCGGATCGGCGCGCTGCGCACCGCGCGCACGATCGAGTACGAGCTCGCCTGCAACTGGAAGCTCGTGTTTCAAAACTACTCGGAATGCTATCACTGCCCGCTCGTCCACCCGCAGCTCGAGCGGCTCTCCCCGTCCGAGAGCGGCCGCAACGACTTGAGCGAAGGCCCGTTCCTCGGCGGCTACTCCGAGCTGCGCCGCCACGGTACGAGCCTGACCGCCAGCGGCACCACGGCGCGCGCGCCGCTCGGCGAGCTGTGCGGCGCGGATCTGCACCGCGTCTACTATTACACGATCTTTCCGTCGCTGCTGCTCAGCCTGCACCCGGATTACGTGATGGCGCACTACGTCGAGCCGCTCGCGGCGGACCGCACGCGGATCGTCTGCGGGTGGCTGTTCGATCCGCTCGCCGCCGCCTCGCCGGAGTTCGATCCGAGCGACGCGGTCGGCTTTTGGGACGTGACCAATCGCCAAGACTGGCGGATCAACGAGCTGACGCAGCTCGGGATCGGCTCGCGGGCGTACGAGCCCGGGCCGTACGCGAACGCGGAAGGGCTGCTGGCCGCGTTCGACCGCCACTACCTGGCCGTCATGCGCTGAAGCGCCGGGCGAAGCGCGGACGCAAAAAAATCCCGCGAGCTTCGCCGGGGGTTGACCCACCGGCGAGCCCGCGGTCGTGTTGACGAACGCGAGCCCGACACGTTGCTCCGTCCCTCACCACGAGGCCGTACACCCGTCGAACCGATTGTGCAAGGCGCGACTTACGGCGCGCTTACGGAAACCTTATCAACCGCTTACGGCCGGGCGGAAAGGACGTGTGCGGCGCTCACCCCCTGCAAGCCTGTGTGCGGCCACTCACAATGCTCGGCGCTGCAGCTAGCCGTAGAAACATGCTACGCTGCTTAGATCGACCACGTGTAGGCGTTCCACCACGGCGCGGCGACCGGCGCCGGGTCGTAGCCGTGCAGGTCGTCGTTGAAGACCGACGGGCGCCGCTGGCGGTAGAGCGGCAGGTACGGAACGAGATCGTGCACGCGCCGGCCGATCTCGCGGTAGATCGCCGCGCGCCGCCGCGGATCGTCGGTCGCGAGCCCGGCGCGCTCGAGCGCGTCGACGCGGCGGTCGCAGAACCGCGACTCGTTCTCGCCCTTCGGCGCCAGCTCGCCGCACGCGAGGGTGCTGGTCGAGTCGGGATCGTACGGCAGCGTGTTCGCGAACACCGCTAAGTCGAAACGCCCGTTCACGATCGGGCCGTCGAACGCGAAGATGCCCTTGTACGGGTACGGTTTGATCGTCAGCTCGATCCCGACCTCGCGCAGCATCGCCTGCACTTGCACCGCGACCAGCGGTGCCAGGCCGGTCGGCCCGATCACCATCACCAGGCTGAGCCGGGCGCCGTTCTTGGTGCGGATCCCATCCCGTCCGGTGCGCCAGCCGCTGCGCTCGAGCAGCGCGCGCGCCGCTACCGGATCGTGCGGATACGGCGCGTTGTTCGCGAACCCGAGCGAGGTGGGCGGGACGATGTCGCGCGCCGGCAGCGCGGTGCGGTACGTGAGCTTGTCGATCAGCACCGAGTAGTCGATCGCGCGCGCGAGCGCGCGCCGCACGTTCGGATCGCGCAGCGCGGGCCGCGCGTCGTCGAGCATCAGCAGCAGCTCGGAGTTCCAATCGGTCAGCGTCGCGCGAACGCCGGGCAGCGCACGGAGCTCGTCGTAGATCAGCGCGTTCGCGGCGACCGGCATGTCGATCTCGTGCGTGCGCAGCGCCGTCGCGACGGTGTTCATGTCCGGCATGATGGTGAGCTCGATCCGCCGGAGCTTCGGCCGTCCCTTGAAATAGCGGTCGTTCGCGGCGAGGACGATGCGGTGCCCGCGCTCCCAGGCGACGAAGCGGAACGGACCGCTCCCGACCGGCTGCGCGTTGAACGGCGCGTCGTTGATTTCGGGAAGCCCGTCGAGCAGGTGCGCCGGGACGACCGGCTTCGCGCCTTCCTGCAGCGTGGTGAAGAACTGGGTGACGAACGGCGGGTAGCGGCGTTTCAAGTGCACGACGACGGTGCGCGGGTCGGGCGTCTCGATCCGCGCGACCTCTTGATAGCCTTCGCGGTGGAGGACGTTGTTGCGCGGGTTGACGATCGCGCGCCAGGAGAAGGCGACGTCGCGCGAGGTCAGCGCGGCGCCGTCGTGCCAGCGCACGTTCGGCCGCAGATGGTACGTGTACGTCTTGCCGTCGGGCGAGATGCCGCCGTTCGCGAGCGACGGCACCGCGGTCGCCAGATCGCCGATCGGCCGGCCGTGCGCGTCGGCGATCACCAAGTACGAGAAGAGCAGCGAAGAAAGATCGTAGCTCAAGTCCATCGTCGAGAGCAGCGGGTTCAGCGAGTCGGGATCGGCGACGTCGGCGATGCGCAGCACGCCGGGACGCGTCCACGGATGCCGACCGCCCACCGCGGCGTCGTGCGCCGGCGTGCAGGCGCCGAGCGCGAGCAGCGCGCCGAGCGCGAGCGCTGCGCACGTCCGTCTCAACGCGCGACGAGGCCGAAGGTAACCGTGCGCCGCGCGCCGCGCGCCCGAAACGTACCGGCGCTTAGGGCGTAGCGCGCGCCCAGCGGAACGCGCACGTTTCCTTCGAGCGCGCCGTTGCGCAGCAGCACGTCGAAGCGCGCCGGCGCGTCCCAGGTCAGCCACACGACGTCGCGGTCGAACAGGTTGGTGAAGCGCAGCGTTCGCTGCGGTCCGCCGGGATAGAGCGGAACGCTCGTGTCGAGCGCGTCGCCGTCGCGCAGCGACCACGCGCGCAGCGAGAGCCGCGGCGCGATCTCCCAACCGAGCGAGGCCGCGAAACCGCGGTTGACCGCGGTCGGCGCGGTGTCGCCTTCGCTGTACGCCCACAGCTCGGCGTGCAGCCGCCGCCGGTCGGTGTACGCCAGCGCCGCTTCGCCGAGCGACGCGCGCGCTATCCCGTAGCCCGGCGTTCCGAGCGACGAGGAGCCGGCCCCGGCGTGAAACGACCAGCCCTCGCCGAGCGGCGCGTCGAGCGCCAGCGACGGCAGCAGCGAGAGCCCGCCGTACGTGCCGGCTTCCGCCGGATGCTCGTCGCCGTAGGCGAGCGCGAGCGCGGCGGTCACGCGCGCGACGTTCCCGCGCGCCGTGCCGAACACCAGCGCGGCGTCGTGATGCTCGACCGCGGCGTCGCCCAGGACGGCGTGCTCGTCGCGCCAGCGCGCGCGCACCGCGAGCGCGTTCGGCCCGCGCCCGGCCGCGTCGAGCGTGATCCCGGCGACCGCGCCGTCGTCGCGAAGCGCCGCGTCGGCGTCGTCGCTGGTCAGCTGAACGCGCGCCGCCAGATCGGTGCGCTGCGTCGCGGCGCGCAGCTCCGCGCCGGCGCCGGCGTAGTGCGCGCCCGGCGCATCGCCGAGCAGCGCGACGAACCGCGCGCTCACCGGGCCGAACGCCGCCGCCGTCTGCGCGGCGAGCAACCGCCGCAAGCCGTCCGGATCCGCCGACTCCGACGCGAGCAGTGCGCTGGTGCGGCCCAGCATCACCGCGCCGTCGCGGTTCGTCGCGCGCAGCGCGTCTTGGCGGTCGAAGAGCCGCGCGTCGACGACCCCGCCGCCGCCGCGGTCCCCGTACCACACCCCCTGCAGCGGATCGCGCACGTCGAGCGCGCCGAAGCTGTGCGCCGGGAGCAGGCTCGTGGTGTCGCCGCCGTCGCCGCGTCGGTAGAACGAGAGCCCCTCGACGGTGACGACCCCGCGCCCGCGCGCCAGCCAGCGGTCGCTGATCGAGCCGGGAAACGCGACGCGGTAGGGCAGCACCGACCCGACCTCGCCGAGCGAACCGGCCGGGAGTGCCGCCACGTCGGCGGTTGACGGAAGCCGGTCGGCGGCACGGTGGTGGCGCACGATCGCGGCGATCGGCGAGCCGTCGGCCGGGACGGGGACGCGCAGCGGCTCGGCATCCTCGGCCTGCACCAGAACCGCCACCGGCCGGGCCGGCGTAGTGAGGGCGAACGTCCCGTCCGGGGCGCTCCGGTCGCGGGCGAGGACGCCGCCGTTCGCGTCGAGCGCCGCGACGGCGGCTCCCGCCACGACCGTTCCGTCTTGGTCGCGGAGCGCGCCGACCACCAGCTCGTCCGCCCGGGCCGGGAGCCCCAGGGCGCAGACGAGCGCCGCCGCGAGGGCCGCCTTCAGGAAGCCTTCACGAGGATGGTGTACGATGGCTGCTATGAGGGAGATCCTGCGCATGGCGATCGCCGGCGTGCTCGCGCTCGGCGCGTGCGCAGGCGCTGCCGTGGGCGCTGAGCTTCTCCTCGACGACCCGGCGGCACTTGTGACGAGCGCTCCGCCCGCGCTGCTGGGGCCGATCACCGAGACCGGCCGCACCGGCTGGAACTGCGCGCCCGAGCGCGCCGCGACCGCCAAGACGGCGGCCGCCGCCGGCCTGCCGCACGACTGAGATGCGGAAGGCGGCGGTCATGGCGGTCGCGTCGGTGGTGGCGCTCGCGGCCGTAACCTGCAGCGCCGCGGCGCAGAACTACTCGCGCCCCACCGCGCCGCCGCGCACGACCGACGCCGGCGCGCTTGCCGCCCAGGCGCGCGACCGGCTCGTCCACGAGCGCTTCCTGCGCGGCGTCGCCGCCGAGGAGCGCGGCGACTGGAGCGCGGCGGAGAGCGAGTTCCGCAGCGCCGTCGCGCTCGACCCGCCCGAGCCGAAGGGGTCCTCGGCGCGGTACGACTTGGCGCTGGCGGAGACGCACCTCGGCCGGGACGACGCCGCCGTCACGCTGCTGCAGGAGGCACTCCATCGCGATCCGCGTTTCGCGGCGGCGGCCGCGAACCTGGTCGTGATCGAGCTGCGGCGCGGCAACCTTCCCGCCGCGCGCGCCGCCGCCGACCGCTATCTGGCCTTTGCGCCGGACTCGGTGCTGGCGCGCTACGCGCGCGGGCTGGCGGCGCTGAAAGCCGGCGACCTCGCAACGGCGCGGGCCGACTTCCGCGCGCTGATCGGCGCCGACCCCTCGTACGCGGCGGCGCACTACGACCTCGCGCTGGTCGAGCTGCGCGCGGGCCGTGATGACACGGCGCGCATCGAGCTGGACCGCGCGCTCGAGCTCTTTCCGGCGTACGCGCGGGCGCGCTTCGCGCTCGGCACGCTGCTGATGCGCGACGGGCGCCGCGCCGACGCCCGCGTCGCGTTCGACCGCGCGGCGCGCGACGCGGCTGATCCGGCGCTGCGCGCGCTGGCGATCGATCTGCGCGACCGGCTTTAGTGGGTTCGCCGCGCGGCGGCGGCGCGCAAGTCGTTCAGCAGCTCGTCGTCGGCGGCGGTCGAGAGCAGCACCAGCCGGGCCGGGAGCGCGCGCGCGTCGAGCACGTAGGCGAAGGTGCCGTGAAACTTTCCGTCGAGCCGGGGGACGTTGAACGCGTCGAGGACGCGCCGAACCGCGGCGGGATCGCCGCTCGCCCAGCGCCAGCGCGCCGGATCGGCGTTGAACGTGCGCGCCTTGCGTGCCATCACGAAGGGCCGATCGTAGTCGGGCTCGAGCGTCACCGTCAGCAGCCGCGCGTCGACGTGCGCGCGCCGCAGCTTCGCGTCGAGCCGGGCGAAGAGCGCTTCGGCGATCGGGCAGGCGTCGGTGCAGCGCGAGGCGACGAAGATGACCGCGGTCGGCCGTGCCAGCGCCCGCAGGGTGAAGGCCGCGCCGCGCTGGTCGATCAGCGGGACGTCGCGGACGTCGTGCGGGACGCCAGCGATCGCCGGCGCCCCGCACATGATGCGGTCGCCGGCTATCGCCGTCGCCCCGCACATGATCACGAGCGCGACACCCGCTCGGACCACATTCAATGCCATCTTCACGGTACGCGCTCATGCTGCGCGCCCCGTCTGAGCCCGGCGTGAAACGCCGGCCGGCGGCGGCTCAGAGATTCTTCACGAACGGAGCAGCGCGCGCTGGGGGCGAAGCAGGAGCGCGTGCGCATCCTCGTGGTCGAAGATCAGCGCGAGATCGCGGACGCGATTCGTGCGATGCTCGAGCGCCGTAAGTACGCCGTCGACGTCGCGGCCGCCGGCGAGAGCGGCTACGACATGCTGCTGCGCGGAACGTACGACGCCGCCGTCGTCGACGTGGTGCTGCCGGGCCGCGACGGCTTCGCGATCTGCCGCGAGGCGCGCGCCGAAGGGATCGCGACGCCGGTCCTGTTCCTGACCGCGCGCGACGCGGTCGAAGACCGCGTGCGCGGCCTCGACGCCGGCGCCGACGACTACTTGGTGAAACCGTTCGTCGAGGACGAGCTCGCCGCGCGGCTGCGCGCGCTGCTGCGCCGGGCCGCGCTGCCGATCCACGCGACGCTCGAGGTCGGCGATCTCGTCGTCGACCGCGGCGCGCGCGCGGTGCGCGTCGCCGGCCGTGAGGTTCCGCTCGGCGCGACCGAGTTTCGGCTGCTGGAATATCTCGCGGCGAACGCGGGGATCGCCGTGACGCGCGCGCAGATCCTCGAGCGCGTGTGGGGCGACGACTTCGACGGCTCGAGCAATGTCGTCGACGTGTACGTCAGCGCGGTGCGCAAGAAGCTCGCCGCGGTCGGCGCGCGCGACCGCATCACCACCGTGTGGGGAGTCGGGTACTCATTGCACGCGTAGTCGCGCGGCTGTGCGCGTCGTATCTCGCGATCCTGGTCGTCGTGCTGCTCGTGCTGGACGCGCTCGCGTTCTGGTATCTCGCCGGCCGCGACCGCGATCTGATGCAGCCGCTGCTGACGACCGAGGTCGGGCAAGCCGCGTACGCCGCGGCGCTGCGCCGCAACGCGCTCGGCCTCGCGCTGCTCGACGTCCCGCTCCTGCTCGCCGCCGGCGCGGCGTCGTACGCGCTCGCGGTGATCTCGGTGCGTCCGCTGGTCGAGGCGCGCGAGCGGGAGGCGCGCTTCGCCGCCGAGGCGGCGCACGAGTTGCGCACGCCGCTGGCGCGAATCGCCTCGCTCGCCCAGAGCGCGCGCGCCGCGACCGGCGAAGCGGCGCCCGGCGAAGCGTTCGACAAAATTTGCGCGCTCGCGCTCGACGCGTCGGGGACGATCAGCGATCTGCTCGCGCTGGTGCGCGAAGAGCGGGTCGCGCCGAAGCTCTCCGAGCCGGTCGAGCTGGGCGCGCTCGCGCGCGCCTCGGTCGCCGCCGCGCAGCGCGACGGCTTGAGCTACGACCTCGCGGCGGGCGAAGAGTGCTGGGTCGAGGGCGACGAGCGGCGGCTTCGGCGGCTCGCCGAGAACCTGCTCGACAACGCGAACCGGCACGCGCGCGCCCGGGTCCGCGTGGCGGTGCGGCCCGACGGCCGCGCGGTCGCGCTCAGCGTCGAGGACGACGGCCCGGGCGTGCCGGCCGAGCTGCGCGAGCGGATCTTCGAGCGGTTCGTGCGCGGCGACGACGACGAGCGCGGGAGCGGCCTGGGGCTGGCGATCTGCCGCGCGATCGCGCGCGCGCACGGCGGCGACGTCGTCCTCGAGGGCGAAAGCCGGTTCGTCGCCCGGCTACCGCGGTTCGAGCCGGTGTGAAGAAAATCTGAAAGCGGCGCGCGCGCCGGCTCATCAGCGGCTCACGCCGCTGCGGCACGATCCGTTCGTGCGGTTCGTCTCGCTCTTCATCGCCCTCGCTCTGACCGGTTGCACTCCTGGTGCTCCGCCGGCCGGAACGGGGGCCGCTGCCGTCACGGCGACCACCACGATCGACGTCTCGCTGAGCACGTTGACCGTCACCGCGACGCAGTTCGGAAGCGCGGGCGGCTTCACGCCTCCGGTGACGACCGTCACCGTTGGGTCGACGATCCGCTTCGTCAACGTCGATGCTGCTACGCCGCACACGTCGACGTCGCTGAGCGGGTCGTCGTTCCCCGCTTCTTCACCGTTCGCGGCGAACGCGCTGAGCCCGTCGGGCGGAACCCTCTCCGGCGGCTGGTCGACCGGGACGATCGGCGGCGGCAACGGCTCGCAGATCCTCCTCGCCGACAAGGCTGGAACGTATCTGTACGGCTGCGCTTACCACTACGGCACGCCGATGCGAGGAGCGATCGTTGTCCGCTAGGTCGTCGGCCGTTCGGCGCGGCGCGCTCGCCGCGGCGTTTGCGCTCACCGCGCTGCTCTGCGCGGCGCCGCGCGGTGCGCAGGCGGTTCCGCTGTTCGCGCAGCGCTACAACCTGCAGTGCGGCGCGTGCCATGCGGTGCTGCCGGAGCTGAACCAGTTCGGCAACGAGTTCCGCAACCGCGGCTACCGTTTGGCCGGCGCGCCGAAGCACGGCACCACGATCGTCGGTTTGCGCGAGCAGGTCGGCTACAACCGCGATCCCGGCGGCGGCAGCACCCAGCGCACGGTTCCGGCCGGCGCGCTGCTCGGCGCGGTCGAAGTCGGACAAGTCGAAGCGTTCGTGCACGACAGCCTGGGCAGCCAGGGCGGTCCTTCGTCGCTGTTTCTCGCCTATCTCGCGCACTACGACGACAACTCGAAAATTCTGTATCGCGCGGGGTTGATCGAGCTGCCGCTGGTACACTCGCCGGCGCAGCGCAACGACACGCTCACGACGTACGGATACGAAAGTGCGCTGGTCGGCCTGAACGACTTGACGTTGGCGACGACGCGCTGGGCGCTCGAAGCCGAGCGCAACGTCGGGCGCGGCCGCATCGCGGCCGACGTCGCGTTCGCCAACAGCAGCGGCTCGCTGTACGGCGGCAAGCCGGAACCGACCGGGCGCACCGAGAGCTTCGCGCAGCCGGAAGTCGGGATCTTCGCGCGCTACCCGCTCACCGACGAGGTGCAGGTCGGCGTCGACGCGCTGACCGGCTCGCGGCAGATCACGCTCGTCGGCCGCCGTCCGTTCGACGATCCGTACCGCCGCGCCGGCGTCTCGCTCGAAGCGAAGCGCGGGCGGCTGGAGCTGCTCGCCGAGCAGTGGTACGGCCGCGACTGGAACGGCGACGGCGCCGGCAACGCGATCGGCTCGTTCGGCGGCTACGCGCGGCTGCGCTGGCGGATCGGCGATCACGCCTTCGTCGGGATCCGCGAGGACGCCGCCGCGACGCCGACCGCGCTGCGCACGCTGCTCTGGTACGCCGAAGCGCACGTCACCCGCCACGCGCGCGTGCTGATCCAGCAGCGCCGCCCGATCTCCGGCGGCCCGACGACGCTCGAGGGGGCGCTGACCGTCGGCGTCCCCTGGCCGCGCGGGCAGTAGCCGGGCGAAGGCGCCTGCCGGCGCGGGTCGTAGACTACCGGGATGCTCGCCACGACGCCCTATCGCCACATCTTGGTCGAGTCGGAGAACGCGATCGGTACGGTAACGCTCAACCGGCCGGAGAAGCGCAATGCGCTCTCGCTCGAGGTGATGCGCGAGCTGATCGCGGCGTTCGAGGCGATCGGTGCGGATCGGTCGATCAAGGTCGTGATCCTGCGCGGGCTCGGGCCGGCGTTCAGCGCCGGACACGACTTGCGCGAGATGCTCGAGCGCAGCGTCGCGGAGTACCGGCTCACGTTCGACACCTGCGTGCGCCTGATGGAGACCGTGCAAGCGATCGCGCAGCCGGTGATCGCGGAGATCGCCGGCATCGCGACCGCCGCGGGTTGCCAGCTCGTCGCGACGTGCGATCTCGCCGTCGCGTCGAGCGAAGCGCGGTTCGCGACGCCGGGGGTGAAGATCGGTTTGTTCTGCACGACGCCGATGGTCGCGCTCACCCGCGCGATCGGGCGCAAGCGCGCGATGAAGATGCTGCTCACCGGCGAGCCGATCGACGCGCGCACCGCGGCCGACTGGGGACTCGTCAACGACGTCGTCGAGCCGGACCAGCTAGAACGGGCCACGCGCGCGCTCGCCGAGCGGATCGCGTCCTCGGCCGGGTTCGTCGTCGGGCTCGGCAAAGCGGCGTTCTACGCGCAGATCGACCTCGACCAGCCGAAGGCGTACGCGTACGCGAAGGAGGTCATGTCGATGAACGCGCTGGCCGAGGATGCACAGGAAGGCATGGGGGCCTTCGTAACCAAGCGAAACCCGATCTGGAAAACCTGAGCCGCACGAGGCCGAAAAACTAGGTTACGGACTCTTAACCGTAGGGTAGGAGAAGCGAAAGGATTTGCAACCCGTTTTTCCAATCATGCGTTTGTCGGATGTGTGGGCAGCGTCCAGAGGGACGCCGACAAGCGTCGCCCACACCCGGTAGTAGGGCAACCTGCTACGCGACGGCAACGAGGCCCGCCTACGGCGGGTCTTGTTGTTTTTGGGCGAAGAGCGGCTCCCGTGTCATACCGCCGTCTGCTGCTCGCCGTTCTGACGATCGGACTGCTCGCGTGCCTGTACGTCGCGGTGCGGCGCGAGCGCCACGAGCACCGCGCGAACCGGGTCGAGATCGTGATGGACGATCAAGACTTTCAATCGCTGGCGCGCTCGTACGCCTACGACCAGCGCGCGTTCCTCGTCGCGTTGCGCCGCGCGGGCTTGACCTCGCTGGCGGTGCAGGAAGAGCTGGGCGGCCAGGTTTCGTCCTCGCCGAGCGCGGCGGTCTACGCGGGCACGGCGCTGCTCGCGCAGGCGAAGCTGACCGGCTTTCACGATCCCGTCTTCGCCGGGCTCGCGGTGCACGGGATCCGTACCGACGAAGTCTACTTGGTCGCGTACGACGCGGCCACCGCGGCGCGCTACCGCGCGCAGCTCGCGCTCAAGTTTCCGCGCAGCGTGCGCGTGCTGCGCGCGGCGAACCCGGCGGTGTTCGCGATTCGCACGCAGCCCGACTACTTCGCCTCGGTCGGACTCGGCCTGCCGGACGACCGCGTCGCGCTGGCGCGCGCGCTCGGGCTCAAGCTGGTACCGCGGCTGCAGAACGACGAGCGCTTTCAAGGGCCGCAGATCGGCGCGCTCCTCGACGGCGCCGCGCTGCACCACGACGCGCACACGATGATCTTCTTCGGGCTGCGCAATCAGGTGCTGGGCTATCCCGACGCGATCGACGCGACGGCGAACGCGATGCGCCGCGACAAGCTGAGCTTCGGGGCGATCGAGACGTACGACGTCAAGCAGACGCAAGCCGGAAACGACTCGCTGGCCAAAGATCTGCCGGACCGCACGGTGCGCGTGCAGGCGATCGCGAAGCCGGAACAGGACAAGCTGCGCCCGGAAGAGATCGTGCAGCGCTACGACCTGGGCGTGCGCGAGCGCAACGTGCGCGTCGTCTACCTGCGGCCGTTCGCGCACCAGTGGGACGGGCGCTCGATCGAGGCGACCAACGTCGAGCTGGTCCGGCAGATCGCGCAGAGCGTGCGCGCCGCCGGACTCCGCGTCGGCACCGCGTCGCCGTTCGACCGCTTCGTGACGCGGTGGTGGGAGATCGCGCTCGCGTCGCTCGCGGTGCCCGCGATCGTGCTGCTGCTGCTGGCGGAGTTCGGCCGCGGCGACGTGCGCTGGCTGATCGCGTTCGTCGTCGTCGACGTCGTGCTCGTGCTGGCGGGGTTCGCGATCCATCACGACATGGCGGTGCGGAAGGCGCTGGCGCTGATCGGCGCGATCGCGTTCCCGCTCGCCGGGTTCGCCGCGATCGCGCCGGCCTTCGCGGCGCCGCGCGCCGCCTCGGCCGGCGCGGCGATCCTCGACGGCGTCCGCGTGCTCGCGATCGCCACGTTCGTCGCGGTTCTCGGCGCGCTGGTCGTCGTCGGCCTGCTCTCGACGCCGCTGACGATGCTCGAGATCGACCGCTTCACGGGCGTGAAGCTCGTCCTCGCCGCGCCGCCGCTGATCGCGCTGCTGCTGTACCTCTTCACGCCGCGCTGGGGCTCGAAGCTCACGCCCGCCGGACTCGCCGAATCGCCGGTCAGCGTGCTGCAGCTCCTGGCGGCGGCGGTGCTGCTCGGCGGCGGCTACCTGGTCCTGATCCGCAGCGGCAACCAGAGCGACATCGCCCCGTCCGCGCTCGAGCTCGCGCTGCGCTCGCACCTGAGCGCGCTCTTGCAGGTCCGTCCTCGCTTCAAGGAGTTTCTGATCGGCTTCCCGGCGCTGATGCTGGTGCCGTCGCTCGTTCCCTCGGACCGCGCGCGCTGGGGCTGGCTGTTCGCGCTCGCGATCGGGGTCGGGCTAGGCGACGTCGTCGACACGTTCTCGCACCTGCACACCCACCTGTTCGTCTCGGTGCTGCGCTTGGTGAACGGCGCGGTGCTGGGCGCGATCGCCGGCGCGGTCGCGATCCTCGCCTACCGCCGCTTCCGGCGAGGCGGTCCGGACGCTGCGTGAGCTCGTCCGCTCGACGACGCTCCGGGGCCGGGCCGCGTTTCCTCATCAGTGGGTACTACGGGTTCGGCAACCTCGGCGACGAGGCGCTCTTGCAGGTGATCGTCGAGCGGCTGCGCGCGCGTTGGCCCCAGTGCGAGATCGACGTGCTCAGCGGCGATCCGCCCGCGACCGCGCGCGCGCACGGCGTCGAGGCGACCCCGCGGATGGATTTCGCACGGGTGCGAGCGTCGATCGAGCGAGCGGACATCGTGCTTTCGGGCGGGGGCGGATTGCTGCAGAACGCGACTAGCCTGCGCAGCCTCCTCTACTACAGCGGCGTGATCCGCGGCGCGCTGCGCGCCGGCAAGCCGACGATGGTCTTCGCCCAGTCGGTCGGGCCGCTCGATTTTTGGGGCCGGGCGGTGGTGCGCAACTTCTGCAAGGGCCTGAGCGGCGCCACCGTGCGCGACGAGCGCTCGCGCGCGCTGCTGAGCACGCTTCTGCCGGGCGTCGCGGTCGAGCGGACCGCCGATCCCGTCTTTCTGTTCGACGGCGAGAGCGCGCCGCTGGACCTGGCCTCCGAAGGGCTGGCCGGCGACGACGCGCCGCTGGTGATCGTCTCGGTCCGCAAGTGGCAAGGCTCCGACGCGACCACGCAGGGACTCGCGACCGTCGTGGACCGGCTCGCCGCCGCGCACGGCGCAAGGGTCGCGTTCCTGCCGCTCGGCGGGCCGCCCGACGCGGAGGTCGCGACCACGATCATCCGGCGCTGCGGCTCGACGCCGGTTCTGCTCCCCGACTACTCGCTCGCGCAAGCGGCGCAGGTCGTCGGCCGCGCCTCGCTGGTGATCGGGATGCGGCTGCACGCGCTGATCATCGCGGCGCGGCTCGGCGTTCCGTTCCTGGCGCTGCCGTACGATCCGAAGGTCAGCGCGCTGCTCGAGGATCTGCGGTATCCCGCCGGACCGCTGTTCGTCCCCGGCGAGCCGCTCCCGCCGGCCGACGAGCTCGCGCGGCGCGTCGACGAGGCGTGGGCGCGGCGCGCGGAGCTGGCAGCGCATCTGCGCGCGGTTCGTTCCGAGATCGAGCAGCTCGCCGAGCGCAACTTCGACGCGCTGAACGAGCTGGTGGCCGGGCGCAGCGCGCGCGGCGCGAACGCGCGGGGTTCGGCCGAAGGCTGAAGCGGCCCGACGCGCGAACGGCTGCGTCACGGTGGCGCAACAGACCCTCACACTCGGTCGTCTGTTCGACATACGCGTAGGCGTGCACGTTTCGTGGCTCGCCGTTTACGCGTTCATGACGGTTGCGCTCGCGCGCGGCTTGGGGATGCTCCCGCCGCCGCAGGCGTACGCGCTCGGCGCGGTCTGCGCCCTCGCGCTCTTCGCCAGCCTCGTCGCGCACGAGCTCGCGCACGCGCTGGTCGCCCGCCGCTTCGGCGTGCGCACCGACGCCATCACGCTGTTCTTGTTCGGCGGCGTCGCGACGCTCGAGCGCGAGCCCGCTTCGCCGAAGGCCGACGCGCTGATCGCGGCCGCCGGTCCGCTGTTCAGCGCCGCGCTCGCGCTCGCCGGCCTGCTGCCCGTCATGCTCGTCGACCGGCTCGGCGCGCCCGGCGCGCTGCGCGAAGCGGTCGGCCTGCTCGGGACGTACGTGGTGCTCGCGAACGGCGTGCTCGCGCTGTTCAACGCGATCCCGGCCTATCCGATGGACGGCGGCCGCGTGCTGCGCGCGCTGTTGTGGCGCCGCTCGCGCGACCGCGACGCCGCGACGAACGCCGCTTCGCGCGTCGGCATCGTCTTCGCGCTGCTGTTCGTCGCGGCCGGCGTGCTGGTCGTCGCCGCGACGCACGACATCGTGTACGGCTGGTACGCGATCCTCGGCGCCTTCCTGCTCCGCCAAGGCTGGTCCCAAGAACGCGCCACCCGCCCAGCGCATTCCGACACCGAAGCAGTCGCACCGGCGTAGCTGCAGCAAAAAGAAAATCGTCCCGCGACGGTACTCCCGTCGATAGGATCGCGCCTCGTCTCATTGCAAGTCGCGAATCCCCTGGTTACTCCGCGTTTCGCAAGGGCCGCGGGACCCCGGTGGACGAAATGCGGCCGTTCCGATGCCCGAAACCGTCGACCGCGACTACCGTTCCACGCTGAACCTGCCCAAGACCGGCTTTCCGATGCGGGCCGAGCTGCCGAAGCGCGAGCCGGAGCGGGTTCGTTGGTGGACTCAGCACGACGTGTATCGCAAGCGGCTCGAGCGGAACCGCGTGCGCGGGGGCGCGCCGTACGTGCTGCACGACGGCCCGCCGTACGCGAACAACGACCTCCACATGGGGACGTTCCTCAACCGCGTCCTGAAGGACGCGCTGGTGAAGATTCACCTGCTCGACGGGGAGTACTCGGATTTCGTCCCGGGCTGGGACATGCACGGGCTGCCGATCGAGCGCGAGACGCTCCAGCACCTGAAGCTCGACTTCCGCAGCGCCGACCCGATCGTGCTGCGCCACGCCTGCCGCGAGCGCGCGCTGTACTGGACGAACCGCCAGCGCGAGCAGATGCGGCGGATGGGAACGTTCGGCCGCTTCGACGATCCGTACATGACGATCGCGCCGACCTTCGAGGCCACGATCGTGGAGACGCTCGCCGACCTGATCGACGCCGACTACCTCTACAAGGGCTTGCGCTCGACGCTGTGGTGCGTCGTCGACGAGACCGCCCTCGCCGAAGCCGAGATCGAGTACAAGGACCACGTCTCACCCTCGATCTACGTCCGCTTCCGCGCGACCGGCGAACAGCGCAAAGCACTGCTGGAGAAGTTCGGGCTCGACGACGACGGAGCGCCGCTCTCGGTCGTGATCTGGACGACGACGCCGTGGACGCTCCCGGCGAACGCCGCCGTCGCGCTGAAGCCCGATGCGACGTACGGCGTGTACCGCATCGCCGGCGAGGACGTCATCCTCGCCGAAAAGCTTGCCGCCGACGTGCTGAAGCGGTTCAGCGGTCATCCTGAGCCCGGTCATCCCGCGCCTGTCGAAGGACGGCCCATCGCCGGATTGCGCGGCGAGGTGCAGGGCAGCGCACTGGACTGGCTCGCCGTACGGCATCCGTTCCTCGACCGCGACTCGGTGATCGTCAACGCGGAGTACGTCGAGCTCGACACCGGTACGGGTGCGGTCCACACGGCGCCGGGACACGGCGCCGACGACTTCGAGACCGGCGCGCGCTATGGTTTGCCGGTCATCAACCCCGTCGACGGCGCGGGCCGGTTCACCGCCGAAGCCGGACCGTACGCCGGGCTGCACATCTTCAAGGCGAACGAGCGGATCGTCGAAGACCTGCGCGCGTCGGGCGCGCTCGTGTCGGCGGAGTCGTACGAGCACACCTACCCGCACTGCTGGCGCTGCAAGAGCCCGGTGATCTTCCGCGCCACCGCGCAGTGGTTCATCGGGATGGACCGCAACGACTTGCGCCGGCGCGCGGAGCTCGCGGTGCACGACGTGAGCTGGCTGCCGGCATGGGGCGAGACGCGGATGTCGCAGATGATCGGCAACCATCCGGAGTGGTGCGTCTCGCGCCAGCGCGTGTGGGGGACGCCGATCCCGGCCGTCGTCTGCACCGCGTGCAACGAGTCGCTGCTCGACGCGGCGCTGGCGCGGAACTTCGCTCAGGCGATGCGCGCGCGCTCGTTCGATGAAGGAAACGCGTCGGATCTGTGGTGGACCGAGCCGCTCGAAGCGTTCGCGCCGCCGGGGCTGACGTGCCCGCGGTGCGGCGGACGAGCGTTCGAGAAAGAGCGCAACATCGTCGACATCTGGTTCGAGTCCGGCGTCACCTGGCGCGGCGTGCTGGTCGAGCGCGGGATGAAGTTCCCGGCCGACGCATACCTCGAAGGCGGTGACCAGTACCGCGGCTGGTTCCGCTCGAACCTCGTCACCTCGATCGCGGTGCGCGACATCGCGCCGTACCGGGAGGTGATCTCGCACGGGTGGGTCGTTGACCAGCACGGCCACGCGATGCACAAGTCGGCCGGCAACTACATCGGCGCCGACGAGGCGATCGGCAAGTACGGCGCCGACGTGCTGCGGCTGTGGGTCGCCTCGAGCGAGTTCACCGGCGACATGCGGCTCGGCGCGCAGCTGCTCGAAAACGTCGCCAACGTCTACAAGAACCTGCGCTACCGGCTGCGCTGGTTCCTCGGCGCGCTCGACGGCCTCACGCCGGAGGGGATCGTCCCGCGCGAGCGGATGGAGCCGATCGACCGGCTGGCACTGATCGCGCTCGACGCGTTCGCGCGCGACGTGCGCGAGCACTACCTGCGCTTCGATCTGCACGCGGCGTACGTCGCGATCCAGCAGTTCGACAAGGAAGACCTCTCGGCGTTCTACGTCGACGTGCTGAAAGAACCGCTCTACACTTCGGCGGCGGACTCGAGGCGCCGCCGCAGCGGGCAATCGGCGCTGCTCGAAATTTTCCGCACGATGGCGGTGCTGCTCGCGCCGATCCTCTCGTTCACCGCGGAGGAGGCGTGGCAACATCTGCCGGCGGAGCTGCGCGGCGAGAACGAGTCGGTGTTCGACCTGTCGTTTCCACGACCGGAGCCCACCGAGGAAGAGGCGTTGGCGGCGTGGGCGCTGTTGAAGGAGCTGCGCGCGCAGGTCGCCGCGAGCGAAGGCGTGCGCGACTTTCAGCTGGACGCGAAGGTCGAGGTGCCGGGCGCGCTCTACGACCGGCTGGTGGCGCTCGGCGACGGCTTGCGCGAAGCGCTGGTCGTCTCGTCGCTGCGCGGCTTCAATCCATCGGCGAACGGCGCGGCGACCGTCGTCGTCGTCCCGGCCGGCGGCGAAAAATGCCAGCGCTGCTGGAAGTACCTTCCGCTCGGCACCGACCCAGAACATCCGGCGCTGTGCGGGCCGTGCGCCGCGATCGTCCGCGACCTCGAAACCTGACCGAGTCGCGGCTGGCCGACCAGCATGTTCCGGGTCGTCACCGCCGCCGCACGATGCCATGATGGTGGCATACCGGCCACGTAGGATTCCGGAGTGGCGTTCCCGTTTCCGCAGGGCGTCTCCGGTCTGATCGGGCCGGGCGACGAATCTCTTATGGCGATCCTTGAGCTATGCGCTGCAGCACGCCGCGAGCTTGGTCTTCCAAGCTATTCGCGAGCCGACATAGAGCGCTTATTTGCATTAAAAGACGCTCCAGCTCCTGAAACGCCACTGCCGCGAAACGTTGTTCGACTACCGTCCGATGACTCTCCTCGGTCTTGTAGCTCACGTCGCCGAAGCCGAGGAAAAAAGGATTGACGGTGACCTCGGCGGCTATTCTGAGCCCGACGACAAAGGCCGGCTGTTGCGTATTGCCGGACTCGATCTTGCGAAGGGCGTCTTCCGTAATGCCGATACGCTGCGAAAGCTGACCGACGGAAAGCCCTTTGGCCACCCGCGCTTCCCTGATGCGCTCGCCCAGCGTACCGGACATTGCCGTAGCATACAGGTAAAATCCGATAGTATGGTATTGCGAGGAGCGCAATAGAATTCTATGGAATAAGATTGACTACTATGGCTCTACGCGATGCGGGTTGCGCAGATGGGTCTGAACATGCCGGGACGACGTCGACCACGTCCGCAGCGTTCTACACCTGCGCGCTGGCTTCTTATGACGAAATAAAGAAGGCCCTAAAGCGGTACGATCGTACTAGCGTCGGTGGGCTGATGCTTGCGGCGACCGCGTGGCAGTGCGAAGGCGACGTCCTTCGCGCCGAATCGACGTTGCGCCGAGCGGCCGAGATCGCGAGCGAGGCCGAGCGACCATACGTGATCGACATTCTGGCGCCTTTGCTGATGTCGCGGAATCTCTTCACACGCGCGGCGTCGCTGCTCGGGACGACCTCGTCCCCGGCACTCGCGCTCGGGCGCATCGCATTGCAGGCGGTGGTGGACGCTGCAAACGGCGCCGTCGAGCCGTCGGCCCACCGTTCAGCGGCTGTTACCGAAGCGCTGGCGAACGTCAACGACGACGTCATGCGCCTACGACTTCACCATCGACTGGCCAGCGCGGCATATTACCGTAGCGAATCGGCGACGGCGCTGGAAGAAGTTGCCGGGGGAATCCGATTGTCGCGGCTGCTCGGCTCCGCTCGCGCCGCTGCGATGTTTCACTCCGTCGCCTACGTCGTTCACCACGCGTGTACCGGCGATGCCGAGTCAGCCTGGCACCATGCTTCGGAACTCGCCCGGGAAGGTGCCGCAGGCGGGGACGTGTCGCTCCGCGCGGCCGGGCGCGTTGCGGTATACGAACTGGCTGCCGAGCGTGGTGAGGACGAAGCGATGACGCGGGCTTGCATCGTGCTCAACTCGCATCCTTTGCCCGAGCAGTACCGCGAGCGGTTCGCCGCGGGAATTGCGGACGCGTTGCGCCTCATCTGGTGTCGCGACTTCGCCACGTCGAGAAACGTGCTGACGGTCCTCAAAGACACCATAGGCCGGACGGACGGTGAGCGGGCTCTGTGCCGGTCCTTGCTGGCATTGAACGCGATTGCGCTCACCGACGATGACGCGGCGCGGCGTTTCAGCCGCCAAGCGATTTCAACCTCCGCGCGCCCGGTGAGACACCTGCCTGCTCACGAACTGCGATACCGCCGGCTCGCGCGCGCCATCGCCTCCGCAGCCGGAGAGTTGGTCGGAGATTTCGTCCGAGGCCGCAGAGCCGCTGAGGCGCGGTTCCTCCAGGAGGATCCGGTGACTGCCTCGCTGGCGAAGCTTCCGCTCACCGGTCGGGTGGATGCGCTCTCCCAGACGGTACGAGGCTACGGCCGCGCCATCGTGGCGGCGATCGAAGCGCTGCGCTCACGCCCCTTTGTTGGGCCGCTCACGACGACGGAGGTCGAAATCCTCAAACTGGTCGGCCTGGGACGGAGCGCGCCGCAGATCGCGGCACAGCTCGACCGGAGTCCCCATACCGTTCGTACGCACCTCCGCAACATCGGCTCAAAACTGGAGGTCCACGGGCGACTCGAGGCGTTGTCTCGGGCTCGCCAGCTGGGGCTCCTATGATTATGCGTTAGCGCATAACCGTTTGCGCATAAGGCTCGGCGGAGCATCTACCTAACTCTCGGTTAGTATCGGTGTGCTATCGAAGGTATCGTGCGGTGGTTTCCACTAGCACTTTGCTGAGGTATTGCCGTGCGCGCATCAATTTCGGGACCTTCTGCCATCGTCGCCCCCAGTGTTCCGCCCATCATCATGTAGGGGTCAGCTCGCGCTCCCAAGTACCGCTTGATCGCCGACGTCCTGCTTGCCGAGACCGAGCCCGTCGCGCGCAGGCCGTCGACCGCCGGGCTCATGGCTTGCCTAGGAACACTAGCGAGTCGTGCCCGGCGGTCGTTTCCCTTTCGCGGTTAGTGACCGGCTGGAATCGGGCCGATCGTTCGGGTGCAACATGGAACTCGATCCGCTGATCGTTCTGCTCGACTTTCTCGTCGGCGACTCGGTCGAAATGCTCGCGCGCAAGAATCGCATGCCCAACGAGCACGTCGAGCAGGCACTGCGCGCCGCGTTATCATCCTATGGCTTTCACGCCGAACGTGAACTGCCGGCCGAATCGCGCAGCGCCGGCCGTTGAGAGACGACGGCTTTACAGTTTGACGCGAAGCCCCAGGAGCGGCGCGAACCCGACGTTGCGGTCGGCGAGCTGGCCGGGGAAGTCGTCGTAGTGGGCCGTGTAGTTCAGGTAGCGCACACCGTAGAGCAGCTCGGCGTGCTTGGCGATGCGGTGGGCGACGCGGGCGGTGAGGTCGAGCTGCGAAGCGTTTTCGGGGTCGGAGAACGTGCTCACCACCGTATTACACGCCGGTCCCTGGGCCACGCCGCCGACGAACCTCACGAAGCACAGGCCGTGCGACGGAATCTCCGTGTACTGGATGCCGCGCATCTTGGGATTCACCGCGATCCAAAACTCCGCGCGGTCGCGCCCGCGCTCGACGGTGCGGCCGGCTTCCCAGCGCAGCCCGGTGACGCGCGAGTACTGCGCCTCCGAACCGTAGATCAAAATCGTCTGCGGACCGCGCACGTAGTTGAACGTTCCGTTCACCGGGACGTACGTGGTGAACTGGTTGTAGATCGTTTGGCCGACGCCGGCGAACCAGCCGCCGGCGAACGCGCGCCGATACGTCGCGTTGATGATCGAGAGCTGCGTGGACTGCGCGCCGTCGCCGCTCGCGTTGTACCGGAACGAGACGGGCGGCAGTCCTTCGATGCGTACGGCGTCCGGACCGCGCCGCACGATCAGCTCGCCGAGCGGAAGCGGCGCGAACGTCAGCTTGTCGGCATGGTTGCCGTTGACTTCGTGCTGGCCGGTCAGCGGGTTGACGGTCAGCGCGAACGACGTGTCGAGCGGATCCGCGCATGCGAAGGCCGTCGCAGAAACAAAAAGCGCAGTCGTCATGGCGGCGATGCGCCGGAGCCCGTTCCTCACGTCGGCTCCTTTTCGGCCGCCTCGTCCGGGGCCTTCGTCGCCGGAAGCGCGTCACGAAACGCCGCCCAGCGACCCTCCTCGATCGCGGCGCGCGCCGCACGGACCAGACCGGTCAGCGCCGCGACGTTGTGATACGAGAGCAGCCGCTGCGCGAGCGTCTCGCCGGAACGAAATAGATGCGAGAGGTACGCCCTGCTGTACGTGGCACAGATGCGGCAGTCGCAGCCGGGGTCGACCGGCCCGAAGTCGCGCACGTTCGCGGCGTTGCGCACGTTGTACTCGGCGCCTGCGCGCGTCAGCACGCGGCCGTGCCGGCCGCTGCGCGTCGGGTACACGCAGTCGAACAAGTCGATCCCGCCCTCGATCCCCGCGATCAGATCGCGCACCGTCCCGACGCCCATCAGGTAGCGCGGCTTGTGCGCCGGCAACAGCGCCGCGGTGAAGCGCGCGACCCGATCCATCTCGGCGCGCGACTCGCCGACCGAAAGCCCGCCGATCGCGTAGCCTGGAAGGTCCAGCGCGACCAGCTCCGACGCGCTGCGGGCGCGCAAGCTCTCGTCGAGCCCGCCCTGCACGATCCCGAACAGCAGCGTCGGGCCGCGCCGCCACGCGGCGGCGCTGCGCTCCGCCCATGCCGTCGTGCGCGCGACGGCGCGTTCGAGCTCCTCGTGCGGCGAGGGCAGCTTCACGCACTGGTCGAGCACCATCGCCACGTCGACCGCGAGATCTTCTTGAAACGCGACGACGCTTTCGGGCGTGAAGCGGTGCGCGCCGCCGTCGAGGTGCGAGCGGAACGTCACGCCCTCGTCGTCGAGCTCGCGCCGCGACTCCAGGCTGAAGACTTGGTAGCCGCCGGAGTCGGTCAGCACCGGGCCGTCCCACGCCATGAAGCGGTGGATCCCGCCAGCGGCGACCAGCGTCTCGCGGCCGGGCCGCAGCCACAGGTGATAGGTGTTCGCGAGCACGATGCGCGAGCCGATCTCGCGCAGGTCCTGCGGCTCGAGCAGCTTCACGTCGGCGAGCGTTCCGACCGGCATGAAGCACGGCGTCGCCACCTCGCCGTGCGCGGTGAGCAGCGTCCCGCGCCGCGCGCCGCCGGAAGTCGCGTGCAGCGTGAAGGCGCCGCTCACGATCTCGCTACATCAGTTGACCGCGATGCCTTCGGCGCGCGCGGTGTTCCGCGACCGGAAAGTTGGCCTTTCTGACTGTACTCCGGCATCGCCCGGCGCATGAAATCATCGAACAGCGGAACGGTGAAGGCGACCTCACCATGCTTCGGGCTGTAGATCATCCCTTTCTTGATCAGACCATCACGCAACGGGCCGACCGAGTTCAGTTGGCGGCCGAGCGCTTTAGCAACGTCCGCGGATTTCTTCGGGCCCAGCGGAAGGTCTGCCATTCCTCTGAGATAGAGTTTTTCTTGTTCCGTAAGACGGTTAAAGCGAACCCGGAAAAAGCTCTCGTCAAGCTTCTGAAGCACGAAGCCTTTGATCGACGTTACGTCGCCAACCTGGATCGGCGATGAAGCGGCATGGTTCCAAACCCGGTACGCCCACTCTTGAATGAAATACGGATAGCCTTCGGTCACCGCAACCATTTCTGCCAGCGCTGCTTCGGTATATTCTACGCCGAGCTCGCGTGCAGGCTTTACAATCGCTTCACGAGCATCGGCGTCCGATAGCGCGCCGACGATTGGGAACTCGAACAGCCGCTCGGAATAGGATTTGGCGTCCCCGGCCAACCCGGGTATTTGCGGCAGCCCCGTTCCCACGACAGCGATAGGAAGTTGTTTCTGGGATACTCGATGCACCGCCATGATAAGAGCGGAGAACTCCGTTTCGCTGAGATATTGAACCTCGTCGATAGCGATCAGAATCGCCGTACCGTTTTCTCGTGCTGCTTCCCCAAGTGCCGTAAACAGGTCTGTCATGTCCGTGGCAAGGTCGCCGCTATCAGCCGCTCCGACTTCAGGATCGACGTCAAGCCCGAACTTGAGGCCGTCGGCTCCGAACGTCATCGTGAAACTCTTGAGAACGCGAAACGCCATTTTTGCGGCGTGCCCCACCTGCTTTCCGCGGTCCAGCTTGAAAAGAAGCGTTCGCAGCCGGTTGATCAGATGCTGGGCGAGCTGACCGCCCTCCGTAGCCTCGATCGTGGTGGTCATAAACCCAAGACGCTCCGCCTCGTCGGCGAACCGGTTCAACAGAACCGTTTTTCCGACGCCGCGCAGGCCTGTGGGAATGAGGCTCTTCGCAAAGCGGCCGGCCTGCAACCGGCCGAGCATGACGGTGACTGTCCGCAAGAGGTCGCCCCGGCCGGCCAGAGCCGGCGGCGGCGTACCGGCGCCCGGAACGTACGGGTTCTGCACCTCGTCCACGAGGCAAGACTACACGATTTTAGCGCTTTATAGCAATGTATACCCGTTGAGCGCTATACTTCTCTAGAAGCGAATCCGTCGCAGAGCCTCCTGAAGCACGCGTTCCAAAGCCTCTCTTGGCAACGCAAGCTAGGTCCTCAGGACGGCGCGCGCAGCAGCACGAGCGTCGCGAGATACTCCGGCGGCGGCTCGCTTTCGAACGACATCATCTGCTGCGTGCGCGGGTGCTTGAAGCGCAGCCGCCAGGCGTGCAGCGCCTGCCCCGGCAGCGGCAGCCGCGCGTCGCTGCGGCCGTAGAGCGGGTCGTTCAGCACCGGGTGCCCGAGCGCCGCCATGTGCACCCGAATCTGGTGCGTGCGCCCGGTTTCCAGCGTGAACGTCAATTCGCTGGCGCCGGCCAGCTTCTCGCGCAACACGTAGTGCGTGACCGCGGGCTTGCCTTCGGCGCGGATCGCGTACTTCAGGCGGTTGAGCGGATCGCGGCCGAGCGCGCCGCGGATCGTGCCTTGCGGATCGTCGGGAACGCCGGCGACGATCCCGCGGTACTCGCGCTCGATGTAGCGCGCCTGCATTGCGCGGCCGAGCGTTCCCAATGCCTCGTCCGTCTTCGCCACCAGCAGCAGGCCCGAGGTGTCGCGATCGAGCCGGTGCACCAAGCCCGCGCGCACGCGCTCGCCGGGGAGCGCGGGGGCGTGCGCGAGCAGCGCGTTGACCAGCGTTCCGTCGGTCGCACCGTGCGCGGGATGCGTCACCATCCCGGCCGGCTTGTCGACGACCAGCAGATCGTCGTCCTCGTAGACCACGTCGAGCGCAATCGCCTCCGGCTCGGCCGCGAGCGGGCGCGGCGGTTCGATCGCGTACTCGACGCGATCGCCCGGCTCAAGCAGCGTACTCGGTTTTCCGGACGCCCCGTTCAACGTTGCCGCGCCGGCGCGCAGGGCGGCCGCGACGTGCGAGCGCGAGAATCCCGTCAGCTTGGCGAGCAGCACGTCGAGCCGAAGTCCGGCTTCGAGTGAACCAACAATGTGGATCAAACGCAGGCGTCCCGCCTACGTCTCGGAGCTTATACAGCCGAGCGTGATGTTCAAGTGTCGACGCCAGGATACCAGTTCTACGGTTATCCCAAGACCCGTAACGTCAGGAAAGCCAACGTGGTCCCGAATACACATATGGCAGGAACCTTCCAGCCCGGCCTACTGGGACCTCTGAAATAGAAGGCCACTCGAAACCACTTTGCTGCACTAAATTACACAGCCAAGCGCAAATTGGGCAGGGCTCACTGTAGGACTGTTTGAACGTGATATGTTGAGCGAGCCGACAGGGCAACCTTCTTTGAAAGAGCGGTCAGTATGCGCGGGCCGCTGTTCTGCAAACCGTGTGCTTCGGGTAAGGCTACAATTCTGTGAAAATTAAGAACGCTGGTCGCGGCATCCATCAGCGCGAGATCCCCGGGATCGATAAGCTCAGAACTCTACCGGGTGAATGGTACGGTTTCACAAATCTTGAGCTGCATCTATCTGCAGGCGAGAGCCGTGAAAACGATGCCTTCCTGGTTATCACGGACCGGATTCTCCTCGTTGACTTAAAAGATTGGTATGGGAAGATTGAGACCGACCAAGGCATGTGGTTTCATAACGACCGCAATGTTGGTCAATCTCCCGTAGAGAAGGTGCGTGCTAACGCACGAAAGCTCGCCGAAATACTCCGTCGTCACGTACAGGAAGAGGCGAAGAAGCAAGGACGTCGTGGCCTAAGAATCAACTTACCATATGTACAGGGTGTAGTCCTCCTTACCGGAAAGGCAGACACCGCCGGCATCGCGCAAAACGAACGAAATTCTGTATTTGCTGTAGACGACTTCATAAGTAAGCTCCCTAACGCTCAGGCGCGCGATGCGATGCTTGGCGTGGTACCGTGGGCTACCGACGAGCCGCTAACAGAAGTCGGCGGTTTCTGGCGGAAGGCGCTCGGTGAATTTTTCAATGTCCAAACAGGTCCATTTCGCCCGCGTCAGCGTCTGTATGGGAATTATAGGGCTCAGTCTGACGATGCGACCTACGTCCACCGTGGCCACGGTCATGATGGAAGCATTTACCGCGAATATGACGTCGAGGAGAATGCTCCAGGACGAGCGCCCGGCCTGCTTCGCGTTTGGGACTTTTCACAGGCTGAAACTCGCTTTCAGACTGAACAAGGACGAGGCGAAATTGCTGGGCGCGAGCGGGAGGTAATCACCTACTTAAAGGACCGAAACCCGGAGTTCGACATCGCACTACTACAGCCAAAGGATGCGGATCACGAGAAAGGAGTGAATTATTGGGAAGTGTTTGAGAAGCGCCGTCAGCTCCAGCGGCTACGTGATGCAAGACTTGAAACAAAAGACAGTATTAGCGACAGCAACCGGATTGAGCTTGCGCGCGGGCTTCTTGAAAGAATTGCGGCGCTCCATGGCGTCGATGCGTCTCATTTGGATATTGGTTCTCACTCGGTGTGGTTTGAGTTGCCATCGACCGTTAAGATATCGCATCTTTTTGCCGCGTCGTATCCGACGTTACAATCGCTTGGCGAACACCGATACCAATTTCTCACGGCCGGGTGGAAGCTGCCCGAGGACTACTTTGGCGATGCAACTGACCATAAGCGCCGTGACGTCTTCCTTTTGGGGGTTACTGTCCATGGCATCCTGTTTGGCGTGCCTCCAAGTTCGGCAAACCCCGAAGCGCCACCCGACTGGAATGCCGATGTCGATAGCGATGATCGGTTCGGCGAGCTGCATGACTGGTTCAGAAGAGCGCTCTCATGGGACGTCGCTGACCGCTATGCGGACGCGGAGCAGGCCCTCGGAGCATTTAATTCGGCGCTCCAAAAGAGAGGGAACGTTGCGACGACTCTCATGCGGCTGCAACGCTTCCGGCGCTGGCACGACCAAGTCGAAGTTACGGAGGCTTTTCCGATTAAAGAAATGTTACGTCGCTCGGATCGGGGTCTACTTTGGAAAAGCGTCCTCGACGGCACTCCGGTTATCGTAAAACTTTGGCGGCGGTCTTGCTGGGGCGATGATAAGCTCGAGGCTCCCAGGATATTGAATTTTCTTGAGCGCGCGGAAGACCTTATTCAGACGCCACCCGCTGGGACCGCACGCCTCCTTAGTGGCGCATTTCTCGGCGATGCTCTGGTCCTCGTGCAAGAGTTCGCAAAAGGACAGACTTTGGAGGAAGAACTGCGAGACAGGCCGCAGGATTGGGAGAGCGCACGCGAGGTGCTTCAGTTTATCGCTCGTCTCGCCGGCACAGTGAACGACTTGCACGAGTCCCGAGTTAGTCACGGCGATCTCAAGCCGGCAAATATCATCATTCGACGCGACGAAAGCGAGCCGGCGCTTCCGATCCTCGTTGACATGCTTGAATTTGCGCCAGCCGACGAGGGCGATATAGTCACGACTGCTTATGCGCCAACGACCGGTGGAGGACGCTTCGAGCGCGACCGATTTGCTATAACCAAAATTGCTGAAGAAATCATCCTCAAGTCGGCACTCAGCGCAACAGCAGTTGCACGACTGGCGACCGCGATCCAAGTCTGCCGAGTTGGACCCCCGGAGAACGCTACACTTCTTCCACTTCTCGATGCGCTCGATACGGAGCTAAGGCCCCCCGAACAATCGCGTCCGCGCTTCCACATTACGCTTCTCAAAGGGCCACCAGGCCCGATGCTATCGGACGAGGGGCAATTTAGCGTACGAATAAACAAAGGCGGCGCCGTTGTCGTTCGTGGAGCGTCGGAGGAGATCGAGCTTACAGCGCGAGACGGGCGGTTTATCGGAGGAAGGCGGTGGTCTATTGATCAGGGACACATTGCCCGAGTCGCCAAGTATGAACAGATCAGCTTTGTGGGCGATGTTGAGGTTTCAATTGGAGCAATCGCTGACTGTTCTGCCCTCGATTTCATTCTGACAGAACTTTCGTTCGATGACGCTGCTGCCAGCGTTCAGTCGGAGGTACTAGACGCCGAGAGCCCTGAGGCGCCTGATGACGACGAAGCGGAAGACGAACTCGTCGAATCGGCTTACGGGCCTGATTTACCGGCAGAGATCGTAGACGTCCCTCGGCTATGGAGAGCGCTTATTGATGTTGAGCAGGAACTCTTTACCGAGGGCGTAGCGGCGGATGACAGCGTATATAACGCTAGCCGAAAGCGTCACCTCGTACCGTTTGACCTAGAGCGCGGTGCATTTGATTTTGCGCGGCACGACCGAGTTATCGTGGAGCGCCCTAGGAAGGGCGTCGGCGGCTGGTCGGAAGTCGGGCTCTTGGATGTGGAAGCGTCTCTGCCACATGCGATCGTGATAGAAAATTCGGGGCGAGGCGGGTATCCCGGTCCGAGGGGCCCACTAGTACGCGACGGCGACCGGTTGCGATTCAAGAGTCTTATGGAAACTTTCAGCCGTTCGCGCCGCGACACAGCTACTACACGCATCTTGTCCAGACAGTCGGCTATACCGGATCTCGTGGACTATTTTAGCCCGGCGACTGGCAAGGATCCTCACCGTGATCTAAGTGAAAAAGCTTCGGCGGCCGCTGAAGAGACAATCAAGCAAGAGTACGGGCTGAACTCAGATCAAAGTCGCGCGTTAATTGCATTGCTAAGTACTCGTCCTCTTGCCCTCTTGCAAGGACCGCCGGGAACGGGAAAGACGAAGTTTATAGCGAGCCTCGTCCATCATGTGCTCGCATCCGGTACAAGTGCGGAATGTACTGCTGGCGAGCCAGTCGCATGAGGCAGTCAATAACGCCGCGGAGGCTGTGATGCAGCTTTTCCGGCAGGAACGGGACGAGCCGAGCATTGTCCGGGTTGGTCAGGAGGGCGCTATCTCCAGCGATCTCCGACCCTTTCACTCGGACAGGGTGGAGGCCAGCTTTAAGGATAAGTTCAGGGCTGAACTGCGCGAGCGCCTCGAACAAGTGGGAGCCCGCCTAGGCCTCGGCGCTGAACTGATAACGCGGCTTACCTTTGCCGAGACGACGATTCGTCCCGTTGTTGATCGTTTGCAGCATCTGACTGCCGCTTCGGGTGATTTCGCGGGCCGCGCTGAGGCGCTCTGTACGACGCTGGCAAACCTGTGTGGTAAAGTCGGCGTCAACACGCCTGAATCTCGTGATTGGAGTGACGATCAATGGTATCGGGATGTGCTCGAACAAATAGGGCGGGACTACGACGTAAGTCCTGATCGTATTGCTCGTTTCCTCGCAGTTGCGAAGCTCTCGCGTGATTGGCTTGGAAGTATCAGCACTCGACAGCGGAGCTTCGAGTCGTTTCTCGCTGGCACACGACGTATTGTTGCGGGAACCTGCGTCGGGCTAGGCCGGTCTTCGCTTGGTCTTACCCAGAATCGCTTTGACTTGGTCGTTGTCGACGAAGCAGCACGCTGCACTGCGAGTGAGTTAGCCGTTCCGATGCAATCAGGTCGGTGGATAGTTTTGGTCGGCGACCAATTGCAGCTGGAACCTCACCACCGGCCCGACGTTGTTATGGCCGTAGAAAGGCAGGCTCAAATAGCGAAGCGGGAAATCCTGAAGAGCGATTTCGAACGCGTGTTTAAATCAAAGTACGGCAAGGCATCCGGCCAAACGTTGCTGCAGCAGTATAGAATGCTGCCAGCGATCGGTCGCGTCGTGTCCCAGGCGTTCTATAATGGCCAGTTGTCTCATGCGCGCGGTGAGCCCGTTATCCCGCCGAGTGTACTGCCGCCGATCGTGTCGACGCCTCTTGTGTGGGTAGCGACCGATGCTCTCGGCGCCGAAGGCTTTCAGCGCCCCGCCGCGGACAGCCGAAGCCTAGTCAACGAGAGCGAGGTCGATGCAGTTATGGCAATTCTACGTGACTTCGACACACATGAGCCCTTTCATGCGTGGCTTCAGGAGCAGGACAGGTTCCAAGAGCCTATTGGAATCATCTGCACCTACGCCGCACAGCGGGAATTCATTCGCCGCCGCCTGCCCGCTTCTGGCCTTACAAGCCGACTCCGCGAGAATTGTAAGGTGGACACCGTCGACAGCTATCAGGGCAAGCAAAATGCAATCGTCATACTTTCGCTCGTCCGCAACAACAGCGAAGGTACTTTTGCTCGTGATGCTGCGACTATACGACCAGGTTTCATGGACCGACCAAACAGAATCAATGTCGCCCTCTCAAGGGCAATGGATCGGCTTGTTATTATAGGCGCAATGGATCGATGGATGTCCGGTACTCCGATGCATGCGGTGTCGGCGGCGTTTCGAGTTGAACAAGCAGCTGGCAACGCCCGTGTTCTAAACGCGGCGGCCATGGGAGCTGCGCGCAGCTCAGCAGCCGAAAAGCACGTACCGAGACGCCACACTGGGAGAGGACGCCGATGAATGGTGCACGCGCTAGATCAGGACACGAACCTGCGCGAGGCGACGAGGAGCGCGAAATCGAAATCGATGTGATCGATGTGCTATTGCCTTGCAGGAATTTCGCGATAACTTACAAGGTAGCTGACCTCGGCAAGGTTTCGTTGACGTCGGAATTTCTCATGCGGCTAGTACACAGTGTTGAAGGAATTCCTGAGGGCGAAGCGGCCGCGTATTTTGGTTTTTCTGACTCAGAAATCGCCTTCGTTGTTAGCGATCTCGAGGCGCTCGGTTACCTGGAGCGTCGAGAAGGAAGCTTGTGGCTTACTTTAGCTGGGCGCGAGCTATTTAAGCCGGGATCCGATACTCCAGAGATTTACGAAGTGGAACGTAGGAGCGAGCGACATGGGTTCGACCTCATTGCATTGGCACCGACGGAATATTCAAGTTTGTCACCTTTTGATGCGGCATTACCAGAGCTTCCGTCTTCGCCGGACAGAGTAGCCAATGCATCTCACGCAGTACGAATGGCGTTCCGCCGGCACTTCGACTCGCTTGTGCGACGAGCCACGAATGCACCGTTGAAGCAATCGCTATATTCCGTTGACTCGGTGACCGCACTAAATCGATACGCGACTCCAGTGCCTGTGCGAGTTCGAGCTAAAGCCAGTCTGCCGGGCATTGTTGAACCGGATCTCTCAGAGAAATGGACCCGTTACGATCTCGATGATCGAACGGACGTAGTCGAGAGTGCTGCCGCCTTCCTCAAAGCATGCAGAATTACGTCGGGGAGTTACGACGACGTGGCTTTCCAAGAATTGGCGCGTGTAGCGCCGGACGCGTTGGCAGATTATTATAAAGATGGCGCGTTTCGCCGTGGCAGTTTCTATCGTGAAGCTATCCGACGCGCTGGAGATTTACGGGCGGATCGACCCACAATACTGTTAGTCGGCACGCTTTTTACGGATCGCAACGGTGGGCGACTTAAGCGATCGATTGATTATGCAGTACAACGATCTGAGAAATCGCTTGCGCCACTGTTCTTCTGGCATCCTCCTGGAGTGCCCTCATGGGGCGCGACTCGGCGGCTTCCACTGAGCCTCGATGCTGTCCGAGAGTCCGTGAGCAGCACAGAGTCGTTGCGCCGGGTTAACTCGGTAGGGATAACGCACGAGCGGCCTCCACGCCATCTCGATAAGGCGTTTGACTCCATCGCTATGTCGCAGGCGCGTGTTCTGCGACTCGAATCTCTTGAGGTGTTCCTGATTCCCGATCGTGTCGCTGCTGTTCTGGTGCACGTGCCCGCGACCGGCAGTACGGAATCTTATCCAGTTCCCCTTGGAATTCTGAGCTTTGATCCTGACATAGTGTACAGAACCACGCAGCTCCTGAGTGATCTTGTGTTACCTCTGAAAGTGATACGGCCAGCACTCGACGTCGATGAATTCGAAGATGCAATTAAAGCATCACTTCGTACATAGCATCCGTCGTCGGCGGAAGCGGGCCGTCGACGATGTGCGTCAGGCGGGCTTCTCGCGGCGCAGCGAGGCCATCACCAGCAGCGCGACGCCGACGGTGATCGAGGCGTCGGCCACGTTGAACACGTTGCCCCAGATCGGCTTGAAGTCGATGAAGTCGACGACCCACTGGTGCTGGAAGCGGTCGACGATGTTGCCGAGCGCTCCGCCCACGATCATCCCGAACGCGACGCGGACCAGCTGCGTCTGCCGGTCGGCCGGGCCGCGGTGCCGCACGAGGATCTGGTCGCGGAAGGCGTAGCTGAACACGCCGAGCACGAGCAGCGCCAGCACGATCAGCATCAGCGGTGAGTTGCCGAAGAGCCCGAACGCGCCGTGCGTGTTCTGCACGTACGTCCACCACAGCAAGCGCGGGACGACTAGCCGGCTTTCGCCGGGCAGGAACGACTGCAGGACGATCGACTTCGTCCAGCGGTCGAGCGCAAAAACGATGATCGCGACGAGCGCTACGAGCACCAGCGGAGCCGTTGCGCGTGCGCTCGCCGGCGCCGAGCCGGCTCTCGGAGGGATCTGTTCGTAGGTTGCTTCGCGTTCTTGTTCGGTCATCATGTCGTCGTTGAACTGCGGTCGCATGTCGGGATCGGGCCGCGCGCGTGCTTCGCCGAACCGTGCGGCCAGCTCCGTTTGCTTTTCGGCGAGATGCTCCCAATTGTACAGCGACCCGGGGTGCTCGGCGACGGCGACGAAGGGCACGGGCCGGCCGCCGAGCGTCTCCGTCTCCACGCGGACGACGGTCGCCCGCCCGCCGCGGACGTCGTCGACGCCGTGCGAGAGATAGAGCGACGTGTCGACGTAGATCTCATCGCCCGGGCTCGGTATCGAGGACATCTCACAGGCTCGGCGGCTTGACGTACTGGTAGAAGAAGCCCGCCACGCGCCCGAAGCTGCCGGTGATCAGCACCAGACCGGTCGCGACCAGGAACGCGCCCGCACCGATCTCGATCGCGCCGAGGTAGCGCTTCACGCGGTTCAGCGCGCCGAGTGACTGCGTAATCGCCGCGGCGGTGATCAGGAACGGCACCGCGAGCCCCATCGAGTAGACGAAGAGCAGGAACGTCGCCGAGGCGTACTGTTCCTGCGAGGCGAGCAGGATGATCCCGGCGAGGATCGGGCCGACGCACGGCGACCAGCCCGCCGCGAAGCCGATCCCGACCAGGAATGAGGCCAGCACCGAGCGGTTCGCGCTGCGCACCTGCAGCCGTTTGTCCATCATCAGCATCGGGATCTTGAAGACGCCGATCATGTTCAGCCCGAGGACGATCACGATGACGCCGCCGACCCGCGCGATCCAGTCCTTGTAGTTCACGAACGCCGAGCCGACCGCGCTCGCGGAGAGCCCGATCAGCATGAACACCACGGTGAACCCGGCGACGAACGCCAGCGCGTGCAGCATCACCCGCGCGCGGCTCGCCGCGTCCGACTGCGCCTTCAGCTCCTCCAAGCTCGAGCCGGTCAGGAACGAAAGGTACGCCGGGATCAGCGGCAGGACGCACGGCGAGACGAACGAGACGAGCCCGGCGAGGAAGGCGGTGAGGATGTTGACGTTGTGCACGATGCTCCAGTGAGTCGGTCGACGGGCCCCTAGACCCGACCGGAGTACGCCGCGGTGGCGCGTTTCGTCCCGCAGGAGCCTCCTGCCGCGGCTCTTCCAACCGGCGCGTAGGTTGCGCGGGCCGCGCGCCGTAACCACGGCGGGTGACCCATTGGTTCGAATATCCGCACATCGACCCGATCGCGGTCCATCTGGGGCCGATCAGCATCCACTGGTACGGGCTCTCGTACCTGTTCGGCTTCATCTGCGTGTTCTTGTGGATGAACCGGCGGGCGGGCCGCCGCCGGCTCGGGCTGACCACCGACCAGATCCAGGATTTTCTGGTCTACGCGCTGGTCGGCGTGCTGATCGGCGGGCGCACCGGCTTCGTGATCGCCGACCTCTTCACGCACAACAACCTGGGCGACTACCTCGCGCACCCGCTGAAGTTCATCGCGATCTGGGAAGGCGGGATGGCGTTCCACGGCGCGCTGATCGGCGTCATCGTCGCGATCGCGCTGTTCCTGCGCAAGCACCCGGGGCTGAGCTTCGGGGTGCTCGGCGACGAGATCGTGCCGTTGCTCTCGATCGGCATCTTCACCACCCGCCTCGTCAACTTCATCAACGACGAGCTGCCGGGGAAAGTGTGCAATCCCGACCGGCCGTACTGCATCCTGTTTCCGGCGTACAGCGACAACTACCGCTACCCCTCGCAGATTTTCGAAGCGATCCTCGACCTGCTGACGCTTCCGATCATCTTGCTGGTCTACCGGATGCGCCCCCCCGACGGCGTCGTCGCGTGGACGTGGTTCACCATCTACGGGATCACGCGCTCGATCGCCGAGATCTGGCGCGAGCCGGGCTTCACCGTCTTCCACCTCGACGGCGGGCAGTTCGTCGCGATCGTGCAGATCTTCGTCGGCATCTTCCTCATTTGGTGGTCGTACCGGCGCGGCGTCCGGACCGAGGCGCGCACGGCCGACACGCCGGCGTAAACGCCGTCGGCTCGCGGTGCGCGGGGTTCCGTCGCCGCGCGGCGAAGAGGCCGTTCCATGTTCCTCGCCACCGGGACGGTTGCCGAGCGCGTGGCGGCGCTGCGCGAGCGCGTCGACGAAGCCGCCCTCGCCGCGGGCCGCGAGCGCGGTTCGGTCGCGATCCTCGCGGTGACCAAAGCGCAGCCGCGCGAGGCGGTTCTGGCGGCGCTCGCCGCCGGGCTGAGCGACGTCGGCGAGAACTACGTCCAGGAAGCGCGCGGGAAGTACGCCGGCCTGCCGCGCTGCACGAAGCACTTCGTCGGCCACGTGCAGACGAACAAGGCGAAGGCGATCGTCGAGCTGTTCGACCTCGTGCAGAGCGTCGACCGCGTCGAGGCCGGGCTCGCGCTCGCCAAGGCGGCGCGCGACGCCGGACGCCGCCTGCGCGTTCTCGTGCAAGTGAACGTCTCGCCGGCCGAACGATTCGGAGCCGCGCCGCACGAGGCGCCGGCCCTTGCCGCGCGCCTGCGCGACGAAGGGCTGGCGGTCGAGGGCGTCATGGCGATCGGGCCGCTCGAGGGCGACGTCGACGCCGCGTTCGAGACCGCGCGGCGAACGTTCGAGCGAGTCGGCGGGTCGACGCTCTCGATGGGAATGTCCGGTGATTGGGAACGCGCGGTGCGCCACGGCTCGACGATGGTGCGCCTGGGCACGGCGATCTTCGGGGCGCGGCCCGCGAAGGAAAGGAGCCTGGCATGAGCATGTTCGCCCGGATCGGTTCGTGGTTCGCGATCCACGACGAGGAAGAGGACGATCTCTACGCGCCCGACGAGGTCGGCGCGAAGCGCAACGTCGTCCCGATCGGCGAGGGCGCGCGGCGCGCCGGCGGCTCGGTCGCGGTGTTCGCGCCGCGCTCGTTCGGCGACGTCACCGAGATCGCCGACGCGCTGCGCGCGCGCCAAGTGGTGATCGTCAACGTGCAGGGCGCGGACCGCAATCTGCTGCAGCGCGTCGTCGACTTCACCTCGGGCGTCGCCTACACGATCGACGGCCGCATCCAGAAGCTCGCCGAGGCGATCTACTTGGTCGTTCCGGCGGGCGTCAACGTCAACTCCGCCGGCGTTCGAGAGCAGCTCGACAACGACGGCATCCTGGGGATCAAGGATCTGCGCTGATGGCGAGAATCACGATCGTCGACATCCAGCACAAAGAGTTCAAGAAGACGCTGCAAGGCTATGACCGCAACGAGGTCAACGAGTTCCTCGACGAGATCATCGAGACGCTCGAGGACGAGGCCCAGGCGCGTGCCGCGCTGCAAGGGGAGATCGCCGACCTGCGCGAGCGGATCTCGCACTTCAAGGCGATGGAGGACTCGCTGCAGTCGACGCTGCTGCTCGCGCAGCGCACCGCCGACGAGGTCAAAGCCGCCGCGCACAAAGAGGCCGACCTCGTCAAGCAGGAAGCGCGGATCGCCGCCGAGCGCGAGATCGCCGCGCTGGGGGACCGCATCGACGAAGCGCGCCGCGACGCGCAGCGCCACCAAGACACCGCGGAAAAAGCGAAGAGCGAGCTGCGCTCGCTCCTGATGTCGCACCTTGCGATCCTGGACCGCACCCCGCTCACTTCCGCCGTCGCGGCGCAAACGACGGTGCCGCCGGCGGGGGCGGCGCCGAGCGCGCCGCTCGCCGCGGCCGACGAGACGGACGCGCTGGAGCAGCTTCCGCTCAACAACGGTTCGCCGACGCACCAGCTGGTCGAATAGGCTCTCGAAGGCTCAGGCACGCGCGAGCTGGTCGCGCATCTCCTTCGCCCCGATCGGCTGGTTGTAGATCGGCGACCCGGGCTGCTGCTTGCGCCCGCCTTCGACCAAGTCGCCGTTGTCGACCGGATCGAAGCCGATCTCGTCGATCAGGTCCATCACGACGCGCTTGGCGGCGGGATCGTCCGAGGCGACCGGCATCGCGAGGCGGTCTTTCGCGCCGTTCGGCTTCCCCTCGCCGGCGAGCCGCTTGTAGAACATCGTGTTGAAGGCCTTGACGACGCGCGCCCCCGGGACCAGCGCCCGGGTGAACTCGGTCGAGGTCTTCGAGCCGAGGTCGTCGATCTCGAAGTCCTCGGTGTAGGCGTTCATCGCGTCGATGACGATCTTGTCGTCCCAGCCTTCGATCTCGCCGAGCGCCTCTTCGCGCTTGGTCCAGGGAACCGAGATCAGGACGACGTCGCTGGCGTCGACCGCTTCCTGAGGCGTGGTGGCCTCGGCGTTCGGCCCGATCTCGTCGACCAGCTTTTGCAGGGTTTCCGGACCGCGCGAGTTGGCGATCCGCACGTGATGGCCGGCCTGCGCAAACGCGCGCGCGGCATTCCCTCCGATGTTGCCGGAGCCCAAGATCCCGATCTGCATCCGCATCCTCGTCGACGGGCGGAAACGGTTCCGCCGGTATCGTTCGGAATTACGCCGCCGGGCCCGCCGATTCCGTCGCTCCCGGACGCAGCGCGGACACCGGCCGGCGACCCCGCCCAGGCGATCATTCCCGCATGGACGGACAACACTGGATGGCGAGCGCGATGCGGGCCGCCCGCGCGCAGCTTGAGATAGCGACGCAGAACCTGGCCAACGCCTCCACCGACGGCTTCCGCAAGGCGCTCGCCCGGGTCGCGCTGACCGAAGGCGGCCTGGCCGTCTCCGAGCGGCAGTCATATGAGCAAGGAGCCGTGCGCACGACCGGCCGGCGCTTCGATCTGGCTTTGCTCGGTGAGGGTGCATTTCGGGTCGGCGAGGGACTCACCCGAGAAGGGGCGTTCGCGCGCGACCGGGACGGTTTTTTGGTGGACGACCGCGGCCGGCGGCTGCACGGGACGCGCGGGGTGCTGCGCGTCTCGGAGGACGCGCGCATCGAGCCGGAGGGCACGGTGCGCGAGGGCGGCCGGGTGGTGGATCGTATTCCGCTGCCGCACGGCACGCGGATCCTGGCCGGCGCGCTGGAGACGAGCACGGTGAACCCGATCGGCGAGACGTTGGCGATCCTCACCGCGCAGCGCGCGTTCGAAACGGCGCAGAAAACGCTGCTGGCGATCGACGCCTCACGCGAGAAAGCCGCGAACGACGTAGCCCGCGTGCAGTAGACGATGTAACATCGCGGCCGCATTCGCGGCACGGGGTGGTCACGCGGGCTCATTAGCATCCGGGCATGGACAACATGCAACGGATTCGAGGCCCGCGATGAACCGCGCGATGTTCGCGGCGGCGAGCGGGATGGCGGCGCAGCAGACGCAGCTGGAGATCGTCGCCGACAACTTGGCGAACGCCGACGTCGCCGGCTTCAAGGGCGCGGCGGCGACGTTCGCCGACGTGCGCGCCGGAACGCTAGGCCTTGGCACGATCGCGGTCGGAAAGCACGCGGTCTTCGCGCAGGGCAAGCTGGTGCGCAGCGGCGGCGCGTTCGACGTCGCGATCGACGGGCCCGGGTTCTTCGTCGTCGAGCGCGGCGGTGCCCGAGCGTACACGCGCAACGGCGAGTTCGCGCGCGAGAGCGACGGAACGCTGCGCAACAGCGCGGGCTGGGCGCTGAGCGGCGTGCGCATCCCGGCCGACGCACTGGCGGCGCGGGTCGAGCGCGACGGGCGTGTCGTGATCGACACGCCGGCTGTGAAAGGGCGCGTGATCGCGCAGATGCGGCTGGCGTCGTTCGCGGCGCCGGAAGCACTGCGGCCGCTCGGGGCGACGCTGTTCGCGGCGACGGAGGCGTCGGGACGTGCGCGGTTGTTCGCGCCCGGTAAGCACGACGGACCGGCGATCGCGTTCGGGATGCTGGAGCGCTCGAACGTGTCGATCGTCGAGGCGATGATGCAGATTCTCGGCGCGCAGCGCGCGTACGAGGCGAACGCCAAGGGAGTGCAGGCGGCGGATGAGATGCTGCGCATCGCCAACAACCTCCACCGCGGCTGATCCACGCGCCGAGGAGCGGCGCACGCTGGCACAAACCGACGCGCGCGCTGTGATGAGCGCCCTGCTGTTCCGCGAGATCCTCAAGCCGCTCGCGCAAGGACTCGGCCCGGTCGGTGAGATTGCGCTCGGCGCCGTCGCGGACCAACTGTTCGTGCGGAGACCGCGATGAGCGGCGCCGAACGCGAAGCGCAGATTCGGCGGTTCCTGCCGCTGGTGCGGAGCATCGCGCGCCGCATCCATCGCCTGGTGCCGAATGCGGAGCTCGACGACCTGATCAGCGAAGGCTGTGTCGGCCTCCTCCGCGCCGTCGACGCGTTCGATCCGGAGCGCGGCGTCTCGTTCTACCACTTCGCGCGCAAGGTGATCATGGGCGCCGTGCTCAACGGCGTGCGGCGGAACGATCCGGTGAACGAGCGGCTGCGCCGTACGGTCCGCAACGCCGACCGCCTGCGGTATGCGCTCGCGCAACAGCTCGGCACGCTGCCGACGCACGCGGAGATGGAGGCCCACGACCCGAAGCTGGCGCGCGCGCGCATCGAGGCGCACCGGCGCGCGGCGCTCTCGCTCGACTCGCCGCTCCCGCACGGCGAGCGGGTCGCGCTCGACCGCGCCGGCGATCCGCAAAACGTGGTGGCGCTGCGGTTGGAGCGCCAGCGCGTCCACCGCGCGATCGCGGCGCTGCCGCCGCGCGAGCGCCGCGTGGTGGTGATGCGCTACTTCGCCGAAACGCGGCTGCGCGATCTCGCCGAGCCGATGCATATCTCACCGCAGCGGGTCTCGCAGCTGCATCTGCGCGCGATGCGGCACCTCCGCGAGACGCTGAAGCAAAGCGCATGAAGGACGCAGCGCAAACTCCGGTTCCGGCACCGGAGACGCCGGCGCTCGCCGCGCTCGTGCCCGCGGTCGCAGCGAATCCGGCCGGGGACGTCGATGCGGAGTGGGTATCGTCGCTGCCGCGCGACCATCCGGCGTGGCAGCGCGACGTGCTGTCCGTGTCGGCTCGCGCGCGCGCCGTGCTCGCGCAGTTGCGGCCGGTCGTCGTTTGCGTGCTGACGTTCTGGGACCACGTCGTGCGCAGCGTCGTCGCCGGAGGCCGCCGCGTCGAGGTCGACCCGAGCGGATGTTACCGCCTGCGGTAGACCGAAGCTGCGGGCGCATGAAGATCAACGGACAGGCGGCTATCGTCACCGGCGGTGCTTCGGGGCTTGGTGCGGCGACGGCGCGCCGGCTGGCGGCGCTCGGCGCGAAAGTCGGGATTCTCGACCGCGACGTGGCGCGCGCCGAAGCGGTCGCCGCGGAGGTCGGCGGGTTCGCCGCGTCGTGCGACGTCTCGGATTCAGACGGCGTGGCGGCGGCGCTCGAGCACGTGCGCGCGCGACACGGCGCTGCGCGCATCGTGGTGAACTGTGCCGGCATCGGGACGCCGCGGAGGATGATCGGGCGCGACGGTCCGATGCCGCTCGCCGACTTCGAGCGCGTCATTCGCGTGAACCTGGTCGGCACGTTCAACGTCACGCGCCTCGCGGCCGGCGCGATCACGGCGCTCGAGCCATTCGAGAACGGCGAGCGCGGCGTGGTGGTGATGACGGCATCGATCGCGGCGTTCGAAGGCCAGATCGGCCAAGCCGCGTATTCGGCGTCGAAAGGCGGGATCGTCGCGCTGACGCTTCCGCTCGCGCGCGAGCTAGCGCAGTTCGGCGTGCGCGTGCTGACGATCGCGCCGGGCATCTTCGAGACGCCGCTGCTCGGTCAGCTGCCGCCGGAAGCGCAGGCGTCGCTCGGCGCGTCGGTTCCATTTCCGAAGCGCCTAGGAAACCCCGACGAGTACGCGCAGCTCGTCGTCCAGATCTGCGAGAATGTGTTCCTGAACGGTGAGACGATCCGCCTCGACGGCGCGCTGCGCATGCCGCCGAGGTGACGAATCGTGGGGACTCTTACGGGCAGCCGATGACGTAGTAGTTCGGCCCGGTCTGCTTCAGCGTCGTCTGGTAGAAGACGTTGTCGAGCCCCATGTTCTGATTGGAGCCGTTGGCGAGCGCGTAGCCGAGGCCGTCGTGCGCGCGGCCGGCTTGCACGTGCGCATAGTTCGACGCCGTGTAGCAGACCGGGGTCGGCGTCGGTGCGGGCGTCGGCGTCGGAGTCGGTCCGCCCGTCGGCGTCGGGCTCGGCGTTGGTGTCGGGCTACCGCCGGATTGAATCCGGTCGACCATCTTCTTGATCGCCGCCATCTGCGGGCCGGCTCTCAAAGCGTAGGTCGTCGTCTCGTAGCCCCACCAGTCCCAGCACCCGTTGGGGTTGTTCGGCGTGCTGCTCGAGACTTGGTACGGGTACAGCACCAGGATATTGTTCGTGTCGGCGTACTCGTTCAGCCCCGCTTCGGTGATGAACTTCGTGCCGATGCTCGCTTGCGTCTGCACGCAGCCGTCGAGCGCGACGATCAGCTTGCACTGCTGGCCGCTCGCGCAGTTTGCCGGAACGTAGAGATAGCCGTTCGTGTCGAGGTCGTTCGAACCGCCGCCGTACGGCGTCTGGTCGAAGTTGATGAGCGTGCCGCCGAGCGTCCCCGTCTTGCGCGCGTTCACCGAGCCGTAGAAGAACGTCAGCCACGTCTTCTGCGAGTCGTAGTTGCTGCAGTCGATCATGTACGGGCTCGCCGTGGTGCCGCAGGCGACTTCGCCGTCGAGCGACTCCCAGCCGTGTCCCGCAGCGTAGGCGTTGTCGTACTTCGTCGCGACGCCATAGTGCTGGTATTCGGCATTGAGGTCGTTCATCGTCTTCTGCTCGACGGTGTAGTCCATCGTCCCCGACCACAGGTACGCTTTCTGGCCGTTCAAGTTCGACTTCGGATCGATCGTCCCGGCGGCGGACTGGCTGTCGAGATAGCTCTCCGACGCGGAGAGCGAGCTCGAGGTCGCGTACTGGCACGTCGTCTGCGCGGTGCTGAGCGAGTCTTGCGCGCAGTAGTACGGCCCGCCCGCGTAGACCGCCGCGTAGTGGAACGTTCCCGAGAACGCCACGTGGAGCTGCACAGCCATGAAGCCGCCGGACGAGATTCCGGCAACCGCGGTCTTCGTCTTGTCGACGTTGTACGCGCCCAGGCTGGAGACGCTGCGCGCCGCCCGCAGCGCCCCGTTCGCCGCCGCTCCCGGCGCAACCGATCTGACCGCTTCGCTCCCTGCGCACCCCGCGGCGACGGCGGCGAGCGCAACGGCAAGCCCCGCGGCGCGTAATGACGACCGATGGCGCATGGCAACTTCCTCCCCGGCTAAAAGCGAGCTTCCGGAAGGTCCTACAGGTTCGCGACGATTCCTTCGATCATGCGGGCGACGTTCTCGGCGGCAGCGGCCGAGGCGGCTAAGACCTCTTCGTGCGAGGTCGGGATGCCGGTGCCGTGGACGTTCGTGATCAGGGAAAAGCCGACGACGTCGCGTCCGAGCGCGCGCGCGGCGATCGTCTCCAGCACCGTCGACATCCCCACCGCGTCGGCGCCGATCGAGCGCACGTAGCGCGCCTCGGCGGGCGTCTCGTACGCGGGGCCGGCCAGGCCCGCGTAAACGCCCTCGCGCAAGACGATCATGTACTCGGCGGCGATGTGCCGCGCAAGCTCGCGCAGGGCGGGCGAGTATGCGTCGACCATGTCGACGAAGCGCGCTTGCGCGCCCGGCAGCAAGTCGGCGCCGATCAACGGGCTCGTCCCGGTGAGGTTGAGCTGGTCGGCGATGAGCATCAGATCGCCGGGACGGAACTCCGCGTTGACACCGCCGGCCGCGTTCGTCAGCACGAACGTCTTTGCACCGGCGTGCGCCGCCGCGACGACGGGATAGACGACCTCGTCGGTCGCGCGGCCTTCGTAGAGGTGGAACCGGCCGCTGAAGGCGACGACGCGCCGGCCGTGCAGCATGCCGAGGTGCGCCTCGCCGGCGTGGCCCGCAACGCCGGTCTGCGGCATCCCGTCGATCTTCTTGTATGCCAGCGTCGGGCCGTTGATCCGCTCGCGCAGCACCGCGCCGAAACCCGAGCCGAGCACGATCGCGCAGTCGAGCTCGCCGCCGGCTTTCTCGCGCAGCAGCTCCGCCGCAGCTTCGATGCGCTTGCGCTTCACGTCGATTCCATGCGCAACAGGTTCGTTCCGGTCATGCTGGGTGGAACCGGCAGCCCGAGGAGCGGCAGCAGCGTCGGCGCGACGTCGCCGAGCTTTCCCTCTCCCTCGAACGTTCCGAAGCGCTGCTCGGAGACGAGCACGAAGGGAACAGGGTTCGTCGTGTGCGCGGTCAGCGGGTTGCCGTCGATGTCGATCTTCTCTTCAGCGTTGCCGTGGTCCGCGGTGATGGCGAGGACTCCGTGCGCGTTCAGCACGGCCTGTTCCAGGCGGCCGAGCGCGACGTCGAGCGTCTCGAGCGCGGAGATCGTCGCGTCCCACACGCCGGTGTGACCGACCATGTCGGCGTTCGCGTAGTTCATTACGATCAGGTCGTGCCGACGGTGCGCGAGGTCTTCGATCGCGGCGGTCGTGATGTCGTTCGCCGACATCTCCGGGGCGAAATCGTAGGTCGGGACGCTGCGGTTCGAGGGAATCAGGATCCGGTCTTCGCCTGGGAACACGTCCTCGCGCCCGCCGTTGAAGAAGTACGTCACGTGCGCGTACTTCTCGGTCTCCGCGAGGCGCAGCTGCGTGAGTCCGGCGTTGGCGACGATCTCGCCGAAGACGTCGCTTTGCGGGCGCGGGCCGAACAGCACCGGGTTCGGAAAGTTCTCCTCGTAGCGCGTCATCGTTGCGAAGACGAAGTCTTCGTAGCGGTGCACCGGAAACTGGTCGAACGCCGGATCGCTGAACGCGAGGGTAAGCTGGCGCGCGCGGTCGGGGCGGAAGTTGAAGAAGATGCAGGCGTCGCCGTCCCGCACCGGCCGCGGCGCGCCAACGATCGTCGGGACGACGAACTCGTCGGTCTCGCCGCGCTCGTACGCCGCCGCAAGCGCTTCTTGCGCGGTCGGATACCGGTACTGAGCGTCGCCGTTCGCGAGCGCGTCGTACGCTTTGCGCGTGCGCTCCCAGCGCTTGTCGCGGTCCATCGCGTAGTAGCGCCCGGAGATCGTCGCGATCGCATCGCTCCGACTGCGCATCGCGAGATGCTGCTCGAGGCGCTCCAGATACGCGGCCGCGGACTTCGGCGGCGTGTCGCGGCCGTCGAGGAACGCATCGATCGCGAGCCGTGCGCCGGCGGCGGCGATCGCGTCGATCAGCGCCTCGACATGGTCGAGCGAGCTGTGGACTTTGCCGTCGGAGACGAGGCCCATGAGATGCAGCGTCCCGCCGGTCCGCTGCACGTGCTCGATGCACGCTCGCAGCGTCTTGTTCTCGGGGAAGGTTCCGCTCGCGATCTCTTCGTCGATCACGACCACGCCTTGCGGGACGACGCGCCCGCTCCCGATGTTGATGTGGCCGACCTCGCTGTTTCCCATCACCCCCGGCGGCAGCCCGACGGCTTCGCCGCTCGCCTCGAGCAGCGTGTTCGGATACGTCGCGAGAATGCGGTTCCAGTTCGGCAGGTCGGCGGCGAGGACCGCGTTCCCGTGCGGCTCTTTGCTCGTTCCCCAGCCGTCCAGGATCGCCAGCACGAACGGGCGTCGCTTGCTCACGCGCGCGCTCCGGCGCGCGCGCCGTCGAGCAGCGCCGCGAACGAATCGGGCTGAAGGCTCGCACCGCCGACGAGCCCGCCGTCGATGTTCGGCTGCGCGACGAACGCCGCGACGTTGCCGGCATTCATGCTACCACCGTAGAGCAGGTGCGCGTCCGCGAGCCCCGGGATCGCACGGCGAACCTCGCCCATGAGCGCGTTCGCGCTCTCCGGCGTGTCGGCCGTCCCTGTTCCGATCGCCCAGATCGGCTCGTAGGCGACGACGCAGCGCGCGACGTGCGAAACCGGCATCGTGTCGAACGCCGCGTGCAGCTGCGCGCGCACCTTGTCGAGCGCCCCTCCGGCCGCATGCTCCTCGGCCGTCTCGCCGACCGCGACGATCGGCGTGATCCCGCGCGCCAGCGCGGCGATCGCCTTCTCGTGCACGCGGAAGTCGAGCTCACCGAAGAGCGCGCGCCGCTCGGAGTGGCCGATCACCACCCATGCCACACCGCACTCGCTCAGCATCGGCGGCGAGATCTCGCCGGTGAACGCTCCTTGGTCGGCCCACCCCACGTTCTGCGCGCCCAACCCGATTCCGGAACCGGCGAGCGCGTCGCGCGCCGCGCACAGCGCGGTGAACGGCGGACAGATCACCGCGTCGACCTCGCCGAGCGGCAGCGGGCGCGCGCGCACGTCGGCGACGAACGTGCGCGTCTCGGCGATCGTCTTGTGCATCTTCCAGTTGCCGACGATCAACGGCTTACGGAGCGTGCTCATGCGCGCGCCGCGCTCTGCTCCAGCGCGGCAACGCCCGGCAGCGTTTTGCCTTCGAGGAACTCCAGGGTCGCGCCGCCGCCGGTCGAGACGTGCGTCATCGCGCCGGCGAAACCAAGCGCGTGCGCCGCTGCCGCGGCGTCGCCGCCGCCGACCACGCTCGTCGCACCGCGCTGCGTCGCCTCGGCGATCGCTTCGCCGACCACCCGCGTCCCGTTCTGGTACGCCGGCTTCTCGTAAACGCCCATCGGGCCGTTGAAGACGATCGTCTTCGCCTCGCGCAGCACGCCGGCGTACGCGCGCGCCGTCTCGGGGCCGATGTCGAGGATCATCGCCTCGCCGACGTGATCCAGCGGGACGGTGCGCGCCGTCTCGTCCGCGTCGAAGGCGTCGGCGACGACGGCGTCGGTCGGCAGGTGCAGCGCGACACCTTTCGCCAGCGACATCGCGATGATCCGCTGCGCCGGCATCAGATCGGGATCGCGCAGCGACTTCCCGACCTCAATCCCTTGCGCGGCGAGGAACGTGTTGGCCATCCCGCCACCGATCACGAACGCGTCGACCCGCGCCAGCAGGTTTTCGAACACGCCGACCTTGTCGGCGACCTTCGCCCCGCCGATCGCGCACACGAACGGGTGCTCCGGGCGCTCCGTCAACCGCGCCAGCGCGGCCAGCTCGGCTTCCATCAAGAAGCCCGCGTACGCCGGCAGGTACGCCGCGACGCCGGCGGTCGACGCGTGCGCGCGGTGCGCCGTGCCGAACGCGTCGTTCACGTACAGATCGCCCGAGCGCGCCAGCTCGCGCGCGAACGCCGGATCGTTCGCTTCTTCCTCGGGATGGAAGCGGACGTTCTCGAACAGCGCGAAGCCGCCGTCGGCGAGGCGGTGCGAGGCCGTGACGGCGGCTTCGCCGACGCAGTCCTCGACGAATCGCACCTCGGTGCCCAGCAGTTCGGCGAGCCGCGGTGCGAGCGGACGCAGCGAGTACTTCGGGTTCGGCGTGCCGTCCGGGCGGCCGAGGTGCGAGAGGATCACCGTCTTCGCGCCCTGCTCGCGCAGGTAGCGCAGCGTCGGCAGCGCCGCGGTGATGCGCGTCTCGTCGGCGATCGCGCCGTCCTTCATCGGGACGTTGAGGTCCTCGCGCAGCAGCACCCGCTTCCCGCGCACCTCGGCGTCGCGCAACGTCTTGAACGTCATGCGCTACGCCCGTCCCACGTTCGAGACGTCGGCCCACGGCGCGGTGACCGGTTCGTACGGGGCGCGCGTCGGCGGACCGTTCGCAAACAGCAGGACCGGCGTCTCGTGCGGTGCCGCGGGCAACGCGAGGAGCGAGCTGCAGACGGTGCCGAAGCCGGCGTCGGTGAGGACCGTCATCGCACGGTGCGGATCGTCGTCGTCGGCGTGCTTCAAGAGCTCGATCCAGTTCTCCCAATCGCGCGGCGGTACTGGCGGCGGCGCGGCGCGAAACGCCGGAAAGTGCGCGTCGAAGCGCGGCGAGCCGGCGGCGTCGCAGCCCTGGGGCGTGACCATGTGGTGGCCGGGCGCCAGCCCGTCGACCCGGATCGTCCGCTCGTCGCTGCTCACCGCGTGCGCGGTTTCGCGGTCGGCGACGAGCAGCGTGAAGCCGCGGTAGCGCTGCGCGTCGAGCGCGCCGACGGCGCGCACCGCGCGCGTCGCGTCCGGTTCGCCGAGCGCGCGCAGCACCAGCTCACCGCGGCTGGTCTTTCCTTCGGCCGGGCCGAGACGGTCGATGCCGTTCACGATCGTGGCAAAGACGCCGCGTTCGTTGACCCCGAACCACGTTCCGCCCGCCGTGAGATCGCGCGGCGCCACGATATCCGGCGCGCTGGGCCAATGACGTCCCGGCGGGAGAAACGCCCGGTCGAACGACTCGTCGCGGTTCGCGCCGACCAGCAGCGGCCACGCATCGCCCGGGCGGAACAGGACCAAGACGGTGCACATCGGCTACGTACCGAGATGCGCGGCGAGGAAGTCGATCCAGCGCCGGTAGACGTCGACGCGCCGCACCGGATCGCTCGGAAAGTGGCCGTCGACCGGGTACGCTACGAGCTTCACCGGCCGGCCCAGATCGCGCAACGCGTGGTAGAACTCGTACGAGCCGACCGGCGACACGCGGTCGTCACCGCGAGCGGTCATCAGCAGCAGGGGCGTGTGCACCTGCTCGACATAGGTGATCGGGCTCATCGCGGCGGCGGCGGCACGATGCTTTCCGACGAGCGGCGAGCCGCCGACGAGCGCGCGATCGGCGTCGATGTCGTCCGCGGTCGCATAATCCGCCGCAATGTCGGTCACGGCGGCGCCGGCGACCGCGGCTCGAAAGTCATGGCGGTGCTCGATCATCCACAACGTCAGGCCGGCGCCGTACGACCAGCCGCTCACCGCGATCCGTGACGTATCGACCCTGAATGCCGAAGACGCCCCGGCGATCGCCGCATCGATGTCGCTGCCGGGACCGCGCAGCTTGTCGCCGCCGACCGCCGACTGATACCGTGCACCCAGATTGTCGCTTCCGCGATAGTTCGGTTCGAGGACGATCCAGCCGCGGGCCGCGAGCAAGCGCGCAAAGAGATCGAAGTTCCCGAGCGCCGCGGAGGTCGGGCCGCCGTGCAGCACGACGACGAGCGGGTAATGACGGTTCGGAGGATCGAGAGTTTCACTGCCGCCCGCGTGATAGAAGTCGCCGGTGTAGTAACGCGCGGGCAGCGTTACGACCGCATCGCTCGGGATCCCGAGCGAGGTCGGAAACGTGAGCCCATGGAACAATCCCGATACGCCGATCGCGACGTTGTAGCGGGTGATCAGTCCGATCCCGTTGTCCGCGGGCGGCGGTACCGTCGATTGGGCCAGATCTTCGGGGCGCTGCCAGTTGGAATAGACGTATACCAGCCGCCCATCGTCGGCGAACGCACCCTCTAGTCCCGACTCGATCTCGATCGCCGGCGCGATGCGGCGCGCCGGAGCGCCGTCGACGCTCCGAAAGAGCGCGGTGTGAAATCCGTCGTGGGCGGTGAAGTCGAGCCGTCCGGAATGCGGCTCCCACGCGAGGTCGAGGACGTTCCGATCGACGTTGTGCGAGACCGATCGCGCAGCGCCGCCGGCGAGGGGAACGACGAACGCTTCGGTCGGATGGGTCTGCGAATCTCCGTCGCTGTACGCGTAGGCGAGCCACCTGCCGTCCGGCGAGAAGAGCGGGTCGCGGACGTGCCCGAACGGCGGAATCTCGCGTTCGCGGCCGGTCGTGGTGTCGACGAGGTGCATGCGCGCCGCGACCGCATCGTTGCCGAGCGCGTTTGGCGCCCAGAGGTAGGCAAGGAGCTTGCCGTCGGGCGAAAACGAGAGCGTCGACTCGGCATCGCCCCACGTCACCGTTCCCTTCGCCGGGCCGAGCGCCTTGGACGCACCATCGAGCGTGCGCAGGAACAGTCGGGCGGACTGCGGCGGTCCCTTGGCGAGCGCGGGATCGTTTCCGACTTCGTAGGCGTCGAGGTAGCGCGCGTCACCTGCCTTCTCCGCCGGTGCCGGCAGCGCGACGACGGCGAGCGCGGCTCCGTCGGGACGCCAGGCGAACTGGACCACGCGCTCGCCTTCGATGCGGCGCGCTTCACCGTTGCCGAGCTGCGCCACCCAAACCGCGCCGTTCATGAGGTATGCGAAGCGATCGCCGCTGGGCGACCAGCGCGGCGATGAGACGTTGCCGCGAGCGACGGTACGGGTTGGGCCGCCACCGGCATCGACGAGATCGATTCGGCGCGCCCAGCGATCGTGTTCGCGGTCGGCGGTCCGAACGACGACGAGGACATGCTTGCCGTCGGGCGACGACTGCGGTGACGACAGGCTGACCAGCCGGTACACGTCCTCGAGCGTGAACGGGCCCGACGTATCCTCGCCCGCGTGTGTCGCGGACGGTGCGCCGAGCGCCACGATGAGCAGGAGCGCGCAAGCGCAGGCCCGAGCGATCACTTCAGGCGGTCGTCGTTCCACTCGATGCGGCTCACCACGACAACGGCGCGCTTGCCGTCGGCGAGATCGCCGGCGAGCTGAGGCCGACGTACTTGCGCAAGTCGTCGAGCGCGGCGGCGACGGGAACGGGCCGAAGCGCGCGCGTCACGCGACGCCGGAGGGAATCTTCGCTGCGATCATCTGGGTGAGGTCGGCGAGCCGGCACGAGTAGCCCCACTCGTTGTCGTACCAGGCCGCGATCTGGATCAAGTCGCCGTTCGCGTTGGTCAGCTTGCCGTCGATGATCGAGCTGTACGGATTTCCTTTGAAGTCGCTCGAGACGAGCTCTTCCTCGGTGTACTGCACATAGTCTTTGAGCGTGGTCTGCGCCTCGCCGCGCAGGATCGCGTTGACCTCCTCGCGCGTGGTCTCTTTCTTCACTTGCACGACAAGGTAGATCATCGAGACGGTCGGCGTCGGGACGCGCAGCGCGAACCCGTCGAACGTCCCTTGCACCTCGGGGATCGTCAGGTACAGCGCCTTCGCCGCGCCCGTCGAGGTCGGGATGATGTTCGTCGCGGCGTTGCGCGCGCGGCGCAGGTCCTTGTGCGGGCCGTCGAGGACGTTCTGATCGTTCGTGTACGAGTGGATCGTCGTCATGAAGCCGCGCACCCAGCCCAGATTGTCGACGATCGGCTTCACCGCCGTCGCCAGGCAGTTCGTCGTGCACGACGCGTTCGAGATGACGTCGTGCTTGGCCGGATCGTAGCGGTCGCCGTTCACTCCGAGGACGAGCGTGACGTCCTCGCCCTTGGCCGGGGCCGAGATGATCACTTTCTTCGCCCCGCCGCCGTCGATGTGCGCGCGCGCCTTGGCGGCGTCGGTGAAGATCCCGGTCGACTCCACCACCACGTCGACGCCGAGGTCCTTCCACGGCAGCTTGCCGGGATCGCGCTCGGCCAGCACCTTGATCGTCTTGCCGTCGACCGTGATCGAGTCGGCGCTCGAGGTGACCTCGCCCGAATAGGCCCCGTAGTTCGAGTCGTATTTGAAGAGGTGCGCGCACTCGGCGGCCGGGATCAGGTCGTTGACCGCCGCGATCTCGAGGGCGGGATAGCGCTCAAGGAGCGCCTTGGTGAAGTTGCGGCCGATGCGGCCGAACCCATTGATGCCGATGCGCATAGCCCGACCGCTTTAGGCCAGGGAAACTTCGGGCTCCTCTCGTTCCCCGCGCAGCCGCTTGACGAGCCGCATCAGCGCCGCCAGCCGGCCGTTGATCGTCGCCTTCCCGACCGGCGGGCTGCAGCGGCGTCCCAGTTCGGCCAGCGTCTCGTCGGGATGAGCGAGCCGGAGCTGGGCCGCCTCGCGCAGCGCCGGGGAGAGGTTCCGCAGCCCGTAGGCGTCGGCCAGGAACTGGATCGCCTCCCGCTGGGCGGCGGCCGCCGCGGCGGCGCGTACGACGTTGGCGGCCTCGGTGTTGACGAGCCGGTGGATGCGGTTCTTGGTCTCCTTGACCGCCCGCACGTCTTCGAGCCGCAGGACCGCCCCGGAGGCGCCGACCGCGCCGAGCACGGTGACGATCGCGTCCAGGCCTTTGAGGTAGACGACGTGGCGGCCCTTGCGCAACATCCGCCGCGGCTCGACTCCCTCGGCGCCGATCAGCGCGGCGAGGCGGCCGGCGCGCGCCTCGTCGGCGAAGACGAACTCGAGGTGGTAGCCGTGCTGCGGCGCCGCGACCGAGCCGGCGCACAAGAACGCCGCGCGCAACTCGGCCCGCCGCTCGTCGCGGCGGCGCGGTCTCGGCGGCACGCCGGGATCGGCGTTGCCGAGATCGATCTCGAAGGTCGTCGCCTTGTAGAGTCGCTGGTCGTGCCCGCGCCGCACCGCTGCCGCGTTGCGCTGCTCTTCGAACAGCGTGCGCGCGAGGCGCGCAACGGCCGGCCGGCGCGTGCGAAACACGAGCTCCTCGCCGGCGAACACGCCGCCGTAGTACCTCAGCCCGTTGCGCAGCGCCGCGCGCACGCCTTCGTCGCGCGGAATTTCACGCGCCAGCGCGTCTTTCGTATCGGACGATAATCTCGAACGTTCCGCCATCGCGCGCTATCGCAGCCAGTCCACCGGATCGTCCTTGCGCTCCTCGACGATCTCGTACAGGTCGGCCGGCTTCAGCGAGGGCAGCACGCGTTCCGGCACGGTCAGCACGCGCACGGTGAGAAACTTGGTGCGATAGTGAATCACCAGCACGTCTCCCACCTTGACGTCGTAGCCGGGTTTGAGCGCGCGCCCGTCCTTGGTGATCCGCCCGGCCTCGATCCCGTCCTTCGCCTCCGTGCGCCGCTTCGCCAGCCGCGAAACCTTCATGAACTTGTCGAGCCGCATCAGCCCGCGCGCCGCACCGGCATCAAGCGGCGGGCACCGTAACCGTCACGGGGACCGGTTCTTCCTGATCGTAGATCAACTCGACAGGATACGTCCCGGGCGCCGCGATCTCGAACCCCGCGTCGCGCTGCGCATCGAAGTAGTCCAACATCGCGTCAGGAGCGTTGGCGATGAGCTCCTCTCGCGTTTCGCCGAACATCACCAAGCCCGGGAGGTCGGGCGCAATCGCCCACCAGCTCCCGTCGTGACTCCGTTCCGGAACGATCAAATAGGTCGGGGTCATCATAATTCGTCATCTGCTTCAAGAGCGAGTGTAACGTCCCCCGCAGATGAGCGAGGCGTGTCCGAAAGGGAGCGGGGTTGCTCGGGTAGTCGCGAAGTGGGGCGCATGGCCGTTGAGCTGCGGCGTGTCGAAACGGAACTTGGCTGCTGGACGCATGCGGAGTGGACGCCCGATGCGGGCGATCCACTTGCCGGCGCGATCGATCGCATCTGGGATTTCGACGGTACGCTCAACGCCGCGCGCGAGCGGACGTTTCCGGACGGCATGGTGGAGCTGATCGTACAGCTCGACGAACCGCACCGGGCGGTTCGTGACGACGTTACCGGAGCGCACTTTCCGGCCGTGTGCGTCGGCGGCTTGATCACGACCGCCGCCATCGTCGAAGCACCGGCGCGGCGCTGCCGCGTGCTCGGCGTCCGGCTGCATCCGGTCGGCGCATTCGCGCTGCTGGCAGAACCGCTGCACGCGCTCGCCGACACGACGGTCGACCTGCGCGACGTCCTCGGCCGCGCCGCGAGCGAGCTGGGTGAACGGTGCTTCGACGCGCCGAACGGCGTCGCCCGGGTGCGCGTCGCGGCGCGGTGGGCCGCCGAGCGCATCGCGCGCCCAACGCACGTCGATCCTGCGATCGCCTCGGCTGCGCGGCGTATTGTGTATGCCGGCGGACGAACGGCGATCGCGCAGATCGAGGCGGAGAGTGGGCGGTCGCGCGCCCGCTTCGTCGCGTCGTTTCGCGAGCACGTCGGTCTCTCGCCGAAGCGCTTCGCGCGCGTCGTGCGATTTCGGCGCGCGCTCGCGATGGTGCACCAGGGCGTGCCGCTCCCGGAAATCGCGCTGAGCGCCGGCTACTACGATCAGCCACACATGAACGCGGAATTTCGCGCGCACACGGGCTTGACGCCCGGCGAGTTCCTGCGAGCCGTCTGCTACCCGCACTCCATCAGCCTGGCCGAAGCCTAAGGCCGCGACGTTTTTTCCAAGACGCCGGGACCCTCGCCGTATACGATGAGCGTATGACGAACACCGCTACCGAGAACCCGCCGACCTTCTACCCCGCCCTTCGCTACCGCGACGCGCGCGCCGCGATCGCCTGGCTCTGCAAAGCCTTCGGGTTTCGCGAGCAGGCCGTGTACGGCGAAGGCGACGTCGTTCACCACGCGCAGCTGACGTTCGGCAACGGCGTGCTGATGCTCGGGACCTCGCGCCCCGACACCTACGGCCGCTCGCCGGCCGAAGTCGACGGCACGGTGACCGCCAGCATCTACGTCTACGTTGCCGATGTCGACGCGCATTGCCGGCGAGCGAAAGAGGCCGGCGCGACGATCACCCGCGGTCCCGAAGATATGGACTACGGCTCGCGCGAGTATTCTGCCAAGGACCTCGAAGGTCACGTCTGGAGCTTCGGCACGTACCATCCGGCCGCGGGCGACTGACCGCAGGGCGAATCGCCGGGCGAGCGGCGAAGGGGTCCGGATGCCGTTCTCCACGACGATCGCCGGCAGTCTCCCGAAGCCGGCTTGGCTGGCCGAGCCGGAGCGGCTCTTCCCGAACTGGCGCCTCGACGGCGCGGAACTCGCCGAGGCGCAGCGGGACGCGACGCGGATCGCGGTCGCCGAGCAGGTGCGCGCGGGGATCGACACGATCACCGACGGCGAGCAGGCGCGCAAGCATTTCGTCCACGGTTTCGCCGAGCGGCTCGGCGGCATCGATGCGGCGAAGCGGCAGAAGCGCGGAATCCGCGACGACCGCTACGAGGCGATCTGCCCGACGGTGAACGGCGAAGTCCGCCGCACCTCGCCGGTGCACGTCGACGAAGTGCGCTTCGCGCGCACGCTGACCGACGGTCCGCTGAAGATCACGATCCCCGGCCCGATGACGCTGGTCGACACCGTCTGCGACGAAGCGTACGGGAACCGCGCCGAGCTCGGCTTCGCGTTCGCGCGCGCGATCCGGGAGGAAGTCGCGGACCTCATCAGCGCCGGAATCGACGTCGTGCAGCTCGACGAGCCCGCGTTCAACGTCTACTTCGACGAGGTCGCCGCTTGGGGGATCGACGCGCTCGACACCGCCCTAAGCGGCGCGAGCTGCACCACCGCGGTCCACGTCTGCTACGGCTACGGCATCCCCGCCAACGTGCAGTGGAAGGCGAACCTCGGCGAGCGCTGGGACCAGTATGCGCACGTTCTGCCGCTGCTCGCGAAAAGCTGCGTCGAACAGATCTCCGTCGAGTTGGCCGGTTCGCGCGTCCCGCCTGAAGTGCTCGAGCTCGCCGGCGACAAGATCGTGGCGGTCGGCGTCATCGACGTCGCCACCGACCGGATCGAAACGGCGGACGACGTTCGCGCGACCATCGAAGTGGCGCGCCGCCACCTCGACGACGACCGTATCGTCTGCTCGACGAACTGCGGGATGGCCCCGATGCCGCGCGAGGTCGCCTACGCGAAGCTGCGCGCCCTCGGCGAAGGCGCGCTGCTTGCGAGCGTCGGACTTTAGCGCCGCTGCGCTTCCTTCGGCGTCACGCAAGTGCCCCGCGCGCGCACGACGAGCACCGGCTCGTGCAGCACGTCGGCCGCCGACGCAGAGATATCGGGTCGTGCGCTGATGACTTTGTGCGCTTCGAACTCCATCGTGCGCGAGGTTTTGCCGGCGGCGGTGATGCGGCCGCGCGCTTCGATGTAGTCGCCGGCGCGGACGGGCGCTTTGAACTCGACCAGATCGTAGGCGACGAACAAGCCTTCGTCGCCGTCGCGGCGGATCAGCAGCTCCGTCGCGACGTCGCCGAACAATCCCAAGATGCGCGCTCCGTCGACCAAGTTGCCGCCGTAGTGCGCGTCGTGCGCGCTCATCCGCACGCGGATGAGCGCTTCGGCTTCGCCTACGCCGCGGTCTTCGCTTGCTGCCACAGATCTTCCAACTCGTCCAGGCTCATGTCATTGAGCTCCCGGCCGCTCGCGACCGCGTACGCTTCCATGTAGCGGAATCGGCGCTCGAACTTCGTGTTCGCGTCGCGCATCGCGCCCTCCGCGTCGACGCCGAGCCGGCGCGCGAGGTTCACCACCGTGAACATCACGTCGCCGATCTCTTCGCGCACGTGCGGGTCCTCCGCGCGCAGGTCGCCGGCTTTCAGCCGCGCGTCGGCCAGCTCACGCAGCTCTTCGGAGAGCTTGTCGGTGATCTGGCGGGCGTCGGTCCAGTCGAAGCCGACGCGCGCGGCTTTCTCCTGCATCTTCTGGCCGCGCTGCAGCGCCGCCATGTGCTTGGGAATTCCGTCGAGCTTCGAGGTGCGCGACTGACCCGCCGCTTCTTGCGCCTTGAGCTGGTCCCAGTTCGCCCACACCGCGTCGACGTCCGCGACCATCACGTCGCCGAAGACGTGCGGGTGGCGCCGGATCATCTTGTTGGAGAGCCCGTCGATTACGTCGGCGACCGAAAACTTTCCGCGCTCGGTCGCGAGCTGCGAGTGGAAGACGATTTGAAAGAGCAGGTCGCCGAGCTCTTCGCTGAGCTCGACGTCGCTGCCGTGCTCGATCGCGTCGACCACCTCGTACGCCTCTTCGATCAGATAGCGCACCAGCGAGGCGTGGGTCTGCTCGCGGTCCCACGGGCACGAGCGGCGCAGCCGCGCCATGATCTCGACCAAGTCGTCCCAGGTGTGATGCGTCGAGCCCGGCGGGAGCGGAACGAGCGGCATCGCGATCGAGGCCGAGAGCGTTGCGCGCGGCATCCCGGGGACGATCTCGGCAGCGATCCCGCGCCGCTCGAGCGCGCGCAACAGGATCGGCAAACCGAGGAAATCCGAGAGCGGGTTGCCGAGCACGCCCAAGCCGAGATCGCGCTCGTCGATCCGGCCGACGAACGCGTCGATCACCTCGCTCGAGCCGCGCAGGAACAGCCCTTGGTCGGTGATCAGCGCACGCTCGACCGCCACGCCGTCGCTCTCCAGAAACCGAACCAGCTCCGGCGGGGCGAGCACGGTCGCGGCGCGGCCGACGGCGCGCAGCGACTCGCGGCTGCCCAAGGTGAGAAGGCCCGGATCGCCCGGTCCGAGCCCCACGATGCGAATCACGACGGCCAACCGTTCGCGAGGCGGGGTCGTGGCGACTCCCGCCTCGCGGCCGGGCTACTTCGTCGGCGCTGCGGCCGGAGATGCGGCCGGCGGGGCGCTTGCAGGCGCGCCGCTGGGCGGCGCCGCACCGGCGGGCGTCGTCGGCGGGAAGAGGTCCTTGTAGCGATCGTCGTAGACGTCGATCTTCGCGTTCGCGCGCAGGCTCTGCAAGAACAGCGGGACCTGCTGCGACTGCTGCTGCTGGGTCAGCTGCGTCTTGATCTGATCGTGCGCGGAGGCGAGCGTCGCCTTCTGCGCCGGCTTCCGGTCTTCGACCTGGATCACGTGGTAGCCGAACTGCGAGTGCACCGGGCCGACGACTTGGCCAACCTTCGCCGCGAACGCGGCGTCTTGGAACGCCGGAACCATCTGCCCGCGGCCGAAGTAGCCGAGGTCGCCGCCCTTGTCCTTGCTGGACGGGTCGGTCGAGTACTGCTTGGCGACCGCAGCCCAGTTGGCGTCGCTCGGGTCTGCCTTGAGCTTGGCGAACACGGTCTGCGCCGTCTTGGGGTCGGCAACCAAAACGTGGCGCGCCTTGATCTGCTCGGGCTTGTCGAAGAGCTGGCGGTTCTTGTCGAAGTACGCCTTGATGTCGGCGTCGCTGACCTTGACCTGCGGGCCGACCGCCTTTTCGAGCACGATCTGCTGCTTCAGAATCTGCCGAACGTCGGCTTCGCTCAGGCCCTGCTGCTTGAGAATCTGCTCGAACTGGCCGGCCGGGAAGCGAGCTTTGGTCTCGGCGAGCTTCTTGTCGATCTCGGCGTCGCTGACGTCGACCTTCTTGTCGCGCGCGTACTGGTCGATCAGGTCCTGCTGGACCATCTGGTTGAGGGTCTGGCGCGCCGCCGGGCTCGACTCGAGCTTCTTGTCGAAATCGGCGCGGCTGATCGCCTGGCCGTTCACCGAGGCGATGCTGCCGCCGCCCGAGCCGTTGGCGCAGGCGGCAAGCGAGGCGCAGAGCGCAGCCGCGCCCACGGCGGCGGCGATGCGGGTTGTACGGGACATCGGATCTCCGTCAGAGGTGACGTGAAAAGGCGGAGACCGAAGCGCCTCCGCGACCTGCCCCGGGTTCGGCCCCGAGCGCCTTAGTCCTGGGGAATCTCGCCCCGGGTCGGGGTTCGCTTTTCCAGCTCTTGGGCGACCTCGTGCGGGTCGGCGGCGATCGTCATCTCCTGGGCCTCACGGTCCTCGCGGTTCGGCACCGAGGGCAGATCGTAGCGCAGCTCTTCGAGCAGCTGCACGACCTTCGCGACCTTTCGCTCCGCCAGCAGGCTGATCTGCAAGTTGAGCCGCGCGCGCTGCTCGTCGACCTCGGCCATCCGGTTCTCGGTGGTCAAGATCAGGATCGTCATCAGCAGCGCGGCGAGCGCGAGCACGCCGTCGAGCCAGAAGAACGGCGGCGGATCGACCGGCGCACGCCCGCGCGGCACGAGCAGCGTGTTGAACGCGATCCACGCTGCGATCAGCGCGAGCACGATCCACACCGTGCGCGGCCGGCCGACCGCGAGCGTGAAGCGCTCGACCGCGCGCTGCTGGAGCGACGCGTTCTCGAGCGCCTTGCGCTCGAGCTCGGCGATCGACTGAATCGTGTCGTCGACCTGTCCGCTCAGCCGCTCAGGCATGGCGTAGGCGTACCCCAAGCGGGAAGCGGCAATGCGCTCGGCGGATCGAAGCGCCGATGAGCGAGCCGGTTCTGCTCGTGCTGGGCCTCGCTGCCGCGGTCGCCTTCGCGGTCGTCGCGAAACGGCTGATGCTGCCGTATCCGATCGTGTTCGTGCTGGCCGGGACGGCGCTCGCGTTCATCCCCGGCTTGCCGCCGGTCACCATCGCGCCCGACTGGATCTTCCTCGTCGTGTTGCCGCCGCTGCTCTTCAGCGGCGGCTGGACGACCGACGCGGTGCTGTTGCGCCAGAACCTCGCGCCGGTGCTGCGGCTGGCGGTGATCCTGGTGGTGGTCTCGACGGTCGCGGTCGCGATGCTCGCGCAGCGCATCGTGCCCGGCCTGGGCTGGGACGCCGCGGTCGTGCTCGGGGCGATCGTCTCGCCGCCCGACGCCGTCGCGGCGAGCGCGACGTTCCAGCGTTTTTCCGTCCCGCGCCGCATCGTCGCGATCCTCGAGGGCGAAGCGCTCGTCAACGACGCGACGGCGCTGGTGATCTACGCGTTCGCCGTCGCCGCCGTCGTCGCCGGCGGGTTCTCGGTGCAGCGCGCGGCGATGCAGTTCGTGATCGTCGCGCTGGGCGGGATCGCGGCGGGGATCGCGATCGAATGGTGCGTCGAGAAGCTGACCCTGGCGCTGCACCGGTTCGAGCTGAGCGACTCGCTCATCGACAACTTGATCGTCATCGGGACGCCGTACGCCGCGTACCTCACCGGCCAATCGCTGCACGTCTCGGGCGTGCTCGCGACCGTCGTCGCGGGGATCTTGCTGGGGCGCCGCTCTGCGGTGCTCCACTCGCCGGAGACGCGGCTGGTCGGCGGGAACGTATGGGAGCTGTGGCTCTACGTCGTCAACGCGTTCATCTTCCTGACGATCGGCCTGCAGCTGCGCGGCCTCGTGCACGACGGAGCGCGCGCGCTCGCGCTGCTGCCGGCGGCGCTGGCGATCAGCGCGCTGCTGATCGTCGTGCGCTTGGCGTGGGTGTGGGCGAGCGTCTCGGTGCAGCGCTGGTACGCCAAAGCGTTCGCGAAGCACGACGCGACGCCGCGCAACGCGGAGGCGCTGATCGTCGGGTGGAGCGGGATGCGCGGCATCGTCTCGCTCGCGGCGGCGCTCGCGCTGCCGTTCGCCGGTCCCCACGGCGCGGCGTTTCCGGGACGCGACGCGATCGTGTTCATCACCTTCGTGGTGATCTTCGTGACCCTGGTCGGCCAAGGGCTCACCTTGATACCGTTGCTGAAGTGGCTGCGCGTCGGCGGCGAGAGCGACACCGAGCAGCGGGAGATCGAGGTGCGCGTCGCCGCGCTGCAAGGCGGCTTGCAGAAGATCGAGCAAATCTTCGCCGAGGCGCACGACGAGGAGGAGCGCGAGATCGTCGACCGCCTCCGCGATGAGTACGCGCATCGCATTCAGCACCTGCGCTCGCACGGCACGAAAGGCGGCCGCGCGCACGAAACGGCGCTGAGCCGTTTCGACCACCACGCGCAAGACGAAGCGCTGCGCGCCGAGCGGCGAGCGATCACGCGCTTGCGCGACGAAGGCAAGATACCGGACGACATCTTCCGGCGGGTGCAGTACGATCTCGACCTGGCCGAGGCGCGGCTGTACTGAGTGGGTTCACCAATGGTGAACCCTTCGCGTTCGGGCTTCGCCCGATCCGCCGTCGTTTGTCGGGCGAAGGCCCGACAAACTGGTAGGGGTCGACTCGCAGCCCGCGATCCGCTAAAATGCCTCGGTGACCCAAGCCCCCCCGCGGGCGTCGAAAGCCTACCTGCGGCTCGTTACCTTGGCCGTCCTGATCCCGAGTTTGATGGCCTTGATCGACGGGACCGTGGTTAACCTTGGGCTCGACACCATCGCCGGCAACCTCGGAGTGTCGATCGACGAAGTTTCGTGGATCTCATCGATCTACGTGCTCGCCGCGGTCTTCGTCATGCCGCTGACGGGCTGGATCGCGACGAACTTCGGCCGCAAGCGAGCGTTCCTGTACGCGGTGGGCGGCTTCACCGTCGGCTCGCTATTGTGCGCGATGTCGGTGAACCTGCCCGAGCTCGTCGCGACGCGTTTCATCCAAGGGGTCGGCGGTGGGCTCATGATGCCGTTGGCGATGGCGGCGCTCACCGACGCATACCCGTCGGACGAGCTCGCCTCGGCGTACAAGGTGTACGGCGCCTCGGTGATGATCGGGCCGGCGATCGGGCCGGCGATCGGCGGCTGGGTGCTGGCGAACGCGAGCTGGCCGTGGATCTTCTTGCTCAACGTGCCGCTCGGCATACTCTCGCTGTTCATGGTCTCGGCGATCCTGCGCGATCAGTCCGAGCGCGGCGAGCGCAGCCGGTTCGACGTGACCTCGCTGGTGGTGATGATCGTCGGCTTCAGCGCGCTGCAGTACGTGCTGCAAGAAGGCCCGCGCGAGGAGTGGTTCGCCTCGGGGAAGATCACGTTCGCGGCGATCGCCGCGTGCGCCGCGCTGTTCCTGTTCGTGCGGGTTCAGCTTGCCGCCCGCGTCCCGCTCGTCGACCTGAAGCCGCTCGCGATCCCGTCGTACGCGATCGGGATCGTGCTCGCGCTCATTACGGGGATCGGTTTCACCGGAACGGCGCTGATCGTACCGCTCTACGCGCAGGACGTGTTGCGCTATCCGGCCGACTTGGCCGGCATCGTGATGGTCCCGAGCGCTCTGGGCTCGGTGCTCGGCACCGAAGTGTCGGGCCGAATCAGCAAGCTGATCCCGCCGATGTTCGTCGCGCTCACGAGCTTGATCGTGTGCGCCGGCTCGACCGCCTGGTTCGCGCTGCTCGGCGACCGGCCGGGCTTCGATCACATCCTGCTGCCGCGGTTCTTGCAAGGCATCGGGCTGGGACTCTTGTACGTGCCGCTGAACGTGCTGCTGATGGCTCACGTGCCGAAACGGCTCATCGACGCGGCCTCCGGGCTCTCCGCGCTGGTGCGACAGATCGGCGCGGGTATGGGTTTCGCCGTGCTCGGCAGCCTCATCGTGCGCTCGCGCATCGCCGCGACGTCGCTGACGGCCAGCCGCGCGCGCCACGATACGTTCTTCAACGATCCCGGCATGGCGGCGCTGCAGCGCTGGTTCGTCGATCACGGCCACTCGGCCGCCGACGCCTCCGCGCTCTCGCTCGCCGCGCTGCAGGAGCTGGTGACGCGCGCCGCGGCCTCGGTCGCGTACTCGGAGACGTTCGTGATCGTCGCGCTGCTGTTCGTCTTCTCGATTCCGTTCCTGCTGTTGTACGAGCTGGTTCCGCGAAAGGAAGCTGACGCCGCATGAGGACGACGGCCGACCGCGCCGACGACGATCTGCGGCGCATCCCGGACGAACCGCCGCCGCCGCCGCGCCTGCCGCGCCGGCGCCGCTGGCTTCCGTACGCCGCGGCGCTGTGCGTCGTCGCCGTGGCGTTGTACTTCGGCGGGCACTGGCTGCTCTACGATCGCCATCGCGTCTACACCGACGACGCGACGATCGACACGGACCAAGTCTTCGTGACGAGCAAGGTCTCCGAGCGCGTCGCGCGGGTTCTGGTCGACGAGAACCAGTTCGTGCACAAGGGCCAGCCGCTGGTCGTGCTCGACGACGCGAACGAACGCGCGGCGCTGGATCTCGCCGAGGAGAACCTGCGCTCGCTGCAAGCGACTGCGAACGCCGCGCGCGACGCGGCCTCGCTCGAGGGCGAGCTGCAAGCAGCGCAGGTGCAAGAACAAGCCGGCTCGGTCGAAGCGGCGCGGCGGTCGACGCAGCTGTCCGCCTCGCAAGCCGCGGCCGCAGGCAATGCGGTCGCGGTTGCGCAGGCGCAAGTCGCTTCGGCGCGCGCGCAGCTCGCGTCGGCGCAAGCCGCCGTCCCCGCCGCGCAGGACGCACTGCGCAAAGCCGAGCTCGACCGCAGCCGCACGGAGGCGCTCGCGCGCCAGGGCTATGTCGCCGCGACCGCGCTCGACGCGGCCGTCACCGCCGCTTCGCAAGCGCGCGCGACGTACAACGCCGCGCTGGCACAAGTCGCCAACGCACGCGCCGCGCTGCGCATGGCCGAGGCGACGCTCGTTCAGCAGCGCTCGAACGCCGCCGCGGCGAGCACCGGTACCGCGGCGAGCGCGGCGCAGATCCCGATCGCGCAGGCGAAGACCGCCGAAGCCGCCGCGCCGTCGCGCGTCGCGAACAAACAGAACACGGCATATGCCGCTGAGTCGCAAGCCGGTGCGATGGCGGCGCAAGTGCGCCTTGCGCGGCTTGCGCTGCGCGACACGCGGATCGTCGCGCCCGTCGACGGCTGGGTTTCCGCGCGCAACGCCGAGGAGGGCCAAACCGTCGTCCCCGGCCAGGCCGTGGTGACGCTCTCGCCGGCGAACCGCATCTACGTCACCGCGAACTACAAGGAGACGCAGCTCAACCGCATCCGCCCCGGGATGCCGGTCGACATCTCCATCGACGCCTGCGGCGGCCAAACCGTGCGCGGCAAAGTGATCGGCTTCGCCCCCGTCGCCCAAAACGCGCTCTCGACGCTCCCGTCCCTCTCCGCGCCCACAAACTTCGTAAAGGTGACGCAGCGCGTGCCGATCCGCATTGCGCTGCCAAAAGACGGCGGAAGCTGCGTGTTCCGCCCGGGAACTGCAGTCGAGACGGCGATTATCGCAAACTAACGCGCCTGACCGGGAACATGACCTGCTTGCCGTCGACTTGAAACTCTGCGTCCCGGCCGCGCGCTGTTTGCGCGTTGCGTCGGCAGATCATCAGAACCCGCTCTTGTCGCGGGCATCCGCCGTATTTGGGAACATGGGCCATCAAGAGCGGCGGTAACCATGCACTTACTTGCCTTTCTCAATGAGAAAAACAACCGCTCAAGGAGTTAAGCTGACCGCCGGTAACACTAGCATCGAGATGGGCCGCGTGGGGACGTTCCGCGGCTTGTCGCGCTCGCTCGGACCTCCGCCAATGGTTCGCGGAACGTGCGAGCGCGACTTCCGCTATGTGAGCGCACTATGATGACCGGACACGACCCGGTCCCGGTCGAGCGTTTCTTCGAGCTTGCGACGGAAGCTCGCCGCGCGGACATCGACGCCGCCATTGCCCGGTTTCCTGCATCGGAACGGATCCGCAATCCGATCGCGATCGGATTGCGGGCAATGAAGTCCGTGACAGGGGGCGACGTACCGGGAGGTATCGCGCTTCTCAAGCGCGCGGTCGCGCATTCGGACGGGCGAGTTCAACAGTATCTGCTCGAACTGTTGATTCCACTCCTGATCAACACGAACCGAATGCACGAGGCAGAAGAAGCACTTTCGATTGCCAACGATGCAGAGTCCGACCTTGCGCCCGCATTTGCGGCATCACGCGCCATCATCGCGGCGCGCCAAGGCAACGATACGGCGAGCGCATGGTTTGCCGCGGAGGCGCTGGAGACCGGACGCGCGGTCGACAACCCGATGATTGTGGGCCGAGTTCTGAACCGCACGGCCCTGGCCGCGTTCTACCGAGAGGACTTCGAAGAGGCGCAAGATCGCGCGCTGGAATCAGCGCGCTGGTTCGAACGTCTGGAGTCGCACCGGAGCGCCGCTATCGCGTACTCGATCCTATACGTGATCGCGAACGATTGGGTCGGCGATCCGGACGTTGCGCGATTCTATGCGCGGAAGATGGCGATGACCGCTCACCTGGCAGAAGACTTGGCGCTCGAGAACATGGGCGTGTTAGCTCAGTTCGACATCGCGGCGGAGGCAGGCGATGCGAAGCGGGTGCGCTCGCTTCGTAATCAGATTATCGCCAACCCGCTGAACGAGCAATATTACCGCGAACGGTTTTCGTTCACGATCTCGGAGGCGCTCGCGCTGGGTTGGGCCGGCCGGTTCGATGCGGCCCGTGTAGCACTGACTTCCGTGCGGAACAACGAGGCGCTGACCTTGCCGGAGCGGGCACTGCTCGACGCGTTGTTGGCGATCGCGGCACTCGCGACGTGGCACGTGGACGTCGCGCGGCGAGCAGCCAGGCGGACGATCAGCCAGACCGCGGAACGCTCGGGCAAAGAGCCGCTCTTCGATTCTCGGCGCCGGCGGATCGCTCGTATCCTCGCCGCGGCCGTCTGCATCGCCGTCGGCGACACCGTCCGAGGCCGTCGCGCTTTGTCTCGCTCGATCGATCCGGATCAGCAGTTCGCTGGAATCATCAGCGCGGAGGGGATGCGCGAGGACGAGGCGCCCGCTATGATGCGTGGCTACGCCATGTTCTTTAACGAAGCGTGCCGAGCGGCGAATCGTGCTCGCCCAAGCCACCATCTCACCGAGGCGGAACTGGAAGTTTTGCGGGCGCTCCCGACGGGGATGACGCTCGCAACGATCGCGTCGTCGCTCGGGAAGTCGCGAAAGACGGTGGAACGCCAGGTCGGCAACATCTACGCGAAGCTGCATGTCGGCAACCGAGCCCAGGCAATCCAGCGCGCCCGCGACCTCGGAATTCAAGCCTGAAATAGTTTAAAATCGGCAAAAAGCCTGCTGGGACGGGCGTTTTCGGTGACAATGGGGTGTTCGCCTCATGCGCGAATTCGCGCCGAGCGGATATGCTAGCGGCACGCCCCCGCACGCCTTGCCGGTTCGAGGAGAGACCTATTCCATGGCCGATGCCCTATCGATCGCCTTTTTTTCTGTGCTGAACGCCGTCGTCGGAATCGCGCATGTCTGTGCCACCGCGCCGGCCATACCACCGATCACGAACTAGGGTGAATCTATGTATCAGCTAGCAACGGATTGCCGTCCGGTCGACAAGACGCGGCTCTTTATCGAGACGTGCACGTCGATGCTGCCGACGGTCGAGAACCTCCGTCTCGTTCGCTCCGCGACCTCGCTCGTGCGCACGGCGCTCGACGGCGCGGACATCAAGCCGCTGCGCGAGTTCGTCAAAAAAGTCGGCCAGTGGTGCGGAGACGTCGACGACATCGTCGCCGCCGCCGGTCAAGCGGTCGTCGACGAGCTCGAGGACGCACCGCGCGTTCGCCTGCACGACGTCGTGCGCCTCGTGGCCCAGATCGAGCGCGACGCGTTCGCGGGCCTGCGCCGCGACGTGGACGGCAACCTCCGCACCGCGTACGCCGGCTAGCCCGCCGACCGCGACCCGCTCGTAGACGGACTGCACGATGTTCGAAGACGATCGTTTGCACGACGTGCCGCACACCAGCCGCGCGCACCTCGCCGACGTGCTCAACGACCGCCGCGCCGAGGTGGCGAACGACATCGTCGCGCGCTTGCGCCGGGCCGACATGGTGATCTCGCCGCTGATCGCGCGCACCCTGGTTCACGAGCTCTCGATCGCGATCGCGCAGAGCGCGCCCGACGTCGTCGTGCACTGGTCGCGCATGGTGCGCCACGCGCATCCCGCCGCCGTCGTCGCCGCGATGATCGAGGCCGGCTGCGAGGCCGCCGAAGAGCTGGCGCACGCCGAGCACGGCGACCTCGCCACGATCGTCGTCTTCCTGGAGATCGTCAAGTCGCGCGCGCTGACCCACGTCCTGGACGAGGTTCCGGGCCATCGCGTCGACGGTGAGCCGACCGCGATCCGGTCCCTGCTCGCGATGCTGCGCGCGCGGGACGACGCGACGTGCAACCATTCGCGCGCGACCGGCGAATGGGGCCGGCGGATCGCCGACCGCATGGGGCTTCCCGCCGACATCACCGAGCGCATCGTCAAGGCCGGCATCCTCCACGACATCGGCAAGATCCGCATCCCCGACGCGATCCTCTTCAAGCCCGGCGCGCTGGAAGCCGAGGAGTGGGAGATCATGAAGCGCCACGCCGAGGCCGGCGCCGAGATACTCTCCGAGATCCCCGCGCTCGCCCCGTACGCGCCGATCGTCGGCGCGCACCACGAGTGGTTCGACGGCCGCGGCTACCCGCGCGGTCTGCGCGGCGAAGAGATCTCGCTGGAAACCCGGATCGTCTCGGTTGCCGACTCGTTCCACGCGATGGTCAGCGACCGCCCGTACCGCCGCGCGCTCTCGTACGGCGAAGCGATCGCCGCGCTGACCGAAGGGCGCGGGCGCCAGTGGGACGCGCAGGTCGCCGACGTCATGATCGCGCTCGCCGCCGAAGACCGCAATCACTCCGCCGACGCGAACCTCTCCGCGATCTCGGCCTCGTTCTTCGGCAACGTTCAACCGTATCGGCTACCGGGGGGTGTCCGGGCGATCTAGCGCCGGACCTGGCGGCGTTGCGTCTGCGGGGGAAGAGCCCTCGCAGCCGCACCGCCGCGGTGGCTCATCGCGCGTCCCCGGAATCCACCAGTTGCACTCCGGTACGTGCAGCCGTGCCGAATGACCGCAGCACGGCAGCTTGTCGTCGCCGGGCGCACCCGGCCGTTCCCCACCCATAACGGCCAAACTAGGGCATCGCTCGCCCGCCGTCAAGGAGTTTCGGCGATTTTATAGCGCTTCGAGCAGCGCGTGCAGCGTCGGGAGCTGATCCGCGGGGCTGCGGGCCGGCAGATCGATGGTGATCCGGCCCTCGCCGAAACGGAAGCGGTTCTTGCTGATCGACTGCAGCTTGGGGATCGAGGCGGGGTCGAGCTGAAAGCCGCTTCCGACCCCGAGCGTGAGCCGCTGCTCGTTGATCACCACGCGCGTCACCCCGACCCGCAGCGCGAGCACGCGCAACCGCGTGATCTCGACCAGCGCGTCGAACTGCGGCGGCGGCGGGCCGAAGCGGTCGCGCACCGAGGCGACGGCTTCCTCGACCGCCGCCAGCGTCCGCGCGGCGGCGAGCTGCTGGTAGATCGCAATTTTCTGCGAGACCTGCGGGATGTAGTCGTCCGGCACGTACGCGTCGAGCTTCACGTCGATCACTGCCTCGCGCGTGTCCGCAGCCGGTCCTGCGCCCGCCGAAGGGCCCTTGCGCTCGGAGATCGCCTCGGCCAGCAGCTGGACGTACGTGTCGAAGCCGACCGCGCCGATGAAACCGGACTGCGCCGCACCGAGCAGGTTGCCGGCGCCGCGAATCTCCAAGTCCCGCATCGCGATCTGCAGGCCGCTGCCCAGGTGGGTGAACTCGCGGATCGCCTCCAGCCGCGCCTTCGCTTCTTCGCTCAGCGCCTTGTGCGCCTGATAGAGCAGAAACGCGTAGGCCTGATGATTGGACCGTCCGACGCGTCCCCGAAGCTGGTACAGTTGCGCTAACCCGAACTTGTCGGCGTCGTTCACGACGATCGTGTTGACGTTCGGGATGTCGATCCCGTTCTCGATGATCGTCGTCGAGACGAAGACGTCGATCTCGCCGTCGATGAACCGGCTCATCACCGGCTCCAGCTCGTGCTCCCGCATCTGGCCGTGGCCGACCGCGATGCGCGCCTTCGGCACCAGCTGCTCCAGCGCGCGCGCGACGCCGTAGATCGACTCGATCCGGTTGTGCACGTAGTAGACCTGGCCGCCGCGGTCGAGCTCGTTCACGATCGCCCGCTGCACGACCGCGTCCGAGGCCGGCACGACGACCGTCTTGATCGACATGCGGTTTTTCGGCGGGGTCTGAATCAGCGACAGATCGCGCACGCCCATCAGCGACATCTGCAGCGTGCGCGGGATCGGCGTCGCCGAGAGCGTCAGCACGTCGACGGTCGCCTTGAGCTGCTTGAGGCGCTCCTTGTGCATCACGCCGAAGCGCTGCTCCTCGTCGACCACGATCAAGCCGAGGTCGCGGAAGACGACGTCTTTCTGCAAGATGCGGTGCGTGCCGACGACGACGTCGACCTTCCCCTGCGCGAGGTCGTTCAGGATCGCCTGCGCTTCTTTCTTGCTCTTGAAGCGCGAGAGCTCTTCGATCCGCACCGGGAAGGACGCGAAGCGGGCGGAGAAGGTGCGGTGGTGCTGCGCGGCGAGCAGCGTGGTGGGGCACAGCACCGCGACCTGCTTCTGGTCGGCGACCGCCTTGAAGATCGCGCGCACCGCGACTTCCGTTTTTCCATAGCCGACGTCGCCGCAGACGAGCCGGTCCATCGGCTTCGGCAGCTCCATGTCGGACTTCGCGTCGTCGATCGCCTTGGCTTGATCCGGCGTCGGCTCGTACGGGAACGACTCTTCCAGCTCGGCCTGCCACGGCGTGTCCGGCGCGAACGCGTGGCCGCGCGAGGTCTCGCGCTCCGCGTACAGCGCGACGAGCCCTTCGGCGATCTCGGCCAGCTTCTCCGAGACGCGCGACTTCGTGCGCGCCCAGTCGCCGCCGCCCATTTTCGAAAGGCGCGGCGCGTGGCCTTCGCTCGCGCTGTACTTGGTGACTTGGTGCATCTGGTGCACCGGGACCAGCATCCCGTCCGTCCCCGCGTACTTCAGATCGAGATAGTCGCTGGTCGCGCCGAGGATCGTCTCCTTGCGCAAGCCCAGATACTGCGCGATCCCGTGCACGGCGTGCACGACGTAGTCGCCGACCTTGAGGTCCGCGAGCGTGACCGGGACGCCTTCCTTCACGGCGCGCAGCTTGACGCGCTTCGCCGGCTGGCCGTAGATCTCGCGGTCGCCGAGCACGTGCAGGTGCAGCATCGGCACGCTGAACCCGTCCTCGATCGAGCCTTGGTCGACGTACACCGTGCCGTGCCGCGCCGGTGCGGACGCGCCGAGCGCGACGCCGTCGGTGCCGGCGCGCAGGTGCACGAACGGCGCGCTGCGCTCGACGCTGACGTTCGCCGCGCGCAACACCTCGGCCAGGCGCGATGCGCCGCTGGCGACCAGCCACACGGTGTCGCCGGCGGCGACCCACGCGCGCACGGCTTGGGTGAACAGCTCGAGGCGGCGGTTGAAGTGCTCGGCAGGCCGCGTCTCGAGCACGAAGGACTCTGCCGCCGGCGGCAGCCAGTGCAGATCGCCGGCGTCGATCCCGCCGCTGAGGATCAGCACCCGGCGCGCGCGCAAGCGCGCTTCGTAGTCGCGCAAGCGCGGGTACGGCGCGACGACGTCGGCCAGCAGCGCTTCGCCGACCTCGTCGTCGCGCACGTCGAGCTCGCCGGAGTCGACGCCGGCCATCAGCGCTTGCGCGCCGCGCGCGCGCTCTTCGTCGAGCCCCTGCTCGACGGTCTCGAGCATCCCCGGCTCTTCGAGCACGACCAGCGCGGCGTCGTGCAGGTAGTCGAGCACCGTCGCGCGCTCGTCGTACGCGAGGCTGAGCCACGGCTCGGGAACGTCGGCGCCGCCGGCGAGATACGCGCGCAGCGCGGAGATCACGTTCGGCTCGCCGTTCGCGCGCGCCAGCACGTTCTCACGCAGCGCGTCCTCGCGCAGGACCTCGACCCACGGCGTGATCGTGACCGCGTTCAGCTCGCCGCTCGAGCGCTGCGACTGCAGCTCGAACGCGCGCACCGACTCGACGTCGTCACCGAAGAACTCGACGCGCACCGGAAGATCGGCCGTCGCCGGAAAGACGTCGAGAATCCCGCCGCGCACCGCGTACTCGCCGGCGGCGCTCACGACGTCGACGCGCAGGTAGCCGAGTCGATAGAGCCGGCGCAGCGTCTCGTCCCAGCCGGCGCTCTCGTTCGCGCGCAAGGTGAACGTGGCGTCTTCGAAAACGCGGCGCGGGATGACGTACTGGCGCAGCGCGCCGACCGGCGCGACGATCACTTGCGGCTTGCGCGCGCACAGATCGGCGAGCAGCGTCATGCGCGCGCTGCGCTCCGAGGGCGACTCGATCGCGCCGAGCGTCTCCTCGCGCGCCCGCAGCAGCGCGACGCTGGTGGTCTCGCGCTCGCCGAGATAGTAGGTCAGGTCGGTGAAGGTGCGCTCGGCGACGTCGGTCGTCGGCACGACGACGACGATCTGGCCCTTGAGCGCGCCGTGCAGCGCGGCGAGCAGGTACGGACGCGCCGAGCCGGTCGTCTCGTGCAGCGCGAAGGCGTGCCCGCGCCCGTCGAGCGGCGTGCGCAGGCGCTCGATCAGCTCGGCGAGCGGGCGAGACGAGGCGGGGAGCGCGCGAACGAGGCTCGGGGCGAGGGCGGCCACAGACCGTCTATCCTACCACGTTTCGGCCGAGCCTCGAACGGCCGCTCGCCCGGGCCGGGGTCGCTCCGGCGCTATTGGCACTATATTGACAAGAGTGCTAAATCGCGTTAGAATCGGTGTGTCAGAAATTTGGCCGCCCATCATGCCGGCGGCCCGTTACAATCGGAGGCTTCAATCAAGCAATGGCAGATCTGATGGTTCGCCCGAACGGCGGCGGCCGCGGGCTGGTGAGCGATCTCTTCGGGTTCGATCCGCTTCGCGCGGTGTTCGGCAACCAGGGCGCGTACGGGTTCGCGGGTGAGGTTCAGAAGACCGAGGACGGCTGGAACGTCGAGCTCCCGGTTCCCGGCTACAAGCCCGACCAGATCGACGTGACCGTCGAGGACCGCGTCCTCACCGTCACCGGCAAGACCGAGCGGCGCTCGTTCCAGCGCTCGATCATGCTCCCGGAAGACGTCGACACCGAGGCGATCGACGCCAAGGTCGAGCACGGGATGCTGACCCTGGGCCTGCACCTGCACCCCAAGGCCCAGCCCCGCAAGATCGAAGTCAAAGTCGTCAACTAGTGGGTTCGCCCACGGGCGAACCCGTCGCGTTCGGCCTCCGTCCGAGCCGCCCATGACGACGAGCCCCGGTCGCTAGGCCGGGGCTCGTCGGTTTCTAGCGCTCGAGCCGGACCGGGATGGTGTAGCTCACGGAGTGGCCGTCGGCGGTCGTCGCGACGAACTCGATGTGGTAGGTGCGGTTGAGGAGCCAGGACGGGATCCCGCTCGGGAGCTGCTGCTGGCCGGCGAAGAGCCCCGGCGCGGCCTGCGGGATCCCGAGCTGGCGGCCCATCGTGCGGGCGACGATCGCGGTCACGTCGGGACTCGTCGTCACCTTGACCAGCAGCATCCCGCCCATGTGCATCACCTTGTCGTTCAGCGCGATCTCGACGATGCGCGGGCCCGCCGCCGGGGCCGGCGAGGGCGTGACCACGTAGCTGAAGGGGTTCGGTGTCGTGCTCGGCTGCGGGCTCGGCGGGATCGGCGTCGTCGACGCGGCCGGCGAGGGCGCGGGCGACGGAGCCGCGCTCGCGAGGGGGGGCGGGGTCGGCGGCGCGGGGTTCGGCTGCGGCGAGGGGGCCGGCTGGGCCAGCGCGATCAGGACCGGCAGCGCGTACAGGGCGAGCATCGTACCTCCGAGCAACGCCGGGTCCCGCAAGGCGGTTCCGGACACGGCGTCCTGGAGATACCCCGCCAACCCGGTGAACGAGGCGGCGAAGAGCGCGTTCGCGGCGGGCGTGCGCCCGGCCAGCGCGACCACCGGCACCAGCCACAGCGCGTACCACGGCTCGGCGGCCGGGAGCGCCAGCCAGCCGGCCAGTGCCGCCCCGGCGAGGTGGTCGCCGGCGCGCAGCGCCCGCCCGACGGCGGCGATGCCGGCCAGCGCCAGCACCGCACCGACCGCGGCCGGAAGCGGTGAGCCCGACCACGCAGCGAGCGCGGGCGCGTGGAGCAGCGAGAGCCGCGGCGGTCCGGCGGCGTGGTCGAAGCCGTTCCGCAGCGAGAGCAGCAGCGGCGCGTAGGCCGCGAGAAGCACGAGCAGCACCGCCGCGGCTGCCGGCCCCCGCCGGCGCGGTTCGAGCCGGCCCAGCGCGGCCGCCAGGGGAACGAGAGCGATCAGCTTCACCGCGGCCGCGGCGACGAGGCCCGCGAACGTTGCGGGCGCGTTCCGCGCGCGGCCTGCGAGGAGCACGAGGGCGAGCCAGAAGACGTCGTTGTGCCCTTCCGCGGCGCTCCACAGGACGACGGGATGGAAGGCGAGGAGCGTCGCGAGCCGCGGGCGGGTTCGCCCGGCCAGGGCGATGCACGCCAGCAGCCCCAGCGCCGCCAGCAGCCGCAGGACGAGGACCGTGCCGTCCGGCCCGAGCGGCCGGGATGCCGCCACCACCAGCGCGCACGGCACGGTGAAGAGCGGCCCGTAGACGCCGCGCGGGAGCGAGCCGTCCCAGGCGCGCAGCGCGGCGGCGAGGAGCGGATCGCGCAGCCTCGCGACGTCGGGCCCGGTGTAGGCGTGCGCCCAGGGGTCGAGGCCGTGCCCGAGCAGCGCACCGTACGCGGCGTAGGCCCAGACGTCGGCCGAGAGCCGGAGCGGGACGGCGAGCGCGCAGGCCAGCGCGACGGCCGCCACCGCGAAACGGAGCCGGCGTCCGGCGCGAACGGGCACGCCAAGGGCTTCGCGACGGCCGCGCGCGAATCCGCAGACCCGCATGGCGAGGTCCGCGAAGCGGCTTTGAACGACGACGGTTGGCTGCGGCGCGCTCTCTCCGCGAAGCGCGAGGGCTCAGCGCTCGACGCGCGGACGTGGAGCCGCATCGTCGACGGCTACGTCCACGGTGCTATCGACGACGCGCCGGTCGCCGCGCTCGCGATGGCCTGCGCGATCCGCGGGATGACCGACGAAGAGATCTTCGCGCTGACCGACGCGATGGTGCGCTCGGGCGACGTGCTGCGCTACGGCGGCGGGCGCACCGTCGTCGACAAGCACTCTTCCGGCGGCGTCGGCGATACGGTCTCGCTGATCGCGGTCCCGCTCGTCGCCGCGTGCGGCGTCCCGGTCGCGAAGCTCTCCGGCCGCGCGCTCGGCCACACCGGCGGAACGCTCGACAAGCTCGAGGCGATCCCCGGCGTGCGCACCGATCTCGCGCCCGAAGCCTTCGTCGCGCAGGTCGAGACGATCGGCTGCGCGATCGCCGCGCAGTCGGAACGGCTCGTCCCGGCCGACAAGCAGCTCTACGCCTTGCGCGACCGCACCGGCACCGTCCCCGCGCGCGGCCTCATCGCGTCGTCGATCGTCTCGAAGAAGATCGCGGGCGGCGCCGGCGCGATCGTCTTCGACGTGAAGGCCGGCCGCGGCGCGTTCATGCGCACCGCCGGCGAAGCGCTCGAGCTCGCCGAGACGCTGGTCCGGCTCGCGGCGCGCTTCGGGCGGCGCGCGAGCGCGCTGGTCAGCGACATGGAGGAGCCGCTCGGCGCGGCGGTCGGGAGCGGGATCGAAGCAGTCGAGGCGCGCGACTTCCTGCGCGACGACGAGCGGGATCCGCGGCTCGCCGAAGCCGTGTTCGCGGTCGCGCACGAGATGCTGCGCGTCGGCGGCCTGACGGAGCACGAGGTCGAGTCGCGCGCGCTCGACCGGCTGCAGTCCGGCGCCGCGTACGAGCGGTTGGCGCAGCTCGTCGAAGCGCAGGGCGGCACGCGCGCGGCGCTCGACCGCATCGCCGCGCACCCGCACCGCAGCACCGCGACCGCGCCGCACGACGGGTTCGTCGTCGGGATCGACGCCGTCGCGGTCGGCGAGCTCGCGCGCGAACTCGTTGCGGCCGACGGCCCGTTCGCCGGCATCCGCATCGTCGCGCGCGCCGGCACGCCGGTGCGCGGCGGCGACGTCTTGGCCGAGTGCGCCGGCCCCTCGGCCGACCCGCGCCGGGTCGCGAGCGCGTTCACGCTCGGCCCGAGCCCCCCGCCGCCGCGCGCGCTGATCGCGGGCCTGGTGAGGGATTCCGCCCTCGGCGCGTTCGCAACGTGATGGCGACGGAGCGAGCGCAGCCGTGAAACGGACGACGGTCGTCACCGGCGGCGCCGGTTTGATCGGCAGCGCGCTCGTTTGGCAGCTGAACCGCGAAGGCGTCGACGACGTCGTGGTCGTCGACCGGCTCGGAACGAGCGAGAAGTGGCGGCACCTCGTTCCGCTGCGCTTCGCCGACTACCTCGACGCCGAAGAGTTCTTCCCGCGGATCGAGCGCGAGCCGGACGCGTTCGGCGAGATCGCAACGGTCTTTCATCTGGGCGCGTGCTCGTCGACCACCGAGCGCGACGCGTCGTACCTGATCGCGAACAACGTGCGGCGCTCGCAGGAGATCGCGCGCTGGGCGTTCGCGCGCGGCGCGCGCTTCGTCTACGCTTCGTCGGCGGCGACTTACGGCGCGCTCGAAAGCGAGATGCGCGAGGACCTCGACCCGCACGCGCTGCGCCCGCTGAACATGTACGGCTACTCGAAGCACTTGTTCGACCACTGGATGCGGCGCGAGGAGCTGCTCGAGCGCGCGGTCGGGCTCAAGTACTTCAACGTCTACGGCCCGAACGAAGATCACAAAGGTGAGATGCGCAGCGTCGTCGCGAAGGCGTACGAGCAGATCCGCGCGCGCGGGACGATCGAGCTCTTCAAAAGCTATCGTAACGGAATCGCGCACGGCGAACAGACGCGCGACTTCCTCTACGTGAAGGACGCGGTGGCGATCACCACGTTTCTCTCGCGCACGCCGCAGGCCGGCGGCATCTACAACGTCGGCTCCGGAGCCGACCGGACCTGGAACGCTCTCGCGATCGCCGTCTTCAACGCGCTCGGGCTCCCGGCGCGGATCGAATATATCGAGATGCCGCACGTGCTGCGCGGCAAGTACCAGTACCGCACCGTCGCGGACGTGCGCAAGCTCCAGCAGGCCGGCTGGACCAGGCCCATGACCGCGCTCGAAGACGGCGTCGCCGACTACGTGCGGAACTACCTGGTGAGCGGGACGGTGCTCGGCAACGAGTCCGGCTCGGCGTCGAGCCCGGCCCCGACGTTCTCCGCGACCAGGTAGAGCGGGCGGCCCTTGATCTCGTCGTAGATGCGGCCGACGTACTCGCCGAGGATCCCGATCGTGATCAGCTGCACGCCGCCGAGGAACAGGATCGCGACGATCGTCGAGGTGTAGCCCGGCAAGTTGTAGCCCGTGAAGATGCGCAGCGCGACCTCGTACAGGCCGACCAGAAACGCGAAGACGCTCACGACGAACCCGAACCAGGTCGCGAGCCGCAGCGGGATCTCGCTGAACGCGGTGATCCCGTCGAGCGCGAACTTGAGCATCTTCGAGACCGGATACTTCGAGCTGCCGGAGTGGCGCTCGGCGCGGTCGTACGAGATCCCGGTCTGCTTGAACCCGACCCACGAGACCAGGCCGCGGATGAAGCGGTGCCGCTCGCGGGAGTCGCGCAACGCCTCGACGACGCGCCGGCTCATCAAGCGGAAGTCGCCCGTGTCGACCGGGATCGAGACGTTGGTGAGCCGCCGGATGACGCGGTAGAAGAGCGCCGCGGTGAACAGCTTGAAGCGGCTCTCGCCGGCGCGCCGGCGGCGCGTCGCGAAGACGACGTCGTACCCTTCGCGGAACTTGGCGAGAAAGTCGTCGATCAATTCGGGCGGGTCTTGCAGGTCGCCGTCCATCAGAACGACGGCGTCGCCGCGCGCGGCGTCCAGCCCGGCGGTCGCGGCGATCTGGTGGCCGAAGTTGCGCGAGAGCGAGATGACGCGCAGGTGCGGATCGTCGTGCGCGGCGGCGAGCAGCTTCTCCAGGGTCCGATCGCGGCTGCCGTCGTCGACCAGGATCACTTCGTAGGCGGCCGGCGGATCGCTCAGCCCGCGCACGACGTTCGCAATGCGCCGCAGCAGCTCGTCGACGTTGTCCGCCTCGTTGAAGAGGGGAACGACGATGCTGAGCGTCGCATCGGCGCCTCGCCGAACCGGCAGCTCGCGCACAGTGGAGACCACCAATCCTGATTCTCGCCGCCCGGCAGCTCTCACCCTCGCGCATCGCAGCAGCCGCGCTCGCGAGCGCGCTGGCTATGACGGCATGTGCCCGCACGGGTTCGAGCGGCCCGACCGGTGCGCGCAGCCCGAGCTCCACGGCGCGGCTGCGACCGAGCAGCGCGCCCGTCGCCGCTCGCCCCGCGGCGCGCCCGATCCGCGCGGCGGTTCGCCCGCTCCGGGCGGGGCCGGAACACCCGGTCGCCGACCGGCCGGCGACGAGCGCGCCCGATCCTCGTCCGTACATCCTCGGCGCGAGCGTCAGCCCGAGCGTCGTCGGATCCGGAACGACGGTGCACGCGGTCGTCCGAACGACGCCCGGCGTCGTCACCGTCGTCGCCTTCGCCGGTGGGTCCTCGATGGCGGTCCCGCGCGTGGGCCCCGGGCTCTTCGAGGGCAGCACGACCCTGCCGCCGCTCCCGCCCTTCGCGCGCGGCAGCTACGCGGTCACCTTCGTCGCGCGCGACGCGCGCGGGCGAAGCACGCAGAGCGCGGTGGGCGTCAGCGTCCGCTAAGGGGAACACACCGGCAATGCCTGCACCGCTGCTCGCCCTCGCCGCGACGATAGCCCTTGCTTCGGCGGACGTCGCTGACGCGTACGCGCACGTCGGGCCGACGCCGCCCCCGCACGGATACCCGGCGATCCACGGCTTCTCGATCTCGACGACCGAGATCCATCCGGGCCGGCCGGTGCACGGGAACGTCGAGACCTCCGACAACGTGCACTACGTCGAAGCGCGCGTCGACTACCGCGCGGTCGCGATGCACGAGGACGGGCCGGGAAAGTTCTCGCTGACGTACACGGTCCCGTGGTGGCTGCCGCCCTGGCTGCGCCACGGCTACACGCTGCAGATCATCGCGCGCAGCATCGACGGCGTCGAAACGTCGCGCTCGATCCCGGTCGTCGTGCGCTAGCGCTCGCTGAGCCGGCGCAGCGCCGCGATCGTCTGTTCAAAAAATGCGGCTTGATAGGCGACGACGTCGGCGACGCCGGGAAAGCGCGCGTCGGTGCGCCGTGCGGCCAGTTCATAGCGCGCGCCGTCGCGCGCCAGGACGCCGCGGCGCGTTGCGCCGTCGAGCGCGTCGTTCACGCAGCCGTCCGCGTCGCGCGCGAGCTCCGGATCGGTGAACGCTCCCGGCGGGAGCGCGTCGCGCAGGCGCACGACGCCGTCGGCGGCTTCGCGCGCGTCGAACGGCAAGCCGACGGCGAGCAGCCACGTCGCTAGCAGCGCGCTGGTCGTGACCGGCCGCGCCGCCGCGAGCGAGGTGCTCAGATCGTCGGGATCGGCCGGGCGCACGATGCGGTAGAGCATCGAAAGCCGCTGGCCGCGGAACGGGTCGAAGGCGATCGCGGCGAACCAGGGCGTCGCGACCCGCAGCAAGTGGTCGACGATTCCTTTGAGCGGGCGCATGCGGCCGTCGGTGCTGTAGAAGCCTTCCGGCGTGACGAAGAACGTCGCGCCCCGCCGCACGACGCCGACGATGCGCGCCACGTCCTCGTCGACGCCGGCGCGCAGCGCGGCGAGCAGCTCCGCGCGGTACGGCTCGAGCACGTACGACAACCGCACGCGCGTTTCGCCGGCCGCGAAATGCCGCGGCAGCAGCAGGTCGTCAAGCGTGCGCGCGTCCGGAGGTATCGCCGCACGCGCCTCGCCGCGAAAGACGAGCTCGAGCGCGAGGTCGCCGTGCCGCGCGCGCACGTCGCCCGCGATGCTGCGCAGGGGCCGCGCGGAGAGCTCGTTCTCGAGCGGCAGCATTCCCAGCCCGAAGAACAGCGGCCCCGCGTTCACGTTGCGCATGAACCCGAGCCACGGCATGCGCGTCGCGAAGAAGCCGCGCTCGTACATCCGGCGTGACGAGGCGGTGAACAGCGGCCGGAAGAGCGACTGCACGAACGCTCGCTCGACGACGATCTCGGACTCGTCCTCGTGCTGATGGTTCGCGATGAGCACTGTCGGCCCACGGCGCAGCGGCAAACGTCCCCACTGGCGCACGCGGAATCTCAGCGCGATCAGCGGCTGGCGGATCGCGGTCGTCAACGCGACGAGCAGCGTCTGCCAGAGCGACCCGGCGCCTTTGCGCCCGACGCGGAGCACGGTGAGCGAACCGATCGCGAACGATGCGCCGGCGAGCGCGAACAGCCAGCGATAGCCTTGCGCGGGCGTCGCGCCGTGCGCGATCACCCACGCGCCGAGCTTCGGCGCGAAGATCAGCGGCAAGCCGGAGAGCGTCCCCCACACGCCGAGATCGCGCGCCACGTCGCCCAGCGCGGGGATCGCGTCGAGCGCGAGCGCCCAGCCCACCGAGAACACGCCGCCGTAGCCCAGCCCGAACAATGCCGCGTAGGCGAAGATCCAGCGCGCGTCGGGATGCAGCGCGAAGCCGAGCGCGGCGAGCGTCATCGGAATCCCCGACAGCGTGACGACGAGCCGGCGATCGACTTTGTCGGAAAGCGTTCCGGCCCACACGCTGGAGACGATCGCGCCGAGCAGCGCCGCGCCGGCGACCATCCCCGTTCCCAGCGAAGCGTCCTTCACGCCGAGCACGTCGGAGAAGAAGTACAGCACGTACGTGTTCAGCAGCGTCAGCCCCAGCACGATCCACCCGCGCGCGACGAGCGTTACGGCAAGGTCATGGTTGTCGCGCACGATCGCGCGCGCGAGCGGCGGCGGCGCCGCGGGCGGGTTCGGGATCGCGAAGAGCGAGCTCGCGACGAGCGCGATCGTCAGCGCGCTCGCGAAGAGCGCCTGCTGCGGTGGGAGCAGCGCCGCGCACGCCAAGCCGAGCACGGTGCCGATCAGCGTCATCGCTCCGCGCACGCCGGCCGCCGTCCCCCACACCGCGCGCGGCACGACTTCCGGCAGCAGCACTTGGTAGATCGTCTGCGCCGCGGTCAGCGCGACCGTCGCGGCGACGAGCGCGAAGCCCAGCGCGCCGACCGAGGTCGCGAAGCCCATCCCGGCGAGTGCGACGACGTCGATCGCGAGCGCGACCGCGGTCTCGCGCCTGCGGTCGCCGCCGCGCCGCCGCGCGCGGTCGGAGAGCGCTCCGGCGAGCGGCGGCGTCAGCACGAACGCCGCACCGACCAGCGTGGCCAGGTTCGCCAGCATCGCGGTGTGGTCGGCGGGCGAGATGCGCAGCAGCAGCGCCGGCACGACGATCGCCAGCAGCGAAGCTTCTTGAAACAGAATCCCGATCCACAGCACGTTGAGTGCCGCGTGATCGCGGCGCCGAAAAGCCGGAGCGCTAATCGATGTCGGCCCAGGCCGGGACGTTCACGACGACGTGCGCGTCCGGTTCGCCGGTCGCGACGTGCGCCGGCGGAAGCGCGCGCGAAGCGTCGCGCTCGGTCGTCCCGTACGAGCCGCGCGTGACGCGAAACGCCAGCCGCGCGCCGCGGTGCAGCTTCAGCGTCAAGCGAAAGTGCCGCGCGTCGACGCGGTCCATGCGGATCTCGCTCGGCGACCAGCCGCTGCGCTCGGTGCTGAGGTAGACGTCGTCGCCGGGCGGCGTGCGCGGCGGCACGAACACGTCGATCGTCGAGCTGACGAGCTGCGACTCGTCGGCGTCCTGCTCGGCCCCCGGCGCGAGCAGGAACGCCGCGCGCGGAATCTTCGCGGCCGGCAACGCGTCGGCGGTGAGCTTCTGCGGTGTGGCGCGGTTGTCGCCGTCGAGCGCGATCGCGATCGCACGCCCGGGGACGAACGCGGCGCACGAGACGCCGTCGGCGAGCCGCAGCACGCCCGCGCCCGCGACGGCGAGCCGGTCGCCGCTGCACCCCAGCGGCACGATGCGGAAGAGCGACGCGGCCGCGGCCGCGAGCAGCAGCGCGTGCGTCACGGCGTGATCGCGAAGCTCCAGCGCGGCACCCAGCGCGTTCCGCCCCAAGCGAAGTCGTAGGCGCGGCCGACGTCGAGCCCGATGTTCGGGAAGGGCCGGAAGCGCACGTCGCCGCCGATCTCCCACTGCGGGCGTCCGTAGCCGTTGAACTGCGGGAAGTCCGCGGTGTGCGTGAGCGTGAGGCGGTACGCGGTGTTCGCGTCCGGCGTCACTTGCAGCGTGAGGTTCTGCAAGCGGAACGTTTTTGCGCCCGTGAACGCGGCGTAGCCGTAGTACGGCGTGCCGTCGGGGGTGAGGATCGGCGTGCTCGGCGAGGGATAGAAGATCGCTTGCGCGTTCGGGTAGACGTCGGCGTTCCACGTCCCCTGATAGCCGGCGAACAGCGAGACCTTGCGCGAGAACGTCTTGGTCGCGAACGCCGTCGCGCCGAACTGGTCGAAGTGGTGCGGAAACGCATACCAGGTGCGCTGCACGTCGAACGTCGAAGAGAGCGTCGTCCCGAGCGGCGCGCGCACCACCGGCGTCGCGACCGAGAAGTCGAGACCGTGCCGCCACACCGTCGCGTAGCTGCGCGCGTCGGGAAGCTGCGTCAACAGCCCGCCGCGCTGCGCGTCGTAGCCGAGATCGCCGGTCAAGCGCCACGTCGCGCCGCCGAAGAGCGGGCGGTCCGGCGTGCGCAGCGCGAAGTCGAGCTTCGAGAAACCGCCCGAGGTGCGCGTGTAGTCGAGCCGCGCGCCGGCCGCGCCGAACGCGGCGGTCAGGCCGCCGTGCATCACGGTGCCGAAGATCGTCCCGGTCGCGTCGGCGACCGCGGTGTAGCGCGCGCCGAGCCGGCGGTAGCCGTTGAAGCCGCGCACCGTGTAGCCGTGCAGCGGCGCGTCGAACGAAAGCGCGGCGAACGCGTCATCGCCGGAGACGAACTGCTGTTGCAATGCCAACGCTGCGCCGGGGCCGCTTTCCCAGCGCGCGTGCAGCGCGGTCAGCGAGTTCGGCGATCCCCACAAGCCGTACGGCTGGTCGAACGTCGCGCCCGAGAGCGCGCTCGAGGCGAAGCCCGCGCCGGTCGCGTAGGTGTAGAGATACGAGGGCACCGGCACGCTGCCGACCGAGTTCGGGAACGTCGCCGGCGAAAGGCGCACGTCGGCGTGCGGGACGATCGCCGCGTGCTTCGCGCGGATGAACGCGCCGCGGTCCTCGACGTCGGGGAACGTGAAGCGCTGCGCGTCGAACTCGGCCGGCTTCGCCGCATCGAGCGCGCGCGTGGTCTGCGTCACCGTAGCGTTCCGCGCGTCGAGCAAGTCGACGCGGCTCGTGTCCAGCTCGATGACGATCGCGTCCGCGCTCGCGTTCGCCGCGCCGCGCGCGATCCGCGCGTGGCCCGCCAGCACGGCGCGATCGGTCTTGAGGTCGAGGTATGCGGCGTCGGCGTGCGCGCGCGTGCCGTCCGCGAGTGCGAGCGCCGCGCCGTCGCGCGCGAACAGCGCCAGCGTGTCGGAGAAGAAGACGACCGAACCACCCTCGAGCGTCGCCGCCGCGCGCGCGCTCGCCGCGCCCGGCCACGCGGCGGCGCAGAGTGCTACGGCGAACGCGGCGGCGGTGCGGCGCATGCGCTCAGCGCGGCGGCTTGTTCGGCTGGCCCGGCCGCGGCGTCGGGAACCCGCCCGGCGGGGTCGCGCGCGAGGGCGGGTAGAGCCCGCCCGGCGGGAACGGGTTGGGGTTGAACGGGGTCGGGATCGCGCCCGGCTGCGCGGCTTGCGGCGCGCTCGCGCGGTCGTCCGACCACGCGTAGACGGTCACCGGGACCGACTGCGCGTCGACTTCCTTGGTGAAGTACGGGTGCGGCGTTGGCTGCAGACCGTTCTGACCCAGCTCGGTCGCGTTCCACGAGCCGCGCGTGACGCGGAACGCGAACTTCGTCCCGGAAGCGAGCCGCCGCACCGCGCGGTAGCGCTGCCCGTCGATGCGGTCCATCTTGATCGCGCGCGGATCCCAGTTGCTGTAGTCGGTGCTGATGTAGACCTCGGCGTTCAGCGGCGTCGTCGGCGGAACCGTCACGACGAACTCGACCGCGACCTCGCGCCCGGTGATGTTCTGGCCGACGATCTCGGGCGCGCGCACCGTCGTCGCGCCGGTCGCGGCGTATTGCTGCACCTGCGCGTACGCGACGTCCGGCGGCAGCCGGCGCGTCGTCAGGTCGAGCTCGACGACCTGCTTGGTGGCCGGGTCCACGACGGCGCGCGCGAACACCTTCGCGCGCGGCTGCAGCTTCGTCGGCCCGCCGGTGTCGTAGTCGGCGAGCTTCGGCGCGGGCGCCAGCTTGAACGCATCGCCGGTGGTGAAGTAGACGTAGCCGTTGCGCACGTCGAGCAGCTGGCCGGTGAAGCGCACCACCGTTCCGGGCGCGGCCGCCGGCGCGGGCGCTTGCGCGAACGACGGGAGCGCGAGCGCGGTCAGCGCGGCGGCGGCGAGCAGGATCGAAAGCAGGCGCATCATCACGGCGAGAACTGGACCCCGAGCTGCGGCGTCCACCGTTCGTTGGCGAAGTTGAAATAGTACTGGCGGGTCACGTCGACCAACAGCTGTTTCGACAGCCGCATGCGCAGATCACCCGTGAACTGCCAGGGCGGCTGGCCGTACAGGCCGGGGACCGGGGCCGGGAAGTCGGTGAAGTGCGCGAGCGTCAGGTTCAGCCCGAAGTACGCGGTCGGCGTGTAGACCACCGAACCGGTCGCCCCGCGCGAGATCGCGAAGCCGCGGAAGGCGTTCTGTCCGCCGATGAAGCCGAACGGCGTCGCGCAGACGTCGCCGCCCGAGACGGTGCAAGCGGGGTTGGGGTTTCCCGGCGGGTAGGCGGCAAGCTGCTGCGCGCCCCAGTAGTCGCCGGTCGTGCGCGTCTCGTAGGCGACGAACGCGTTGACGTGCTGGCGCTCGAAGACGCGCGCCAGCGAGAAGCGCGTGTCGGCGACGTCGACCTGATGCGGCTCCGAGTACCAGGTCCGCTGCTTGTCGAACGACGCGGTCAGCGAGAAGTTGTTCTTGAGCCGGACCGGCGCGGTGTAGAGCGTCGCGCCGGTGTAGTGGTACCACAGTTCGCGCGGGCCCGGCTGCAAGTTGGGATAGCCGCCTTCGCCGTACACGTCGTGCGCGTTGCCGATCCCGCTGCGCAGCCGGAACAGCAGCGGCGCGAACTTGAAGATGCGGTTCTCGAAGCCGGTCCACGCGAGCGTCGCGTTGCTCGGGTGCTCGCGCCAGCGCGGATCGTAGTTCGCCGTCAGCACGGTGTCGTTCGCGCCGGGCCGGTACCCCAGCAGCTGCTGCCAGTAGTTGTCCTGCGTGAAGCTGAGTCCCGAGCGCGAGAGCCCGGCGTTCAGCTGAATCTCGGTGAACCCGGCCGCGTTGATCGGCCGGTTGATGAGTCCGGGCGACGCGGCCGACTCCTGCAGGAACGCGCGCGCTTCGAACTTCGGCGAGAAGCGCTTGTAGCCGATCAGGTTGTACTGGCGCTGCTCCTGCGTGAGCGGATCGATCGAGGCGACGATCCAGTCGTTCGGCCACACGAAGTGCTGGTCGATCGCGAGATACGTCCCGTTGAACTGGTCGTTGCGCACGTGCAGCGCGGTGAGCGAGTGCTCCGAGCCGTTGAACGGCAGCGCGACGTCGGCGCGCGCCCCGGCGAAGCCGTTCTCGTAGAAGTGCGAGTTCGCCGAGAAGGTGACGACGTAGCGCGGGAGCGGGAGGTACGCCCCGGCCGTGTAGACGCGCGGCTGGTCGAAGAGCACGTTCGTCTTCGGGACGATCCGCGCGCCGGCGGCGTAGATGTACGGGCGCTCGCCGGTGAGGTCGGGGAAGTAGAACGCGTCACCCGGCTGCTCGCGGCCGGGGTGCTTGTCGCTCCAGTCCAGGCCGTAGTACGTCCAGCGCTCCGGCGCGCCCTCGGCGGGGAGGAAGTACGAGCGGTCGAGATCGGGATAGCCGGCGAACGCTGCGCCGCGCTCGTGCACCTTCGGGCCGTCCAGGTGCACGTCGCCGGCGACGAGGTAGCGGTTGAGCTTGAGGTCCATCGTGAAGGTCTGTCCGCTCACGATCGTGCCGTCGGAGAGGCGGACCCGCACGTTGCCGTCGGCCGTGACGATGAAGCGGTTGTAGAAGAAGTCGACGCCGCTCGCGGAGACGTCGAGGCTGGTGGGCGGCGAGGCGACGGCGCGCGCCGTCGCGCTCGCGACGAGCATCGCCGCCAGCGCGATCAAGACCGGGAAGCGCATCTGCAGCCTCACGCGTTCAGCGGCGCGGGAGGCACGGTCCTGCGCCGGAGGGAACCGCGGCGGACGGCATGCCGCGCATTCTCGCATTCGTGATGGACTCGGCCGGCGTCGGCGCCCTCCCCGATGCGAACGTCTACCACGACTCGTCGAACGCGAACACGATCGGAAACGTCGCCGAGCGGCTGGGCGGGCTCCGGCTGCCGAACTTCGAGCAGCTCGGCCTGGGTCACGTCACCGTCGTGCGCGGTCTTTCGCGGAGCGCGGCTCCGCTCGCCGCCGTCGGCCGGCTTAAAGAACGCTCAAAGGGCAAGGACACGATCACCGGCCACTGGGAGATGGCCGGCGTGATCACCGAGGTCCCGTTTCCGACCTATCCGGACGGTTTTCCGCCCGAGGTCGTCGAGCGCTTCACCGCGATCGCCGGGAAGCCGCCGCTGGGGAACACGACCGCCTCGGGGACCGAGATCATCGCCGAGCTCGGCGAGGAGCACATGCGGACCGGCCGGCCGATCCTGTACACCTCGGCCGACTCGGTCTTTCAGGTCGCCGCGCACGAGGAGATCGTTCCGCTGGCGACCCTGTACGAATGGTGCGAGCGGGCGCGGGCGATGCTGGCCCCGCCCCACGAGGTGAACCGGGTGATCGCCCGGCCCTTCACCGGCGCGCCGGGGAGCTTCAGCCGAACGCCGAACCGGAGGGACTACGCCATTCCTCCACCGCCGACGGTGCTCGACCGGCTGGAGCGCGCGGGTGTACCCGTGCACGCAGTCGGGAAGATTTGTGACATCTACAGCGGTCACGGGATCGCGTCGTCCGTCCGCGTCGCCGACAACGGCGAAGCGGTCGACCGCGCACTCGAGCTCGCGGATGCAACGGATCACGGCCTGGTGTTCGTCAACCTGAACGACTTCGATACCAAGTACGGCCACCGGAGAGACGTGCGAGGCTATGGTGAGGCCCTCGCCCGGCTCGACGCGCGCCTGCCGGAGCTCTTCGCGCGCGTGCGGCCCGGCGACGCGCTGATCTTCACCGCCGACCACGGCTGCGACCCGACCCAGCCCGGCAGCGATCACACCCGCGAGCACGTCCCGTACCTTGAGTACGCCGGCGGCGGCTCGGGCCGCGAGCTGGGCACGATCGAAGGCTTGGGCTACGTGGGCGAGCGGATCGAAGCGATCCTCGGTCCGGCGCTGACATGAACGCCCTCGAGCTGCCCGGCGCGCCCGACCTCTCCGACCTGCCGGTCGGGGTGCCGATGCCGTCCGCGCCGGCCCGGCCGGGCTGGTACGCGCCGGCGAAGCGCGCGCTCGACGTCGTCCTCGCGCTCGCGATCCTGGCGCTCAGCTCGCCGGTGGTGCTGGCGGCCGCGCTCGGGATCGTGCTGGTGAGCGGCGGAAACCCGTTCTACCGCCAGGACCGCGTCGGTCTGCGCGGCCGGCGGTTCCGAATGCTCAAGCTGCGCACGATGGTCCGCGGCGCGCACGCGATGCTCCCCGAGCTGCGGCGCTTCAACGAAGCCGACGGCCCGGTCTTCAAGATGCGCGACGACCCGCGGCTGCACAAGCTGGGCGCGTTTCTGAGGCGCACCTCGATCGACGAGCTGCCGAACTTCGTCAACGTGCTGCTCGGCGAGATGGCGATCGTCGGGCCGCGGCCGCCGCTGCCCGAAGAGGTCGCGCACTACGACGGCTACGCGCTGCGCCGGCTCGTGGTGAAACCGGGGGTGACCTGCCTGTGGCAGATCTCCGGGCGCTCGCACCTCTCGTTCGAAGAGTGGATGGCGCTCGACAACGCCTACATCGACGCGTGGTCGCCGTGGTACGACCTGGCGATCGTCGCGAAGACGATTCCGGCCGTGCTGCACGGGGTCGGAGCGCATTAACCGCCGGCTGACGGTCGTCGCCGCGGAACGCACGCCGCGGCGCATCGCGCGCTCGACGATGCTGGTCATGGGCGCGACGCTCGCGTCGACGATCCTCGGCTTCGTGCGCGAGGTCGTGTACGCGAAGTTCTACGGCACCTCGTGGGAGCTCGACGCGTTTCTCGCGGCGTCCGTCGTTCCCGTGATCCTGTTCGGCGTCTTCAACGGCGCGCTCGTCACGGCGCTCGTCCCGCTGTTCTCCGACTATCTCAACACCGAGCGCGAGGACCAAGCGTGGAACCTCGCCTCGACCGTCATCGTCGCGCTGATCGGACTGCTCGGCCTGTGCGCGGCGCTGGGCGCGTGGCTCGCGCCGTGGTACGTGCCGCGGATCGCGCGCTTCTCGCCGGCGCACGTCCACACCGCGGTGGTGATGACGCGCTGGCTGATGCCCACGATCGTCGCGACCAGCCTGGCCGGCGTGATCGGCTCGCTGCTCAACGCCTACCACCGCTTCGGCGCGGCCGCGCTGCAAGGGTTCGTCGCGAACCTGTGCATCATCGTCGCGGTGTGGTTCGCGCAGCCGCACTACGGCGCGTTCGCGCTCGTCTTCGGCGCGCTCGCCGGCGCGTTCGTCTCGCTGCTGGTGCTGCTGCCGACGTTCTTCTCGCTGCGCCGCTTCCGCTTCGCGTTCGACCTGTACCATCCCGGGATGGTGCGGCTGATGCACGTGCTCGGGCCGATCGCGATCGGCTCGGCGGCCGGGCAGATCGCGCTGTTCTTCGACCGCTTCTTCGCCTCGGGGCTGAGCGAAGGGACGATCGCGGGGATGAACTTCGCGGTCAAGGTCGTCGGCTTTCCGCAGCAGATCTTCGTGACCGCGATCGCGACGGTGATCTTTCCGCTCTTCGCGGGGCAGTTCGCGCAGCAGAACCGCGTCGCGATGCGGCGCAGCGTCGCGACCGGCTTGCAGATGGTGATCTTCCTGACGCTGCCCTCGGCCTGGGGGCTGTGCATGCTGGCCGGGCCGATCGTGCAGACGCTCTTCGAGCGCGGCGCGTTCACCCCCGAAGCGACGGTGCTGTGCGCGCAGCTGCTGCCGTTCGCGGCGGTCGGCCTGGTCGCGCTCGCTGCGAACGTCGTGCTGACGCGCTGCCTGTACGCCTGCGGCGTCGTCCGCGTCGCGATCGCGATCTCGGTCGCGACCGTCGCGCTGAACGTGCTGCTCTCGGTTGCGTGGCTGCCCTCGCTGGGCGCGCGCGGGCTGCTGCTGGCGAACGCCGTCTCGCAGACGCTGCAGACGATCGCCTACGTCGCCGTCGCCTCGCGCGTGCTGGGCGGTTTTCACTTGCGCACGGTCGCCGTCTCGCTGCTGAAGGTCGGCGCGTGCTCCGCGGTGATGGCGTTCGCCCTCGCCGCCGTGCAGATCACCCGGACCCCGCCGGCGCCGACGACGATCGCGCGCGTCGCGAACCTGGGCGAGCACCTGCTGTTCGGCGCGTTCGTCTTCATCGCGCCCGCGCGCGTCGTCGACTCCGAAGAGCTGCACCTCGCGATCGACCTGCTGCTGCGCCGCCGCCCGCGCGATCTCGTCCCGCTGCCGTAAGCGTTTTGCCGTCGGTCGGAATCGGCGCGGGGTCGGTGATCGCGCCCGTCGCGTACGCGACGGAGTTCCTGCTGCTGCTCGCGCCCGGGTACGCCGTTGCGCGCGCGGTCGTGCGGCGGTCGAACTTCGACCTCGCCGCGACGCCGCTGGTCGCGTACGCGATCACGGCGCTGGCGGGATATGCGGCCTTTTGGATCTATCTGTGGAATCCGCTGGCCGGGCGCGCGGTCTCGGTCGGGTGGATCGCCGCCGCGCTCGTCGCGCTGGTGCTGCTTGCGCGCGGCGGGTTCGCGCGTGAGGAAGCGCTTCCGCTCGCGCTGACGTTTCTGACCGGGCTGTTCTACCTGGCGGTGCTGTACCTGCCCTCGACCGGGATTCCGGCCGCGAACCGCTTCTTCGTGCTGCGCCCGCCCGACAACATCATCCCGCAGCTCTTCGCCGAGCGGCTGTACCTCGGGCTCGATCCGCGGCATCTGTTCGGCGACTGGCTCAGCAGCGACCGGCCGCCGCTGCAGACCGGGATACAGCTGCTGATTCGGCCGCTCGCGTTCGCGCCGCAGTACACCGACGTCGTCTACGAGATCGCCGGCGCGGTGGCGCAGCTGGCGTGGCTGCCCGCGACCTGGCTGCTGTGCGTTCGCGCGGGCCTTTCGCCGCGCGGACGCGCGCTGGTGCTCGCGCTGGCGATCTTGTCCGGCTACTGTCTCTACAACACCGTCTACACGTGGCCGAAGCTGCTGGCGGCGGCGTTCTCGCTCGGCGCGCTCGTCTTCGCGCTGCCTGCACCGCGCGCCGGCCGCGTCGCCAGCTTTGCGTGCGCAGGGATCTGCGCCGCGCTCGCGCTGCTCGCGCACGGCGGCGCGGTGTTCTTCGTCTTCCCCGCGTTCGCGCTGCTCGCGGCGGCGCGGCGACTTCGGCTCGATCGTGCGCTTGCGCTCGCGGTCACGTCAGGCGTCGTGCTGCTGGTGCCCTGGGCAGCGTATCAACGCTTCTACGACCCGCCGGGAGACCGGTTGCTGAAGATGCACCTGGCCGGGATCGTCCCCGTCGATCCGCGTCCCGCCGGCCGCGCGATCGCGGAAGCGTACGCGCGCACGCCGCCGAGCGAGATCGTGCGCAACAAGCTGGCGAACGTGCAGACCGCCTTCGGGGCCGCTCCGCTGATGGAGGCGGCGACGATGAGCGAGCCCCTCGGCCCGATCAACGTGTGGCGAGTGCGCGAGCGCGAGCACGTCACGGCCGCGCTCGGCGTGGCGAACCTGGGCTGGCTCGCGCTCCCGTGGTGGTGGCGGCGCGCCGACCGCACCGCCCGGCGCAGCGTGGGCGCGCTGCTCGTTCTCGCGCTCTGCTCGACCGCGTTCTGGTCCGTCGCGCTCTGGGGTCCCGGCGCGACCGTCACCACGCACGGCGCGTACGCGCTGGTGCTGATCCTGTTCGTCGTGCTGGGGGCTGCGCTCGCGGAGCTGCCGGCGCCGCTGCAGCACACGATCGCCGGGCTGGCGCTTGCCGATCTCGTCGTGACGTGGATCGCCGGCTCGCTTCCCGACGCCGCCCGCGTCGCGCCCTCGCTCGATCTCCTCATGCTGGTGCTCGTGCCGCTCGCCGCAACCGCGGTCGGAATCGCGCTCGTTCGCAGCGCCGCCGAACCGCAGCCTGCCGTCGTCGCGGCGCCGCCGGGGGACCGTCGCCGCACGCAGGTCGAAAGGCCGAGTTGATGTTTCACCCCTGGACCGTCACGCTGCGTCACGAGACGCACGTGGCGGTCGACCTGCCGAGCGCGCTCGTCTACCTCGCGTGCGCGATCGGCGTCGCGCTGCTCACGCGGCGGCGCCCGGCGCTCGGCGTCGCGGCGCTCCTCGTCCTCGCGCCGTTCGACTTGGCGCGCTACGTCGGGCCGACGACGATCACGACGCTCAAAGCCGGCTTGATCGGGATGTTCGCCGTGCTCGCGTTCTCGCGCCCGGACATCGCCGCGTTTCGCACCGTTCCGGTGCGGGCGATGCTCACCGCCTTCGCCGCGACGCTCGTCGCGATCGCGCTCAGCACGCTGCACGCGCAGCATCTCGGCGCGGTGGTGCGCGAAGCGTTCAAGCAGGGCGAGTACCTGCTGCTCTTTCTCGGCGCGGTAGCGGCGTTCGCGACCGATCCCGACGACCGCCCGTTCTGGCGCATGCTCGAAGCTGCCGTGGTGCTGGTGAGCTTCTCCGCGCTCGCCGAGTACCTGATCGGCGCGCACAGCGGGCTGTTCGTGCACGGCCGGTCGGTGCCGCGCATCGCCGGCGCGCTCGAAGGACCGAACCAGCTCGCCGGCTACCTCGACGTCGCGATCCCGGTTCTCGTCGCGCGCGCGCTCGTCCACCGCGACCGCGTGCTCGTCTTCGTCGTCTCGCTCGCGGCGCTGACCGATCTGCTGACGATCTCGCGCTCGGGGATCATCGGCGTCGCGCTCGGCGTCGTCGTCGTGCTGCTGGTGCTGCGCCCGTTCCGCGGCGTTGCGCTGCGCTTCGGCGCGGTCGTCGCGCTCGTCGTCGTGCTCGGCGCCGCCGTCGCACTGCGCGCCGGCGTCCCGGCCGGATACTTCTCGCTCGACCAGACGCCGCAGCCCGGCGATCACCTCGCCAACCGCTCGCAGCTCTGGCACGCGGCGGTCGAGCTGTGGCGCAGCTCGCCAATCGTCGGCGTCGGCGCGGGCAACTACGAGCTCGATCTCCCCGAGACCGGTTTGAACGGCGTGCGCACGCACGCGAACAGCATCTATCTGCAGAGCTTGGCGGAAGAAGGACTGGTCGGGTTCGCCACCACGCTCGCGCTGTTCGTGGTGACGATCGTGACGCTGGCGCGGAGCGGCGTGCGGCGTCCGCTCGTCGTCGGCGCGCTCGGCGCAACCGTCGCGCTCGCCTCGCACCAGATCTTCGACGATCTGTTCTTCTTTCCGAAGGTCGCCTCGGCGTACTGGCTGCTGGTCGGCGTCGCGGTCGCCGAGGTCGCGGCGCGGCGGCTGTTCGAGCGCCGCCGCGCCGCCGCGTCGGTCGTGCCGGCCGCGAGCGTCTCGTGAACGCGGGCGGCCGCCAGAAGGTCGCGCTCGTCGCGCCGTTCTTCGGCCGCGAGCTGCGCGGGCGCAAGGAGCGTTTCGCGTTCGCGTACGCGACGCATCTCGCGCTCGAAGGCGTCGCGCTCGAAGTGCTGACGACGACCACCACGCCCGACGCGCCGGACGCGAACTTCTTCGTCGCCGGGACCGATCACACCGAACCGTTTCCGGTCCATCGCTTTCGCGTCAGCGCGCCGGACCGCGTCGCGTACGAAGAGGCGCTGCTCGCGGTGCGGCGCGGCGGCGCGGCGCTGGCCGAGCGCGCGCAGGCGCTGCTCGACGAGCGCGTGCGCAGCCCCGAGCTGCTCGCGCACGTTCGCGCGTCGGCCGACCGCTACGACGCGTTTCTGTTCCTCGACCTCACCTCGCCGACGACGGTGCACGCGATCGGCGACGTCGCCGAGCGCGCGCTGCTCGTCCCGCTGCTCGACGACCAGCCGGCGGCGCGGCTGCCCGCCGTGGCGGCCGCGGCGTCGCGCGCGCGGATGATGCTGTGCACGACCGAAGCCGAAGCGCTGCTGGTCGCCGAGCTGTACGGGCCCGCCGTGCGCTCGCGCACGCGGATCGTCGGGCTCGGCGTCGACGTCGTGCCGCGCCAAGATCTGCACACCGAGCGCGTGCACCGCATCACCCGCGGGCGGCCGTACGTGCTCGCCGCCGGTGACGACTTGGCGCCGGCGCGGCTGCGCGCGAGCGGAAGCGAGACGCTGATCGTCGCGCTCGACGAAGTCGAAGAGCGCGACCGCGCCGCGTTCTTCGCCTGCTCGCGCGCCGTCGCGGTCGGCGGCGCCGGTTTGGGCTTCGTTCCCGAGGTCGTCGAGGCGTGGGCGTACGGCAAGCCGGTGCTGGCGGAAGACGACGCGCCGGGTGCGGCAGCGCTCGTGCGCGAGACCGGCGGCGGAATCGTCGTTCCGCGCGAGCGGTGGCCGGACGCGCTGAACGCGTTGCCGGACGACGCGCAGCTGGCGGCGATCGCGCGCGCGGGCGCGGCGTACGTCGACGCGCGCGGCGGCTGGCGCCGCGTCGCCGCGCGCACGAGCGAAGCCGTCGACTCGCTCGGCGCGCTCGAAGACGGCCGCTCGCGCGACGCGCTGCTGACGCAGGTCGCGTATCTCTACCCGCTGGTGCAGCGGCAGCGGCGAACGATCGAGGCGATGCGCGTCAGCCGCTTCTGGCGCCTGCGCGACACCTGGTTCGCGGCGAAGCGGCGGTTCGGGATCGGTCCGTTCGACGATCCGGTGCAGATCGCGGAGCGGCACGCGCGCGCGGTCGAGCTCGCCGCGCTCGGCGATCCGTACCAGCTCTTCCGCGAGCACCACCGCTTGCGCCGCGAGGACGTCGAGCGGATGCGCGCGATGGTGCGTTTTCTGCCGCGGACCATCACGTTCGGCATCGTGATCGATGCGCGGCGGCGCGGCGCCGACGGTGTCGCGACGACGCTGCAAACGCTGCGCGAGCAAGTGTACGACCGCTGGACGGCGCGCGTGCTGGTCGATTCGCCGGAAGCCGCCGCCGCGCTCGAACCGGCCGCGCTCGACGATCCGCGCATCGTCGTCGTGCCGCCGGGCGGCGAGCGCTTCGGCGAGGCCGACGTCGTCGGACCGCTCGACCCGCACGACCGGTTGGAAGCGCACGCGCTGTTCGAGCTGGCGCTCGCGCTGCACGGCGACGCCGACGTCGTCTACGCCGACGAAGACCGCATCGACGAGCGGGGCGTCCTCGTCGACCCGTGGTTCAAACCGGACTGGTCGCCGGAGACGTTCCTCACCCGCGACTACGTCGGCCGCCCGGTCATGGTGCGGCGCGAGTTGCTCGAAGCCGCCGGCGGCGTGCGCGACGTCTTCGAGAGTGCGCAGTGGTACGAAGCGCTGCTGCGCGTCACCGAGCGCACCGCGAAGGTCGCGCACGTCGCGCAGGTGCTGTGCCACCGCGACGCGCGCAACGCCGTCGCGCAGAACGATCTCGCGCTGGCGGTCGAGGTCGCGCTGCGGCGGCGCGGCGAGGAGGCGGTCGTGCAGCCGGCGACCGACGGGGTCGACGTGCGGTTCACCGTCCCGGGGGACGAGCGCGTGTGCGTCATCGTTCCGACCCGCGACCGCGCCGATCTGCTCGGCCCGTGCATCGCCTCGCTCTTCGAGCGCACCGCCTATCGCAATTTCGAGCTGCTGCTCGTCGACAACGGCAGCCGCGAGGCCGCGACGCATGCGCTGCTCGCCGACTGGGAACAGCGCGAGCCGCAGCGCTTCCGCGTGCTGCGCGATCCCTCGCCGTTCAACTACTCGCGGCTCAACAACGCGGCGGTGCAGGCGGCCGATGCGCAGTTCGTCGTGCTACTGAACAACGACACGGAGGTGATCGCGCCGGAGTGGATGGAGGCGATGCTCGGTCAGGCGCGGCGCCCGTCGGTCGGCGCGGTCGGCGCGCTGCTGCTCTACGCCGACGGCACCGTGCAGCACGGCGGCATCGTGCTCGGGATACTGGGCCTCGCCGGCCACGCGCACCGCTACCTGCCGGCGAACACCGCCGGCTACCACGGCGGCCTCGAGCTCGACACGAACTACCTGGCGATGACCGGCGCGTGCCTGATGCTCGAGAAGCGCAAGTACGAGCAGGTCGGCGGCCTCGACGAGACGCTCGCGATCTCGTACAACGACGTCGACTTGTGCCTGAAGCTGCACGCGGCAGGCTACCGCAACGTCTTCGTCCCGCGCGCGAAGCTGTATCACTACGAGTCGAAGAGCCGTGGCGGCGACGACACGCCGGGGAAGGTCGCGCGCGCGATGGAAGAGGTCGCCGCGATCCGCCGCCGCTGGCCGGCGTTCGCCGCGCGCGATCCGTACTACAACCCGAACCTGACCGCCCACGCCGAAGACTTCGGGCTGCGCCTGTGACCTGCGCCCGCCGGTCTCGCTCGCCGCGAGGGGCGCTCGCCGTGCCGCGGGAATCCCCGGCGCGATGAGACGAATCGCTATCGTCGGTTCCGGTTACGTCGGGTTGGTCACCGGGACGTGCTTCGCCGAGCTCGGCAACACCGTCGTGTGCGCCGACAACGACGCATCGAAGATCGAGCGGCTGCAGGCGGGCGAGATTCCGTTCTACGAGCCTTCGCTGGGCGAGATGGTCGCTCGCAACGTGCAGGCCGAGCGTCTGCGCTTCACCGCCGAGACGGGCGCGGCGGTGCGCGAGAGCGAGATGGTCTTCATCGCGGTCGGAACGCCGATGCGCGCCGACGGCCACGCCGATCTCTCCGCGGTGCGCGCGGTCGCGCGCGAGATCGGGCTCGCGCTCGACGGGCCGAAGATCATCGTCTCCAAGTCGACCGTCCCGGTCGAGACCGGCGAGATGATCTCCTCGATCGTGCGCGAGCACGCGCGCAACGAGCACCCGGTCAGCGTGGTGAGCAATCCGGAGTTCTTGCGCGAAGGCTCGGCGGTCGCGGATTTCTTGAAGCCGGACCGGATCGTCATCGGCACGAACGATCCCGCCGCCGAAGCAGCGATGCGCGACCTGTACGCGCCGCTCGACGCGCCGATGGTCGTGACCGACGTGCGCACCGCCGAGATGATCAAGTACGCCGCCAACGCCTTCCTGGCGACGAAGATCTCGTTCATCAACGAGATCGCGAACATCTGCGAGCTGCTCGGCGTCGACGTGCGGACGGTCGGCCGCGGGATGGGCTTCGACCAGCGCATCGGCACGCAGTTTCTCAACCCCGGCATCGGCTACGGCGGCTCGTGCTTCCCGAAGGACGTCCGCGCGCTGGAGCAGCTGGCGGTCGAGCGCGACTACCAGGCGCCGCTGCTGCACGCGGTCGAGCTGGTGAACCGCCATCAGGTCGAGCGCACCGTGATGAAGCTGGAGCGCGAGCTGGGCGGGCTGCGCGGCCGAACGATCGCCGTGCTGGGGCTCGCGTTCAAGCCGAACACCGACGACATCCGCGACGCGCCGGCGATCAACGTGATCCGCCGGCTGGCGGACCGCGGAGCCTCGGTGCGCGCCTACGACCCGATCGCGAACGATGCGGCGCGCGCCGCGATCGGAAACGAGACCGTGCTGTGCGACGACATGTACGCGACGCTCGAAAACGCCGACGCGCTGCTGCTCGCGACCGAGTGGAACGAGTTTCGCGCGCTCGACTTCGCGCGCTGCGCGCGCGCGATGCGCGGCGATCTCGTCGTCGACGGCCGCAACATCTTCGATCCGGAGAAAGTGCTCGCGAACGGGCTGCGCTACGCCGGTGTGGGCCGCTCCGGCCGCGCGCTCTCCGCGCCGGCGGGCGGCGAGCCGGCGCCGGTCAGCCGGCGGGCGACGCGGTACTGAAGTAGTCGAGCGTGGTCGCCAAACCACGCTCGAGCGGGATCCGCGGCTCCCAGTCGAGCAGCGCGCGCGCCAGCGAGATGTCGGGCCGCCGCCGGGCCGGATCGTCGGGCGGCAGCGCGCGCGCTTCGATCCGCAGTTCGGTACCGGCCAAGCGCGCCGTCGTCTCAGCCAGCGCGCGAATCGTGTACTCGTCGGGGTTGCCGAGGTTCACGACGCGCCCCGCGAGCCCGGGCCGCGTCGCGAGCCGCACCAGCCCGTCGACCAAGTCGTCGACGTAGCAGAAGCTCCGCGTCTGCGTTCCCTCGCCGTACACGGTGAACGGCGCGCTGCGCAAGGCCGCGACGCAAAAGTTCGGGATCACCCGCCCGTCGCCGAGCTGCATGCGCGGTCCGTAGGTGTTGAAGATCCGCGCGACGCGCGCGTCGAGCCCGAGCTTGCGCACCGCGGTCGTCACGTACGCTTCGCCGAAGCGCTTCGACTCGTCGTAGCACGCGCGCAGGCCGACCGGGTTTACGTTGCCGTGGTAGGTCTCGCGCTGCGGGTGCTCGAGCGGATCGCCGTAGCTTTCGCTGGTCGACGCGTACAGCAGCACCGCGCGCGCCGCGTGCGCGAACGAGACCGCGTGCATCGTCCCGACGCTGTTGACCGCCAGCGTCTCGAGCGCGAGCCGCTCGTACTGCACCGGGCTCGCCGGCGAGGCCAGATGAAAGACGACGTTCGCCGGACACAGCCGCTCGGCCAGCCCGGCCAGCCACGTGCTCCACGCCTCTATGACGTCGGCTTCGACGAACCGAAAGCGCGCGTCGTCGCGCGCACCGCTGAGATTGCGCAGGTCGCCGGTGGCGAGATTGTCGATCCCGACCACGTCCCAACCGTCGCGCAGGAGCCGGTCGCACAGGTGCGACCCGATGAACCCTGCCGCCCCGGTGACGTATGCCAGCACCGGCGCGCGCTTCAGGGTGCCGCGCGGCGATGCCTTTTTCGTGCCGGTCGCCGCCCGCGCAGCCGGCGTACGCACCTGTTCAACGGCATTCGCCTTCTACAAGGGCACGGCGCTCGCTTTGTGCAAATGACACCGCACTCAGCTCTGCGGGTGCCGGGATCGGTCCCGCCGCTTTTAACATGGGTGGTTAACTGTGCCGGATCGTCCTTCTTCCGAGCGTACCGTCTTCGGACGGTACCGAGCCGCGCTGTTGCTCGTGGCGGCGGCCGCCGTCGTATCGGCCGCGTCAGGTTGCGGCCTCGCTCACTCATCGTCGCTTCCGGCCGTGAAGTCGGTCGCCGCCGCCGACGCGCCGGTCGCGCGCGGCGTCGGACGGCGCGCTCGTTCGCTCACCGGGGTCTCGCAGATTCAAAGCGGGACGGCGTATTCGATCGTCAACCAGCTCAGCTCGATGGCGCTCGACGACACGAACGCTTCAACCAGCAACGGCACGAAGATCCAGGAGTGGAGCTGCAACGGTTACCCGCAGCAGAACTGGACCATCACCTCGCAAGGCGGCGGCATCTACACCATCGTCAACCAGCTGAGCGGCAAGGCGCTGGACGACACGAACGCCTCGACCGCGAACGGCAACCAGATGCAGCAGTGGAGTCCCGACGGTTACCCGCAGCAGAACTGGACCATCACTTCGCAAGGCGGCGGCATCTACACCATCGTCAACCAGCTCAGCGGTAAAGCGCTCGACGCCGGCGCTTCGATGACCAACGGGGCGATCATGCAGCAGTGGGATCGCAACGGCTACCCGCAGCAGAACTGGATCATCGTGCCCGCCGGGTCGTGCAACGGGTTTCCGGTCCTGACCAACACGCCGTACACGCTCGTCAACCAGCAGAGCTCGTTGGCGCTCGACGACACGAACGCTTCGACCGCGAACGGCACCCGGATGCAGCAGTGGAACTGCGACGGCTACGGACAGCAGAACTGGGTTCTTACGCCGGTGAACAACGGCGGATACAGCATCGTCAATCAGCTGAGCGGCAAGGCTCTCGACAACGGCTCGAGCGTCTCGAACGGCGCGCCGATCGTTCAACAGTCCGCGACCGGCGGACAACAGCAGAGCTGGTTCTTGATACCGGGTCCGGCCGGTTCGTTCATCGTGGTGAACCAGCTCAGCGGAAAAGCGGTAGACGTTCCCAGCGCCTCGCTGGCCAACGGCACGGCGCTGCAGCAGTGGGACCGCGACGGCTTCCCGCAGCAGAACTGGACGTTCGTGCCGGCCGGCTCGTGCGCCGCGAAGAGCGGCTTCAGCATCCTGATCGACACGAACCAGATGAACAACACCGAAGCGATGAACGATGCGCCGCTGGCGGCCGACGGCGTATGGAGCATACCGGTGAACAGCTGCAGCGGGTGCATCGCTGATCCGATCACGGATCCGAACGGTACGTGGCCGGGTGCCCTGGCGCGCCTCAACGCCGCGAACTGGACCGTGACCGAGGACACCTACGATACGAGCGGCTATTATCCGAGCGCGCAGCTCACCGCGCAGTACATCGGGCGAGCGCCGAACGCGTCGATGGTCTATCACGAGCAGAACACGCCGAACGGCACCGTCTTGCTCACGTCCGAGATCGACAACGCAGCGGCATGGACCGGCAACTCCATCATCGTGCTCTCGCGCAGTTACACCAGCAACCTCGCGAGTTACGTGGACGCCGCGCTCGGCGACGGGCATACGTCCGGCGCCGCGTTCGAGACGAACCCTCCTTATGCGAGCATCTCGGGGCAGTACTTCAACCAAGGGATTCAGGACATCCTGAGCTCGGGACGGAGAGCGTACATGCTGCTGCCGCCGGTCGCCGCGGGCGGCGACTATCTCTCGGACATGCAAAGCGGCGTAACTCAGTACCTCGCGTCCAGCTCGCAGTTCGGTAACCCGAATCTCTTCATCGTACTGGCGATCTACGGCAGGCCGCAATCTGGCGTCGGTTTTCTTCAGCCGGAGCCCGGAGCGTCGTCCGGCAACAGCGTCCTTGCGGTGAGGAACTGGCTCTACAGCTATCGGTCGACGACGTTCCGCAACGGCCACTGAGCGGGGCGCGGCGGAGTTCGTCGCAGGAACGGCGGGCGAGTGCGCTCAACGTCGCGCGGCACCGTGCCCAACCGTTCGGTGCAGCGCTTCCTGGCGATCATCGCCGCGTTCGGCATCTTCGTCCTGGCGGTAATTGTCCTGAAGCGCGCCGTCGATCTCCCGTACTGGGACGAATGGGACTGGGCGGTGCTCGTCTATGCTTCGCACCATCACAGCTTGACCTTCGCGAAGCTGTGGGAGCCGCATAACGAGCACCGGATCCTGGTCGCCAACCTGCTCACGCGCGGCCTCGACCGGTTCGGTGGGTGGTCGCCGATTCGCGAGCAGCTGATCGCGCTCGCGTTGCTGGCGCTGACCCAGCTCGGCGTCTGGATTTCTCGTGCGCCGGACCGTCTCGGCGGCCTACCGCGGCGTCTGCTTTCTGGCCGCGAGCGTCCCGCTGCTGGGGCTCGGCCAGTACCAAAACCTCGACGGCCGCAACCATCTTCGATTCTGCGAAGGTGCTCGCGAACGGGCTGCGCTACGCCGGCGTCGGCCGCCGCGGACCTGAGTCGCGGCGCTCTGCTGCGGCTGGTGAGGGTGCCGGGGACGCACGCGACCTTGCTCGCACTCGCCGGAGTGCTGACGCTCGCGGCAGTTACCGCCGCGGTCGTGCTCGAACGCCAGGCCGTCTCGACGCTCGTCCTCCTCGCGTACCTGTGGGCCGGCTCGATCGCGCTCTCGGCCGCGCGCATCGACGTCGCGGTCCTCGATCCCGCCGGCGCAGGGCCACGGTATTTCTTCTATCCTCGTCCTCGAAGCATGGTTCTTCATCCACCGTCCGTTCGTCGCGCGGCGCGTTCCGGTGCGGGCGGCGGCGATTGCCTTCGTCGCGATCGCGATGCTCGGCAGCCTCCCGGTCCTGCGGCGGACGCACGACGATCTGCGCTGGACGAGTCCAGCCAAGGTACCCGCGGGCGGATGGATCAAGCTTAGTCCCCAGCTGAGCGCAACGACGATGCCGAATGCGGCCGGTACGAGACGAAGCGACCGCATCGCTGTCACGCCGGCCGAGTTCGCGCGACTTCAGCAGAATCTTGGTCGAGGTTTCTGTTGTTGAAGCCGATCAGGGTTCACGCCGTATCGTGTTTGCAGCAGTGATTTGTGCCCGCGATATAATGGTTTGTGTTCGAGCTAGCGGGCCAGGAGCGCCCCATCGAAAGCAACAACAACGACCTCGGCAATGGTGCGGTTCATCGGCCTGTGGCTGGCCTGTATCGTCGTCCTCGTGCTGAGACGGCCGGATCTCGTTGCGCATCCGGAATTCCTCGCCGAGGACGGCGTCATCTTCTTTCGCGAGCAACTGCTGCTCGGCATCACATCGCTCTGGCAGCCGTATGCAGGGTATCACCACCTGCTCGCACGTCTCGTTCCCCTCGCCGGCGCGGGGCTGCCGGCGGTTGCGATACCGGCGTTCTACGCAGCGGTCGTCGTCGCGCTCGAAGCGGCTTGCTGCGCCGCGGTCGGAGCGCTGCTCGAAGAGGTCGTCGCGCGGGAGTCGATGCGGTGGCTTATCGCGCTTGCGCTCGCCGCCTGCATCCCCGCCGACGACGTGATCGGCAGCCTCTCGAACCTGCAGTGGTATCTCGCGCTGCCGCTGCTCACGGCGTCGGTCGTTCCGTTTCCGCGGCGGTTCGTGCGCGCGGCGCGCGTCGCCGCGCCGCTGGTCGGCTTGACGACGCCGCAAGGGATCTTTGCGCTCCCCTTCGCGGCGTGGCGTTGGATTCGCCGCGGCGAGCGAGGCGATGCGTGGACGCCGACGCTGTATGCCGCGGCGTCGGTCCTCAACGTCGTCACGACCCGCGATCCCGCCGGACTGCATCCGACGCCGGGGTGGCCGCTCGCGGCGGCGATAAGCACCTGCTACCGCGTCGGAGACGCGCTGTGGCTCGGGCGATCGGGCGCTGAAACGATCGCGGCGCACTGGTCCGCCGAAGGCGCAGTGCTGGGCGCGGTGACGATCGCGGCGCTTTCGACGCTCGTGGCGCGCGTGCTCGGCCCGCGCGCCGCTCTCGCGCTGCTGTTCGTACTGTTCGCGCCGATCGCGCTGACGATGAACGCGCGCGATCTCGAAGGGGCGTCATTGGCCCACTACGCGCTCTTCGGCGGCGACCGGTATTTCTTCACCGCCTGCGCAGCGCTGCTCGTCGCGACGCTCGTCGCCGCCACGCGATTGCCCTTACCCGCGCGGGTGATCGTGCTGGTGCTCGCGTGCGCGACGTCGCTGTTCGCCAACTTTCGCGAGCCGCAGCCGCTCGAGAACGACGACTGGCCGGGGTGGGCGCCGCAGGTGGACCGCTGGCGCGCCGACCTCGGCGCGGGACGGCCGACGGCGCAGCTCAGCGTCCCAATCCCGCCGCGCTGGCAGCTCGTGCTCCCGGCCTGCCGCCGGACCGCGGGCGGGACGTTGTCGTGCGGCTAGCTGCGCGCAGGAACGCTGCGCGGGCACGCTCAACCTCGCGCGCGACGGTGGCCCTTCGCTCGCTGCAGCGCGTTCCCGTGCTCGTCGCCGCGCTCGGTATCCTGGTTCTGGCGGTGATCATCCTCAAACGCGCGGTCGATCTGCCGTATTGGGACGAGTGGGACTGGGCCGTGCTCGTCTATGCCGCGCACCACCACAGCTTGACGTTCGCGAAGCTGTGGGAGGCGCACAACGAGCACCGCATCTTGGTCGCGAACGTGCTGATGCTCGGGCTCGACCGCTTCGGCGGTTGGTCCCCGGTGCGCGAGCAGCTGCTCTCGCTCTCGCTGCTCGCGCTTACCCAGCTCGGCGTGTGGACGCTCGTGCGGCGGACGGTTTCGCACGCGTACCGCGGCGTCTGCTTTCTCGCCGCGACCGTCTTGCTGCTGGGGCTCGGCCAGTACGAGAACCTTGACTGGGGGTTTCAGATCGCGTGGTTCATCTGCGACCTCGCGGCCGTCGTCGTCGTCGTGCTGCTGACCCGGCCGGGCGGCACGTGGCGCGACCTCGGGCTGGCCGTCTTCGCAGCGGCGCTCGGCAGCCTCAGCTCCTCACAGGGACTGATCACGTGGCCGGTCGGACTGGTGGCGATCGGCTTGATTCCGCGGCAGCGCTCGGCCCGGGCGGCGCTCTGGCTCGCAACCGGAGCCGTCGTGACGCTCGCCGTGCGCCACGGCGCGCCGCCGCCGGATCCCTCGATGCGCCTCGGGCTCAGCCATCTCTCCGCGCTCGCGGAGTACGCGCTGGCCTACCTCGGCGCCCCGCTGGCCGCGTCATTTCACCTCGGCCCGTCGATCGCGGCCGGGGCCGCGTTGGTGGCATGGCTCGGAGCGCTCGCCGTCCTGGCGGTGCGGCTGCCGCTGAGCCGGCGCGTTCGGCTCGCGCCGTGGCTCGCATTGGCCGCCTACGCGGTCGCCGCGGCCGCCGCTACGGCCCCAGCCCGCGCAGGGTTGGGCCTCGACCAAGCGACGGCGAGCCGCTACGTCTCGATCGCGACGCTGGCCTGGGTCGCCGCGTTGGCGGCAAGCTTCGTGATGGTCGTCAGCCCGTCGAGGGGTGCGGCGCGGCCGGCGCCGCGGAGCGGGGAATCGCAGTTCAGGCGCTGGGCGGCCGTCGCGGCGGCGGCGGTCGTCGTCGTGGCTTCGCTGAAGCAGAGCGCCGCGGGGAACGTCATGTGGCAGCTGCACGCGCGCGACCTCCGCGCCGACCGCGAGGCCGTCGCGGCCGGCGATCCATCCGTGCTCCAGCACCTCTACCCGCGGCCGACGTTCGCCGCCGAGGCGCTGCGCGAGATGGCCGAGGTGCGCGCCGGCGTCTTCCGGCCCGCTCCGGGCGAACCGTAGCGCTCCCTATTCGACGACGAAGGGCAGCGCCGGGCTGAGCGTTCGTTGAACGCGCGGCGCCGTGGCGGTCGCGAGCTGCAGCGTGTGCGACCCCGGCGCCAGCGCGCCGGTCGCGAGCACCGCCTCGAAGCCCGAGTCGGCCGCGCCCGGCGCGCCGAGCGCCGTCGCGACGTCCGGCCGAGGCAAGTGATAGCGAGCCTCGCGCCACGGTCCGGCGTCGACCCGGTACACGAGCCGGGCGCCGCTGCGGTGCAGCACCGGGTCGAGCGCAAAGCCGGTCAGCCGAAGCTGCTCGCCCCGCTCGATCAGAAGCACCTGGCCGATGTAGTCGACGTGCCGCCCGGCGACGTCGACGCCCTCGAGCCGCCAGCTCGTGCGCAGCTGCTCGTGCTCGGTGCGGGCCGCCAGCGCGATCCAGCGCGCGCCCGCAGTGGCCGGGAGCGGGGCGGGTCGCAGCGCCAGCGCCGCGGCGGCGCAGCCGACCGCCCCGGCGACCAGCACCCACGTCACGGCGCCCTCGAAGCGGTTGCTCACGCGCCTGCCTACGGGGAGGCGCGCGGCGCTTCCCCCGCGCAAAGCCGGGTTCGTGTACTCCGCGATCCTGGTCGCCGGCGGCGCCGGTTTCGTCGGCTCGTCGCTCGCGCTGCGGCTGCGCGCCGCCTACCCCGAGGCGCGGGTGATCGCCGCCGACAGCCTCAAGCGCCGCGGCTCGGAGCTGAACCTCGGGCGCCTGGCCGCCGCCGGGATCGAGTTCGTCCACGCTGACGTCCGCCGCCCGGACGACCTCGCCTTTCCGCGGCTGCGCTTCGGCTTGATCGTCGACTGCTCGGCGGAGCCGTCGGTCCTGGCCGCGTACGACGCCGGGCCGCGCTACGTCATCGACACCAACGTCACCGGGACGGTCAACCTACTCGAGCTCGCGCGGCGCGACGGGGCCGACGTGGTCTTCCTCTCGACCAGCCGCGTCTACCCCGTCGCGGCGCTCGACGCGATCCGGCTCGACGAGACGCCGACGCGCTTCGCGCTCGCCGCCGAGCAGCGGCTGCGCGGCGTCGGGCCGGCGGGCATTTCGGAAGACTTCCCGCTCGAGGGCGTGCGCTCGCTGTACGGCGCGACGAAGCTGGCCTGCGAGCTGCTGCTGGCCGAATATGCCGACATGTACGGGATCCGCACGGTGGTCGACCGCTGCGGCGTCGTCACCGGGCCCTGGCAGATGGGGAAGGCCGACCAAGGCATCTTCGCGCTGTGGATGGGCAAGCACTATTTCCGGCGCCCGCTCGCGTACATCGGGCACGGCGGAACGGGAAAGCAGGTCCGCGACCTCGTCGCGGTCGACGAGCTGTGCGACCTCGTGCTGCGCCAGCTCGACGCGATCGACGCGCTTTCGCACCGGGTCTACAACGTCGGCGGCGGACTGGCCTCGAGCCTCTCGCTCGCCGAGACGACGGCGCTGTGCGAGGAGATCACCGGAAACCGGGTGGAGATCGTGCGCGTCGCCGAGAACCGTCCCTCCGACGTGCGGCTCTACGTGACCGACAACGCTCGGGTCACCGCCGACACCGGGTGGTCCCCGCAGAAGACGCCGCGCCGGACGCTGGGCGAGATCTTCGACTGGATCCGCGAGAACGAACGTCTCGTCGCCCCGCTCTGGTCCTGACTGCCGCCACAGGAGCCTGCCCCGTTCGAATGTCCGTCGTCCTCGTCACCGGTTCGGCCGGCCTGATCGGCTCCGAGTCCGTCGCCTACTTCGCGCAGCGCGACCATCAGATCGTCGGCGTCGACAACGACATGCGGGCCAGGTTCTTCGGCCCCGACGCGTCGACCGCGTGGAACCGGCTCTCGCTCGAACGGCGCTTTCCCAAGCAGTACCTCCACGTCGATGCCGACATCCGCGACGCCGCGGCGATGGACGAGCTGTTCGGGCGCTACGGCAAGCGGATCGCGCTGGTGATCCACACCGCCGCGCAGCCCTCGCACGACTGGGCCGCGAGCGATCCGCAGACCGACTTCACCGTCAATGCGAACGGGACGCTGGCGGTGCTCGAGGCGGCGCGCAAGCACGCGCCCGGTGCGGTGTTCATCTTCACCTCGACCAACAAGGTCTACGGCGACGCGCCGAACGAGCTGCCGCTGATCGAGCACGAGCAGCGCTGGGAGATCGTCGAGGGGCACCCGCTCTGGGACGGGATCGACGAGAGCATGCGCATCGACCGCTCGAAGCACTCGCTCTTCGGCGCCTCGAAGATCGCCGCCGACGTGCTCGTTCAGGAGTACGGGCGCTACTTCTCGATGCCGACGGCGGTCTTTCGCGGCGGCTGCCTGACCGGGCCGAACCACTCCGGGACGAAGCTGCACGGCTTTCTCGCGTACTTGATGAAGTGCACGGTCACCGGCGAGCCGTACACGGTCTTCGGGTACAAAGGGAAGCAGGTTCGCGACAACATCCACAGCTTCGACTTGGTGAACGCCTTCGACCACGTCTTTCGTGCGCCGCGCTGCGGCGAGGTCTACAACGCCGGCGGAACCCGCTTCAGCAACTGCTCGATGCTCGAGGCGATCGACCTGTGCGAGGATATCTCCGGCCGCAAGCTCGACTGGAGCTACACCGAGACGAACCGCATCGGCGACCACATCTGGTACGTCAGCGACATGGCGAAGTTCCGCGCGCACTACCCGGCCTGGGAACAGCGCTACGACCTGCGCGGGCTGATGGAAGACATGTACGAGAAGAACGCGGAGCGCTGGACGGCGGAGGGCGCGCGGCGCGCGCAGGCCTAGCGTGCTCCTCTCGGTCCTGATCCCCGCGCACAACGAAGAAGGCGCGCTCGCCGAGACGGTCACCGCGCTCGCCGAGCGGCTCACCGGTGCGGCGATCCCGTTCGAGATCGTCGTCGTCGACGACCACTCCACCGACGGAACCGCCGCCGCGGCCGCGCGCGCCGCCGAACGGATCCCGAGCCTGCGCTGCGTGCCGAACGCGCGCCGTCCGAAGGGCTTCGGCAACGCGATCAGCACCGGGCTCGAAGAGTTTCGCGGCGAGGCGGTCTGCATCGTGATGGCCGACGCCTCGGACGACCCCGGCGACGTGGTGGCCTACTGGCGCGCGATCGAAGCGGGGCACGACTGCGCGTTCGGAACGCGCTTCACGCGCGCGGCGCGCGTCGTCGAGTACCCGCTCCCCAAGCTGATCCTGAACCGCGCCGCGAACGCGTTCATCGCGCTGCTGTTCGGGATCCGCTACAACGACGTGACGAACGCGTTCAAATGTTACCGGCGCGAGGTGATCGCCGGCGTGCAGCCGATCCTCTCGCACCACTTCAACATCACCGTCGAGCTGCCGCTGAAGGCGATCGTGCGCGGTTACTCGTGGACGGTCGTCCCGACGAGCTGGTACAACCGCAAGCACGGCGTCTCGAAATTCAAGATCAAGGAGATGGGGAGCCGCTACTTGTTCATCGTGCTGTACGCGCTGATCGAGAAGTGGCTCTCGCGCGGCGACTACCGGCGCGCGGCGCCCACGCCGGCCGACGCCGTGCAGCGATGAACGGCGAGCCCGGCGACGAGCTGCGCGCGTACGTTCGGCGGCTCGAGGCGGAGCGCGACGAGCTGCTCGAACGGCTGGAGAACGTCGATTTGTGGGCCGAGCAGACGCGCGCTTCGGCCGAGGCGGTGCGCCCGCTGCTGCGCTCGATGCAGGAGAGCAAGTTCTGGAAGGCGCGCAACGCCTGGTTCGCGCTGAAGCACCGCCTCGGCATGCACCCCGACGGCGCGCAACCCCCGGTCGACCTGATCGTCGCCGACTACGCGCCGCTGCTCTCGAAGCGCTCGGCGTACGAGCGCTGGCTGCGCGCGCACGACCTGCGGCGCAGCGACGAGGAGGTCGTCCGCCGGCTCGCCGCGCTGCTCCCGCACCGGCCGCTGATCAGCGTGATCGTTCCCACCTACGAGACGCCGGAGCGCTACCTGCGCGCGGCGCTCGACTCCGTGCTGGAACAGCTGTACGAGAACTGGGAGCTGTGCGTCGCCGACGACGCCTCGCGCGATCCGGCGGTGCGCGCGACGCTGCAGGAGTACGCGGCGCGCGAGCCGCGGGTGAAGCTCGTGCTGCGCGAGCGGAACGGGCACATCGCGGAGGCCAGCAACAGCGCGCTCGCGCTCGCGAGCGGCGAGTTCGTCGCGCTGCTCGACCACGACGACGCCCTCACCCGCGACGCGCTCTTCCACGTCGCGCTGCTCGCGAGCGAGCATCCCGAGGCGGACTTCATCTACAGCGACGAGGACAAGATCGACGACCTCGGCCGCCGCGGCGAGCCGTACTTCAAGCCGGACTGGTCGCCGGACTCGTTTCTGGCCCGCATGTACGTCGGTCACCTGGCGGTCTTCCGGCGCGCGCTCGTCGAGGAGGTGGGCGGGTTCCGGCCGGGCTTCGAAGGGAGCCAGGACTACGATCTCGTCCTGCGCGTGACCGAGCGCACCGACCGCATCTTTCACATCCCGCGCGTGCTCTACCACTGGCGGACGCATCCCGAGTCGACCTCCGCCGAGACCGGTTCGAAGACCTACGCGTACGAAGCCGGCCGGCGCGCGCTCGAAGAGGCCCTCGCGCGGCGCGGCGAGCCCGGTCGCGTGGAGCAACTGCCGGAGCCGGGCAGCTACGTCGTGCGCTACGAGATCAAGGAGCGCGGCAAGGTGAGCGTGATCGTGCCGACGCGCGACCACGGGGAAGACGTCGAACGCGCGTTGAGCTCGATCTTCGCGCGCGCCTCGTACGAGAACTTCGAGGTGCTGCTGATCGACAACGGCTCGCGCGACCCGCGCTCGCTGGCGACGTTCGAGCGCTGGGCCGCGGCGGAGCCGCGCGTGCGGCTTTTGCGCTACGACGTGCCGTTCAACTTCGCGCGGATCAACAACCATGGCGCACGACTCTCCGCCGGAACGTATCTGCTGTTCCTGAACAACGACACCGAGGTGCTGGCCGAGGACTGGATGGAGGGGATGGTCGAGCAGGCGCAGCGCCCCAGCATTGGCGCGGTCGGCGCGAAGCTGCTCTATCCCGACGGCACGGTGCAGCATGCCGGGGTCGTCACCGGGATCGGCGGCGTCGCGGGGCACGCGCACAAGTACGCCGACGCGGCGTCCGGGGGGTACTTCAACACGCTGCGCACGACGAACAACTACTCGGCGGTGACCGCGGCCTGCATGATGGTGCGGCGCGAAGCGTACGAGCGAGCGGGCGGTTTCGACGAAGCGCTCGCGGTCGCGTTCAACGACGTGGACTTCTGTCTCAAGCTGCGCCGGCTCGGGCTGTACAACGTCTACCTCGCGCACGTCGAGCTGCTGCACCACGAGTCGAAGAGCCGCGGCTACGAGGACACCGCCGAAAAGCGCGCGCGTTTCGAGGCCGAGCGGCTGCTCATGATGCGGCGCTGGCGCACGGCGGAAGCGAGCGATCCCCACTACAGTCCGCATCTCTCGGTCACCGCGGAAGACTACTCGCTGCGCGCGTGAGAGCTGCAATTCAGGAAGGAGCCCGGCCGCCGGCCGGCTTAGTACGTGAAGCCGTTTCGGCGCCGCTCGCATGGTGACATCATCCGTCTACGCGCCTCACGGAGAGGTGCGCTCCCGCCGATTCGTCGACTTGATTCGCGTCACCGCGATTCGAGCGCTGATGGTGCGCTATCGCGGCACCGCGTTCGGCGTGCTGTGGTCGTTCGCCAACCCGGTGCTGATGACGCTGATCTACACGGCGATCTTCGGGACCGCGTTCAAGCGCTACTACGACGGCTCGTTGACGCGCTACCTCGTCTCCGCGTTCGTCGGGCTGGTCGTCGTCTCGTTCTTCCTGGCGACGACGAACGACGCGCTGCCGTCGGTCGTCAACGCCGGCTCGCTGATGAACAAGATCGCGATCCCGCCGATCGTCTTCCCGATCGCCTCGGTCGCCGCGAACCTCTTCCAGCAGCTCGTCACGACGTTCCCGATCCTGTTCGTGCTCTCGATCGTGCTGACGCGGGATCCGGTGCGCGTCGCGCTCGTCCCCGTCGTGCTGGCCGCGGTCGTGGTGCTTTCGGCCGGGTTCGCGCTGGGATTGGCGGCGCTGTTCGTCTTCTTTCGCGATCTGCCGAACCTGTGGCAGGTCGCGGGCTTCATCCTCTGGCTGAGCAGCCCGCTGTTCTATCCGGTTCAGCTCGTTCCGCCGCAAGCGCGGACGTGGTATTCGCTGAACCCGATCGGTGAGGCGATCGCCGCGGCGCGCGAGGTCACGATCGCGCGCGGACCGCTCGATCCGTACCCGGTCCTGTTCACGATCGCCGCCGCGCTGGTCGCGCTCGCGCTGGGAGCGTGGCTGTTCCGCGCGACGCGCGACGATTTCATGGACCTGCTCTGATGTCCGCCGCGATCGAGCTGCACGACGTCACCCTCGTCCGCCGCACGCAGGAAGAGCTTCACTACGACTTCAAGCGGACGGTGCTCGACCTCGTGCGCGGTCGCCGGCGCCGCCCGCGCCGGCGGACGGTGATCGACAACCTCACCGCGTCGATCGGCCAAGGCGTCAAGCTCGCCGTGATCGGCGCGAACGGCAGCGGAAAGTCGACCGTGCTGAAGCTGATCGCCGGCGTGCTGCGCCCGACGCGCGGTTCGGTCGAGGTGCGCGGCACCGTCGCGCCGCTGATCGAGCTCGGCGTGGGTTTCGAGCCGGAGCTCACGCTGATCGACAACGTGATCTTCTACGGAATCCTGCTGGGACACGAGGAGGCGACGGTCCGCGCGCACGCGGAGGCGATCCTCGAGTTCGCCGAGCTGACCGAGATGCGCGACGAGCCGACCAAGACGCTTTCCTCGGGAATGTCGGCGCGGCTGGGCTTCGCGATCGCGACCGAGTGGCGCCCCGACATCCTGCTGCTCGACGAGGTGCTCTCGGTCGGCGACGAGCGCTTCCGCCGCAAGTGCGCCGCGCGGCTGGACCGCTTTTGGGACGCGCACTCGACGATCGTCGTCGTCTCGCACGACCTCGACTACGTCGTGCGCACCTGCGAGCGCGTGATCTGGGTCGACCACGGCGTCGTGCGGTTCGACGGCGCGGTCGCGGAAGGCGTCGAGCAGTACCTGAAAACGGTGCCGTTCGGCCCCGGCTACACGCGCGGCGAGGAGCTGCTCGAGCTCGCGCGCGAGAACCAGCGCGGCGAGATCCTCGTCCGCGGCCTCTCGCCAACCGAGCAGGGACGGAAGGTGTACCTGATCCGCGACGGGATGCGGCACTGGGTGACGCACCCGAGCTGGTACGTGAAGAGCGGGTACGCGTGGGAGAACGTGCTGCACGTCGACGACGCCGCGATCCTGGAGATTCCGGAAGGCGATTACCTGACGTGAGCGCCGAGGCGGAGACGACGATCGCCGAGATCGTCGGCTCGGGCCGGCGCGTATTGCACGCCGGCTCCGAGGCGGCGAGCATCGTGACGCTGCTGCGCGAGGCCGGCAACCCGGTGATCTCGCTCGATCCCGCCGAGCTGGAAAGCGAAGCCCGGCGTGCGCGCGAAGCGTACGACGCGGTGGTCTTCGCCGGCGCGCTCGAATCGCTGCGCGATCCCGCGCGCGCGCTGACCGCGTGCCGCCGGCTGCTGCGCGAGGGCGGCGTCGTCGTCGCCGCGCTGCGCAACGTCGCGCACGGCGCGGTGCGGCTGGCGCTGTTGCACGGCCGCTTCGACTACCGCGCGCTGGGGATTGCCGAGGCGCCGCCGGTGCGGTTCTACACCCGCGCGTCGGCGCTGCGGCTGTTCGCGGAAAGCGGGCTCGCGACGACGCGCGTCGAGCGCACGACGGCGCCGGTGTTCGGCGACTCGCCGCTCGTCCCGCGCGTGCGGCGCAACGACTTCGATCCGGCGCTCGTCGCCGAGGTGCTCGGCGACGAAGATGCCGAGACGCTGCAGTTCGTGATCGCCGCCGAACCGCTCGGCGACGCCGAGGCGCTCGCGCTGCTGCGCGCCGAGGTGGCGCGGCTCGAGCGCGGGTTGGAGACGCCGAGCGCCGAGTGCGGTGAGGAAATCGATCCCGCGCACGCCGCGAGCGAGCGTCTCGCCGAGCTCGAGCTGGTGCGCGCGGAGCGCGACGCGCTCGCGGAGCGCGTCGCGATGCTCGACGATCTGCTCGCCGTCGAGCGCGCGACGCGCCTCGACGTCGAGGACGCGTGCGAGCGCATCGAGCGCGTCGCGCGCAGCCGCTTCGAGCTGGCGCGCGAGGACGAGCTGGCGCGGCTGCGCGCGCGCTCCACCGCGGTCGAGCTCGAGCTGAAGCTCGCCCGCCAAGCCGCGCGCCGCGTCGAATCGCCCGCGCGCCGGCCGCCGGCGCGCGCGCCGCTCTCGGCCGACGCCGTGCGCGGCCTGCTCGGCGGCCGGCGGACGCTGGAGGTCTTGCCGCCGCCGGCCGCGGGCGAGAGCCCGCTGCGTTCGCGCTTGCGCCCGCTGCGCCGCCTGTTCCGGTTTCCACGATGATCGTGCGGCGCTTTCGGCACGCGGAGCAGCCGCGCGCGAGCGTCATCGTCCTCGTGTACGCGCAAGCAGAGTATCTCGACGCGGCGCTGCGCTCGCTGCTCGAGACCACCGATCCGGCCTTTCCCTACGAAGTCATTCTGGTTTTGAACGGCGCCGCGCCACACGTTGCGGCGGCGGCGCGGCGCGCGGCGCGCGGCGCGCGGATCGTCGAGGCGCCGGCGAACTTGGGCTTCGGCGGCGGCAGTAACTTCGGCGCCGCGCACGCGCGCGCGCCGTACTTGGTCTTTCTCAACGACGACGTCGTCGTGCGGCCCGGCTGGCTGGAAGAGCTGGTGGTGACCGCGGACGCGCGGCCCGACGCCGGCGCGGTCGGGAGCCGCATCCTGTTCGCCGGCGGCGAGCAGGTTCAGGAAGCCGGTTCGGTGATCTTCGCGGACGGCTCGACCGCGCCGCTCGGACGCGGCTTGCCGGCCGATTCGCCGCGCGCGCGCGCGGTGCGCGAGGTCGACTACTGCTCGGCCTGCTCGCTGCTGGTGCGGCGCGCGGCGTTCGAGCAGGCCGGCGGGTTCGAGCGCCGCTACTTTCCGGCGTACTACGAAGACGTCGATCTGGCGCTGAAGCTGCGCGAGCTCGGCTGGACGATCCTCTACCAGCCCGCCTCCGAGTTGCTGCACGCCGAATCGGCGAGCACGACGAGCGATTTCAAGGCGTATTTGTTTCGGCGCAACCATCGCACGCTCCGGCGCACCTGGCAACGGACGCTCGGCGAATTCGAACCGTCGCGCGGCGGCGATCCGAGCGCGCTCGCCGCCGCCGTGCGCCGCGCGCGGCGCGCGCGTGCCGAGCTGCTCGTCGTCGACGACCGTGTCCCCGATGCGGGCCTGGGCTCGGGCTACGGCCGCCTCGCGGAGCTGTTTCGCGATCTGGCCGGGGGCCGCTATGCGATCACGTTCTCTGCGACCGCCGGTCCGCCGGGCGACGGCGCGGCGGTCGGCGCCTGGGGCGTCGACGTCGCCGACGGCGACCTCGGCGCGCTGATCCGCGATCCCGCGACGCGCATCGACGTCGCGGTGATCAGCCGTCCGCACAACTGGGAGCGCTGCGCCGCGACGATCCGCAAGCACCATCCGGACGCTGCGCTGATCTACGATGCCGAAGCGCTCTTCCACCGCCGCATTCGCCTGCAGCTCGAGCTGGAAGCCGATCCGGCACGCCGTGATGCGCTGCAGCGCGAGCTCGAGATCGCGTACGAGCTCGAGGGCCGCATCGCGCGGCTCGCCGATCACGTCGTCTGCGTCTCCGCCGACGAAGAGCGCGCGCTCCGCGCGTTCGCGCCGCGTACGCCGATCGACTTGCTGCTGGCGACGACGGAGGGCGTCGTTCCGTCCCGGCGGGCTTTCGCGCAACGGCGCCCGCAGGCGCTCTTCGTCGCCGGCTGGATGGCGGGGCCGGGCTCGCCGAACGCCGACGGCTTGGAGTGGTTCGGCGCCGAGGTGATGCCGCTGGTGACGGCGCGCCTGCCGGATGCGTGCGCGATCATCACCGGCGCGAACCCGCCGCCGCAGGTGCTGCGGTTGCGTTCACCCGCGATCCGGTTCACCGGATTCGTCGATGATCTGCAGGAGCTCTACGCGAGCGCGCGGATCGCGATCGCGCCGCTGCGCTTCGGCGCCGGCGTGAAGATCAAGACGATCGAGGCGGTGCAGCACGGCGTCCCGGTGGTCGCGACGCCGACCGGCGTCGAAGGAATCGTGCTCGACGAGCCCGGCGGGGTCGTCGTCACGGAGGATGCGGCGCGCTTCGCCGACGCGGTCGTCGCGCTGCTCGGCGATGAGAACGCGTGGTCGAACGCGCAGCGCGCGGCGTTGCGGCAAGCCGAGCGGTGGCGGACCGCGCCGCGCCGCACCTGGCGCGACGTCGTCGAGGACGTCCTCGCGCGCCGCTCAGCGGCGCGACATCTCGCGTAGCGCGCGCAGCGCCTGCGCGCGCTCGCGGTCTTTCAGCCGGCAGACGTGGGTGACCGCGTCGCTGATGCGGCGCCGCACCCTCTCTTCGTCGACGGCGGCGCGCACGTACGCCGAGGTCGCGATCTGCGCGAGCCGCTCGCGCGCGACCTCGCCCGCGCGCAGCGCGCGGTGCTCGCGCTCTTCGGCTTCGGCGAGCCGCGCGCGCAAGTCGGCGACGTAGCCGTCGCGCACCGAGAGCTCGCTGCGCAGCGCGTCGACTTCCCGCTGCAAACGGTTCAGCTCCGCGGTTCGCTCGCGCGATTCGTCCATCGCGGGCAGGTTCCGAACCGCCGCGCCCGAGTCCCGCCCGGCGGCGCGCTCAGCGCCGCGCGAGCAGCGTGAGCGGCGGACCGGCGGGGCGCACCGTCACGCCGTCGGAGCCGAGCACGACGATGCGCAGCGGCGTCCCGTCGCGCGCGACGTACGTCCCCGGGAACGAGACGCTGAAGCCGCAGTACACGTGGTGCTCGCCGAGCTCCTCGGCGACGTCCTGGCGCTCGAAGCCGTACGCCGCTTCGACGACGTGCTCCCCGACCAGCGCGAAGGCGGCGACGGCCGGCGTTTGCGTGACGGTGTCGGCGGCCCAGCCGTCGATGCGGATCACCGCGTCGCGCGGAACGTGGAGCGTCGAGCCTTGAATCGGCTCGGTGCGGCCGCTCTCGTCGGTCCAGGTGTCGATGCAGCCGCCGGCGGGCTCGACGTCGGCCAGCGGAACGGCCGCGTTCAGCCGGAAGCGCGCGCGCGCCAGCTCACCGGCCCGATCGCCCGCGACGACGAGCGCCAGCGCGTGCTCGCCTGCGGCGAGATCGACGGTCGCGAGCGACGCGCTGAAGCCGGAACCGGCCGCCGACGGATCGCCGAGCGCGCCGGCGACGTCCGGGCGCGGGATGCTGCGCTCGATCGCGTGCTCGGGGCCGCCGTCGATGGTGAGCGCGAAGCTCGTCGCGTTGCCGGGATGATGAGCCCACCCCCGGACGACGAGCACGTCGCCGACGCAAGCGGTCGTTCCGGGCGGCGCGTCGGAGAGCGGCAGGAGTTGGATCTCGTCGATCGCTCCGGTAGCGGGTCGCATTCCGAGACGCGTTTTGGCGAGGACGCGCACGGTTCCCCGTGGCTCGGCCCGTGAAGGAGTCGATCGAAGCCCCGGCGACCTCATTCGTCCGTGCTCCACGAACCGTTCCGCCGGATACCGCTCGCTCTCTGCTTCGCCGCCGCGCTGGCCTCGTGCAGCTCTCCGCCGGCGTCGATCTCCGACCCCGGTCCGGCATTCGTGCGCGTCGGTTCCGAGCAATCGATCTGGTATTTGCCGGCCGGCACGGCGACGTACTGTCTGGTCGCCGACCCCACGCAGATGAACGTCTTCGGCGGCTTCGGCCGCGTCAAGCAGGTCGACGCCGGCGCGACGATCGCCGGCCGCAGGCTCGACGGAACGTGCCGCTATCCCGACGGCGTCTACGAGATCGCCGGCACGGCGTACCGGCTGCACGGCGACGCGTTCTGCCGCGAGCGCCGGCCCGAGAAGCACGCGACCTCGCTACCGGCGGGAACGGCGGTCGGCGTCTCGCGCCGCGACCTCGGGCGCTGCGCTTCCGGCTGATCAGTCCGCGACGCCGGCGCGGGCGTTCTCGGCCAGAAACTTCTCGAAGTAGACTTCGTTGCAGACGTCCTCTTCGATGTCCGCGACGATCGGCTCGGCGCTGAGCGCCGCGACGGCGCGTCCGTCGTTCGGCGCGGCGTACGCGCGGAAGAACGAGTGCATCACGCGGTCGACCGCCTCCGCGCTGACGGTGCGGCGATCGGCCTCGAAGCCGTCGTTGCCGTCGAACCCGACGACGATCTCGTACGACGGAAAGTAGTCGACGAAGTCGTAGCGCGCGCGCATCTCCTCGGCGGCGACGCGCAAGACCGCTTTGGACCAGAACGTCGACTGCGCGACGTGCCGCGGCTCCATCGTCGCCGCGAGCGGAACCGGCGAGACGGTGAGGATCACGCGCAGGTTCCGGTTCAGCGCGCGCGCGATCTGCAGAAACTCGTCGAGATACTGCACGTTCTCGGCGACCGAGAGGTTCCGGAAGCGATAGCGCTCCGCATCGAACGTCCCCACCCCGGCACCCGGGCAGAGCGGGAGCGCGGCCTCGTCCGCGGTGCAGACCCACGTTTCGGTGAGGCCGAGCGTGAAGACGAACACTTCGCTTTCCGCGAGCATGCGGCGCACCGCGGCAAGGTGCTGCTTGCGGTCGGCCTCGAGGGCGGCGACCGAGGCGAAGCCGCCCGGCTCGACGCGCGGCCGGAACGGGTCGGCGAAGCGGTCCTTCAGCGGCCACGGCGGCTCGGACGGCTGGAACGCGCCGGTCGCGCGGCGCGCGAGCTGCACCAGCTGCAGCGTCGTGTAGATGTCGCCGAAGCGCGCCGAGTACGCGCCGTAGTTACGCTTGCGGCGCTGCTTGGCCGACTCCCACACCGGCCCGGGCTCGGCGACGAAGTACGTGTAGCCGGAGGCGCGCAGGCGCTCCGCGATGCGCTGCGCGAAGCAGCTCCCCGCCGACGCGATGCGCGTCGTGCGGTCCACCGTGAAGCGGCCGGCGTGCTGCGGGTCGACGAAACCGGCGGAGCGGTCTGCGAGCGCGCGCGACCAGATCTGAAAATCGGGCAAGCCGGCATAGGGAAACTTCACGGCAGAGCAGCCTCCATGGCGATGGAGTGGTATTGGCGCAAGATCGGTCGCGCGCCCGCGTGACCGACGTGTACCCCGTCGAGCAGCAGCCCGGCCTTGGCGACGTTGCGCTCGGTCATCTCATTCCAGGTGTCGATGAAGCGCATGTTCGCTTCCTCGCAAAAACGGCGCAGCGTCGCGTTGATCGCCAGGTGCACCGCATAGCGCGTGCGCGCGCGCGACGTCACGCCGGTCAGGCGGGCATACTCGTCGTCGTCGCGGGTCGGCGGCGGAAGGCTCGAGACGGCCAGCCGCGGGATGCCGAAATCACGCAGGCCGACCAGCATGCGGAAGAGCTGCCCCATCTGCTCGACGATCCGCTCGTCGAGATCGGCGGCCGGCAAGATGCGCGGCGCCTCGGCGGGCGGCAGCAGCGAGAGGTCCGCGTCGAACGAGAGCAGCGGGTCGGCGTCGAGCGGGATCGAGGCGATGATCTCGCGCGCATCGATCTCGCCGACGGTGAACAACACGTAGGTATGGTCGGCGATCCAGCTTGGGGTGAAGAAGGAGTCGCCGAGGCGCACCGTCAGCAGCTCGCCGGTATACCCGTGCGGGAGCAGTCGCAGCATGTGAAACGCCGCGAGCGCTGCGACGATCCCGGGATGAAACTCGCCTTCCGGGCTCAAGGACGACTTCGCGGAGAGCCCCTGCACGCAATAGGCCTCGCTGACCGCCAGCGGTTCGCCGGTCGTCTCGTCGCGCAACACCAGCGCGTTCAAGGGGCCGCTGTGGCTGTCGCCGATCACGAAGAGGGGGCGCACGTAGGTGTCGGCCATCGGCGATCAGTTCATCGGCGGCGGTCCGTCGAGCCTCCCCTGGCGGCTCAGCCGAACGAGACCCCGTAGAGGATCACACCGAGCTGGCGCGCGTCGGAGCTCAAGCCGAGCTTCGAAGGGACGAACGTCGCGTCGGGGAGCAGCTTGACGCCGACGCTCTTGCCGCGCGCGCTTCCGGGAACGGAAAACGTCAGCGTCTGGCGCCCGACCGGGAGCCCGTGCTTCGACTGCGTGGTGCCGCTTCCGAGTTGGAGCGTGACGCCTTGTTCGCCCGGCTTGTAGAACGCGGCCGGCACGTCGATCTCGACCCGCAGCGTGCGCGCCGTGCGCGGCACGTCGACGCCGAACGTCGCCTGCTGCGCGGTCCAGTGGTCGGGGTAGACGCCTTTCACCGCGGATCCCGGCGCGACGCCGGCCGGCCGGTACTCGGACGGAAGCGATGCGGGGGACGGCCCGGTGTTCGCGTCGTTGCGCTGCGCGCAGCCGGCGAGCGCGCACAGCGAGAGGAACGCGGCGAAGGCGCGCGCTCGAAGACGATGCGGGGACACTGGCATCGGCGCCCTCTTGTCTGCTCTGCGAAACGGACCCTGCAACGCGCGTTACGCGACGCGAAAGGCGGCGCGCGACTTGATGAGATCGTGCGCGACGTAGACCGCCATGACGGCGAACACGGTGACGTGTCCGGCCAGCACGTCTTGCACGATCTGCACCACGGAGCCGTGGCGCATCAGCACCGCGGTGATCTCCGCGGCGGCCGCGACCAGCAGGTACGGCACGAAACCGAAGCGGTGGCGCGCGATCGCGTACGTCGAGAGCAGGCTCGCCAGCGACAGCCCGCCGGCGGCGAGCGCGTACGGGAAGACGATCGCGGCGGCGCCGGTGAAGCGCGGCCCGGCCAGGACGCGCAGGACGAGCTCGGGTGCGACGGCGCAGCAGCCCGCGACGACGGTGATCGTCGCGAGCGCGACCGCGAGCGCGACTGCAAGCACGTTCGTCGCGGGCCGTCCGCTGGCGGCGCGCACGGCGACGTGCGGCAAGAGCACCGTCGGCAGAAACGCGATCGCCGCGAAGATCACGCGCCCGCCGAGGGCGGCGGCGCCGTAGAGCCCGGCGTCGAGCGGATCGAGGAAATGTCGTGCGAGCACGACGTCGTAGAACATCAGCACGACGATTCCGAACGCCGACGTTCCGGTCGCGCCGGCCGTCGCGATCATCCGCCGCAGATCGAGGTGCACGGCGACGCCGATCGCGCGGAACCGCCGGCGCAGCAGCAGCTCCCCGTAGAGCAGCGCGGCGACGACCGAGCCGAGCAGCGAAAGGATGCTCCCGAGCGCGCCGGCCGCGTGGACGAGCGGGATCAGCAGGACGGTCCGCGACGCGTCGATCAGATTCGAGACCGCGAACGACCGAAACGCGCCGAACCCTTGAAACACGCCGCGCTGGAGGAGCAGCGCGAAGCCCACGCCGGCGGTGACGCCGGCGGCGCTCACCAGCTCGGTACGGTCGAGGTGGAGGTATGCGGCGACCAGCTGCTGCGCGAGGAGCGTGGCGAGGGCGATCGCGAGCGCGATCAGCAGCGCGCCGCGCGTGAGCGCGCGGGAGAACGACGCCATCGGTTCGGCCGCGCCGGCGGCGCGCAGGTCGGCGGCCAACTTCGCGGTCACCGTCTGCCCGATCGTCCCCGCGCCGAACACGACCAGCACCAGCGAGATGAGCGACATCACGGCGCCGTAGTCGCGCACCGAGAGCAGCCGCCCCATCAGCATGTAGAACAGATAGTACGAGACGTTCGCCAGCACGCTCGCGCCGAAGACGAGCGCGCCGCTGCGCGTGAAGTCGCTCGCCGCGGCGCGGCGCAGCAGAGCCTTCAGAGCGGCGGCCCCGAGCGCGCTGCGGCCTCCGGCACGGGAGTCTCTCCGGTGCGGGTCTCGATCTGCGGCACGGCGGGCTTCGTGCGCGGCGCCCACACGTACTTCGAGGCACGCCGGCTCGCGATCTCGAGCAGCGTGTGCAGCACCGAGAGAACGTTCGGCAGCGTCAGCGCGTTCGACTTTCCTTGGCGTTTCTCGAACGTCTTGATCGGAATCTGCTTGTAGCTGAACCCGAGCGCGAGCACGATGCACAGGATCTCGGCCTGAAACCCGAACCCGCGCGTGTTCGTGTGCCAGCGCATCACCGCGTGGCGTGGCAGCACGGGAACGCCGTTGTAGTAGTGAATCCGGTTGCCGCTGATCATGTTCACCAGGAAGGTGAAGACCGTCGAGAGGACGCGCCGGGTGATGCTGCGGCCGTGGTTCGGAACGTAGTACGGGATGATGCAGTCCGCTTCGCCGATCGTGCGCAGCACGGCGACGACGCTGTCCCGCGGCTCTCCGAAATCGCCGGGGATCAGCCGGTAGTACTTTCCTTTTCCGACGAACGCGCCGTCGACGTAGTTCTGCGCGAAGCCCTTGTTCTTCTTGTTGGCGCGCAGGACGATGTTGTCGTCGGGGTGCTCGGCGATGTACTGCCGGACGACCTCCCGCGAGCGGTCGCGCGAGCCGTCGTCGATGACGATCACCTCGTAGCTGATCCCCACCTCTTTGCTGGCCGCGAGCAGCATGTCGAGCGTGTCGACGATGTAGTCCGCCTCGTTATAGCAGGAGACGGCGAAGGTGAGCTCGAGCGGCGCGTCGGCGTACGGCGCGGTGACGGAGGCGGCGTCGCGGATGCGCGCGGCGGCCGGCGTCATCGTGACGTCGGCCTCCCAAAAGGACCGGAACGCGCTCTCGCTCATGGTGGTGATCTCGATCTCCGTGGGCAGGTATTGTTGTTACGGCTGGTGGGCGTAGACGAGCGGCCGGCCGGAAAGATCCTCCCATTCGCGCTCGACCCAATCGACGACGCCCTCGACCCCGCTTCGCAGTGGGACGCGCGCGGCCCAGCCGAGCTCGCGCGCGATCTTCGTCGCGTCGATCACGAGCCCGGCTTGCTGCTCGCGCCGATCCTCCACCTCTCGCGTGCAGGTTTCGAAATCCTTGCCGAGCCGCTCGCAGACGAGCCCGACGATCTCGCGCACGCTCGCAAGCTCCGGCGGCGCGACGTTGTACGTTTGGCCGGTCCCGCCGCGCTCGAGGACCGCCAACATCGCGTGCGAGGCGTCGCGCACGTGCAGGTACTGCTTGAGCGCTCGCCCGCCGCCGTGCAGGTCGATCCAGCCGCCGAGCTTCAGCGCGATCGCCGACTTCGGGACGATGCGGTACGGCTGCTGGTAGGGACCGTAGAGGTTCGGCGGGCGCACGATCTGCGCCGGGAAGCCGCTCGCGCCATGATACGCGAGCAGCAACTGGTCGAACGCCGCCTTCGAGACACCGTACGGCGTCGCCGGCGCGGGCGGCGACGCTTCGGTGTGGGGCGGCCCGCCGGCGGCGTAGACGCTCGAGGTCGAGACCTGCAGGAACCGGCGCACGTACGGGTGCCGGTTCAGCCGGTCGACGAGCGCGGCGAGCGCGGCGCAGTTGGTGCGAAAGTAGTCCTCCGGGTGCGCCCAGCTGGCGGCGAGCTCGCCCTGCGCCGCGAAGTTCACCACCCAGTCGGGCCCGAAGGCGTCGAGCGCCGCGCCGATCTCCGCCGGATCGCGGTTCAGGTCGAGCTGCCGGTAGGCGAAGCGGTCGCGTGGTCGCGCGCGGTACGCGCACGACGTTTTCTCGGGGGAGCGGCTGATCGCTAGGACGTCGTGCGCGCCCGTGCCGAGCAGCAGATCGATGAAGTCGCCGCCCGCAAACGAGTTGCCCCCCAGGACGGTGACCCGCACCGGCGCTATTTCAAGCCGGCGAGCTGCATCGTCTTGATGTTGAAGTAGCGCGGGTCGTTCATCGGGTCGGGGATGAGCCCGCGCTCGAACGCCGAGACGAGGTCGCGCACCGCGGTCGCGATGTCGCGCTTGGCCTCGAAGCCGAGCTCGCGCTTGATCAAGTCCGAGTTGATGCGGTACGAGCGCAGGTCGTTCGTCGGCTCGACGTTGATCGTCACGTCCGGGCCGACGACGTCGCGCGTCGTCTCGGCGATCTGGCCGATCGTCTGGTTGTAGTAGCCCGCGTTGTAGATCTTGCCGTCGACCAGCTCGCTCGGGAGCGAGACGGTCTGCACGTACAGGTCCGTCATGTCCTCGATGTGGATGTTCGGGCGCACCTGCGAGCCGCCGAAGACGCGGATCGCGCGGTTGTTCACCGCGTGGTTCGTCATGATGTTCACCGACAGGTCGAGCCGCAGGCGCGGCGCGTAGCCGCAGACCGTCGCGGGGCGCAGGATCAGCGTCTCGAAGCCTTTTTCTCGCGCGTCCGTCAGCAGCTCTTCGCACATCGCCTTGAACTTCGAGTAGTCGGTCAGCGGCTCCAGGCTCAGGTTCTCGGTGACGTGCTCTTCCTGCTTGACGCCGTAGACGCTCGACGAGGAGGCATAGACGAAGCGGGTCACGCCCGCGTCCTTCGACGCGCGAACGAGGCCGGGGAAGCAGTCGTAGTTGATCGACTTGCCGAGATCCGGGTCGAGCTCGAAGCTGGGGTCGTTCGAGATGCAGGCGAGGTGGATCACCGTGTCGGCGCCGGCGACGGCGCGCTCGACCGCCGCGGGATCACGCAGGTCGCCGCGAATCTCGGTGAGGTTCGGGTTGCCGCGGACCGGCGCCAAGCCTTGCTCACCGTAGAGGTACAGGTCGAAGACGACGACCTCGTAGCCCGCGTCGAGCAGCTTGGGGACGAGCCGGCTTCCGACGTAGCCGGCCCCGCCCGTGACCATGACCTTGCGCGCCTTGCGATCCACGATTGATTCCGCGTTTCCTTTACTTGAGCAGCGAGTCGATGAACTTGTACGTCGCAACGCGGTCGACCGCACTGCGGTTGCCGACGATCTGGGCGGCTTGCGCGCCGACGACGTTGGCAACGAAGACGATCATCTTGCCGGGGAGTCCCGCCGCGGCCATCGGCGCGGTCCACGAGAGCACGGCGTCGCCGGTGCCGACGCGGTCGGTCACGCTGCGCGCGAAGGCCGGCCCGCTCGACCAGCCTTCGCCGGTGCGGTAGAACAGCGCGCCGCGCTTGCCGCGCGTGACCAGCGTGTTCTGCGAGCGCAGGCGCTCGGCGACCGCCGTGATCAGTGGCTCGATCTCGCCGATCCGCGCGCGCGAGTCGGAGCGCAGCTCGCCCTCGTTCGTGCAGACGAAGTCCGCGCGCGAGTAGCGCGAGAGCGTGTGGTAGCCGATGTTGGCGGCATTCTGCTGCGTGTTGACCGCCAGGAACTTCGCGCTGCGCTGGACCGTCTCGATCGCCTGCGGGGTGAAGATGCCGTGGCCGAAGTCCGCCACGACGACGAGGTCGTAGCCCGCGGCGATCGACTCCAGGTGCGCGCGGAAGCGCGCCGCGTCCTCGTCGCACAGGAACTCGTCGTTGAAGATGTACACCTCGAACAGCTTCGAGAGGAGATAGCTCTCGACGTAGCGCCGCTTGACGATCGTCGGCGACTCCCGCTTGTAGAAGAAGGTCGGCCGGACGTTCGGGGCGAGCCGCTCGCGCACGAAGTCCTCGCGCGCATCGCGCGCGCCGAGGAACGTGACGAGGCTGACGTCGTCGACGAAGGCGGCGAGGTGGTTCGCGATCGCCAGCACGCCGCCGGCGAACTGCTCCTCGGAGGCGTAGCGCATCGCGAGGACCGGCTCTTTCGACGACTTCCCCATCTGGTCGACGTAGACGTACTCGTCGACGATCGCCTCGCCGACGACGAGGACGCGCATCGTGCGCAGGCTGTCCAGTGCGGCGTGGACCTGCGCAGGCGCGTACGTCGCGCGCAGCTCGGCCAGGTAGTCGTTCACCTCTTGCGAGTGCGAGGAGAGGTGGCGGTTGATGATCGCCGAGCTCGAGAAAGTGAGGTCCTCGGTGTAGTAGACCGTCCCGCCGCCGGCCTGGACCGCGGCCTCTTCCTCGCCGATCTTCCCGGTCACGTCGGCCTGATGGTCCTTGTAGTCGGGGCCCTTGGCGTAGACGTCGGGCCGCACGGCTTTGAGCAGCTCGACCGCGGTCGGCGCGTGGTTGACCGCGACGTGGTCGACGATTTCCAACGCGGCGAGCATCTTCGCGCGGTAGGCCTCGGTGAAGGCCGGCCGGTTCGGCCCCTTGTTCACGTACGCGTCGGCGGTGATGGTGACGACCAGCGCGTCGCCTTGCTTGCGCGCCTCCTCGAAGTGCAGCAGATGGCCGTAGTGGAGCAGATCGAAGACGCCGTGGCAGAGCACGACCTTCTTGCCGGCCGCCTTCATCGCGGCGACGCTCTCCGCCAACTGGTCGACGGAGACGATCTTCTCGACCGCCTGCGAGGGATCCGATACGGTCATGCTTTCGACGTCTCTCCGAGCTGCTCGAACCACACCTTGGTCGCGTCCGCGATCGACTTCGCGTCCCACAGCGGCGCGCCGCGCCAGTCCTCGATGTGCGCCAGCATGCGCCGGACGCCTTCTGCGAACGGGATCTTCGCGCGCCAGCCGAGCAGCCGCTCTGCTTTCGAGGTGTCAGCGAACGTGCAGTCCGGCTCCCCGGGGCGCTTCGGGATGTGCTCGACCTCGCCGCCGAGCAGGCGGCACAGCTCGTTCACGCTGTACGTCCCGCCCGAGCCGAGGTTCAGGATCTCCTCGCGCAGGCCGCTGTTCGCCGCCGTCACGACGCCGTCGACGATGTCGGTGACGTAGGTGAAGTCGCGCGTCTGGGTGCCGTCGCCGACGACCGTGAACGGCCGGCCTGCGAGTTTCTGCGCCAGAAAGACGCCGAAGACCGCACCGTACGTTCCCGAGGTGCGCGCGCGCGGACCGAAGACGTTGAAGAAGCGCAGCGAGACCGTCGGGATGTCGTACACCGCGCCCCAGTGCAGCGCGATCCGCTCGCCGAGATACTTCGTCAGCGCGTACGGGTACTGCGGGCGGATCGGTGCGTCTTCCGGGGTGGGGTAGACCTCCGGTATTCCGTAGCAGGACGACGACGCCGCATAGACGACGCGCTCCGCCCGGGCCGCACGCGCCGCCTCCATCACGTTGAACGTACCGGTGACGTTGGTCGTGAAGTAGTCCCCCGGCCGTTCGATGGACGGCACGATGTCGGCGAGCGCGGCGAGATGGTAGACGACGCGCGCGCCTTCGAACAGCGGCGCCAAAGCGTCCGCATCGCGGATATCCGCGCGGTGGAACCTGCAGCGCCCGGTTGCGAGCGCGTCGGCGAGGTTCGCCTCGCGCCCGACGGCCAGGTTGTCGAGCGCGACGACTTCGTGGCCGTCGGCCAGCAACCGCTCGACCAGATGGCTCCCGATGAATCCCGCGCCGCCGGTGACGAGTACCTTGCGGGCTTCGCTCATAGAGTCGCGGCGATACGGTCCCGCAGAGCGAGCGCGAGCGTGTGGTTGATGATCAAGTGCCCGTCTTCCTGATGGCAGATGCTCTCCGCCCCCACGGTGACGACGAGGTCGGCGGCCTGGCACAGCCGGCTGCCGGGCCGGCCGCACAGGCCGATGACCGTCGCGCCGATCTGCCGGGCGTAGTTCGCCGCGCGAATGACGTTCTCGGAGTTTCCCGAGCCCGAGATCGCGATTAGGATGTCGCTCGGCAGCAGCAAGTTGCGCAGCTGCTCGTAGAAGACGTCGGCGTACTCGAGGTCGTTGCCGATCGCCGTGATGTACGGCATGTTGTCGGTCAGCGCGATCGCGCGAAAGCGTGGCGCGCCCGGCAGCGTCGTCATCTTGTTGAGGTCGTTCATCATGTGTGAGGCCGTCGACGCGCTCCCGCCGTTGCCGACGATGTACGTCGTGCGTCCGGCCCGCCAGCCTTCGAACAAGCGGTCGACTACCTCGCGCACCTGGGCGCGGGAAATCGATTTGACGACCGTCTCCATCTCGTCGAGATAGGCGGTCACCCGATCGCTCGTCGTGCCGGACTCCATGATCCTCGCCTATTGGTCGCCGAGCGCCTGGATTCCCTACCACGCGCCGCGGTGCAGACGATCCCTCGCCCGTTCGTCCTCACCGCGGATGCTTCAGCCGCGGGCACGTCTTTAGTCGTACGATACGGCGAAGAGAACGCGATCGTATTTCGGCTGGGTTCCCTCGGAGCTGAAGACTTGGTGCAAGTGGGGCCAGAGCGGCGCCCTTCTGAGGATAGGCACCTCGTGGGCCCAGACGTCGACGTACGTGATGTGCCCGGCGCGCAGACGGTCGAGCGCGTCCGGCGAAACGAGCGACCACCGGCCCAGGACCGCTCTGACCGTGCCGTAGCCGTTGTAGAGATCAACGTCGCTGTACAAGTTGAGCTGCCCGAGCAGCGAGGCGTCGTACACTTTGTCGTTCGGGCCGAGATGCGCGTTGATGTACTGAAGGTCCGGGGCGCCCTGCACGGCGCCCTCGGGCGCGCCCTCGTAGAGATAGTTCCAGGCGACGAACTGGTTTCCCATCACGCCGTTCTCGGCCGAATGCCGCTGAAGGGGCAGCAAGAACCAGCTGTCCATGACGAGACACGCGACGACGACGGCGCCGAACACGGCGCGCAGCAACGCTCCGCCGAACATCGTCCAGGGTGCCGCCGCCGTCATCGCGTACGCGATCAGCACGGCGACCAGCGCGAACGGAATCTGCGCGTAGCGCGCCTCGACGTTCCCGGTGAGCCAGAGCGGCGCGCACCACAGCACCGTGAAGCCGACGATCCACGGAATCGCCGGCTGCGTTTTTCTCGCCACCCAGGCGAGCGCGATCCACACCGGCAGCGCGATCAGCCACACGGGACCGATGAGGTTGCGAAAATGGTACGGGTCCACCGTGATCGTCCACGGCAGCGCGAGCGCGGCGCCCGCCGAGAGCGCGCGATGAAACGTCCGCGACGCGACGTAGTTCCACTCCACGGCCGAGGGCGTGAGCGGGAACAGCGCGCCGAGGTACGGGTAGACCGGGTTTCCGGTCAGCGTGAAGCTCCGCACGAACGCCGGCAGCATCACGATCAACGCCGCGGCGCAATACACCGGCAGCAACGCGTAGTCGCGGCGCGGCTCGGCCGCCGCCGAGCGGCGGCGCAGCATCGCCACGATCAGCAGCACGAGCAGCGAGAAGAGCGTGAACGCGCCCGTCGACTTGACGCCGTAATTGTAGCCGGCGAACGCGCCCATCAGGACGATCCAGGCGCGCCGGCGGTCGTCGAGCCAGCGCAGAAACGCGTGGAGGGCCAGAATCCCGAACGGCGCCGTCGCCAAGTCGTTGTTCGCGGTCGTCATTCCCCACCCGACGATCGGCGTGCCCAAGAAGACGAGCGCCGCGGTCAACCCCAGCAGGTGCGAGCGGAAGTGCACGCGCGCGAACGTGACGATCACCGCCGCGGTGAAGAGCCCGCCGAGCCACGCGAACAGCTTCGCGCCGGTCGCCCCGAACAGCGCGAACAGGTCGGTGTAGAGAAACTCTTGGTATTGCGGCAGCGCGAACTGAAAGGCTGCGCGGTCGGCGGCCACGATGTTGTAGAAGCCGTGGTGCGCGGCGTAGCGCTTCGCCTCGGCGAGATGGTACATGCGCGCGTCGAACTCCACCTCGGGGCCGAGCGCGCCGAGCAGCGTCGTGATGGCGATGACGAGCAGCGCCGCGCCGATCGCCCAGCACGCGATGCGGCCGCGGTCCCAACCGCGGCGTTTGCGTTCGTGGCGGGCACGTTGCGGCCCGAGCTCGCGCACCAGCCGGAGGGTCTCCACGAACGTGAGCGCGCAGCCGGCGGCGACCATTCCCCACCCGACCGGCTTGAAAAGCAGCCCCGCGCTGCCGACGAGGAACGTCACCACCGTCGCCACGATCAGCCCCGCGGCGAGCGCGAAGACGAGCCGTTCGAACCGGTCGCGCCACTCGACGCGGAAGCAGCGCAGCACCGCGAGGCCCGGTCCGAGCACCGCGAGAGCGAACAGCACGACGCCGGCGAGCACCGTGATGCCGGCCGGCACGTGCGTGACGATCAGCGGAACGCGGGCGAACCGGTCGGCGACGAGGGCGCGCGCGGCGGGATCCCCCACATCGAAGACCGCGGCGCACACGGCGAGCGCCCACAGAAGGAAGGCGAGCAATGCGAGAGCCGCTCCGGCTTTAGCGCGCAACGCCGGACGGATTGATCGCAGCGCATCTGAATCCCTCACCAGCCGGGCGCCGGGCCGCCGGAGAGGTCATCATCGGCCGGCGTCCGAACCACGGCGCTTCGTGCTTGAAACCGCCCCCTCCGCAGTTGCGCTGCGGCTCAGGCTGTATCGCGACATGGTGCGGATCCGAACCGTCGAGGAACGGATCGCCGAGCGGTACGGCGAGCAGCAGATGCGCTGTCCCGTCCACTTGAGCATCGGTCAGGAAGCGATCGCCGCCGGCGTCTCGGCCGCGCTCGAGCCCCGCGACTACGTGCTCTCGACGCACCGCGCCCACGCCCATTATCTCGGCAAGGGCGGCGACATGCGGCGGTTCATCGCCGAGCTGTACGGCCGCGCGACCGGATGCTGCGGCGGCCACGGCGGCTCGATGCATTTGATCGACCTCAGCGTGAACATGCTCGGCGCGACGCCGATCGTCGGCAACATCGTCCCGGTCGCGACCGGCGTCGCGTTCGCGACCTGGCTCGACGGCCGCGACGAAGTGACCGTCGTCTACCTCGGCGACGGCGCGACCGAAGAAGGCGCGTTCCTCGAGAGCATCAACTTCGCCGCGCTCAAGTCGCTGCCGATCGTCTACGTGGTCGAGAACAACTTCTTCTCGGTGTACTCGCCGCTCAGCGTCCGCCAGCCGGCGGCGCGCGACGTCGTCGCGCTCGCCGCGAGCCACGGGATCGCCGGCGCGCGCGGCGACGGAAACGACGTCGAGCAGGTCCACCGCCTCGCCGAGACGGCGGTCGCGCACGCGCGCTCCGGCGCCGGCCCGTACGTCCTCGAGCTCGAGACGTATCGCTGGCGCGAGCACTGCGGCCCGGCGTACGACAACCACCTCGGTTACCGCACCATCGCCGAGTTCGAAGACTGGCGCACCCGCGATCCCATCGTACAGACCGAGCGGCGGCTGACGGACGCCGGCGCGCTGGACGCCGCGCGCAAAGCGGAGATCGTCCGCGAGTTCGAGGCCGAGGTCGACGACGCGTTCGCGTTCGCGCTCGCCTCGCCGTTCCCCGACGGCAGCACGTTCGGCGACGTCTTCAGCGGCGAAACGGCAGGCCGATGAGCCGCGAGATCTCGTACGGCGAAGCGATCCGCGAAGCGACGGATCAGCTGATGGCCGAAAGCGACCGCGTCTACGTGATGGGGCTCGGGACGACGGATCCGAAAGCTGTGTTCGGGACGACCGACGGTCTCGAAGCGAAGTACGGGCCGAAGCGCGTCTTCGACATGCCGACCTCCGAGAACGCGATGACCGGCGTGTGCGTCGGCTCGGCGCTGATGGGGATGCGGCCGATCATGGTCCACCAGCGCATCGACTTCTTGCTCCTCGCGCTCGACCAGATCGTCAACAACGCGGCGAAGTGGTACGCGATGTTCAACGGCCAGCAGAGCGTCCCGCTGGTGATCCGAGCGATCGTCGGCCGCGGCTGGGGCCAAGGGCCGCAGCACAGTCAGAACCTGCAAGCGATGTTCGCGCACGTCCCCGGGCTGAAGGTCGTCACGCCGGCCCTCCCGGCCGACGCCAAAGGGATGCTGATCGCCGCCTCGCACGACGACAACCCGGTGCTGTTCATCGAGCACCGCTGGCTGCACAGCACCTTCGGACCAGTGCCGGAAGCGATGTACGAGACGCCGCTCGGCAAAGCGAAGGTCGTGCGCGCGGGCCGCGACGTGTCGATCGTCGCGACGTCGTTCATGGTGATCGAGGCGCTGCGCGCCGCCGAAGCGCTGGCGCGCGAGGGGATCGAAGCGGAGGTCGTCGACGTGCGCTCGATCCGGCCGCTCGACGTCGAGGGGATCATGCATTCCGTCCGCAAGACCGGGCGGCTCGTCGCCTGCGACGCCGCGTGGAAGACGCTCGGCTTCGCCGGCGAGCTGGTCGCGCTCGCGGCGGAGCTCGCGCTCGAAGATCTGCGCGCGCGCCCGATTCGCGTCACGCTCCCCGACTGGCACACGGCCGCCTCGCCGGTCGCGGCGCAGGTCTACTACCCGACCGCGCTCACCATCGCCAACGACGTCGCGACGATGCTCGGGAAACCGCCGCGCGACGCCGAGGGCTGGCAGCTCGTGCGCAGCACGCCGGCCGATCAGCCCGATCCCTCGTTTCTCGGCCCGTTCTAAAGCGTATGCCGACCCTGTTGACCGTTCCCTACGTCGATCTCGCGCGCCAGCACGCAGCGATCAAAGACGAGCTCTTGGCCGCGGCCGGCCGCGTCATCGAGCGCGGTGACTTCATCCTCGGCACGGAAGTCGCGGAGTTCGAGCGCCGCTTCGCCGAGCTGTGCGGCGTCGCGCACGCCGTCGGTGTGAACTCGGGGATGGAGGCGCTCGTCCTCACCCTCAAAGCCCTGGACGTCGGCGGCGGTGACGAGGTGATCACGCCGCCGAACTCGTTCGTCGCCTCGGCGTCGTGCGTCGCGTTGGCGGGTGCGCGCCCGGTGTTCGTCGACGTCGACGAGAGCTATAATCTCGATCCGCGCCTGGTCGAAGCCGCGATCACGCCGCGCACCAAAGCGATCCTGCCGGTGCACCTCACCGGGCGGCCCGCCGCGATGGAAGCACTCGTCGAGATCGCGCGCCGCCACGACCTCGCGATCGTCGAAGACGCCGCGCAGGCCGTGCTCGCCGAACGGCACGGCAAGCGCGTCGGCGCGTGGGGAACCGCCGGCTGCTTCAGCCTGCACCCGCTCAAGACGCTGAACGCGTGCGGCGACGGCGGCGTCGTGACGACTGACGACGCGCGGCTGGCGGAGCGGCTGCGCGTCCTGCGCAACCTCGGGCTGCGCACGCGCGACGACTGCGTCGAGTGGTCGACGAACTCCCGGCTCGACACGCTGCAGGCCGCGATGCTGCTGGTCAAGCTCGAGCATCTCGAGGACTGGACGCGCCGCCGGCGCGCGAACGCCGCGTACTACCACGCGCACCTCGCCGGCCTGCCCGGGCTGACGCTGCCGGTCGAGCGCCCGAACGAGGTGCAGGTCTACCACACCTTCGTGGTGCTCGCCGAGCGCCGCGACGCGCTGAAAGCGTTCCTGGCCGAACGCGGGATCGGCACGTCGATCCACTATCCGACCCCGATCCATCTGCAGACCGCGGCCGGATCGCTCGGCCACCGCCGGGGCGACTTCCCGGTCACCGAGCACCAGGCCGCGCGCATCCTCAGCCTCCCGGTCCACCAAGACCTGGAGCCGCACGAGCTGGCGTACGTCTGCGAGACGGTCGCCGAATTTTGCCGCCGCCCAGCCTAGAACGCGAGATCATGCCGACCAAGATGCGTGTTCCTTACTCCTACCTCGACCGCCAGTTCGCGAACGTCGACGACTATCTCGACGACGTGCGCGGGCTGGTGCAGAGCGGCGACTTCACCCTCGGCCGGCCGCTGACCGAATTCGAAGAGCGTTTCGCCGCGATGTGCAAGCTGCCGTACGCGGTCGGCGTCGGTTCGGGGACCGACGCGCTGATTCTGGCGCTGAAAGCGGCGGGAGTCGAGCACGGCGACGAGGTGATCACTTCGCCGAACACGTTCATCGCGACGGTCGGCGCGATCGCGATGGCCGGCGCGCGGCCGGTGTTCGTCGACAGCACCGAAGGCTACACGATCGATCCGAGCCTGATCGAAGCGGCGATCACGCCGAAGACGAAAGCGATCATGCCGGTGCACTACTCCGGCAACGTCGCGCGGATGGACGAGATCGCGGCGATCGCCGAGAGACATGGTCTCATCATCGTCGAGGACGCCTGTCAGTCGATCAGCGCCGAGCGCGACGGCAAGCCCGTCGGCTGGTGGGGCGCCGCCGCCGGTTTCAGCCTCCACCCGCTCAAGAACCTCAACGTGTGGGGCGACGGCGGGGTGGTGGTAACGCGCTCGGCCGAGATGCGCGACAAGCTGCGCCTGCTGCGCAACCACGGCTTGGTCAACCGCGACGAGGTCGTTATCTTCGGCCACAACTCGCGCCTCGACACGCTGCAGGCGGTGATCGGAAACCGCTTGATCGCGCAGACGCCCTTCATCACCGAGACGCGCATCGCGAACGCGGCGCGCTACGACGAAGCCTTCGCGGACATACCGGAGATCCGCGTGCCGCGGCGCGAGCCGGGCGTCAAGCACGTCTACCATCTGTACATGCTGCGGGTGGAGCGGCGCGACGAGCTGCTGGCGCATCTCAACGAGAACGGCGTCGAAGCGAAAGTTCACTACCCGATCCCCGTCCATCTGCAGCCCGCCGCGGCGTATCTCGGCTACCGCGCCGGTAACTTTCCGGTCGCGGAGGAGGACGGACGCGTGCTGCTCTCGCTCCCAGCGCACCAGCACCTCACGCCCGAGGAGATCGGCTACGTCATCGAGCAGGTTCGCGCGTTCTACAACGGCTGAGAGCCCGAATGGTTCACTTTCCGACGGTGAACCGGACCGCGCGGCGCAGCAGGTAGAAACCCGAACGTTTTGACGCGCGCAGCGCGGCTTGGACGGCGTGCTCGCCCGGCGCAACGCGGTCGAGCGGGAGCTCGAGCGCGAAGCCGCCACGCGGCGCGCCGCCGGCGGCGATCCCCGGATAGCGAAAGCGACCGTCGATCACCAGGAACGCGTCGCCGCTCCGTGCATGCGTCGCCGGGTCGCTGATCCAGCCGGTGAGGACGATGCTCGCGCGCGGGTCGAAGCGGCTCCCCGAAGACGGCGCACCCGCGATGCCCAGCTCGCCGCCGGGCGCGAAACCGAGCATCGGCAGCGCGTCGAGCGCCGGATAGTTCAGCGCCGGCTCGGCGGCGGATGTTGCTGTGGCGGCGGAGCCGGGAAGCTGCGCGACGTTGGTCGCGCCCTCGCGCGGGCGGAACGCGCGAACGACGAGCAGCCCGGCGACGACGGCGAGGACCAGCGCGGCGACCCCCGCCACGACGAACCGCGGGCGAGCGCGCTCGCGCAGCGGCAATGCCGGCGCGGGAACGCGCCCGCGCAGCGCCCAGCGCATGGCGGCGGCGACGACGGCCAGCCACGCGAGCGCGAGGACGAGAATGTCGGCGACGCGCAGCATCAGCCCGTGATGCGCACGGTTGCAGCGCGCCGTTGCAGCCGCGCTCGCAGGGGTTCCCATGCGAGCAGCATGACGATCCCGACGAACGCGAAGCAGCTCAGCAGCAGGCCGAGGGCGAAAGAGCGCGGAGCATAGCGGAACACGATGCTGTGGTGACCCGGCGTGAGCAGCACGCCGCGAAACCAGTAGTCGGCGGTCAGCAGCGATGCCTGACGGCCGTCGACCGAAACCGTCCAGCCGGGGTAGTCGCTGTCGGTCAGCACGAGCAGCGCGGGCCGCGCGACGTCGGCGGTGATGTCCGCGCGTTGCGAGCCGTACGCGACGATCGTCGCCGGCTCGGCCGCGCCCGCGCCGCGATTCGTGGCGAGCGCGGAGACCGCGGACGCGACCGCGCCGCCTGTCCCGGTCAGGATGGCGGTCGTGAAGACGTCGGTGCTCGGCGCGCGCAGCGCTTCCAGCGCCGCGGCGTCGTCCGGCGCCGCGCGCGCGTGAGAGAAGAGCGCCGCGCGCGGGAGCGTGTGCTTCACCCGGTAGACGCGCGCGTCGGCGTCGTAGACTTTTTCGAAATCAGCGGGGAAGCCGTCGAGCTTCGTGTTTCCGTTGACGACGTACCCGATCGACGAGAGGGCCAGCCATCGCCGGCCCTCGGGCGCTTCGATGGGGAGCCCTTCGTCGCCGGTGAAGCGGTCGGTGAGCACCATCGGCGCGACCGGCGGAAAGAACGCTTTTACGAACGTCAGGTACTTTCGGTAGAAGAGCCCGTCCAGACCGCGCACGTCGCTCAGGCCGAACACGCCGGACCAGTTCGGGTAGAGGAACGCGTCTTGACCGTAGACGCGCTCGCGCGAGCCGGCGGTCTTCTCCTGCAAGAAGCGGATGTACGGGCCGCCGGCGTACGCGGTGACGTTCGTCCGCGGTTCCGCGGTCGCGAAGTAGAACACCGGGACGACGTAGTTCAGCGAGAGATCGATCGCGACCAGCGCGCAGACGATCCCGCCGATCACGTTCGGCCGCGCGAGCCGTTCGAGGCGCGCGCTGCGCAGCAGCGGCGCGAGCGTCGCGGCGGCCGCGATGACGACGAGCCCGATCGTGAACAGCAGCGAGCCGTAGAAGTAGTCCGCGTGCGCCGCGACCGCGCGCACCGGCCCGTCCAGCGCGACGAAGACGAGCGTAAGGGACGCGAGCGCGAACGCGAAGACCGCGGCCGCGGTCCGGCGGCCGGCGCCTTCCATGATGCGCGCGACGCCGAAGCCGCACAGCGCGGCGACGCACCAGGAGATCAGCGCCTGATCGTACTTCCAATACACGAGAAGGTCGTAAATCGGAAGACGGCCGATCCAGTTCGCGAGCGGAGAGCCGTACTGCTTGAGCACCAGAAAGACGAGCGCCGCGAGGAAGAACAGCTCGACCAGCTCGCGCTCTCCGATCCGCCGGCGGAGGGCGGCGCGCACCGCGAACGCGGCCGCGACGAGCGCGAAGAGCGGCGCGACGATCCCGAGATAGCCGTGAATGCCGACGTCGCCCGCAAAACCTTGCAGAATGCTGTTGCGAACCGGCCCGAAGATCAGCGGGACGAAGTACGCGATCGCGGCCGGCGAGAGGTGCTCCGCCTGCAGCCCGGTGCCCGCTTTGTGCACGCTCGAAGCGATCGAAAGGAACTCGGCGAGCGGGAGCAGCATCACGGCGGCGCTGGCGAATCCCAACCCGGTCGCGGCGGCGTAGCGCAGCGCGAGCCGGCCGGAGACCGCGAGCCGCTCGCGCGCGCTCGCGACGCGGACGATCCAGTACGCGTAGACGAGCGAGACGTCGAGCACCTGAGACTCCGGCATCCCGCCGAGCATCATCAGCGCGACGGCGAGCGCGAACAGGCCGGTGGCGAACGCGTCGCGGCGGCGGAAGAGCAGTTCCGCCGCGTAGAACGCGAACGGCAGCAGCAGCTCGACGCTGAGGTGCGGCAAGCCGTAGAAGAAGATGAAGTACCCGTTCAGCATGAACGCGATCGCGCCCGCCGCCGCCGCGGCGAACGGCACGAACAGCCGCAGGTACAGAAACGCGAACAAGCCGGCGAGAAATAGCCGAGCGACGATCCACCACGCGTACGTCACCGCGTTCGGCGCGAGGACCATCGGCAGCGTGAGCGGATAGTACGGCTGCGTCTCCATGTCGGCTGCGACGGGCGTGCCGTACGACATGTACGGGTTCCACAGCGGAGCCTCGTGCTCGGAGAGATAGTCGTGCCGCTCGATCGGCCACATCGGCTCGATGAACCAGCCCGAGGTTCCGGCATCGATGACCTTCTGCATGCGGGTGTTCGTTACGCCGGCCGCGCCGTACGGATAAATGCTCTGAACGTCTTGTGAACTGCTCAGCAGCGTCTGCTGCCCGGTGAGAAACGGAAAGAACAGCAGCAGCAAGATGCCGGCCAGGATCGCGCTGATCCGCGCCGGCTCGTGGTCGCGCAGAATGCGAAGGATCAAGAGGCGGCTAGAACGTCTTCACCCGCGCGAGGCCGCTCGCGCGAAAAATTGCCTCGACCTGCTCGGTCGTTCCCGGCTTCGCGAAGTATCCGACGACGCTGCGCCCCGCCGCGAGCGCGTCGACGTAGTTGTCGACTTGGTCGTCGGGGATCTCGAGGTCGCCGAGCCGGTCGCTCAGCGCCTCGTTCCGGAACGGCCGCTGTCCGTAGCCGCTGCCGATCGTCGTCCCGCTGGTGACGCCGGGGACGCCGGTCCCCTGGCCGCCGCCGGTCAGGAGCCCCGGGTTGGTGAAGCCGAGCGAGGACGCGGCGCCTTGCGTCGAGTCGTCGGGGCCGATGAGCTGAATCGGATCGAGCGGGAGCCCGGCCGTCTTGAGCGCTTCTTCGAGGCCGGAGATGTCGCCGTTTTGCGAGATGCCGGTCACTACCAAGCCCACGAAATACCTCTCATCATGCGGATCGCTGAGCCGGCCTTGTTATCGCGCGTTACGCGCGCTCCTGCCGAATCGCGCGGGCCAACCGGGCGATCCCTTCCGCGATCAGTGGCTCCGGCATCGCGGAGAAGTTGAGCCGCATGCCGTCACCGCGATCGCGGTTCGGATAGAACGGGCGGCCGGGCACGAACACGACGCGGTCCTGGACGGCGCGCTCGAACAGCTCTTCCGTGTCGATCCCCTCGCCGGCGGTCGCCCACAGGAACATCCCGCCGTCGGGGACGTTCCAGCGCACGTGCGCCGGCATCTCGCGCGCGAGCGCGGCGGTCATCGCGTCGCGCCGGTTGCGATACGTCGCGCGCACGCGGTTCAAGTGCGCCTCGAGGCGCGCGCCGTCTTCGACGTACGCGTCGAACACGTACTGCGCGTACGTCGAGGAGTGCAGGTCGGCGCCCTGCTTCGCGGTGACGACCTTGTCGCGCAGCGCGCGGTCGGGAATCACCATCCAGGCGACGCGCAACCCCGGCGCGACCATCTTCGAGCCGGTTCCCAGGAGCGTCACCGCGCCTTTTGCGGCGGCGGCGAGCAGCGGTGGCGGCGGCTCGCGCTCGAACCAGATCTCGCCGTACGGATCGTCTTCCAAGATCGGGACGCCGTAGCGCGCGCATATCTCGACGACGCGCGGCCGGCGCGCCGCGGCGAGCGTGTTTCCGGTCGGGTTCTCGTAGTTCGGAACGAGGTAGAGGAACTTCGGCAGCGGGGCGGCGTTCGCGAAGGCTGCGGCGAGCGCGTCGGGGATGATCCCGTGCTCGTCGCACTCGATCGGCAGATAGCGCGGCTCGAACGCGTCGAACGCCTGAATCGCGCCGAGATACGAAGGGTTCTCGAGCGCGACGACGTCGCCGGGATCGAGGAAGACGCGCGCGAACAGATCCAGCCCTTGCTGCGAGCCGCCCGTGATCACGACGTCGTCGGCGGCGGCATCGACGCCGTGCTTGGCGCGGATGCGCGCCGCCACCCACTCGCGCAGCTCGAGGACGCCGTCGGTGACGGAATACTGCAGCGCCGCGGCGCCGCGAGTTCGCATCACCCGGTCCTGCGCTTCCGAGACGTCGGCGACCGGGAAGAGCTCAGCGGCCGGGAGCCCGCCGCCGAACGAGATTACCTCGGGGTTCTGCGTCACCTTGAGCATCTCGCGGATCGTCGAGGGCTTCAGGCGCTCGCAGCGCCGCGCGAGCCGCGCCGGCGGCAGAACGATGTCCATCTCGCTAGCTTCTTCCCGGACCAGGCGACCGAGCCCGCTCGGTTCGCTTTAGCGCAGGTTGCGCATCGGCGGCCCGCCGACCGGGGCGCGCTGGACCGCAGTGTCGAGCTGGACCGAGCGGATGAAGGAGAGGATCGCCGCGCCGAGCCCGACCAGCCACACCAGCGCGGAGACGGCCCAGCCGATCACCGGCACGATCTCGGCCGCCGAGACGACGACCAGCCCGAGCACCAGCGCGAGCAGCGGCGAGGGCGTCGAAGCCGGCAGCACCAGCTCGCACAGCCGGCGCCCGACCAGCAGCGCGAGCGCGCCGGTCCCGATCCAGACGCCGGCGAACAGCGCCGCGATCTCCAGGAAGACGAGCGGGATCCCGATGATGCTGATCAGCAACAGGATCGCGATCGGGACGACGGCGACGACCGCGATCGTCCCGGTCAGCGCGGAGAGCGCGGGATGCTTCTCGACGCGGTCGAGCGCGACGCGCATCCGCAGCGGGAAGAGCAGGAACATCAGCACGACGACCGCGCTCCCGGCGAGCTTCACCAGCAGGCGGTGGTCCTGCTCGGCGAGCGCGCCGACGCCGCTCCCGAACGCCCACGGCAAGAATGCGCGCGTCCCTTCGTCGGCGCCGCTGTAGACGTGTCCGTTGACCTGTCCGTTGTCGACGATCGTGCAGTGGCCGAACGGCGCGTTGCAGTCGCCGCGGACGATCCCCGCGATCTTCGCATCGCCGAAGACGACGTTGACGTCGCCGTCGACGACCTGGTCGGCGGGGACGTACACGTCGTGCAGCGAGGTCAGGCTGCCGTCGCGCGAGCGCGCCTCGGCCGGCAGCGTCTGCACGATTCCGAGGAGCGCGAAGAACGCGACGGCGAGCGTGAGGAAGCGCGCGTTCACGAGCGGATGCGCTCCGCCAAGCGCGGCCGCACTACGGTGAAGCCGACGATGAGCGCGAGCGCGACCGCGATGTCGAGCACGATCGCGCCGCCGAACAGCGCGCCGAGCGAACCGAAGTCGCCCAGCACGCGCGCGCCGGCGTGACCGAAGGTGCCGAAGGTGTGGAAGAGCTGCGCGCTCGCGTCGAGCGCCGTCTCGCCGAACGCGCGCATCGCCGGACCGGCGAGCAGGAAGCTCGCGCCGATCAGCAGCCAGGCCGCGACCAGATACGAGACGAGATAAGCGTAGACCGGCGCGCTCGAGACGTGCGGGCGCGGCAGCGTGCGGATCTCGGCCATCGTCGCGAAGGTGAAGTTCGCCGGCAGCTCGACGTGGCGCGGCGCGATCATCAGGGCGTCGACGACGCGCAGCTCGTCGAGCACGCCCTTGCAGCGCCCGCAGGCGCCCAAGTGGTTGAGCAGCCGCACGCGCTGCGCCGGGAGCAGCGTGTCGTCGAGATACGCCTCGAACAGCGCCTCAGACGAGCTGCAGCTCACCGAGACCTCCGAGCACCCGGAATTTCCGGGTTGCGCATTTTCCCGTGGCGGTCGCCTCCCGCTCGCGCAGCTTGTGCGCGAGGGCGAGCTTCCCGCGGTGGATCAGCGTCTTGACGTTGCCCAGCGAGAGCCCCATCGTCGTCGCGATCGTCTGGTAGTCCATGTTGTCGTAGAAGCGCAGCGCGAGCACCGTGCGGGTCCGCTCCGGCAGCTCGGCGAGCGCGGCGCGGACCTCGGCCTCGGCCTCGGCGCGCAGGACGCCGCCGGCCGGATCGGCCTCGCGGGAGACGTCCGGGATCGTGTTCTCGAGCGTCTGCTCCTCGCCGAGCTCCGCGAGCGCCGGGCGGCGCAGCGAGCGGCCCAGGAACGTGCGCACGACGTTGCGGGCGATGTGGTACAGCCAGGTCGAGAAGCGGCCCAGGTCGGGGTTGAAGGTACCGAGGTGCGCGTAGGCGCGCAGGAACGTCTCCTGCGCCAAGTCGGCGACGTCCGAGGGCTGGCGGACCGAGGCCCCGATGAAGGAGCCGATCCCCCGCTTGTAGCGCTCGACCAAATGGCCGAAGGCGTCGCGGTCGCCGTCGAGGACCGCCTGGACGAGCCGTTCGTCCGTCACGTCGGGGATTGACTGCAGCGCCATCCTATCGGCTCAGTACCGGATCGAGGCGCCGAAGTTTCCGCCGGCCGAGGGAGAGTTTTCCCGGCCGGCCGAACACCGCGGCCCGTCATGTCACATCGGCGCTGGCTGGTCACGGGGGGGCTAGGGTTCATCGGCTCGGCCTTCGTGCGCTGGGCGCTGCGCGAGCGCTCCGACCTCGCGCTCACCGTGTTGGACGCGATGACCTACGCCGGGAACCCGGCCAACGTGGCGGAGGTCGCCCACGACCCGCGCTACAGCTTCGTCAAAGGCGACATCGCCGACGCCGCGCGGGTCGACGAGGCGATCGGCGCGGGGGTCGACGCGATCGTCAACTTCGCCGCCGAGACCCACGTCGACCGCTCGATCCTCGACCCCGAGGCCTTCATCCGGACCGACGTGATGGGAACCCACGTCCTGCTCGAAGCGGTCCGGCGCCACGGCATCGCCCGCTTCCTCCAGGTCTCGACCGACGAGGTCTACGGCGACGTCGAGCACGGCGCCTCGCGCGAGACCGACTCGCTCCGCCCGCGCAGCCCGTACGCCGCCTCGAAGGCCGGCGGCGACCTGCAGGTGCTGGCCTACCGCGTCACCTACGGCACCCCGGCTCTGATCACGCGCGGCTCCAACACCTACGGACCCCACCAGTATCCGGAGAAGCTGATCCCGCTCTTCGTGACCAACCTGCTCGAAGGCGAGCAGGTCCCGGTCTACGGCGACGGGCTGCAGGTGCGCGACTGGCTGCACGTCGACGACCACGCGCGCGGGATCGCGCACGTCTTGGAGCACGGCGTCCCGGGCGAGGTCTACAACCTCGGCGGCGGGAACGGCCGCACCAACGTCGAGATCACCCGCGAGCTCGTCCGGCTGACCGGCCGCGACTACGAGCGGAGCGTCCGTCACGTGGCCGACCGGCCTGGCCACGACCGCCGCTACGCCCTCGACTGCTCGAAAGCGCGCGCGCTCGGCTGGTCGCCGCGCATCCCGTTCGCGAAAGGCCTCGCCGAGACGGTAGCATGGTATCGTGAGCACGAGGCCTGGTGGCGCCCGATCAAATCAGGCGAGTTCGCCGACTACTACCGCCGCCAGTACGCGCACCGGTAATCCGAAACGAAGAGACGATCATCACGTGAAAGGCATCATCCTCGCCGGGGGGCTCGGGTCGCGGCTGCGGCCGCTGACGAAAGTGACGAACAAGCATCTGCTGCCGATCTACGACCGGCCGATGATCTACTATCCGCTGCAGACGCTGTGCGACGCGGGGATCAGCGAGATCATGATCGTCACCGGCGGCAACAACGCCGGCGACTTTCTCAAGCTGCTCGGCAACGGGCGCGAGTTCGGTCTCCCGCACATCGCGTACACCTATCAGGAAGGCGAAGGCGGGATCGCCGACGCGCTCAAGCTGTGCGAGCACTTCGCCGCCGGCGACTCGGTCACGGTCGTCCTCGGCGACAACATCATCCAGAACAGCATCGCGCCGTACGTGCAGCGCTTCCAGCAGCAGCGCTCCGGCTGCCGGCTGCTGTTGAAGGAAGTCGAAGATCCGGAGCGGTTCGGCGTCGCCGACTTCGACGGCGACCGCATCCTCGGAATCGAGGAGAAGCCGAAGGTTCCGAAGAGCAACTACGCGGTGACCGGGATCTACATGTACGACAAGCGCGTCTTCGACTTCGCGCGCGACCTGCGTCCCTCAGCACGCGGCGAGCTCGAGATCACCGACGTCAACAACGCGTACATCGCCGCCGGCGACTGCTACTGCGACATCCTCGAGGGGTGGTGGACCGACGCCGGGCAGTTCGAGTCGCTGTACCGCGCGACGCAGCTCGTCGCCGAGGAGCGGATGAAGAAGGCTCTCGCCCCGGCGTGATCGCGCAGCGCATCGCGATCGCGGGCGGATCGGGCCAGCTCGGCACGGCGCTGCGCGCGGTCTTCGCGGACCGCGACGTCGTCGCGCCTTCGCACGCCGAGCTCGACTTCGAGGACGGCGCCGCGCTGGCGCGTCTGCTCGACGAGGTGCGGCCCGGCGTGCTGATCAACTGCACCGCGTTCCACCACGTCGACACGTGCGAGCGCGAGCCGGAGCGCGCCTTCGCGGTGAACGCGCTCGCGGTCGACCGCGCGGCGGCCTTGTGCGCGCGCCGCGGCGTCGCATTCGCGACGATCAGCACCGACTACGTCTTCGCCGGCACGCTGGGTCGCGCGTACCGGGAGGACGACGCGGTCGGCCCGCTCACCGCGTACGGCGCCTCGAAGGCGGCCGGCGAGTTTCTCACTCGCCGCCACGGCGAGCGCCACTACGTCGTGCGGACCAGCGGCGTCTTCGGGACGACGGGAACCTCGAGCAAAGGCTATACGCTCATCGAGAAGGTGCTGCGGCAGGCGGAGCGCGGCGAGCCGACGCGCATGGTCGCCGACATGGTGTTCTCACCGTCGTACGCCCCGCACGTCGCACGCGCGCTGCGCGACCTGATCGACCGCCAAGCCTACGGCACGCATCACGCCGTCAACGCCGGCGCGACGTCCTGGTTCGAGTTCGTGCGCGCGGCGTTCGAGAAGGCCGGCTTCGGCGGCGCACCGCTCGAGCGAACGACCTACGCCGCGCTCGGCAACCCGACGCGGCGGCCGATGTACTCGCCACTCGAGAACACGACCTTCGCGCCCGCCGGGATCACCGCGCTCCCGCACTGGTCCGAGGCGCTTGACGAGTTCCTGACGGCGCGCCGCGCCGGCGCGACGGGACACCCGCTCAGCGCGCGGAAGCACCCGGCGTGAACGTTCTCGTCACCGGCGGCGGCGGGTACATCGGGCTGGAACTGTGCCGCCAGCTGCTCTCGCGCGGCGACGCGGTGCGGGTCGTCGACCGGCTGTTCTTCGGCGGCGAGCCGCTGCGCGAACTGGAGCGCCGCAGCGACGGCCGGTTGACCTCGGTGGTCGCCGACGTGCGCGATGTGGACGACGCCTGGCTCGACGGCGTCGACGCCGTTTCGCACCTGGCCGGCCTCTCGAACGATCCGACCGCCGAGTACAACCCGCTCGCCAACTGGGAGATGAACGCGATCGGGACCGAGCGGCTCGCCGAGGCGTGCAAGCGCTGCGGCGTGCGCCGCTTCGTCTTCGGCTCCTCCGCCTCGCTCTACGACGGGCTCGGGCCGGGGATGTTCGACGAGCAGACTCCGGTCGGCCCGCGCGGCGCGTATTCCGAATCGAAGGCGTACGCCGAGCGCGCGCTGCTGCGGCTTGCGGATGAGGATTTCGCGCCCACCATCCTGCGGCAAGGGACGGTCTACGGGTGGTCGGAGCGGATGCGCTTCGACCTCGTCGTCAACACGTTTCTCAAAGACGCTGCGACCGCCGGAAAGCTGTTCTTGCATGGCGGCGGATGGCAGTGGCGGCCGCTGGTCGACGTCACCGACGTCGCGCGCGCGCACGTCGTGTGCCTGACCGCGCCGATCGAGCTGGTGCGCGGCGAGATCTTCAACGTCATGCAGGAGAACTACCAGGTGCGCCAGCTCGCGATGCTGGTCGCGGGCTCGCTCTCGCTGCGCGGCCGCCAGGTCGTTCTTCAGGAGGCGCCGCTGCCGCCGCTGGTGCGCGACTACCGGATGTCGAACCTGAAGATGACTCAGCGGCTCGGCTTCACGCCTGCGGTGACGGTGCTCGAGTCGATCGACGCGATGCTGGAGAAGCTTCCGCTCGACGATCTCGCGTGGCTGGCGAATCCGCGCTGGTACAACATCGCCTGGATGGGAGTCTTGGAAGAAGTGCACGCTTCGCAGCGTGAGTTCGCCTCGATCTACTGATGGCCAAGACGTACGAATCCTTCGACGGCGACGCGCTCGACGATCCGGAATCGGTCGCCGTCAACGCGCTCGTCGCCGAGATGGTCGGGACCGCGCGAACGGTGCTCGCCGTCGGCTTGCGAAACGACGCGCTCGCCGAGCTGCTGCAGAAGCGCGGCGTCGACGTGGTGCGAGCGGACGGCGAGCTCGACACGACGCCGCTCGGCGAGCTAGCCGGAGAGCGGCGCTTCGACGTGATCGTCTTCGCCGACGTCCTGGAGCGCGTGCGCGACGCGGCGCGGCTGCTGGGGTCGGCGCGCGCGCTGCTCGCGCCGGGCGGCTACGTCGTCGCGACGATCCTCAACGTGGGCCACGGCGCGGTGCGGCTGGCCTTGGTCCGCGGGCGGTTCGAGTACCGCGGTCGCGGTAACCTCGACCACACGCGGGTGCGCTTCTTCACCCACGAATCGGTGGAGAAGCTGTTCCAGGAGAGCGGGTACGTCATCGCGGCGATGCAGCGCACGACGGTGCCGGTCTTCGAGCCGTCCGCGCTGTTGCCGATCGTGCGCCGCGAGGACTACGATGCGGCAGTCCTCGACGAAGTGCTCGCCGACCCCGAGGCCGAGACGCTGCAGTTCGTCGTGCGCGCCTATGCCGCCGACGACGGCGAGCTGGTGCCGCGGCTGCGTGCGGAGATCGTTTCGCTGGAAGCGCTCGTGCGCTCCGTTCGCGCCGAGCTCGCGGAAGCGCGCAACGGCGAGCGCGGCTCGGCGCTCGCACAAGCGAACGGGACGTATCTGCCGGTCGCCGGTTCGACGCCGAACGGTGAGGCGCTCGAGCGGCGCTCCCAGCTGGACTCGGAACACCGGCGCGTCCTGCAAATTTCCGACGAGCTGCGCCGCCAGCTCGCGGCCAAGGACACGGTGACGCGCACCGAGCGCGCCCGGCTGGTCGGGGAGCTCGAGCGCGTCGCGGGCGAGTCGGAGCGGCTGCAGGCCGAGCTCGCGGCCCTCGGAGCCGAGCGAAGCCGGCTGAGCGCCGAGCTCGCGGAGCGCGACTCCGAGCGCGCGCGCTTGATCGCCGAGGTCGAGGTCCGCGGGACGGCGCTCGAGCGGTCCGCGCACGTGCTCGCGCAGCAGCAAGCGCTCGCCGTGGAGCGCGCCGGCGAGCTGCAGCGCGCGCACGGGGAGCTCGAAGCAACCCGGTTGCAGCGCGCGTCGCTCCAGGAGCAGATCGAACGCGAGCGGCGGGAGCGCGCGGCCGTAGCGCAGCGGTTGGCGCACGTCGACGCGGAATGCGAGCGGCTCGCCGAACGGCTCGAGCGCGCCCACGCGCTGCTCGAGCTGCGCGAGGCGAGCGCGCGCGACCAAGGCCGCGCCGCGGACCAGCTGCTCGGCGCACTGCGGCGCGCGCAGCGCCGCGCCGAGACGGCGGCCTCGCTCGCGCTCGCCGCACGCGCCGCCGGTTCGCTGGCGCGCGCCGACGCAGCGCCCGCGCAGGCTGCCAACGGCGTTCCGCCGGCGCCGCTGGGCGTCACGACCGACGTCGCCGTGCACGATCCTGAGCCGCCGCGGCGTTCGCTGCCGGGCCGAATTCGCGGCGCCCTGCGCCGGCTGCTCTCCGGGTGAGACGGTTCGAGCCGGTGGCCGATCCGGTCGCCACCGTCATCATGCTGGTCTACTCCTCGGCGGCGCACCTCCCCGGTGCGCTCGACTCGTTGCTCGTCAAGGTCGACCCGCGCTTTCCGTACGAGCTGGTGCTGGTGGCGAACGGCGCGCGGCCCGAGGTCGTCGCGGCGGTGCAGCGCGCGGCGCGCGGCGCGCGGGTCGTCGTCTCGCACGCGAACTTGGGGTTCGGCGGGGGATGCAACCTCGGCGCGCGCTACGCGCGCGCGCCGTACCTCGTCTTCTTGAACGACGACGTCGTGGTCGAGCCCGACTGGCTGGAGTCCTTGGTGCGCCTCGCCGACGAGCGCCCGCGCGCCGGCGCGATCGGCTCGCGCATCGCGAACGCCGACGGAACGCTGCAGGAAGCGGGCGCGGTGATCTTCGCCGACGGCAGCACGGCGCCGGTCGGCCGCGGGCTGCCCGCGGAGTCGCCGCGCTGGCGGGCGGTGCGCGAAGTCGACTACTGCTCCGCTTGTTCGCTGCTCGTGCGGCGCGAAGCGTTCGACGCGGTCCGCGGGTTCGATCTCGGCTATTACCCTGCCTACTACGAAGACGTCGACCTCGCGCTGAAGCTCCGCGCGAGCGGCTGGGAGATTCTGTACCAGCCGCAGTCGCGACTCGTCCACCTGGAGTCGCAGAGCACGACCTCGGATTTCAAGTCGTACTTGTTCGCGCGCAACCTGACGACGTTGCGACGCCGCTGGGCGAGCGTGCTGCCGGCGTTCGCCCCGCCGCAGCCGTGGGATCCCGCCGTCGTCGGCGCGGCGATCCGCACCGCGCGCCGCGCGCGCGCACACGTCCTCGTCATCGACGACCGGCTGCCGAACGCGGGTCTGGGCAGCGGCTTCGGGCGCATGGAAGAGCTGTGCCGCGACCTGCACGGGTCGCGGTTCGCCGTCTCGTTCCACCCGACGTGCGGCTGCGCCGGCGCCGAAGCGGTCGGCGAGCTGGGAATCGAGACGATCGACGGCGACCTGCGAACGTGGCTGGACGATCCGGGGACGCACCTCGACGCCGCCGTCATCTCGCGGCCGCACAACTGGGCGCGCTACGCGGCGCACGTGCGCCGACGTTTTCCGTTCGCGCCCCTGATCTACGACGCCGAGGCGCTCTTCCACCGGCGGTTCGCGCAGTTCGCGGAGCTCACGCCCGACGAAGCGCTGCGCCGCGCGTACCGCGCCGAGCACGCCAGCGCGCGAGAGCTCGAAGAGCGGATCGCGCGCGACGCCGACCACTTGGTGTGCGTCTCCACCGCCGAAGGCGGAATCTTGCGGCGGTTCGCGCCGCGCACGCCGATCGATTGCATGACGGCGACCGCGAGTGGGATCGAGGTGACCGAGAACGGCTTCGAGGAGCGCGCGCCGCGCGTGCTGTTCGCCGCCGGCTGGATGGCCGGCCCCGCCTCACCGAACGTCGACGCGCTGAGCTGGTTCGCGCAGCACGTCGTCCCGCGCGTCGCGGCGCGCGTCCCGGAATGCGAGATCGTCGTGACCGGCGCGAACCCGCCCGCCGAAGCGCTGCGCCACGCGAGCCCGCACGTGCAGCTCGTCGGCTTCGTCGAGGACCTCGCCGCGCTCTATGCGAGCTCGCGCGTCGCCGTCGCACCGATCCGGTTCGGCGCCGGCGTGAAGATCAAGACGATCGAAGCGGTGCAGCACGGCGTCCCCGTCGTCGCGACGAGCCTCGGATCGGAAGGGATCGAGCTCGGCCATGCGAATGCTGTTGCGACGGTTGACGACGCGGCCGCGTTCGCCGACGCGCTGATCGAGCTGCTTCTCGACGAGCGCGCCTGGGAGCTGCGCCGGTCCGCCGCCGTCGCGCAAGCGCGCGCATGGGCGCAAGCCGCGCGCCGCTCGTGGCTCGACATTTTGGAGGAAGTCCTGGAGCGGGGCGTCAGCCGCGCAGCATCGAGCGCAGCGCTTGCAGCGCTGCCACCCGGTCGCGATCTCGCAGGAGCGCGACGAGCGTGACCGCTTCTTCGATCCGGCGCCGAATTGCCGCCTCGTCCGCCGAAGCGCGGACGTAGTGCTCGAAGGTGCGCTCCGCGTCCTCGGCGCGCAGCCGGTTCAGCTCCCGCTCCGCCGCCGCTAGACTTTCGGTCGCTTCGATCAGGCGCCGCTGCAAGTCCGCGACGTACCCGTCGCGCACGGCGAGCTCGGCGCGCAGCGCGTCGCACTCGTGCTGCGTGCGGTCGAGGTCGCGCAAGCGCCGCTCGAGCGCGGCGGCGAGGGCACGTTCGCGCGGCGCGTCCACGCCGGCGAGCGGCTCTTCGAAACGGACCAGCCCGCGTTCCGCGTCGTCGCTCATCAGCCCGCCTTCAGCGTGAGGCACAGGTTGGTCGGGACGAATCCGCGGCCGTCGCCGGCGAGCAGCGAGATCGTGAACGCCGTTCCGGCCGACTCGACGTACGAGCCCGGAAAGCTCGCGCTGAAACCACAATAGCGCAACGCCTCGCAGCGCAAGGTAGCCGCGACGTCGGGCCGATCGAAACCGTAGACCGCGGGGACGGCGTGCTCGCCGACGATTGCGACGACGCCGCGCGCCGCGACGCGCGCCTGGTCGTCGGCGGCCCACCCGCGAATCGTCACGACCTCGCCGCGGCGAACGGTGATCTCCGGGCCGCCGACGGTGCGCGACATCCCGTCTTCGTCGATGTAGTAGTCGACCGCGGCCGCAACCGCGTTCCCGAAGCCGGTCGGACGGTGGACGCGAACGTCGATCGTGCGCTTCGCGATCACCTCCTCGGCCCCGCGTTCGTCCCACGCGACGAGCGCGACGTCGTGGCGTCCGCTCTCCAGATCGGAGGTCGGAATCACCGCGCGGTAGCCGCACAGCTGGGCCTCGGGATCGCCGAGCACCGCGACGACGTCGGGTCGCGGGTCGCCGACCGTAAGGGGGTAGCGGCGGCGGCCTCCGACGACGATGTTCGCCGCCGCGCGCGGCGGCAGAATCCAGCCGCGCACGTCGAGCGCGTCGCCCGACGTGACGTTGCGGGTCGCCTCGGCGGTCGTCGTCACGCTGATAGCGTCGAGCGCTCCGTGCACCATCGGTTCAACCTGCCTGGTGAGCCGCCTGAAATCCTGCTGCCGCGCGGTTCAGACCCGAATCGTCGCGCTGTGCGCGACGTAGGCGTTCCAGATCTCGTCGAACAGAAATGCGTCGACCATACCGGCGGCGGCGGCGCCGAACGCGCGATGCGCGCGCCCGGCGAGCTCCGCCGAGCACGGGTCGACGACGCCGGTTGCGCGCGTCGCCTCGGAACGAGCGCGCTGCCGTGGTGCGAGAAACGCGCGCACCTGCCGGCGCGTCTTCTCGGTGATCGCCAGGCCCACCCGAGCGTCGCGGATGCAGCGGGCCAGCACCGCTTCCCAGTCGCGCATCATCTCTTCGTACATGATGAACGTTCGCGGCGCGCCGCGCGCGTGGCGTTCGGCGAGAAGGTTGTACTTCAGCCACAGCGCGTACGAGTGCGCGACGGAAAGATCGTCGCGCGCGGCGAGAGAGGACGCGACCTCGTCCGGCGCCCGAACCAGGTGCACGAACTTCGGGGCGAAGCCGAGCCGCGTCGCCGCGGCAATCCAGTACGGCAACAGCGCGGAGATGCGCGGCTCTTTGACGATCAGCGGACCGTCGTCACCGAAGCCGCCGGCGAGAAATCCCGTCAGCTCCTCGACGAAGCGCCGCCGGTCGGCGAGCCCGGGCGGGTCAAGCTGCAGCGCGAGCCCGGGGTCGTACCACGATGAGCCGTGCGCGCTCAAGAACCGGTCGTTGAACTCGAGCGCTTCCTGCGGTTCCCAGTAGCCGGCCGGGTTGCCGTAGTTCGCCGGCAGCAGACGGCGCGGCAGCACGCCCCCGCACAGCGACAACAGGCGAGCGAGCGCAGACGAACCGCTGCGTCCCATGCCGACTACGAACACGACGTCGCGCGCTGCCGCGAACCTCATCGTGCGCGAGCTTCGGCGGCGCCGCGGCCGCCGCCTCGCACGCCGAACCCCACCAGGATAAACGCCGCTGTGGTTCGCAACGATGCGCAGGATTCATCGAACGGGAGAGCGTGCTTGTCTTCGATCGTCTATTCGTGCGTGGTCGAACCGCAGCCGAAGTTCTTGCACCAGCTCTCGATTTGGGCGACGACGCTGATCGAGCTGGCCGGCGTGCGCGCGGACGATCTGTTCGTTCACGTCGTCGGCGGCGACTACGCCGCGGACGTCGCCGACTACGCCGCCGCGCGCGGGATACCGCACGCGGAGGTCGCGCGCTTCGGCGACGGGCGCTACTGCAACAAGCTGCGCCAGCTTCGCAGCGCGCCGCTGCGGCGCTACCCGTTCGTCGCGCTCTGCGACACCGACCTGGCCTTTTGCGAGGCGCTCGAACCGCACCGCGCCGGGCGCGTCGCCGCGAAGATCGTCGACCTGCCGAACCCGCCGTTGGAGCTGCTCGAAGGTTTGTACCGGCGCGCCGGCTTCAGCAACTTCCCCGAGCTCGCACGTTGCACGAACGCGGATGCGTGGACGTTCGCGAACAACTGCAACGGCGGGCTGTACCAAATCGACGCAGAGTTTCTCCGCGAGCTCGCTCCGCGCTGGGAGAAATGGGCGCTCTGGGTGCTGGAGCAGCGCGAGCTGCAAGGCGCGTACGCCGTTCATGCGGATCAGCTCGGGTTCGGTCTGGCGATGTGGGAGCTGGGCGAAAACGTGGCGCCGCTTCCGACGGCGAAGAACTTTCCGACCCATCTTCCGCCGGACAGCTACGCTGCGGACGGCACGGCGCCTGCGATCCTGCACTATCACGACCGGCTCGCGCCGGACGGCATGCTCCTTCCGCTCGGCGTGCCGCGCGCCGACGAGCGCGTTCGGCTGGTGAACGACGTCTTGTCCGCCGAACGGCGCGCGAGCTTCGACAACGCGCGGTTCTGGAACTTTCGCTACCGCGAGCACGCGGCGCTGGGCTCCGGGCTCGGCTCGCGCGGGCGCGCCGCCGACGAGAAGCGGCGTCTTATCGCGAGCGTGATCGCCGTAACGTCGCCGGGCTCGGTGCTCGACGTGGGCTGCGGGGACTTGTTCGTCACCGGCGAGCTCCCGATCGCCGCGTACGTCGGGCTCGACGTGAGCGCCGAAGCGATTCGGATCGCGCGCGCGCGCCGCGCGGACTGGCATTTCATCACGGGCGACGTACTTTCGGCCGCGCTCGATCCGGCAGACGTCGTGCTGTGTTTCGACGTTCTGATCCACGAGCGCGACGCTCACCGGTATCGGGCCGCCGTGTCGCGGCTCGCCGCGCTCGCAAAGCACACGCTGGTCGTCGCGGCGTACAACCAAGAACCGTGGCTAACGTCGGCCATGACGTTCTATCACGAGCCCATCTCGCGCACTCTGAGGGAAAGCGGCGCGTTTGAGTCGCTCGAGATCATCGGCGGCTACCGCGATACGACCGTGCTGCGCGCGGAGCGCCGGGCCGAACCCGACGCGGTGTAAACTCGCGGTAAAAATTAGGCCTTCGGTACTACTACAGTCCTCAGAATTGTGGGCCAAGTCGGAAGGGCGGGAGCTTGGGTCGCTGAATAGCCGCTTCCCGACACCACCTTCGCTTCGACCGCTGAGCGGCCGAGCTTGCACCCTGTTTCAGGAAGAGGAAGAGGAACCTATGAAGTTTCTATTGGCCTTGGCGCTGGGTGTCGCGGGAGCATGTTTGCTCGCCCCGACCGCGGCGAACGCGCAGGCGACCCGAACGTGGGTGTCCGGAGTCGGTGACGATGCGAACCCGTGCAGCCGAACCGCTCCGTGCAAGACCTTTGCAGGCGCGATCTCTAAGACGGCCGTTGCCGGTGAAATCAACTGCCTGGATCCCGGCGGCTTCGGCGCGCTGACGATCACGAAGTCGATCGCGATCAAATGCGACTACAACCCCGAGGCCGGCGTGCTCGTCTCGGGGACGAACGGGTTCGTCGTGCAGGGCTCGGCGACCGACATCATCTGGATCAGCGGGCTCGACTTCGAAGGGCTCGGCGCGGGTAATCCCAGCAACCCGCTGAGCCTGAACGGAATCAAGATCATCTCGGCCGCGATGGTGACGGTCTCGGACTGCACGATTCGCGCGTTCACCAACACCAACGGCACGGACGGCAACGGGATCTTCCTGAGCAATACCGGGACGACCAAGCTGTTCGTCGACAACACGCTCATCGGCGACAACCTCAACGTCGGCGTCGAGGCGAAACCGCAAGGCGGCGCAACGGGGAACGTCGAGATCTACAACACGCGCTCGACGAACAACGGCACGGGGTACCGCGCGAACGGAACGGGCGGGGCGGCCGCGGTCACGATGGGCGTCAACCACAGCGAGGCGAGCCACAACGGCGGCGCCGGCGTGAACTCGACGTCCGGGGCGGGCCCGGCGACGGTGACG